>Ga0136558_1000051_pt1 | contig 70418 bp, 59 predicted proteins | sample AntRauTorckE6833_FD_101391 | JGI IMG/M metagenome (GOLD analysis project Ga0136558, IMG submission 101391) | Saline lake microbial communities from Rauer Islands, Antarctica - Metagenome Torckler E6 #833 | ecosystem: Environmental > Aquatic > Non-marine Saline and Alkaline > Saline | place...
ACCTGGGTATTGGTTGGAACGGTAATTGGGGCTCGCCTTGGTCACGTTATTTTTTATGATCCCTCCTATTACCTCAGAAATTTAGATCAGGTTCTGGCCGTCTGGAACGGAGGTTTGGCAAGTCACGGTGCCGCAATCGGTATTATAATCGCCATGTATTACCTGTCTAAGAAAACCTATAAGATGAGTTTTTGGTGGCTGGCCGACCGCGTGGTCATTCCCACTGCCGTTGGCGGTGCTTTTATACGCTTGGGGAATTTCACTAATTCTGAAATATACGGGCATGAAACAGATGCTCCCTGGGGAATCATCTTCTCTAATCTTCCAGGACCTGCCGGCATGATCCCGCGCCATCCAACCATGCTTTATGAAGCTATTTTATGCCTCATTGTATTTACTGTACTGTGGACCATCTACAAAAAGTACAAAGCCAATCCACCTGAAGGCTCGCTGTTTGGAACATTTCTGATCTTGTTATTCTCGGGAAGATTCTTTCTTGAGTACACTAAGATACCACAAGCTGATTTCGCCAGTGAATGGGCCTTCAACATGGGCCAGCTGTTAAGTATTCCCCTGGTGTTGATAGGGCTTTATATTGTGATCAAGATGGTAGATTGGACTAAGAAAGGATCAAATCCTAATGCGGCCGGTTCTTAGGCTGACACAATGTCTATTTCATACTGATCAAAAACCGATGTGCATGGTCGTTACAATGCCATGATCCCTGAATTCGGATCCATGGTTCAGCGGTAACAGGTAATTAATACGGAAGCCTGTTTGCGCTGTCGGGTTTTCTTTAAAACCAAGCAAGATCCTGTCCTGATCCACCCCGGCTCCTAAAAGATCCGACTGAAGGGTTTCATATCTTGCCAAAATGGTTGAATTGTGGTCGATCTTGTACCCACTTGTCAAATGAAACCCAAATACGTTATCAGATTCAGTAAACCCGATATAGTCAAGTCTTGCACCCAGCACTTCTGTGGCCAGAATAATGTTCTCATTTTCGAGACGAAGGTCACCGCCATAAGTAAGTCTTTCGCCATCAATATTCGGCAATATCCCTCCGGCTATTGAACTGTTAACCACCTCACCATAGGAGAAATTTAAACCACCTTCGATGCTGCCCGATTCTTCACTGCCACGCAGATAACCAAGTCGCCCCACATAGTAGAAATTATTGTCGTTGTTTCTGGCAAGTCCATTACCGTTGAACACTCCCAGGCTATAGTTCATGTTACCCCTCAGATCACCGGCAAGGCGAACTCCAAAATCACGTTCCTGAGCAAGGGCAACGACGACAAATGTCCGTCTATAGAAATCAATGTTTTGAGGCCCTGTGAAAAACTCCTTGCTCAACCCGGGCTTCTGAGCACCTACAATAATTTGATTGTTTTCATTTAGCATATAACCGATTTCTGCATCCAGAAGAGTAAACTCATCAGCAAAATCAGCGTAGAGCTTATAACTAAAACCACCGTCAAGCTTGCCGTCAAGTTTAACACGTGCCTGTGGAACATTGAAGCCTCTTCTGCCTGCTACTCCATCCTTGTTAAATCCAAAATCTCCCTGCACCAGTATCAGTGTACTTAGATTAAATGACTCACTTTTGACCTTATCTCTCAGTTCTTCAATTCGCTCGGTGTCTGTATTATCCTGTGCTGAAACTTCGGGGGAGATCATACCGGTGAATGCGAGTATAAATCCTAAAAATCCGTATTTAATTATCTTCATTTTATCTTTTTCACTTTAAAAATTGATCACAAAACTTTACTGCTCATAAGTATCACTTCACTGTGAAAGTTTTATGAATAGATATGATCGATTTCTTTCTTTTATCGGCAAAAGTGTCATTTACTAAAGTAGTTTAATGAAAATGGTCTTGTCCCAATTCCGGAAAATGGGCTTTGGTAACAAAAAAAATAGCGTATTTGATACACCCTTATGGCACTCTATGGGTTGGGTTGTGATGCATCTATTTAGCCTATTGCCTACAATCACACTGGCAAAAGCGGACATAAATTCTCTGAATAGGGTTGCCGCCCATACCTGTAACAGGAGTTCGTAAGAGTCTTTCGTAACAAGAGGATGGAACCGAGGATAAATTATTATTAAAGTTAGGGTATCAATGAAAGAGACGATATATTTTCCAAACTAATTATCCTTCAATAAATATGAGTTTTCAATCCATATACAACAATTTAAAAGGGATGTCAGCTGAGCACAGGACTGAAGTTTTCCTGACTCTAATTTGTACGCTAAGTCTCGGTCTTGGTTTTTTTGGTTCCTTGTTTGAACTGATCTCAAAAGATTCTGCAAGGTATCTTTATATGGTATCCTACCTTTCCGGCGGTTATTTTGGTTTAATTGAAAGTGTACAATACCTGATCAAGGGTAAGTTTAATGTGGATGTGCTGATGATCTTAGCTGCCGCAGGTGCTGCAGTAATAGATTATTGGCTTGAGGGGGCTATCTTACTTTTTCTTTTTTCGCTGAGTAATACCTTGCAGCACTTTGCAATGGGCCGAAGCCGAAATGCTATTCGAGCTTTAATGGAATTAAGACCCTCTGAAGCACTAGTAAGAAGAGAAGACGGCTCCGAGAAGAAAGTACCTGTTGAGGATCTCCAACTCGGAGATATTATTATTGTGCGACCCGGCGAGCGCATACCAATTGATGGAACCATCAGATCCGGAAAAGGAACTGTTGACCAATCTGCTATAACCGGTGAAAGCGCACCTATATTTAAAGAAGAAGGGGCTGAGGTCTTTGCCGCTACATTCAATGAAAACGGTATACTTGAAATCAAAGTGACCAGGCTTTCCGGTGACACCACACTTGCCAAGATAGTTAAAATGGTAGAGGAAGCACAGGCCAAAAAAGCAGAAACACAGCGGTTTTTAGAAAAATTTGAATCTAAATATGCGATCAGTGTAATTCTGACAACCATTGCTCTTATTCTCATTCCCTACTATTTATTAGAACAGCCTTTTCAGCCTGTTTTTTACCGGGCTATAACAATTTTAGTTGTAGCCTCCCCTTGTGCGTTGATCATATCCACACCTGCCAGTATACTTTCGGCCATAGCAAATGCCGCGCGATCAGGCGTTCTATTCAAAGGGGGAGCTTATCTGGAACAAGCTGCAGGTATTCAGGCTATTGCATTTGACAAAACAGGAACCCTTACAAAAGGTAAGCCGGCTGTAACAGAAATAGTGTCAATTTCAGGGGATGAGAACGAATTACTCTACTTTACAGCATCAGCAGAGAAACATTCTGAACACCACCTTGCTGAAGCCATCGTTAATGAAGCTGCCAAAAGAGAGATCAAATTATCCCGTGCTGAAGACGTACAAGCTATTATTGGAAAAGGAATTTCCGCCAAAGTGAATGGCGATGAACTGATTATTGGAAACCAATATTTATTTAAAGATGCCCTTGAAGATCTGCCAGAGGATTTTAAACATACATTAGAAAAACTCAGAGCCCAGGGAAAAACAGTGATCTATGTGGCGAAAAATGATTCAGTTATCGGAGCCATCGCTCTGGCTGATCAAATACGGGAACAGGCTGCCTCTGTCATACGTGAGCTTGAGGATCTGGGCATTTCCGACATCTCTATACTTACCGGAGATTCATTGAATGTAGCTCAGAATGTAGCTGAACAACTTAAAATTTCAAACTTCCATGCCGGATTACTACCAGATCAAAAGGTTGAACTCATCCAAAAACTATCACAAAAAAAGGCCGTAGCAATGGTCGGAGATGGCGTAAACGATGCACCTGCACTTGCAGCAAGCCACCTTGGAATAGCTATGGGAGCAGCCGGAACTGATGTCGCTTTGGAAACTGCCGATGTGGTTTTAATGTCAGACGACCTGACCAAACTACCATATATGATCCGCCTGGCCCGACGTGCAAAGACTGTGGTTTGGCAAAATATCATTTTCAGCTTAGCCGTAATTGCTATGTTAGTAAGCTCCGTTTTCCTTTTTGAATTACCCATAACACTTGGAGTGATTGGCCATGAAGGAAGTACACTGCTGGTAGTGTTGAATGGTTTGAGACTTTTGAAGAATTCTTAAACTAACCGACTAACTAAATATTAAATTTCTTTTTACGTTCTTACTCCGACTATTAACAAATTCATTTTATGAAAAAATCATCTGTCAATTCCCTGTTATTACTTTTTTCAATATTTGTCCTGTTCCCTAATGCAGATCTTATTGCCCAGGAAAAAACAAGATATGCTGATTTCGAGGATGCTCTTTATGCCGGAGGACAGCTAAGCGGCAGTAATGGTCCCGGCAATGTAGTATGGATCAATGACGGACAGCAATATTCATATACGCAAAGGAATTCTGAGAACAACGCCTCAGAGATACGCTCGTATGATCCGGCTTCTGGAGAAGATCAGCTTATCTTTGTGAATACTGATTTCAATACTCCCGGCACCGATGATACCTTCGGGTACAATTCTTTTCAATGGACCGATGATTCGCGCTTTATTGTATTTCAGTCCAACTTCAGACCTATTTACCGTCGTTCAGGAATTTCTGATTACTATTATTATGAACTGGAAACCGGCGAGCTTAAGGTCTTGGTGAAAGATGCCATGACCGCTGAACTATCACCTGATGGTTCTAAAGTGGGATTTGAACGTGAAGGCGATCTTTTTGTGTATGATCTGGACCAAGAAAAAGAAACAAGGCTGACCAATTCAGGGGCTGAAAATTTTTATAACGGACGTTTTGGCTGGGTATATGAGGAAGAATTTGGACTGGCACAGGCATGGAGCTGGTCGCACGACAGCCAATATATCGCCTACTGGCAAACGGATGAGCGCGATGTCAAACTGTTCGTCTCTACCGATTATTCCGGAACGTATCCGGAATACGTTGAGATCCCTTATCCAAAAGTTGGTCAGGAAAATCCCAAGATCAAGATCGGTACCGTAAACGTAGAATCCGGAGAAAATACCTGGATGGATCTGGATCTAAAGGATGGCTATGTGCCCCGTCTGTACTGGACCAGCGAAGCCGGGAACCTGGCGATCGTATGGATGAACCGCCCTCAAAATCATCTTCAGCTTCATTTCTTTGATGTGGATTCAGGAGAAGGCAAACTTATCATGGAAGAGGAAAATGAAAATGGCTGGATCGACGTCTTTGATTTCTTTGCCGGAATTCAGCACTACTTTTTCTTCCCTGAAGACACGAAGCAGTTTTTCTGGGTCTCAGAGCGAGATGGATTCAACCATATCTATCGATATAATTATTCCGGGGAAGTGATAAATCAGGTTACTGAAGGCGAGTGGGAAGTGACCAATATCCACGCTATCAACTCCTCTTCTGAATTTGTGTATTACTCTTCTACGGAAGAAAGTCCGCTTGAACGACATCTGCATTCCGTGAAATTTAATGGTTCCCAAAAGGGAAAACATACTATGGAGCCGGGAACACACGATATTTCAATGGGTGATAACGGCTTATTCTACCTCGATCGTTATTCAAGCATAGATACTCCACGGCAAGTTGAACTTTGGTCTACCGCCGGAGAAATGCTAAACAAACTGGAAGACAACGCTTCGGTTTCCGAATATGTCGAAAATCATGTGTATGCTTCCAAAGAGTTGTTCTCTTTTGAAACCACGGATGGCCAATCTCTGGACGGCTCCATCATCAAACCGATCGACTTTGACCCTGAGCAGTCTTATCCTCTGCTTTTGACCATTTACGGAGGGCCAGGAGCGCAAGGTGTTTACAATTCCTGGGAAAGCAGCGGATGGATGCAATGGCTGGCACAGGAAGGCTACGTAATTGTGAACGTAAATAATCGCGGAAGCGGTGGGTACGGACATGATTTTGAAAAGATCGTATACAAAAACTTAGGCCATTGGGAAGCCCACGACTATGCTGAAACAGCTACTTATTTGAGTGAAGAATTTGAATGGATCGATGGGGATCGAGTAGGTATCAGGGGCCACAGTTATGGTGGTTATATGAGCAGTTTAGCTATTCTGACTCACCCAAATGTTTTTAAAGTTGCCATTGTTGGAGCTCCGGTTACCGATTGGAGATTATATGATACCATTTACACAGAGAGATACATGGGGCTGCTGGAAGAAAATCCGGAAGGCTATGCCCAAAGTGCCGTAACAACTCACGCTGCAAAACTACTGGGTAAAATGTTTATCGCTCACTCCTCTATGGATGAGAATGTGCATATGCAAAATACCATGCAGCTGGTTAAAGCCCTTACCGATGCAGGAAAAGATGCCGACCTTAGAATTTACCCTCCCGGCACCCACGGAGTAGCTTACAACGCAACTAGTTATACGCTTCTTTATAGAACTTATACCGAATATCTTGAGGAGCATCTGAAAAACTTAAAGTAAAGTTATCAGATAAAATGCCGATAACTTATTAAAAGAAGAGTTAGTTCTAAGCTCAACTCCTGCATTTTTATTCGGACTTTTTTAGCTTTTTTTTGCAAAGCTTAACTGTCAATTTTTTTAACTTCAGGAAATTCATTTTCAACGTACTATTTGCAGCACATTGAACTATAAGCTACTTCTACCTTTTCTTTTTTTACTATTGCCAACATTTCTCATAGCTCAAGATAATCCCGAAGCTGAGAAGGAAACCATTAATGTATTTTTAGATTGCCGTGGTTGTAACGGAAGTTACGTCCGTTCAGAAATTAATTTCATTAACTTCGTCCGCGACCAGAGCGATGCGGAAGTTCACCTACTTATAACCCTTCAGCAAACGGGAAGCGGCGGCTGGGAACATTCTTTGAATTTTATGGGACTCGGATATATTTCCGATAAAGCACATAAAATGATATTCGTCAGCCCTAAATCTGATACCAACGACATGATGCGTAACAGGTTGGTCAGACATGTGAAATTGGGATTGATCTATTTTCTTGCAGATAGAAATGTATTATCTGATCTAAATGTGAATTTCTCCGGTACTCTTAATGAGGGTGATGAGGAAGTTGAAACCACCGATCCCTGGAACAGCTGGATCTTTGAGATCAGAGGAAGCACCAGGTTCAGCGGTGAAGAATCGAGATCCAATAATTCATTCAACGGTAGTTTTGATGCAACCAGAATTACCGATGCATGGAAAATTGAACTTGAGTTCGATCAAAACTTTAATCGCCGGGTATTCAGAAACGAAGAAGATGATGGTACTACCTCTGAAGATATTTTCACAACTGAAAGTCAAAATTTCTCTTCTCTTGTTGCCAAAAGCCTGGGAGACCACTGGACCATAGGTGGTTATTCGCGAGTACGTTCTTCTACACAGGATAATATTGATCTAAGCATTGGAGCAACCCCATCTATTGAATTCAGTTTATTTCCATATCAGGAATTTAATAGAAGAGAAATAACCGTTAGATATGGCATCCTTGGTTCTCATTATAACTATACCGAAACTACGATATTGAATCAGGACGAAGAGTTTTTATGGAGAAATGAACTGACCGTTCGGGCCGACTTCACACAACCCTGGGGCGGTGTTTACGGATGGCTTGATGCAGGGGCTTACTGGCATGACCTAAGCAAAAACCGACTGAATTTCGGATTCCGTGTTAACATGCGTGTGCTTAGAGGTCTTTCTATTTTCTTTGATGGAAGATACTCGCTTATCAACGATCAGATCAGTTTAGCCGCAGGAGACCTCACTGAAGAAGAACGACTACTGAATCTTAAACAACAGGCCACTTCTTACAACTATGGGGGTTCTATTGGCTTTGAGTTTAACTTCGGATCTATCTACAACAACGTTATCAATCCAAGGTTCTGATCTCTTAATTACTTTTTTAAAATAATAAAAGGCCGTGTTATAACGACCCTTTATTATTATTAAATTTTGGATTGATTCACCCCTTGGAAGCTTTACCATCCTGAAGCATGCTATCCAGTTTTTCTCCTCCCCTAATACCAAAATCCAGAGTTCTGATCGGGTAAGGTATCATGATGTCATTTTCATCAAATGCTTTTTTAAGTTTGATCATGGCTTCACTTTTGGCTCCCAGGTAATCCGGCAGCTTTTCAAATTTGATCCAAAAACGCAGTTTAAAATCAACGGAACTGCCCCCAAATTCATCATAAAAGAATTCTACATCTTTTGAGGGATCTATTCCATCTAAGTTGTCAATGGCTTCGAGTGCAATTTTTCGGGCTTTTTCGAGATCATCACCATATGAAACCCCGCAAGCCAGATCAATTCTCCGTTCTCCTGTTTTAGTGTAATTTGTGAATGGGTTTTCATACACCACTTTATTAGGCACGTATATGATCTGTCCCTGTGGTGTTCTAATAACCGTATTTCTCAAATTCAATTTTTGAACAGTACCAAAAAGTCCATTAGTATCGATGATATCACCGATCCCGAAAGGATGACGAATAGAGAGCAGCACTCCGGCTATGAAATTGGCTGCTATATCCTGAAATGCAAAACCTAAAGCTAAACCGATAATACCTGCACCGGCAAGCAGACTCGTAACGGTTCCGTCAAGATTTAAAATGCTTAGGGCAAAGAAAACCCCGATTCCAAGCACAGTTACTCCTAAAACAGTCTCCGCAAGCCCTCTAATGGTTTTATTATCTGTAACCTTTGATAAAAGATTCCGAACTGTTTTCTTGATCACTTTTGCCAACACATAAAATGCCACCAGTACCAATAGCGCTATTGCCAGATTGGGTAACATCTCAACAGCAGTAGTTAACCATCCCTCTAATTTCCCCACTACCAACTCATATATATTTCCACTTTCCATAAACCTGTTTAAATTTTTTGTTGAAATTATGTGCTATTATAAAGGAGATTGATTTCGAAATTGTTCCATTCCTCACTCATTAAATGAATATTAATTAGCTACCTGTTACTCATGTATCATTATTTATTGAAATACTTTGCTCTTATAACTGTAACTGCATTATTCTATACTCCAGTTCTTTCTCAGGATCATGCGGAAAAAGCTGAAGACGTCACCCCTCTTCTCATCAGCTCTGTCATTCCTGATGTAGAGCTGAAAGACATTGATGGAAATACCGTAAACCTCAGAAATACTGTCTCTCAAAAACCAACCATTCTGATCTTTTACCGTGGCGGATGGTGCCCATATTGCAGTCGTCATCTATCAGAGCTTCAACAAATAGAGGATGAACTGTATGACATCGGTTATCAGATCATAGCCATCAGTCCCGACCGACCAGAAAAACTGAAAACCACACTGCAAAAAGTTGAACTTGATTACACCCTGATGTCTGACAGTCCCATGACAGCAACCAAAGCATTTGGGCTTGCCTTCAAAGTAGATCAGGAAACGGTAGATCGCTATAAAACTATGGGTCTTGACCTGGAGGGAGATTCCGGTTACGATCACCATCTTCTACCGGCACCGGCTGTTTATATCTTGAATACAGAAGGTATAGTTAAATTCAATTACGTAAACCCGGATTATAAAGAACGCATAAACGGCGAGGTTCTACTTACTGCAGCAGAAGCCTATTTTGAAGAATAATCTGACCGATCGATGGCTCGTATAAAGACCTACAGCAAAAGTAAGTTACACATTTCCGGATTGAAGGTTGATGTACTGAGGAAAAACGTCAAAAACCTGAATCTCAGGATCTATCCCCGAGAGAAAAATATTCGGGTTTCTGTTCCCCGGAGGATCCCGGAAAAAGCCGTCATCCAATTTATTGAAGACAAACTGCCATGGATCAAAAAACATCTCGCAAATTATCAGGAAAAACCTCGCAGGGTTTCATTAAAATATATCTCAGGGGAAATTCACTTTTTTTGGGGAAAGGAATATCGGCTTCAGGTCATAGAAAAGGAAAAACCGCCCAGGGTTTACATCACAGATGAAAATCAGATGATACTTCAAGTTCGCCCGGGCTCAGACAAAGCAAAAAAAGAGGCTGTCATCAAAGAGTGGTACCGCGCTGAATTAAAAAAGGAGATCCCGTTACTCATCAAGAAATGGGAAGATCCCATGGGAGTTTCGGTTCAGGAGTTTGGGGTAAAATTAATGAAAACACGATGGGGGACCTGTAATATCAGGGCTAAGCGAATCTGGCTGAATCTGGAACTGGCTAAAAAACGCCCTGAATTATTGGAATATGTAGTGGTTCACGAAATGGTGCATTTACTGGAACGGCTGCACAGCAAGCGCTTCTATGCTTTTATGAGTCAGTTCCTCCCCAATTGGAAATCCCTCAAAATGGAATTGAACGGAAGATCTTCCATTCACGACTGCTGATCTTTTTTAGGCCGAAGGTTTTCTTTTGAGCTGACATCTAAGTAGATGAACACCAACTTATATGTGGAGCTTATCATGAAACCAATATTAAAAGTATCCGTTTTAATGGCATTGGTTTTTGGCTTAACAATAAGTGTCTCTGCCCAGCAAAGATCTAACGATGCCGACAGACCGCGTATTGATCGCCAGGAACAAATGAAGAAAATGCGTGCGAACCAAGGTCAGCAGCATCAAAGAATGTTGACTATGCTTGAACTGAGTGAAGTACAGCGCGAACAAATTCAAGAGATCCGCCTTAATGGACAAAAGGGAATGTTACCATTGCGAAATGCCCTTCAAGAAAAAAGGGCCCGGTTACGCACTCTCAACACTTCAGAGGATTACAATAAAGAAGCTATAAATGAAGTAGTCGCTGAGATCGGCGAACTACGTACTGCGATGCTAACCATGAGAATGGCACACCGGCAGCAAGTACGTGAAATTCTGACCGACGAACAACGTATCAAATTTGATTCACGCCAAAGAAATTCCACTAAACGACAACCTCGTAATGGAATAAAGTAGCTTAGATCAAAATGCAGGGAGTAAGATCCCTGCATTTTATTTCACCTTCATGCTTATTATAATGTATCTGCACAGTGTCAAAGAAAATTATATAAAAACGAAACAGATCGAAGAATCAGGTTTTATAAAACGACTTGAAGAGCGGGATCAAGATGCATTTAAGCAGTTGGTAAATGAACACAAAGACCGTGTTTATAATACCTGCATGGGATTTCTGCGAAATCCCCACGATGCAGAGGATATTTCACAGGAAGTTTTTATACAAGTATTTGATTCTATCAGTGATTTTCGGGAAGATGCTTCTCTTTCGACGTGGATCTACCGGATAGCAGTTACAAAATCACTGGAATTGATACGGTATCGAAAACGAAAGAAAAGATCAGGTTTTTTTGACGCTCTGAACTCTCTTTTTAATGAACCGGACGAAGAGCCTGATGTATCAGAATATATGCACCCGGGTATTCAGCTCGAGAACAAAGAACGGGCCGGGATCTTATTTGGTGAAATTGAAAAACTTACAGAAAAACAACGTGTGGCCTTCACCTTACAAAAAGTGGAAGGACTGAGTTATCAGGAAGTAGCTGATGTGATGGAGTTGAGCGTTCCTGCTGTTGAATCACTTATCCATCGCGCCAAAGAAAACCTAAAGAAACAGCTGTATTCTTATTATCAACAAAACGAACTGGATTAGCCATGAACAGAAAAAAGAACATAGACCGTGAAGTGGATAAAACCATGAACGCCCTGGAAGGACTGGAGCCTGCCAAAACGGATCCATTCTTTTACAGCCGCCTGAGCGCAAAAATCGAGAACAGGCAACAGTCTGAAGAAGTTGAGTCTTTCAGCTTTGGCTTTGCCTTTTCGATGGCCGCCGTCATTTTATTCCTGTCACTTAATGTCGCTTCATTCACATTTTATGGAAATATGTTTGTGGAAGATGACGTACAGCAAGAAGAATTTATTGATGAAATAGCCTACGAATATCAGGTTTTTGACCTGAGTTATTATGAAAATTTTGAAGAAAACTAATATGGATATTGGGAAAAAATACCGCTGGGCGTTAACCGGCTTGGTCATTATGATCTTGCTCAATGCCGCCATCCTGATCACTGTCTGGGTAAACCAGTCCGATAACGACCGAAGAAACCATCCTGGTTCCGGACATGAAAGGGGTTCTATTCAGGAATACATGAAAGAGAAGATTGGCCTGAACGATGAACAGGCGGAATCTATCACCGAAATGCGCCGGGGACACTATCGTGAAATTCGCACTTTCAGGGACAGTCTTGAAAAAAACCGTCGTGTTTACTTTGAATTCATCATGAGTGAAGAAGCTGATAATCAGCAAAAGCGGGATTCGCTGCGCAACTTGCTTACCGAACAGTATGAAAATATCGAAGGATTGTTGTACAACCACATGACCGAGGTAAAAGAGCTCTTAAATGAAGAACAGCAGGATAAGTTTGAAGAACTAATGCTTAATATGTACTTCAAAGACAGAAATGAATCCCGGCAGGAAAACCGCAGGGGTGAAAACTGATCCGTTGATTTTTTCAATTCCTATTAAATATGAAAACCGGGTCTCTTCGTAAAAAAATGTACTCCTTTTGAGAATTCAGTCTTTAATGAGTATCTAATCGCATACTCTAAATTCAGTCTGGATCTATATGCGATATCTAAAGCTACCATTTTTTATCAGTTCTACTTTTCTACTTTTTACCATTACAATTTTAGCTGCATGCAGCACTCCCAAAGCAACCGGAAGTCAGCAGAATGTGAATCAACCTGCTTCTAACCTAACGGTATCAGACGGTCTTTTTACCATACACCACTCTGAGGGCAAATTGTACTATGAGATCCCTGATTCTCTTCTTGGACGGGATATGATCATATTAAGCCGTATTGCTAAAACAGCTCAAGGACTAGGCTGGGGGGGTGACCGTCTTGCACCGCAACAAGTTGTACGCTGGGAAAAGAAAAATGACCGGATCTTACTCAGAGGAGTGTCTTATGACAATAGTTCAAGTGAAGATAAACCAATATATCAGGCTGTAGAGAACTCCAATTTCCCCACTATTATTGAAGCTTTTGATATTCAAAAAAGTGAAGATGGGCACTCACTGATCGATGTAACTGATCTTTATTTAGGAGATTCAAAGGCATTCGGGTTGCAGAATCGCCATCGGCAGCAATATCGAGTTAGCCGCCTTGATGGTGACCGATCGTATCTGGAATTTGCCAAGACTTTTCCGACCAATATTGAGGTAAGAACAGTGCTGACTTACGAAGCCGCTGAACCACCATCCCAACAACGCACCGGTGCTATTTCAATAGAGGTAAATCACAGCATGATATTGCTTCCCGAAGAACCTATGCGCCCTCGGTTATATGATGAAAGAGTGGCGATGATCAACGTATCCCAAACAGACTACGGAGATGATGCACAGTTCAGTAAAATGAAGGAATATGTTACCCGATTCCGGCTGGAACCAAAAGATCCTGAAGCGTACAAGCGCGGCGAACTTGTTGAACCTGTAAAACCGATCATATTCTATATAGATCCTGCAACACCAGAAAAATGGAGACCTTATTTTAAAGCAGGAGTAGATCAATGGGTAGAGGCTTTTGAAGCTGCCGGTTTTAAAAATGCTATACGTGCAGAAATGGCTCCCGAAAATGATCCTGATTTCAGCATGCTGGATGCCCGTTATTCCGTGATCCGATACGTTGCCAATCCGGTTACCTCAGCGAATGCAGGCCCGGATGTCATTGACCCTAGATCAGGAGAGACCATCCGTGCGCATATGAACATGTATCATAATGTTATGAAGCGCATGCACTGGCTTTCACTCAGTCAGACCGGACCCAGAAATCCTGAAGTCCAGAAACTGGATGTTTCTACCGAAGAAATGGGAAATTACCTTCAATATGTGGTTTCTCATGAAATGGCTCATGCCCTTGGGTATCCTCATAACCAAAGGGCAAATACCGCCTATTCCATTGAGCAGTTGCGATCTCCGGAATTCACTAAAGAATATGGAAATTCAGCTTCCGTAGTAGGCAGAACGCGATATAATTATGTGGCCCAACCCGAAGACGGTGATGTAAGAGTGCACCGAAGTGTTGGCGAATATGATGTTTGGGGGATTAAATGGGCTTATACCGCATTCCCTGATGCAAATTCAGCAGAAGATGAAAAGGAGATCTTAGATGAATGGGTATTGGGACAAGCTGATAATCCTGCACGACAATTTGGTTATGGCCGCGATGACTTTGACCCTACACAAATTACAGAATCAATTGGAGACGACTGGGTTCGAGCCAGTGAACTTGGAATGAAGAACCTACACAGAGTTGTGCCAAACCTGGTAGACTGGATAGGTGTTGAAGGCCAAAATTATGAGGAAGTAATGATGCGCTACATGCAAATGTACATGCAATGGGGCCGCCTTACCGAAAGAGTGATAGCAGCTATCGGTGGTTCTGTGGAAGAACTCAAAACCTATGGTCAATCCGGAGTGGTATACACAGAGATCACACAAGAAGAACAGCGCCGTTCTATGGATTTTTTAGACGAACATCTTTTTGCAACCCCTGAATGGTTGATCGACCCAGACCTTCTACGCCGGTTTGAACATGTTGGAGTGGTAGAACGTATTCGATGGTTCCAGTCAGCCGGACTCAATGCACTCCTTTCCCCCCACCGATTGGAACGACTTGTAGAGCAATATGCTACCATCGGTGAAGAAGCGTATGGGCCTGCCGAAATGCTGGATGATCTTCGAAACAGTGTCTGGAGTGAACTGGATGAGAATTCTGAGATCGACACCTACCGCCGGAACTTGCAAAATGCCTGGTTAGATCAGGTTGCCTTCCTTCTTTTGGAGGCTGAAGCAACAGCGGGCAACCCTCCCGGAGATTACCGTCCTGAGATCTATTACAAGGAACTCCGTACTGATTTCCACATACAGCAATCGGATATTAGGGCGCTGCTTTTTGAACAACTTCATTTACTCAAAGAAGATGTAGAATCTGTCTTGGAAAATTCAAATGAGCGGTACAACCGGGCACACTTAAAATACGTGAATCATAGAATAGACCAGGTTTTAGCAGATATTTAGGAAGGTTACCTGGGTTGCATCAGGTAGTATTTGTCCGTTCGATGTTAGACAAGCAAATTCGTATCTTTGTATGATATGAATACTACTGAAGCGACCCAAAAAACCGATCTCAAAGCACTTACCAAAGACGAATTAGCTCAGTTCTCTTCAGAACTGGGACTACAGAGTTTTCGTACCGACCAGATCTTCCAATGGATGTATCAAAAGGGTGTGTCTGATTTTGAAGACATGACCAACCTATCCAAAGATCTTCGGGAGAAACTGCGTGATATCGCCACGGTAAACCGGATCAAACTTGTACAGCAACAAGAGAGCAAAGACGGAACTATTAAGTTCCTGTTTCAGCTGAATGATCCTGAAGAAGAATATAAAGTTGAAGCTGTTCTCATTCCGGACTTTTTCGCTGACGGGGCCGCCCGGCGGTTAACCGTTTGTGTATCGTCACAGGTTGGTTGTGTTTTCGGATGTGCATTTTGTGCCACCGGAAAAATGGGCTTGTTCCGAAACCTTACCCACGGTGAGATCGTGGATCAGGTGCAGTACATCAATGATATTGCCGAAGAAAAATACGGGAAGAAGATCACCAATATTGTGTATATGGGTATGGGGGAACCGCTTCATAATTATAAAGCGATCGTAAACTCAGCTCATATCATTTCTGACCCACTGAGTATTGAACTTTCCCCGAAACGTATTACCGTTTCTACTGTTGGCCTTACCAAGCAGATCAAAAAGCTGGCAGATGATGATGAAGAATTCAACCTGGCAATTTCCCTTCACGCCCCTACCGATGAAAAACGTGATAAGATCATGCCCATTAATAGTTCAATGAATCTGGAGAGCCTTGAAGATGCTGTGAGGCATTATCACCGGGTTACTGAGAAGTCGATCACATATGAATACCTACTGTTCGATAATTTCAATGATAGTGCGCAGGATGCCCGTGACCTCGCTAAAATTGTGAAGTGGGCTCCTAGTAAGGTGAACATCATCATGTACAACAACGTGGCCGGAGTGGAGCTTAAGCGCGCAAGGGAAGAACGTTTAGACAACTTTATGCGTGAGCTCATACAAAATGATGTGAGAGCCACAGTGCGAAGAAGTCGTGGTGATGATATCGATGCCGGATGTGGTCAATTAGCTATTCGGGAAGGAGCTCCCAAAGGTAAAACAATGGCGAAAGCGGAGTAGTCAGATTTCAGGACTCAGAATTCAGAAGGTGGTTCTGAGTCCTGAATTCTGTGTTCTGATTCCTACCTTATCACGGTGAAGATCCGCTCGAAGCGGGGAACATAATTATCGGTTGAGAACCAAACCAGTGATGCTTTTCCGATCACATGATCTTCAGGTACAAAGCCCCAGAAACGGGAATCCTGACTGTTATCACGATTATCCCCCATCCCAAAGTAATAATTCTGCTGGATGGTATAGGTATTCGTTTCTTCCCCATTTATAGAGATGCTGCCGCCTTCTCTGCTTAGGTTGTTGCGCTCGTATCTTTCAATAATATCTTTATATATATACCAATTATCGTTGGTGATCTCGATCTCTTGTCCCTCAAAAGGCACAACGATCTCCAGCATTTGATCGGCATTGCTGAATGCCCGGGAAAAATCACCCTGACTTTGCACATAATTTCTATCTACCTGACCCTCGGAGTAAACATTCAGGTACATGGTATCGAGTTCGGCCCAGCTTCTGACAGTTGCAGCTACTTCTTCAGACATATTCACAATGTAGGTATCCTCATTATTATAGCCTATCAGTTCGCCTCCAACCGACTCCATTTTTGCACTGCTTAGGCGAACACGGTCAGCCATCCGAAGCACATAATGTTTTTGAACACCTTCATGATTTTTCTCAGACTCCCCATTTATAAATAACACCTTATCCTGAATAGATATCGTGTCACCGGCTACAGCAACTGCCCGTTTTATATAATTTGTTTTCTGGGAAACAGGTTTTACTTCCCACGGTACATTAAATACAAAAATGTCATTTCTCTCAATATCCCTGAATCCCGGAAGTCGGGTCCAAGGAAGTTTAACTCCCGGCACACACCAGCCTTGCACAAAAGGCACACATAAAGCCATCGGTGTTCTGGGGCCGTAGGTGACATTAGATACGATAAGCAGATCTCCGGTCATCAGGGTTTTTTCCATAGATGGAGTCGGGATCTTATATGACCCGAAAAGCAATGCACGAAGTAACGCAGCTGCAATAAAGGCAAAAACAATGGCATCTAACCATTCACGGAGCCATGACTTCGCTTTTTTATTTTCTTCCTCTTTTTTGTCCTTCTTTCTTTGCCAGTAAGAGCTTAATCCCTGCCCTTTTTGATCCTTATTGTCTTCCAAGATGTTCTTATTAAAGTTTTATATGAGAGGGCTGCTTTATTTCTTCTTTCTTGTATTCTCCGGCTTCATATGAAACCTTAAACCACTGACCTCTTTCCGGTGAATAAAAATAATCGACATATTCTTTGGGTGATGCTTCCCGCAATTCCTTAGTAAGCGTTCGCTTTACCTGTGGCATCAGGTCCACATATCGACTGGCTCCAACATACACCAATCCATCATCGAACGGACCTTCCAGATCCAGTACCATCATTGGTATATAACCGTCTATGATAAACCAATATTCAAACTGTATGGATTTTCCATCACGGAGATATCCATCTTTTTCAATAATGTCTTCTACGGTTTGGGTGGGATCACCATAAGCACTTTGTAATACCGCACGGATCTCAATGGCAGGCATACGATCTAATTCATTAAACCTGAATCCCTGTCCGGTCCATTTGATATCAGAGAACTCAGCTTGAAAATCGGCCCGGTCTGCTTTTTCTACTTTTTTGATCACCGGTTCCTCGAACTGTGCCTGTGCGGCTGTTGATATCATCACCATCATGATGAAAAAGAATAAAATACGTTTCATAAATATATATTTTTTGTTAGTCGTCTTCGTCCATAGATAGTACGGCAAGAAATGCTTCCTGAGGTATTTCAACCGTTCCTACCTGCTTCATTCGTTTTTTACCTTCTTTCTGTTTTTCAAGCAGTTTTCGTTTTCGGGAAATATCACCGCCATAACATTTGGCTGTAACATCTTTACGCATAGCCCGCACAGTATCGCGTGCAATGATCCGATTTCCGATGGATGCCTGTACTGCTACTTCAAACTGCTGCTGAGGAATAAGTTCCTTTAATTTTGCACAAACTTTTCGTCCAAGGTAGTACGCCTTATCGCGGTGGGTGATACTTGAAAGTGCATCAACCTGATCCCCGTTCAGCAGAATATCTAAACGAACTAGATCGCCTTTTCGGTATTCAATAAATTCATAATCCAAAGAAGCATATCCGCGGGTTCCTGATTTGAGTCTGTCGTAAAAATCAAAAACTACTTCCGCCATCGGTAGTTCATACGTAATTTCAACACGATTATTTTGCATGAACAACTGATTTACATAAATACCCCGGCGTTCCTGGCATAATTTCATAACCGGTCCAATGTAATCGGCCGGTGTAATAATGCTCGCTTTGATATAGGGTTCGTAAATAGCCTCGATCTCTCCAACGCCGGGCATTTGGCTTGGGTTGTCTACCTCAACTCTCTTGTTTTTTTCTACCAGCTCTACTTCGTACTGCACGTTGGGTACCGTGGTGATAATATCGATATCAAATTCACGGTCCAGACGTTCCTGAACAATCTCCATATGTAGAAGCCCAAGGAATCCTGCACGAAATCCAAAACCAAGTGCCTTGGAGGTTTCCGGTTCGTAGGTCAGGGAAGCATCATTCAACTGTAGTTTTTCGAGGGCAGCGCGAAGGTCTTCGAAATCATCCGAATCGGTTGGAAAGATGCCACTGAATACCATCGGCTTCACTTCTTTATAACCGGGAATAGGTTCTTTGGCAGGATTATCTACTTTGGTAATCGTATCACCTACCCGAACATCCTGAAGTGATTTCACACTTCCGATCACATAGCCTACTTCTCCAGCGTGTAATTCCTTGGTAGGCTCCTGCTTCATTTTCAGGTAGCCGATCTCTTCTGCGTTATACTCTTCAAGGTTAGACATGAACTTGAAGAGATCTCCCTTCCTAAGGACTCCTTCCATCACCCTAACATAAGCGATCGAGCCGCGATAGGTATTGAATACCGAATCAAAGATCAGTGCTCTCAGTGGTTTATCTTCTTCTCGCTTGGGACCGGGAACTTTTTCTACTATTTCTTCAAGAAGTTTATCTACTCCTTCACCTGTCTTTCCGGAAACATGCAAAATTTCTTCATACTCACACCCGATCAAATCTACGATCTGCTGCCCAACCCCTTCCGGATCTGCGCCGGGAAGATCGATCTTATTCAGTACCGGGATGATCTCAAGGTTCTGATCAATAGCCTGGTATAAATTAGAAATGGTCTGGGCTTCAATTCCCTGGGCAGCATCTACGATCAGAAGCGCACCTTCGCAAGCTTTAAGGGCACGCGAAACCTCATAAGCAAAGTCAACGTGGCCCGGAGTATCGATCAAGTTAAAAATGTATGTCTCACCATTTGGCCGTTTGTAGTCCATACGGATGGCATGACTTTTGATCGTGATGCCACGTTCACGCTCCAGATCCATGTCATCCAGCATTTGTTCCTTCATATCCCGCTCGCTGATGGCGCCGGTTAACTGAAGAAGTCGGTCTGCTAAGGTTGATTTCCCATGGTCAATATGGGCAATGATGCAAAAATTTCGAATGTTATTCATGTATTGTACTGGATATGGTGCGTCTCACTTAAAGAAATAAAGATACAAAGAAGGCAGGAGCTGTTAAAATTTCGTTATTAGTAAATTCGTATTTCGTTAATCGTAATTCATGTTCTATAAAATGAATCGACATCAAACTCAGTAAGTTTAACCGAATTTACGATTAACGATTTCACTCTCCTATATGCTTATGAGTTCCTTTACTGTGTCGCTTACGTAGTTTTTTGATCACTTTATGCAGTGGAATTTCTTTTTCGGCCAGCAGCAGCATTAAGTGAAAGATCAGGTCGGCCGCCTCATTAATAGTCTCTTTATCTTTTGAATTTTTTGAAGCGATCACTGTTTCAACAGCTTCTTCGCCAACTTTTTGGGCAATTTTATCAATTCCTTTTTTAAACATGGAAGTGGTATAAGAACCGTCCGGCATCTCTTCTTTTCTGTCGTAGATCAGTTCTTCCAATTCAATAAGAAAATCGTAGTCCTTTTGCGTCAATGTTTTGATATCAGCCATGTCTAAAATTAAGTAATTGCGTTTTTATGCAGTGAGGAAGTTCTCCAATTTCTACCACCCATACAATGTATTTTCAAAAATTTAATATGGCAGATCATTGAATATCCAATATCCAACACGGAATGATCAATCTCCAAGTGATTTCCCTTCATCATTTGAAATTGGTTATTCTGAATCTTCTTCATAACCTGTCATTTCAATAAACCCATTTCCGCTAATTTCCTGCCCTTCTATTTCTCCTGAGATCCCGAGCGTGCCTTCAAAATAGCGTACCGATACATCCATCTCCTGATCAGGGAAAAGCGTTTCTAAATTTAATACCAGATCAAATCCTGGCAGTCGCATTATCCACATGGAAGGATAGTTTGAACCGCTATGCGGACTTTCCCATGAATTCAACACCTCCAGCTCAACATCTTCCGGGGTGATGGTGGTTTTATTTCCATCCGGATCGATCAAAGAACCGGTGGTAAATTCACTTACCGAACCATCCTCATTTCGAAGCTGATAATACATTAAGTCGTAGCCATTACTGAGCTGAATGGAAAACCAGTCCCAACCCTCCTGATCTTCATCTAGCGCCGAAGTACTCCACTCATGATCCATCCAGCTTGAACCTGAAACCTCATATTCTTCCCCATCTTTTGTGATCATTCCTTCCGTATCCATTCGGGTAAATGCCAGATAATAAGAGGCGTTTCCTTCTTCCTCTCCTTTTTTATCGTATCCATCTTCTCCCTGTAATACCAATGGTTTTGCCGGGGTGATATTGAGATCTATTGCTGATCTATCTTCCATCATCGCGCTCACCCGAACCGGGAAGTTCGTATCGTCAGTGTTTTCTAAGTTGATGCGTTCAATCTGCCAGTCTTCCAGCCAAATTCGATAGGGTTCTGTTTGAGCCCCGGACAGTCCTGCTGCGCCCCGACTGTATCTTTCCTCAAAAATATGGTCTTCGTTCTGCACATCAGAAATGGCAAAATGCCCCAGGTACAACTGATCGGTATTCCAGTCTTCCCCAAAAGCTGAACCATCCGTTTCATCTTCAGGTGGATTCAGCTGACTGCGGAAAATGGTGAACTGATAGCCAAACTGCCGGCCATCTTCCGTAAAAACATTCCCGGTATAATACCACCATTCCGTTCTAAATCCCGGGTGGGGTCCGTGGTCGTCCGGAAATACAAATTCACGCGGACCGATAGCGCGCAGATAACCTTCATCATCTCCACCGCCCATTGCTTCTGCAACAGATACAGATGCACGGATCTCTTGCTCATCTTCAGGCAGCATCCATATGACGCCGGCTATGATCGTAATTGCAAAAATTGCCCAATATAGTTTCTTCATGTTTTTATCTCTTAATCATTTCGAAGTGCATCTGCAGGATTTGCTTTGGCCATTTTCCAGGATGGATACACCCCGGCTAGCAGTGCCGCTAAGATCGCCAATCCTACAGCCTGCAATAATACTTCAGTCGATATCATAAACTGAAGCGTCCATCCAAACGATCGCAGGTTGATCACATAGACTAAAATATAAGCCATTAAAATACCAAGAGGAACCGACAGGACACCTGCCATCACTCCCATCACCCCTGTTTGCGTAACTACATAATTCCAAAGCTGGCCGGGTGTCATTCCATTTGCTCTCAGCACTGCAAGTTCTTTGGAGCGCTCCAGCTGTAGCGCCATCAATGCACTCAACACCCCAATAAATGCCACTAAAATAGCTAGCATTCTCAAAACAACCGTTACGGTAAATGTTCGGTCAAATATCTCTATAGAAGCTTCACGAAGTCCCCGGTTAGAGCGGATGAATACTTCCTGAATTCCTTCCGATCTTTCCCTGAGCCGTTCCACCAATTCATCCACATCAACCCCACTCTCTGCATAAAGTGCCAGTCCGGAAATCGCCTCATCATCAAAAAATTTGTTATAGATATTCCGGTTGATGGTGATGGTTCCAATATCTGAAGCATAATCAAAATTAATGGCCTGGATCTCAAATCCCTTTCGCCCTTGGTCGGTTTCAACAAAAAGAGAATCACCCAAACCTACCTCATTCCGATAGGCATAAACTTCCGAAACCATTATGATATTCTCTTTCTCATATCGCTGCCAAAACTCCGGGGCTCCTTCTTTGAGCTGATACGTATTTTGTGCTGCTTCTCCCTGATCGATCGCAACCAGATTGTCAGTCCCCTTGTTTGTTCTGACATCTACACTTCGAACGGTATGTGCTTCCGCTACACCCTCTGTTTCTTTCAACACATCAACAAGCATAGGTACCAATTCTGAATCAGCTTTTCTTGAGACCGAGCTTGGTGGCTGAACATATACATCGGCCTGAAGCTGACTTTCCAGCCACGAAACAACGGTGGTTCTGAAACTATCCACCATCACTCCTACTCCAACAGTTGCGGCAACAGCTACCACTAAAGCGGCAATGGCTACTGAGGTCCGGCTCAATTCCGTAACCACACCACGTACCGACATCTTTCCTATCAATCCATTTAGCTTTCCTGCTATAGGCCGAAATATCTTAGCCATTCCCACGATGAGCAGTGGAATGATCAGTGAAAATCCCCCGATCATAAATAGTAGCGAAGAATAGCCGGCCACAATACCCCCATTGGGAATAAGTAATATCCCAACACCTGCCAATCCCGTCAAAATGCCAATTATGGCCAAGGGGAAAATCCTCCCAATGATCTTTGATTCATTTGACGAACGGCGCAGAACCGTTGACACTTCTGCTTCCGAAGCCTCACGTGCCGGCCAAAAGGATGCGATCAAAGTAGCTCCGATCCCAAGTACTGCTCCTTTTGCAATTGGAAAAATCCCTATGGATAATTCTTGTACTGAAAGTACAAAGTATAGATCGTTGATGGACTGGGTTACCAACTTCACCAAAAACTGCGCTAAAAAAATACCTGAAATGATTCCTATCACTGTACCTAAAAACCCAATTAAAAGGGCTTCTTTTAAGACAATGGTAAGGATCTCATTTTTTGTAACTCCCAATGCCCGAAGTCGACCAATAAGCGGTCGGCGCTGTACTACTGAGAATGTCATGGTATTATATATCAGGAACATTCCAACCAGCAGCGCGAGCATACTGAGTGCCTGCAGGTTAAATTCAAAAGCACGGGTCATTTGTTCCACGGTTTCTGTCCTTGAATCGGAGCGAATAATATCTGCGCCCTCCGGTAACATCGATTCCATTTTCGGAATGACCTTATCCTCGGCATCTTCAGGTAGAATGAGGTCGATGCGGGATAATTTGTCCTGCATATCGAAAAGACGTTGTGCAGTACTTATATCAACTATCAACAAACTTTCAAGTGCTTGCCGGCTGCGGTCGTTCTCAGCGTCGATCAATCCAATAAGCCCTATCTGGAAAGAACGACCACCTACTGAAATTGATAAAGTATCACCGATCGAAACTCCGAGTTCTTCTGCAACAGGTTCTGCAACGAGCCCTGTATTTTCTCCGCTCATAAATTCTGAGAGTTCGATTCCGGCCTCCTGACTTGCAAAATCGCGGAAAGGAGCTTCGGCAATAGGATCAACTCCCAAAACCTGAAAAGTTCGGTTTAGCCCCTCAACTCTTGCATAGCCTTCAACTATAGGGGCTGACTTTCTGATCTTTCCATCGATACGAATAGTTCGATAAACCTCCTCATCCAGATCTTCGGCAGCACCCTTTATCTGATGCGTAGCTTTCCCGGTTACCGCTTCTGTTGAAAGAGAAAAAGCTGTTTTAGCCGAGCTGTTGGATAGGTCAATGGAAACCACCACCGAAACTCCCAGTGCCACTCCCAAAATTGAAAGTACAAAATGCCAGGGGTGGCGCAGTAAAAAACGGAGACTGGAAAGCCAGAGTAAATTCGATCCTGAGTTTTTCATTTTTGAACGACTTCCGCAGTGTTTTCAATTTCTTGCAGTTTCCCGCCCCGTAGCTCGAGTACCCGATCGGCTATCTTACAAATATCACGATCATGGGTAGCCAGAATAATAGTTCGCCCGTTTTCCCTTACCAGTTTATTCAGGATATCTAGGATGTTGCTTCCGGTTTCATAATCAAGGTTCCCGGTAGGTTCATCTGCGAGGATCAGCATGGGTTCGTGCGCTAATGCCCGTGCAATGGCTATCCGTTGTTGTTCTCCACCTGAAAGCCGGTCAGGGTAACTATCGCCCCGGTCGCCAAGCCCGACTTCATTCAAAAACCGATCCGCAATTTCATTAGAGGCTACATCGGAGTTTCCTTTGAGCTTCAGCGGCAACAATACATTTTCCCTTGCTGTAAGTGTGGATATCAGATTAAACGACTGAAATACAAACCCGATATTTTTTCGACGAAATAGGGTTCGATCTTTCTCATTTAGCTCTGCAAGATTTGTCCCTCCGATAATGACTTTGCCGGAATCAGGTTTATCGATCCCGCTTATGAGGTTCAGCATCGTACTCTTTCCTGAACCGGAACGCCCCAGCAGCACGATCATCTCTCCTTCTTTTACTGAAAGTTCCATTTCGTCCAAAACGGAGCGTATCTTATCTCCCTCTTTATAATTTTTTGTCAGCTTAACGAGCTGTATATGCTCTTCTTTTTTCATCCAGGTTTATTAGGTCCAAATTGCTTCGAACTAACACCCAAAGTTGAGATTTTGTTCCTTTCTTTGGATTGTGGCTAAAGCCAAATCCCGATTCCCTCCGGAGCGACCGGAAAATAAGCTCTTTCATTTTGCAGGAAATAGAGTCACCCAAACCCCAATCTTTTCATGATTCTCTAAAAGTTTACCCCTACCTTTAACGTATAATAATTTCCAACTCCACAGACACTATGCAAACTATCCCTGCTATCGACCTTTTGAACGGACAGGCTGTTCGCCTTCACAAAGGTTCTTACGAAGAGGTTACCGTTTACGATAAATCTCCGCTGAATCAGGCTAAGAAATTCAAGGAAGCCGGTTTTGATCATATTCATGTGGTTGATCTGAATGGAGCCAAGGAAGGAAAATTCATCAATCTACCGCATATCAAAGAGATCATAAATGAACTGGGAATTTCTGTTCAAACCGGAGGCGGTATTCGAAGTTTTGAAGATGTGGAAATGCTGCTGGATGCCGGACTTTCTAAAGTGATATGCAGCTCCATGGCTATCAAAAATGAAAAAGATTGGTTGAAGTCACTTCAAGAATATCCTCAGAACATGATATTGGGGATGGACCTGAAAGATGGCAAAATTGCCTATTCCGGCTGGCTGGAAACGGCTGAAGAATCCGTGGAATCTTTTCTGGGCCGGATGATCAATAATGGATTACAGGAAGTGCTTTGCACCGATATCTCAAAAGACGGCACGCTTTCAGGCCCCAATTTTGAATTGTATAATGATCTTAAAAAGAATTTCCCCGGAATCAGGATCATAGCATCCGGTGGGGTTTCTTCACTTGAAGACCTGAATAAGCTAAATGATGCTGACATTGATGCGGTGGTAGTAGGGAAAGCCTATTATGAAGGGCGTATTTCCTTAGAGAATATGGCTGCATTTAATTCCTGATATTTCATCATTTAAGAAAACAGACCTCTAACAAATTTTCTATATTCTATTCAGTAGTTTTTTCGGTGCTTACCTAACCGGGCACAGGATCTCAATTTATAGTTAAACATGCTTACTAAACGTATTATTCCCTGTCTTGATATCAAAAACGGGCGCACTGTTAAAGGCGTTAATTTTGAGGGACTCCGTGATGCGGGCGATCCCGTAGAACTGGCCAAACGCTACAGCGAAGAAGGTGCGGATGAACTCGTATTCCTCGACATCACCGCTACCCTCGAAAAAAGAAAAACACTCGTTGAGCTCGTTAAGAAAATTGCTACGGAGATCAATATTCCCTTTACCGTTGGCGGCGGAATTAAAACCGTAGATGAAATTGAGGAATTGCTTAAATCCGGTGCCGATAAAGTTTCATTGAACAGCAGTATTGTCAAAGATCCGGATCTCATCATTAATGCCTCTGAAACATTTGGAGCACAAGCCATCGTTGCAGCTGTTGATGCGAAAAAAAAGGGTGACAGCTGGAATGTGTACATAAAAGGCGGAACTGAAGACACCGGCTTAGACGCTTTGGAATGGATGAAGGAAGTTGAAAAACGCGGAGCCGGCGAGATCTTACTTACCAGTATGGACCGTGACGGAACAAAATCAGGCTTTGATATAGAACTGCTCGAAAAAGTAAATAAGCTGGTGCATATCCCGGTTATTGCTAGTGGCGGAGCCGGTTCCATTGAACATTGTATTGATGCCGTTAAACTGGCAAATGTAGATGCAGTTCTTGCAGCAAGTATTTTTCACTTTAAGGAAATTAAAATTCGGGACCTAAAATCGGCAATGAAAGCTGCCGATATTGAAGTTCGCCAAACTGACTGATTCTCGGATACCTCTCTTCTTATATACTCATCATCTTGTTTTCTAAACCTTCTACTTGTCGTACGGGAGAAAATTTATAAAGAATATATCGGTGCTGCATAGCTTAGGCTAGCAGGAGATATTACCTGAGTATTTCAGCCTCAATTATTAAAGCTCTACCAGATAAACTTCGCTTGCAACGGCATGGCCTAAGGTCTGTTCTTGATCTTTTTCCAGCTTCACTTTAACAGGTCCGTTGAAGGGAGTTTTTTCAATTACTTCGATCTTTACTCCCGGTATCACCCCGATCTTTTCAAGATAACGTAACAGTTCCGGGTCCTGATCTTTCACTCGGCCAATTATATATGGTACTTTTTCTTCGGCTTGTAATATGGAAAGCTGTGCCATTTCCGGCATAACGCCGTCTTTGGTGGGAATGGGGTCGCCGTGAGGATCATGAGTTGGGTGATTTAGTAGTTCAGCGATTCGGTCTTCAAACTGTTCTGAAATGTGATGTTCGAGATTTTCAGCCTCATCATGTACTTCATCCCATGAATATCCCATCACGTCTTTAAGGTATAGCTCCAACAGGCGATGATGTCGTAATACTTCAAGAGCGATCTTGTCTCCGGCAGCAGTCAGCTTTGCTCCTTTATAAGACTCATGCTCCAGTAAATTCATTTTCGCCAGACGTTTCAACATATTGGTTACCGAAGCAGAGGATACATTCAGTGCCTTTGCAATATTTGTGGTACTGGCGGTTCCTCCCTCCGATTGTAGTACATAAATTGCTTTCAGATAATCTTCAACTGACTGACTTAGACTCATTTTACTTTACTTGATTTGTTCAGCTAATAATACGAATTGCCTGAGAAGATATTAAGGAAATGTTCACTGATTAATATCATATACGGTTATCACGGCATATAGCTTTTACTGATTAACAGAAGCATCGGCTTTTATGATAACGAGGGTCATATCATCGTGTTGTTTGGCGATGCCTTTGAACTCGTTCACATCATTTATAATGATCTCCAGGATCTTTTCGGATGAAGCTTTGCGAACTCCTTTTACCAATCGTTCGAGCTGATCTTCTCCATAAAAATGTCCTCCGGAATTCAATGTTTCGGTAATGCCATCGGTATAAAGGATAACTACATCGCCTTCTTTGAGCTTCAAAGTAGCTTCCTGAGTGCACCTTATAAAGTTGTCGGAATCAGTAATTCCTATACCAACTCCATCCGGTTTCAGCCACTCGGTATTGCCATTGCTTCGAACTACCAACATAGGATTATGACCGGCTCTGGCAAAGGTAAACTGTCTTTTGTCTGCCTCTAAAATTCCATAGATCATTGAAATGAACGTACCGCGTGTTGCATTTTCTTTGAACAATCGGTTCAGTTGATTTAATAACTCAACGGGTGATAAGATCAATGCACTTAAACTGTGCAGTACTCCTTTGGTGAAAGTCATGTAGAACGCTGCCCGAATTCCTTTGCCGCTTACATCACCTATAGCAATAGCCGTTCTTTGCTGACCTAATGAGATCATATCATAATAATCGCCACCCGTTTCCTGAGCAGGAATACAAATCCCGGCAATATCTATACCCGGTAAATGGTGAATTTTAGATGGCAGAAAAGTTTGTTGTACCACGCGGGCAATAGAAAGCTCTTGCTTCAGCCGTTGTTCTTTTGCTTGTTCCTCGATATATGCAGGCACATATTCCGGAAGCTCTTTTCGGTCTTGCCCTTTCAGAATAAAATAAACACCAAGAAATAAAAAAGTGATCAATACGAGAAGAAACAGGTAAAAGGTATTGGCATCAGGAGAGCCGGGAATCACCCAGCCTTTTGAAGTAGTGACTAAATTCAGGAATACAAAAAAGCCAAAAACGATGGTCAGAAAGTCATATCGTACATAAAAATACCCCAGCATAAAGCCGATCATTGTTCGCATGATGCGGTCACAAAGGTCCGGTTCAATATTAACAGGAAGGATATCCAATAGACAAAATAGAAGTGCGCTTAATAATGGAATTATCCACTGTTTGCTCACCACTCCTTTGATCTGATTACCCATTATCAGAAAAGCAGAAATTACCACCACCAACACCAGGCTTATCGTGACCATCAAATTTGCTAAAGATGGAAGAAAGAAATTGTCTGAGATAAATCCGGTATTAGCAGAAAGGTATGAAGTGGGAACAAAAGACAGGCACAAAGCAAAGATACCTGCAAGAATTCCACCTATGGCTATGGCATTAATGATCCCCCATCCCACGGGTTTATTTACAATAAGCCCGCGGCGAACCAGATCCCAGGTCTTTAGTTTTTCAGGCCAATATTGTCGGGTGATAGAATCACTTACAGCTGTGATCACAAAAAACCCGACCGCACTCATTGCCCCTATAACAGCCAATACCATCAAACTGTTAATGATCTCATTGGTACCTGCTAATCCATAGACCAGCCCAATGTCATTGACGAATTGCAGTATCCAAAATCCCGGTATAATAAAGCCTGCAAGAACCGCAATGATCATAGCTGGGCGGGTATCGATGGCTCTGGCTTTTATTCTCAGATAGAATATAAATAACAGCCAAATTCCGAAGACCAGCAATACAAAAAGCGAGGTACTCTCAATAACTTGAGTGTATGTTTCATCAGGTTCAGATATTGTAGGAGCTAATTCATAATCAAGGGACTTCAATGAGCCTGCAGGTAATACATCCATAGTCAGATCAACTGCTACTCCGGATACTGAATCTTGGGCCCCAAATGTTACTCTGGCAAACCTAATACCGGCTTCATCCAATAGCTGAACGGTATCTCGTTGGAGCTCAAAGTTATTCCAAACTGTTCTTTCGAGATAGTAATCAGCCAGCTTCCAAATGTTCCTGTTAGTATAGACTACATCCTCTTCACTTCCTCGCAACTGCCGAAGCCGTTCAATTATGCCTGCCGATTGCCCGTCTGAAGATGTCTCAGTATTTAAATGCTGATAACTTGTGAGACCTGAGATCAGAGAATCTTCAAGACTTCTCGTATAATTTTGAACCTGTGCCTCAAGTACATATCTAATAGCATCTCTGTTATAAGGCCTTTGCTGTGATATCAGCTCATTTTCAGCTTTAAAACTGACTAGCTCACCTGTGGTGGATAAGCGCATGGCAATCTGAACACCCCGTTCTGCTTCCTGACCGTTGTACCCCTCAATTTCCCAACTTAACAATGGCAGATCACTTAGAAATTCTGAAGCCTGAACCCGTTCCTTGAATTCTTTACTCCCCCATTTTTTCTGGAGTGAATCTATGACACCGGCTGAGGCCTGGAACTCTGCAGAAGGAAAGATCGCCTGAAACTGATACTGATACTGATTATTCTGTAAAACAACATCTGCCTGTTCAATGATCTGGTCTTTTGAGCGTTCAATTTCACCGAAAGTAAAAGGATGATGAACCGACAATGAATAGAAAAACCACCCTATTCCGATCACTCCGAACAGAAGTATTAATAAGTCCCTAAAGAATTTTGTACTCACTCGCATGTTATACACTACGAAAAACTTGGATTAGGTTTCACTAATATGCTTAGATTCAATAAATTAATGTCAGTTCAAGATAAGAAATGATTATTTATCAGGATATAGAGTCATTTCGCGGCGGATGCTCGAAATCTAATAAGTTGATAAAATTCAATGGTTAAGTTTTTGGCACGTTTTAGATTCCCGTCTGCACGGGAATGACCATAGCCCAACATTCTTGGCTGATTTCTACAGTTTTTATCACGAATCTAGGTTAAATTATTAAAATCGGGACCATAATTTTATGTGTTTAATCACTTTCACTTACAAAGGTCACCCGAAATATAATCTGATTTTAGCGGGAAATCGGGATGAATTTTATGGGCGCCCAGCCCGAAAAGCACAATTTTGGACCGAAGAAGGCCATCCCAATATTTTAGCCGGAAAAGACCTTAAAGGCGGCGGCACCTGGTTGGGTCTTCATAAAGACGGCCGCTGGGGAGCATTGACCAATTACCGCGATCCCAAAATTCAAAAAGAAGATCCACCTTCTCGCGGAGAGCTGATATTAGATTACCTGAACTCAGGAAAATCTGCTATGGATTATTTACAACAGATCACCCAAAAAGCAGACGAATATAACGGATTCAATTTATTGCTTTGGGATGCTAAAGGCTTTTATCACTACTCCAATCAAAATAAAAGAGTTAGCAATATCAGTGATGGCATTCACGGGATCAGTAACGCTCTGCTCGATACGCCCTGGCCAAAACTGACTTCCGCTAACCGACAGCTTAAGGATATCACAGATCAAAGTAAGATCGACAAAGAAAAGCTTTTCGAGTTGCTGAAAGATGAAACCAAAGCCTCTGAAGACAAACTTCCGGTAACTGGAATTCCACGTGATCTGGAAAAAGCGGTGTCTTCGATCTTCATTAAAACAGAAAATTACGGCTCCCGGTGTTCTACTATTCTGCTAATTGATAGGGAGGGAAATATTGATTTTACAGAAAGAAGTTACGAACCGGGGACTACAAAGCTGAAATCCGAGCAGCATTTTCAAATTTGACCTGAATCATCGGCTAAAGAGATACGAGTAACAATCTGCACAACGGTCAAAAACAGTCAAAAATCCATCCTCAAATCCCAGGATCACTTTTTCGATTGGTGATGAATTTTCACTTCCATCCAAATCAGGCTTTAAAAGTAATTCCCCATCCTCATCATCGTTCAGTTCCGATATTTCAAACTTCTGGACTAACTCGCCATCACGAAACCATCTTGCTTCATTGTTTTGGTTGATATGTAAACTTTGAGTGTAATCAACCGACTCAGCTTCAATAACTTCCCCAATGAAACCACCGGAACTTTGAACCCATTGCCACTCCCCCGTGTACTCAACCGGTACAAATTGTTCATTATCAAACATACTGCAGCTGCAAAGAAATAACAGTGTAATTATGGTCAGATATTTCATAAGAAAGTCTTATTACTTCATCAAAATCTAAATGGGTCTTGGATCAGAAGCTTAGCCATCCAAACTTGTGATGGCAGCTTCTTTACCTTCCGGAGTATATTCTTCAGGATCGGGTATTTTGCCAAATTTATAGATTATAGCAACTATAACAGCTACTCCTACCGGATAAATGATCCATACCGAAATATTCAAAACCAGTGCACTTATCATAGCCAGAATACTGATCCCACCTACAACCATTGCATATGGTAACTGTGTGTTTACATGCTCTACATGATCACATTGTGTGGCAATCGAACTTAAAATAGTGGTATCAGAAATAGGAGAACAATGATCGCCCCAAACAGAACCGGCTAAAACCGCACTTACACTTGCATAGATCACTTCCAGAGTCATCTCCGCGGGTATTCCGGTAGAAGTACCAATTTCCCAACCCAAGGGAACTACAAGAGGCATTAATATTCCCATTGTTCCCCAACTTGATCCTGTTGCAAAAGCGGTCAAAGCTGAGAGGACCAACACAATGGCCGGCATCCAATACGGGTTCAGGGATTCACCAAATACGGAAACGAGATAATCTGCGGTTCCAAGATCACCAGTTACATCACTCAAAGCCCAGGCTAAAACCAGGATGAGCACTCCGTCGAACATTACATGCATTCCGTTCATCATGCCTTCAAGCGTTTTCTCCACATCCAGCAATTTTTGAGAGAGTGTCATGGCAATGGCTACCATAACAGATGCAAGCGAGCCCCATAACAAAGCGTCGTATGAGTTCGCTGTTTCAATGATCGCCTGAATCGAATTTCCCTCACCGGTAACAAATAATCCAAGAATGGTTCCAAAGACTAGCGTTAAAATGGGAATAGCAGCATTGGCCCAGTGCGATTCGCTTTTCTTTTCCTCATCCTCTTCGATCTTATCTTTATAGAGATTATATTTATCCAGCTTAGAATCGTGTTTAGCTTTATAAAGGTTGATCCTTGCCTTTAACATGGTACCAAAGTCCCGGCCCGAAAATGCTATGAGGATCACAAACAGAATGGTGAAAAATGCATAAAAATTGTAAGGCAATGAATTGATGAATACCGAATAGGCTGCTTCATTGAAGTCGGGCATTTCGGCCTGAGCAGTTGCGATAAATCCTACCATTGCACCGATCCAGGTACTTACCAGGGCTACGGTAGCAATGGGCGCAGCGGTAGCATCCACTAAATACGCCAGCTTTGCCCGGGAGATGCGAAGCTTATCGGTTAGCGGACGCATGGTATTTCCAACCACCATGGTATTGGCGTAATCATCAAAAAAGACCACAAAACCCATGAGTGCCGTTACTACCATTCCTTGAACTTTGGTTCTCACAAACTTGGTGATCGCTTTAATGACCCCGCGAGTCCCTCCGTTATCGGTTATCACTCCAACCATACCACCGATCAAAATTGAAAAAACCACTATACTCATGCGATCTGGATCTGATACCCCCGGTACTATGTAGCCGCTTAATGCATCAAAAAAACTATTGAATATCCCCATGAATGTAAGGTCGCCGATCAGATAAGCCCCCATCCAGATTCCTAAAAACAAGGCAAAAAGTACCTGTCGGAAAGCCAATGCGATCGCAATTGCGACCAGTGGAGGAAGGATACTGATCCAGCTTCCGATAATTCCCGATGATGCTTCAACCGTTTGCACATCAGCCCATGCCATCTGGGAAGCTAAAATAAGTACCACACCAACTCCTGTTAGTGCTGCTATTTTCTTTTTCATGTAATATTATTTCTGTATTTAAAAACCCTCCGAAAATAACATGTATTCTATTAAAACCAAGATTGAAGTTTTGAGTGTTGAGTTTTTATGGACCCCAGAGAACGACCCGATGTAAATCACGGGACATTAACAAGCCAAGGCATTTAGGCATTTAGGCATTTAGGCATTTATACAAGCAACAGAACTCGATGCTAACACCGGACGTATGCGATACGCCTTTACGCTTCCGGGTCATAGTGGCCAATACCTATTAACCACCACAACGCTTCCAGGACCGGCGGACGCTGGAAGGTTGTTTGTCGCCATGATCTCTGATGCCTTCCGGTACACAAGTGAAGGGGTTCAGCCCTTCGCGAAATTGGGGCTGCTAAGCCTACCCCACTCTATCTTCGTTGCCAATAACATCAATTGATTATCCGCTTATTAACTTTTAACAGTTTGGGCTTTGAATTGCATCTTTTTGCGAGTTACTATCACATACTTACAATTTGAATAATAATTTCACTCTATGAAAAATAAGATGCTTCGTTCGGTTTTGATGGTGTTGATATGGACTTTCGGGTCATTAACAATACTTTCAGCCCAAGGTTCTTACAGTAATTTTAATGACTTAACGAACCGATTAAATCAACTTGACTCGAACTATGGAGACTTAGTGTCCCTTCAGTCTTTAGCTAAAACAGCTGATGGCAGAGATATCTGGGCATTGACCATTGGCAGCGGTGATGTAGAAAATCATCCGGCCGTTGCAGTGATCGGCGGTGTTAAAGGATCACATATTTACGGAAGTGAATTAGCTATTTCTTTTGCAGAGAAATTGCTTGCTAATTCATCCTCTGAGGAGATCCGGGAACTTCTGTCGAGCACTACTTTCTATGTGCTGCCAAGAGTAAATCCTGATGCAACTGAACAATATTTCGCAAGCCTGAAATATGAGCGGGATGTAAACACTATGTCCACTAATGATGACCGGGATGATGCTTTCGATGAAGACCCCTTTGAAGATCTTAACAGTGATGATCTCATCACAATGATACGCGTGGAAGATGAGACCGGAAAATGGATCATGATGCCGGAAGATAGCCGCCTGATGCGTAAAGCCGATATCTCTGAAGGTGAGAAAGGCATGTATCATGTGTTTACCGAAGGCGTTGATAACGATAATGACGGACACTTCAATGAGGACGGTGAAGGTGGAGTGAATATCAATAAGAATTTTACTTATGATTACCCATACTTCACACCGGGAGCCGGAGAAAACATGGCCTCACAAGCAGAAACAAGAGCCATTCTGGATTTCTTATATGAAGGAACTCCCAATGTATTTACGGTGGTGACTTTTGGCCCTTCCAACAACCTGAGCACGCCGGTTGGATTTAATCGCGGAGCCGTTAGCAAACGTGTTATTGATGGTTGGTACGAAGAGGATGTAGCCATGAACAGCTTGGTTTCGAAAACTTATAATGACATTACCAATCTAAAAGAGGCTCCGGATGCACCAGGTCAACAAGGAGATCTGTTCCAATGGGCCTATTTCCATTATGGCCGATACAGTTTCAGCACTCCCGGATGGTGGACTCCAGAGGTATTGGACGAAGACGGAAACCCGATGAGTTTCAAATCCGACGAAGCCAAATTCCTTGCATGGGCGGAACAACAAAACATCGATGCTTTTGTAGACTGGCAGGAAATTGATCACCCTGATTTCCCCGGTAAAAAAGTAGAAGTCGGTGGTATCAAACCATATATGAGTTACAATCCTCCCTTTGAGTATGTTGACTCATTAAGCCAATCGCATACCGACTTCCTTATCAAACTCGCAGAAATGAAGCCAGATGTTCAATTGGTGAATTTCCAGACGGAAGAAGCCGGGAGAAATCTGACCCGAATCACTGTAGATATTCACAACAATGGAATATTACCTACTGCTTCAAGATTAGGTGAACGCACCAACTGGGTAAAAGAGACCGTGATCAAGATCAACCTCTCCGGTAACCTGGAGTTAGTAAGCGGTGATGTGCAAGAAAATATCGAATCCATTGAAGGAGACGGTACCGTCACGAAAAGCTGGCTGGTTCGCGGAAGTGGATCATACACCATCTCAGCCGGGGCACCAAATACCGGAATTTCAACCATAGAACAAACGATCAGATAGTGATTGCAATGAAGAATATTAAATACACTCTATTATTATTTGTATGTATGGGACTTGGCATCAGCGTAAATCAATCGGCTGAAGCTCAGGTCACAGAAGGAACTTTCCAGGCAGCAGGATCTCCTGCAAACCCTAAAGTCGAGATCTCCTGGAATAAATATTACAACTATCAGGGAATCTCTGATATCACAGCTAAGTTAGCGGAAGCACACCCTGATCTGGTAAAAAGGGAATCCATTGGGGAATCTTATGAAGGAAGGGACCTTTGGCTTCTTACTGTTACCAATTTCAATGAAGGGGACGCCGACCGTAAACCCGCTATGTATATAGACGGAAACATTCACTCCAATGAGATACAAGGTACAGAAGTGTCTTTATACACTGCCTGGTATTTGGCTGAGATGTATGGAAATAATGATTTCATCACACAACTGATGAATGAAAAGACCTTTTACATCGTCCCTACCATTAATCCGGACGGACGGGAAAACTTCTTTGACGCCCCCAACACTGCCAGTTCACCACGCTCCGGTGTAAAGCCGATCGATAACGATCTGGATGGTCAGGTGAATGAAGATGGCTATGACGACCTGAATGGCGATGGGAGCATCACTATGATGCGGCGTAAAAATCCTCGGGGTCAATTTGTTGAGCATCCTGACTATCCTGAATTCATGCAGCGTGTAGGACCTGATGAATTCGGTGAATACGAACTCCTTGGCTACGAAGGCATCGATAATGACGGTGATGGCAACGTAAATGAAGATGGCGAAGGCTACTACGATCCCAATCGTGACTGGGGATGGAAATGGCAGCCTGATTACATACAGGGCGGTGCTCATAAGTATCCGTTCTCTCTTCCTGAAAACCGTTCAGTAATGGAATTTGTAATGGACCATCCCAACATTGCGGCAGCTCAAAGCTATCATAACAGCGGCGGAATGATCTTGCGCGGCCCCGGTGCTGCAGAAGATGTCGATACCTATAACCGTAGCGATATTCAGGTGTATGATGCACTGGGTGAGATGGGCGAACGGCTTATTCCTGGTTACAACTATTGGGTGGTTTATGATGATCTTTACACCGTATTCGGAGGGGAACTTGACTGGTTCTACGGAAGTCGTGGCGCTTTTACTTTCACCAATGAATTATGGGCTTCGTTTGAGATGTTCAATAACGAAACCCGGTCTCGTGAAGACTCCTATGATTTCAATAAAAACCTGCTCTTCAATGACGCACTTGTTGAATGGGAAACCGTTGACCATCCTCAGTATGGAGAGATCGAAGTTGGTGGAACCACCAAGAACTTTGGCCGTGCGCATCCCGGATTCTTACTCGAACAGATGGCACACCGGAACATGGCCTTTACCATTTATCACGCTTATCACACCCCAAATCTGGTGATCGATGAGATCTCAGAAAAAGATCTGGGAGGTGGACTCAAAGAAGTAACAGCCGTGATCACAAACACACGTATGATTCCAACTCATGCGAGTCAGGATATGAAATACAAGATCACCCGTCCAAATTACATTAGCATTGACGGTGCGCAGGTTGAAGCCGGTATGATCGTGACTAACCGGAATCTGAATCAAACTGTAGAACAGAAAAACAATCCTGAAAAAATATCCGTTGATAATATCCCCGGGATGGATTCAGTTACTGTTCGCTGGATCGTTAGCAGCGGCAACAACTATACCGTTACCGTTGACAGTGAAAAAGGAGGCGTGGTTTCAAAGAGGAAATAGTCAATTCGACTTAAATAGTATGACATTAAAAAAGGAGCCTATTAAAATAGGCTCCTTTTGTTTTGAGAAAAAATTCAGCAGATATATGTATGAATAAAATTGACTCTTCTAATCTACTTCAACTTTTCCAGTGCTGTATCAATACGCTTTAGCACTTCCTCTTTTCCGATCAATTCCAGCGCCGGTGTTAAGTCTGGACCGAAACCCTGCCCGCTCACGGCAACCCGAAGTGGCATCATCAGTTTTCCAAAGCCGACTTCATACTCTTCAATGGTATCTTTGATTTTATCCTTCAGGGTAACTGCTTCAAATTCTTCTTCTGATAGTTGTTCGATCTTATCCCGATAAGCTTTCAGAATAACAGGACTGTCGTCTTTCCATTTTTTTAAAGCATTTTCATCGTACTCTCTCGGTGCTTCGAAGAAGAAGGCACCCATACTGACGAATTCATCCACTTTAGAAACACGCTCATGAAGTAACTCAATCACTTTGGTCAGGAATTCATCGTCCGGGATCTCGAATTTTGATTCTTCAAACAGTGCCTTCACCCTTGGCTTTAATTCTTCGACTGAATGCTCGCGAATGTAGTTTTCATTGTACCACATCAATTTTTTGTAATTGAACACAGCACCGCCTTTGGAAACACGGTCGAGCGTAAACAGCTCACACAATTCTTTCATATCGTGGATCTCGGAATCGTCTCCGGGGCTCCATCCCAGATATGCTAAAAAGTTTACCAATGCATCCTGTTCGTAATTTCCAGCAATATAATCTTTAGTGTTTACAGGAATTCCTTCGCTCTCAGCTTTACGTTTTGAGAGTTTCCCTCCGCTTGGACTCATGATCAAAGGCAGGTGTGCCATTTTTGGTGGCTCCCAACCAAACGCATTATACAGAAGGATATGCTTAGGGGTACTGCTCAACCATTCCTCTCCCCGAATAACATGCGTGATCTCCATCGTATGATCATCAACAACATTTGCAAGGTGATAGGTTGGCATTCCATCTGATTTCAGCAACACCTGGTCATCCAGACCTTCAGTGTCGAACGAAACGATATCACGGATCTCATCTTCAAAACGAATATTTTCGCGACGAGGCACTTTGAGGCGAACCACATATTCATCGCCGGCATCCAACCTTTTCTTCACTTCATCCTGAGATAAGGTCAGGCTGTTTTTCATAGACTGACGGGTGATGGCGTCATACTTTGGAGACGGATTTCCTGATTTCTCGAGCCGTTCACGCATCTCGTCAATTTCTTCCACAGTATCAAAAGCGTAGTAGGCATGGCCGTTTTCGATCAGCTGCTCTGCATATTTGTGATAGATGTCTTTACGCTCACTTTGCCGGTACGGACCAAAATCGCCACCTTTCCCGGGACCTTCATCAATTTCCATTCCTGCCCACTCAAGGGAATCAATGATGTCCTGTTCGGCATCTTCCACATAGCGGGACTGATCAGTGTCTTCAATACGGAGTACAAAAGTCCCTCCATTGTGGCGGGCAAATAGATAGTTATATAGTGCGGTTCGGAGTCCGCCAATGTGTAAAAATCCTGTGGGTGAAGGCGCAAATCGTACGCGAACTGACATATGTTATTTTGTTTTGATGAATTCTTCTATTTTCAACCTGAAGATAACAATTATAAATGTTGAATTTTGAATGTTGAATTAGATTCTGCCTATTTCATCATTCAAAATTTATAATTCAAGATTTCCAATGCGCTTAGCGCTTATTCAACCTCAATTTGCACCGAACTTATATGACTTGGCTGCTATGCTAAAGGCAGGCCGTGTGGTTTGGAATGATATGGAGCAGTGGTCGCGCAAGGGACGCACTCATAGGGCTGCCATCAAAGGAGAACAGGGACTGCAGTGGGTCAACATCCCCATAAAAACGGAAGACAAGAAAAAGCCTATTGGAGAAGTCAGGATAGAACACGATGAAGACTGGATCGAGCCGTTATGGAACGCCCTTCACCATAATTACTCCGATGCCACCTGGTATGATTTTTTTGCCGATGAACTGGAAGCTGATATTAAAAAAGCAGGTGACTTTAAACGGCTTCTTGATTTCAATATGTACTTTTTTGAGCGCATGAGTACATATCTGGAATTCGATATCAAGTTTGAACTGGCAAGCACCCTGTCCAATTTCGATCCCAACCCGGATATTTTTGCTGAGCAATTGGGGACTGAGGTTTTATATCAGGAGCATGAATCTAAAAATTACCAGTGGTTAAGCGAGCAATCTGAACCGGCAATTTTAGATCACCCAAGATATAATCAACCGGGTGATGAATTTTTGGCCGGGTGCAGCATTTTAGATCTGCTTTTTAATTGCGGGAAAGAAAGTTTTCGGGTACTTAACTTTTAGTGAACTGATAACTGAAGATACAGCACAGAAATTAGTTATTACCGAATAAGTCTCTTGTATATACTTTATCCTTCACGTCTTCGATCTCCTCAACCATACGATTGGCGACTATAACCTCTGATATTTTCTTAAACTCATCGAGATCACGAATCACTCTGGAGTGATAAAATTCTTCCCCTTCCAGATATGGCTCATATACAACCACTTCAATACCTTTGGCTTTAATGCGCTTCATAATTCCCTGAATGGCACTTTGCCGGAAGTTATCAGAACCCTGCTTCATCACAAGACGATAGACACCCACAATTTTCGGATCATTTTTCCAGATCTGCCGGGCTATAAAGTCTTTACGGGTGGTGTTGGCATCTACAATAGCTTTGATCAGATTGTTAGGTACATCCTCAAAATTTGCCAGTAGCTGCTTGGTATCTTTAGGCAGGCAATATCCTCCATATCCAAAGGAAGGATTGTTGTAATGATCACCAATTCGCGGATCCAATCCCACGCCCCGGATTACCTGATCAGAACTCAGATCATGCGTTTCACAATAGGAATCAAGTTCATTGAAATAAGCTACCCGCATGGCAAGGTACGTATTCGAAAAAAGCTTTATAGCTTCAGCCTCGGTACTGTCAGTATAAAGTACCGGGATTTCCTCCTCAGGCTTTTCTGCTCCTTCTACCAATAAACCGGCAAATATCTTGGCTCGGCCGGAACGCTCTCCAACAACCACACGAGACGGATATAAGTTATCATACAGTGCCTGTCCTTCCCGCAAAAACTCCGGAGAAAATATCAGATTTTTCGTGCCAAACCTTTCTTTAGCTTCACTAACATACCCCACCGGTATTGTGGATTTGATCACCATCACCGCTTCAGGGTTGATCTCCATTACATCTTTAATAACAGATTCTACTGAACTAGTATTGAACTTATTCGTATCCGGATCATAGTTTGTCGGAGTTGCGATGATCACAAAATCAGCTTCGGAATAAGCCTGTTCTTTATCTAAGGTGGCGGTAAGATTAAGATCCTTTTCAGCTAAATATTGTTCTATCTCCGTATCAGCAATGGGTGATTTTTTGTTATTGATCAACTCCACTTTTTCTTCCACAATATCAAGAGCTACCACTTCATGGTGCTGTGACAATAATACGGCTAAGGACATTCCTACATATCCTGTTCCTGCTACGGCAATTTTCATAAACTATTTATTTTGGTCTTAATTTCTCTTTAATAACACCTGAGCTTTAATCCGTTTTAAACGGATTGGACGCCAAAAACTGGCGAATAAATATCCACCCGATGCTGGCAATACCACTGAGCATTACAAAAACGATAAGAATCATAGCCCCGCTTGTTTCGTCATCAACAGGAACCTGTACTGGCTGAAGCACTTTAAATACCGGAGTCTCTTCCTGAACTTTCAATCGAGCCTGTTCAAATTGCTGAGTTAGACTGTTATATAAATTAAATGCTACATCATATTCTGACTGCAACCGCTCTTGTTCCGTTTGTGCACGGGCCGTAAGGTTTCCCTGATTACTGTCCCTGAACTCTGCAAGAGTAAGCTGTGCATTCTCAAAACGCTCCTCAGCTTTATTTAATTGATTTTCGACAAACTCAAGATCACGCAATACTTTCTCTGTTCGGTATTCCACCAGGTATTCTGTAAGCTCTCCGATGGTGAATTTAGCAACCTGAGCTGCCACCTTAGGGTCCGGCATTTTTGCTGAAACAGATACGATACCCGTCTCTTCATTTAAGCTGACTGATACTCTTTCTCTGAGACTCTTGACTATATTCATTTGGTCTTTAGTAAGAGACAGAACCTCAGGATCTTGCTCTGCTTCATTCATTATTTCTTCTTCAGAATCAGACCTGAATACTCCTAAAATGGTAAACGGAAGTCCGATAGTATACTGCTTAACATAGGAGAGTACTCCAGGTGAATGAATTTCCATAAAATAATCATACAATGATGCCGAGGTATCATATTCGGGATAGTTGAATTCCTGCTCCATCAGGTTTACCTGAAAGGAAAGGCTTTGTACGATCTGCGGGTACAGATCGACCCGAATAGCATTGCTCGCTGAGTTATAGCTACCTCCACTAATTCCCAAAAGTCCGCCATACTGTTGTAATAAGTCGGATGCACCTCCTGAACTTTCAGTACTATATTCAGGCATCAGCGATGCATCACTTACGTATTCTTTTGGACTCAACAGAGCTACAAGTACTCCTAAAATTACTCCTACTGCAACAAATCGGTAAATTACCTTTCTGCTATCCCAAATGGTCTTGGCCAGTTCAATGAGATCAATTTCATCTTCTTCGTACTCGCCATAAGTCTGATCAGCGGGAACCAAACGGTATTCCTGAATTGGAAAATCTTCTGAATTTCTTTTCTTTTCGGGCTTTTCGCCCCCGTTACCCTGAAGTGGATCTTTATCTTCGCTCACGTTCCTTGTTTTTTAGTTAAGCTATGATAATACGAAGTTTGAGCTTGTATATAAAGACTGTGTTGAACCGATTTTAGTTAGAATGAAAATTTGTTTAAAATCTTTATTGAAGTAGTGAAAGGTAAAGCCGTATATTTGGCGCCTACCTGAAAAGCCTCGGTGGTGGAATTGGTAGACACGTTGGACTTAAAATCCAATGGATATTAAAATGTCCGTGCCGGTTCGAGCCCGGCCCGAGGTACTTAAAAGCTCGTCAATTTTTTTGGCGGGCTTTTAATTTTTCAGCCTATGTCAATTTTGAGCTGCATACCAGTATTCCAATTCGAACAGCTGATTCCTTTTAATTTCTTTTTCCTAAATTTTTATTGTTATATAATTTCGTTTAATATCAATTCATGTTATTATTGGGGCACTGTGTTTCAAAAGCACTCGAATTAACCGGATATGATGGATAAGAATCAGAAAAAAACAGTAATGATCGTTGAAGACGATCTGATACTGAACCTTCTGTATGAAAGCTACCTTGAAAAATTAGGCTATGATGCTGAAGGAGAGCTGGTATATGGGAAAACTGCTATTGATGTGGCCCAGAAAATCAAGCCTGATCTAATTTTAATGGATATTTCTTTAGAGGGTGAAATTGACGGGATCACCGCTATGAAGGAGATTAGAAAATTCTCTGATGTACCTGTGATCTATATCACTGGAAATTCCGACCCACATCATGTGCAAAGAGCAAAAGAAACTGATTATCTGGATTATCTCGTAAAACCTATTGAGTTCAATGATCTAAAGGAGTCTATTGAAAGAAATTTCAATAAGACTCAAAAATAGATTTTACCGGATTACATTTCTCTTAGCTAATATAAATAACTAGACCTTCATTAATACTTCTCTTTTTCTTATGTAATGTTCTCCCCCCTCTATTTCACTACTCAAACTGATACAGTCTTAACCTTGGGAATTGCTCATTACTATCCTGACACCGATACAAATACCTATTTGTAGGCCAAGTAACTGTTTGTTTTTCATTGATAAGTATTTTCTTCTATAAGACTTTTTTATTGGTAATTATTTTTACCAAATTTGAAGTTAATATTTTGCTCTTAATCCTATATTGTAGGGTTAATCCTTTTAAATAATATCGTCATGAAAATATTGAGAAACCGGGCCTTTCGCTGGACATTACTTATGGTAGGACTTGTAGCCATAATTGGGCTAACCGGCATGAACGTCCTTTCACTCTATGATCTGCGCGACCGCATGGTTGAAAGCGAAGAAGAGCGCCGTATTGATCAACTCCATGAAATCAATGATACCATACGAAATAGAGTGCTCGATCCATTAAGGGGAATTTCTAAAGTAGAACTAGAGCCTATTGAACAAGCTTTACAGCAAACCGGACAACTTCCTGACAATATTGAGCAAATTTTAACCAGATCTTCTCAAAGTCCTTTTTTCACCGGAATTTACTTCACTCCCGAGAATACCGATCCTTGTCTCGAAAATAGTACCGTTTATAAATACAATCCGGTCCGGAATCAAATCGATCCAACCAACGACTACCCGAATCTTGTCTGCGACGGCGTTGGCATCGCAAGAACAAAAACCCGAATTCAGCTTAATGATTTCAACTACCGGTGGAATAATAATTTTGAATTTGATACACACCGAAGCCTGAATCTTGGTCTCATCAATTTAAATGAAAGCAGGATGATCGGTGTACTCACAATGACCCTTGATGAAGATTATCTTGTAAATGAAGTTATCCCGCCCTATCTGAAAAGCTATTTCGGAAATAGTGCCGAAACGGGCATTGTTGTTTGGGTACGAGACTGGACCAACGAAAAGGTGCTCACCACAAATGATCCTTCTGTTGAATATAACAGAGACCTTGTAAATCATAGAATGCGTTTTTCAGGTTCCGGTTTTTTGGATAATTGGTCGTTACATCTAGCCTTTTTGGAATCCCCTGTTACGAACGCCTACAATGCTAATCTGTTTAAAAACCTGGTAGTACTGGGTGTTGCCATGTTGTTTTTAACCGGAGCATTGATATTCATGTTTGTAACCGCACAGCGTGAACGGCACCTTGCCCAAAGACAAGCCAACTTCCTGGCAAACGTTACTCACGAACTAAAAACACCCCTTGCCGTGATGCAAGCAGCTGGTGAAAATATCTCGGATGGAAGGGTAACAGAGCCAAAACGACTCAAACAATATGGTGAGCACATTTACAATGAATCCATACGATTGCGGGGGATGATAGAAAAACTGCTTGACGTAGCCCGTGTTGATTCGGGACAGACTATGATCAAAGCAGCACCTTATCTTATCCACGACCTTCTCAGTAGTTATTTAACTGAAAACAGAGAGTATATTGAGAAGAAAGGCTTCGAAGTCAAATTCAAATCTCATGATGAAAAAGCACTCACTATGATCGACAGGGATAATTTTGAGACCATCGTAAGTAATCTCACAGAAAATGCGATCAAGTACAGTAAAGATGAAAAATATATTGAGTATCAGATCTCATCAAACAGCGATGAAGTCTTCTTCAGTATTACCGATCATGGTATTGGAATCCCAAAAAGGGATCAAAAGAATATCTTCAAAAAGTTCTTTCGTGTTGAAGATTCAGATTCCAAGAGCACCAAGATCAAGGGGCACGGTCTTGGCCTCAGTATTGTAAAAAATATGGTAGAAATGAACAACGGAGATATTGAAGTAAAAAGCAGTGTTGGCAATGGCACAACATTTATTGTTAGATTCCCTAAATTGATGAAAGAAGAGGACTCGGCTGATCAGGTACAATCTAAAGATTCAGGCACCTCACCTAATAAAAAAATAAATGAGCACACAGAATATGTCGGATAAACGCATGAAGATACTTGTTGTTGAAGATGAGCCAAGCCTGATTTTCACCCTTCGTGACACACTTGAAAGTGAAGGATACGATGTAGTCGTCAATGAAGAAGGCACACAAGTGCTTGAAATGGTGAAAGAGCATAAACCGGATCTTATGATCTTAGACATTATGCTTCCCGGTAAAAGTGGATATGATATTCTGGAGGAGATTCGTAAAGATAAAATTACCCTTCCGGTTATTATGCTGACAGCAAAAGATCAGGAACCTGACAAGGTAAAAGGACTGAGCCTTGGCGCCGATGACTATCTTACCAAGCCTTTTGGTGTGAAGGAATTATTGGCTCGAATAAAAGCAAGATTGCGTAGAGCAGGCACCTATTCGACTTCCGGGCAGGTTGATATTCTACAACTTGGGGACGTCAAAATTGATCTGATGGAATCTGTTGTTCATCGTCCTGACGGAGATGAGATAGAACTGACCTCCCGGGAAGTAGAACTTATTCGATACCTTCTAAAAAGTGCCAACGAGCCTGTTTCCCGTGACGAACTATTGGAAAAAGTATGGCGCTATGAATTCAGCACGAATACCAGAACTGTTGATGTGCATATCTCGAAGCTGAGGGCTAAGATCGAAGTCCACCCCGACGATCCGCGTTACTTGATAACACTACATGGAGTAGGATATATGCTTCGAAACAACTAAGCTTTATAATAATATCGACCAGTAATTATTTTGGATCAGTTATACGAGCTGATCCATTTCTTTTTCCTGAACAGATTCAACAAACTTGATAAAGTTGGTAACCTGTGATTCCAGCAATCCTTGCGCAAAATCGTTATGGATCCCATTTTCTTCATCGAACTCATCGTTAACTCTTGATATAAATACGCGCTCCGGGAACTGCAGAGCATTCCGATAGTTTGCGATCTGCTGAAATTGTTCCACTGAGCGAAGTGCTCCAAAAGCACCGGCTGCCTCTCCAATAAAAGCCATTGGCATTTTTTCAAAAGCTTTAGGAAATGGGAGGTAATCTACGAATAGTTTGAGAATACCTGGAAATCCACCATTGTATTCCGGAATCACAAATATCAATCCATGGGCATTGACTATGGGTTCTCTAAATTTCTCTATAGCAGGGATCTTTTTCCCGTACTTACCTCCTACCACTTCTTGGAGAGGAAAATCTTCTAAACTCACTACTTCTACATCCGCCCCCTCTTTCTCATATAAAGTCTGCACATAGTTTGAAACTTTTAATGCATTGGAATTCGGTCGGTCGGTACTGCTAATTATTTTTAAATTCATTAATACTTTTTTAAAACTAGGTTATCACGCACATAATTTACCATTTATGTTTCAAAATCATTCCCACCTTTTACAGCGATAGTAAATACAACTAATTTTGTAAGCGCTTTTCTGTACACTACAACTATAAATTAGGTGTTTTTTATTAAAAACTTATTAATTTTATACATTTTGTATGATAACCGTTACTATTAAGTGTAATTAATTAAAATCACTCATTCATTCCAACTAGTGTCATTAGAGGGTTTGGTTGGTTAGGCTGCGATTCCTCTCTGATGATATTAGGACTCCAACAACAACAGGCGAAGAGTTGATCCTCTTCGCCTGTTTTATTTTGGGATATTCTGAGCTTATTCACACCTTTCAAATAAGTTGAATTAACATATTCTTGTGATGCTTAAGGTCCAGAACGTTAAAATCGAATGCATAAAAGGAGACATTGCACACCAGCCGGACGTTATTGCTATTGTAAATGCGGCCAATGCTGAACTTAAAATTGGAGGTGGGGTTGCAGGAGCTATACACCGTGCTGCCGGACCGGGATTAACAAAGGAATGCCAGCCTATGGCTCCTGTAAGTCCCGGAGAGGCTGTGATCTCAGGCGCACATAACTTGCCCAATGAATATGTGATCCATTGCCTGGGTCCCGTTTATGGTAAAGATAAACCGGAAGACAAATTACTCTCTGATTGTTATCGAAATGCACTTGAACTTGCGGAGGAACATAACATAGACTCGATCGCTTTCCCAGCTATTTCAACGGGTGCTTTTGGGTATCCAATGCGGGAAGCAACAGAAGTTGCATTTTTAACTGTTAAAAATGAGATAGGGAAACTGAATTCTGTTAAAGAAATACGATTTGTTCTTTTTAGTGAAGACGATTTGAATCTACATAAACAGTTAATGGATAAAATTTTTGATATTCATAAAACGTAGGGACACAAATCCATGTTTCCCTACGTTTTATTCAAAAATTAAAATATCAGCGATCCCCCTTTTTGATCTCTTGCCACTTCTTCCACAGCAACGCTTCCCTTCCCTGATTTCCGGCTTCATACCATTGCTTGTTCTTTAAAGCATCCGGCAGATATTGTTGATCTACCCAGTTATTCGGATGATCATGAGGATATTTATACTCGTCAGATGCATTTTCAACTCCAAGATGTTTGGCCCCAAGCTTGTTGGCTGTTTTATCTTTTAGATACGGAGGTATATCCTTCACTCCTCTTTCACTGATCTCCTGATTCACTTTAAAAATAGCTTTTGTACTGTTGCTCTTGGGGCAGGTACTCAAATACAGACAAGCGTGCGAAAGAAAATACATTCCTTCCGGCATACCACACTTCAGGAAAGCTTCTTGGCAGGAATTCACAATGGTAATGGCGTTTGGCTCAGCAAGTCCAACATCCTCACTTGCAAAAATGAGTAATCGGCGGAATATAAAATTTGGGTCATCCCCGCCTTCCAGCATCGCATTCATCCAGTATAAAGCCGCATCGGGATCAGAGCCGCGCATAGACTTTATAAATGCCGAAGCATAATGATAATGCTCATCACCTGTTCGGTCGTAGCGTACGTTTCTGCGCTGAATACTTTCTTTGGCCACATCTAAGTCAATAATGACTTTTCCATCTTCGGAAGCTTTGCTTGAGAGTACCGCAACCTCCAGGGCATTTAACGCGTTTCTGATATCACCGCCCGCCATTTCGGCCAGGTGATCAAAAGCATCATCCGTTACTTCAATATCCTTTTTCCCCAGCCCATGCTCTTCATCTTCCAAGGCACGATTCAACATAAGCTTCACTTCATCCATCGTTAAAGGGTGAAGTTCAAAAAGCTGGCATCTGGAAAGCAACGGATTGACCAGAGAGTAAAATGGATTTTCTGTGGTAGCCCCAACAAGGGTAATTATTCCCGATTCCAGATGCGGAAGTAAGGCATCCTGCTGGGCTTTATTCCACCGATGGATCTCATCTACAAACAGTATGGTTTTTCGCCCATTTAGCTTGCGCAGTTTCTCAGCTTTATCTACCACATTCCGAAGCTCTTTGATGCCATCTAACACAGCATTTATGACTTCAAATTGCGCTTTAATTTCACGGGAAATGACATGCGCCAACGTTGTTTTCCCCGAACTCGGTGGACCATAAAATATAAGCGAACCAATAATTCCACTTTCGATCATTCGCTGAAGCATTTTACCTTCTCCGACCAAATGTTCCTGACCGGCAAATTCATCCAGCGACTGAGGCCGCATTCTCGTAGCTAAGGGCTCGCTGTACTGCGGATTTTCTTTCTGGGATGAAGAGGAACCAGCACCGGATTTTTTTTCTTCGAAGAGATCCATGGATGAATTTCGAGGTGATTCTAAAGTATATGTAAGATATGTGTTTTAGGGGAAAGAAGTAGTCAGAATTCAGGACTCAGAACTCAGTATTCTAAATTCTTCTGAGTGCTGACTACTGACTACTGAGACCTTTCTTACAACAGTGACTTTTGACTCCCATACTTATCCAAATAACGATCCAGCTTAAGCTTCTTCCGTGTTGAATCACTTGTCATATACCTTAGTTTACCATAGATGGGGCGTTCTTGCCAAGCTCGATCAAAACGTCCGAAACACCAAAAGATCCCGGAATAGCTGTTGGGATCTCGACCGTCGAGTGCATAGCGGTTATTTAGTTCGATCATGTAATCCAAAGCTGTACGGTAATCTTTGGTCCACTCGATGATCTTTTTACCCCAGAGCATCCGCAGATAATTTTGCATGATACCCGTCTCCCGAAGCTGGGTTTGGGCCGCGTTCCAGATCTCGTCATGGGTTTTGGATTGAGCAAACTCTTCAAGCTCATACACCCATTCCCGCTCATCATCCTGATGCTTACTGAGTGTTTTATGCACCCAATCAGGCAGACTTTCAAATTGATCATAATCCGCCCGGTGGTGCGCAAAATGGAATCCCACCTCCCGCCAGGTTATCACCTCATCAAGAAAACTCTCCACATTAGGATCTCCATTAAAGAAGCCGGAATTTTTACCTTTATTGGGGGTGATATCATCCAGATCCCACCCTTCTGGCTGATGATCAAGTACCGCCTTCACTATCTCATATTCACTGATCAATCCGAAATGCAGCCATGGACTCAATCCGCTCGCCGCATCCGCATCGGGATCGTTGCGTTCTTCATCATATCGATGTAATCCATGAGCGATGAACGCTCCCAGTTTCCCAAGTGCCGCTTTACGTGTTCCTTTATTCTCCGTGATGCCAATATCATGATTGATATCCAGAGTTTCGATGAATGCGGGAATGTCCTCCAAGACTTTATCCGCTCGTGGATATTTCTCCTCAAATCCATCCGGCAATGTAACCTTTTCAAGATTTTGTAAATCAACCACCGGATCTGTTTTAGGAGGATTTGTATAGGCTTCCAAAAAATGTTTCTGCATCACTTTTCGAAACAGATAAGCGGAATAAGGGTCTTTATCGGTGATGCCGAGTGGAATAATTCCGTTGGAGTCAATGCTAGTATATGGCACATCGATCTTGCCCGCCATCTCCTCATTATTAGCTCGGATGATATATACCGGGTATTCATCTGCTACAACAGCAATAGCATTTTCAGCAAGATCATAGAATGATTGCTCAACAGTTCCTTCCTCCCGTTCAGTGTAGCAGTAGTGATTTACACCTTTATTCTTTAGTACATCCCGGTGCTCTTTCATTCCCTCCAGCAAAAAGGCATGAAACCGGTCGCACACCCAGGGGTAATTCACCATCACACTTTCATAGACTAAAAGGGGCTTGTCGTATTTATTGGCGAGGGCTACCGCATACTCCAGGGCAAAGTTATACTGCGTTCTTCGGTTGATCTGCATCCAATAGAGAATGTAATCTCCATCAGGATTAACCTCTTTATCGTTGCGTTTAAATTTTCGGTAGCTATTGATATTTTTCATGATCAGTTTACTTTCTGCTTAAGCAAACCAAATTGAAATTCATCTAATTCCGCTGACTTAATAATCTTTTATTATAAGGACGAACTTCCATCTTCACCTCAAAATCAGGGAAATCTGGATCTGACACACTTAAAATTATCAGTGTATCAGACTGTCCACTTTCAACTGAGTATTCAAATTTGAGGTCGTTTAAATTCAGATCTTGAATTTTGAAAGTTTCATCTACCCCATCTTCAAGTATCTCGTATTCAGCCGTCGCAAAGCCAACTTCAGCAAGCTCAGTCCGCATCAGGTCCTTGGTGCGGCTTTTGTCTGCAGCCTCTAAAGTGTTCTCAAAAACATACATGCGTGTTATTTCAGCCGGCACTATAAATAACATCCCTATACAGATCGCTACACCAAAGTACCAATACCAGGGTTTTGTTCTATTCTCATTCTTCACAGCCTTTTTATACCCTTTAAATAATAAGTACGGACCCAGCATTAAATACAATACCACATTCAAATACATAGAAACTGTTTCCCATGTAATTGGATAACCGGATGGTGCATTACCCCCAAAAATAGCAATGGCATCAAGGGTATTAAACCTCAGAATAATAGTGGAGGGCCGCATATTAAAAAGGTATTGAAGATTACCCGAAAGAAAATTCATATCACCGCGAATAAAGTATAATCCTGCCGGAACTAAAATCAATAATAATAGAACGATCAAGTATTCATTAATTCTTCTAATTGAGAACTTCATAATTGACCCCCTCTTTATTCAGTGTGAACCTCATTTCGAATTGACCGGTTTGTCCATCATAGTTTTTGTACTCCGGATCTGCCCCCAACGAAATATCTGTGACTACGATAACTTTTATCTCATCTGCTTCCTTATCAATTTCGTAGAAGTGATTTATGTTGTCATCATCAATATTAGCCATCGAACTATCCCCACTGGCCTTTCTCAGATCGAAATCTGATATATAGACTCCATCTTCACCTAGTTGTTCGGGCATGGTGTCATTAAAGGTGGCAACAATAGATCCCCTATCATTTTGATGATACTGCCCCAACACATAAATAAGCTTTTCCCGAACATCCGCCTGCGTGATCCCGGAATCTATGGTCTTCCGTATTTCAAGAAGTAGGTCTTTCTGAAAATCCCTGTTTCCATAATCGTTGGCAAAGGCAATGGCATTGAATAACACAACCAGGATGACTAGTCCATAAATCACCCCATAAGTAACTTTAGATTCGAACTCACTTTTGCTCAGACTTAGCAATCTGCCCAAAAATATGATCCCAATCAGTAATGCAATAAATAAACCTAACCAGATCTTTCCGAAATAAAGCGGAATAAAGAAGCCGATACCGGCAATCACTATCCCCCCGATCAATAATTTTGTTTCTCTTTCCATAAAACTACATTTATTAGTGTTTTATGGAATAAGCAGAAATTCATCCAAAATTGCAATAAGCTGTTTATTCCAGTTTTTTAATAAACTTCTCCGAACTTTCCCAAATGGCTTTCTTGTCTTCCTCACTCTTTTTATCAAACATATTTACCATAAAATTAGCACGGCCATTCTGGCTGAAAGTTTCCCGATGTTTGTCAATGAAGTTCCAGTAGAGATAGTTAAACGGACAGGCATCCTCTCCCGTTTTTTTACTGATCTTGTATTCACATTGTTTGCAGTAATCGCTCATCTTGTTGATATAATTCCCGCTGCTCACATACGGTTTAGATCCCAATACTCCACCATCCGCAAAAGTAGACATTCCGAGTACGTTGGGTAAAACTACCCACTCATAAGCATCCACATACGCCAGATGAAACCACCGATTCAGCTTCCTTGGATCCGTTTCGGTGAGATTACTGAAATTGCTGAGTACCATTAGTCTCGGAATATGATGCGAATACCCATCATCGATCACCGGCTTCAGGCACTCACTCATACAGTTCATTTTTGTTTCACCCGTCCAATACATCTCCGGCAGTTTGTTGGTGAAGTTGAAGTGATTAGCTTCCCGTACTTCCGGCATCATGGCCTCATAATATACCCGAACATATTCACGCCAGCCTATGATCTGACGAATAAGCCCCTCTACAGAATTCAGTCTTGCTTTTCCTTCCTTGTATGCTTCTTCAGCTTTATCGCAGATCTCTTTGGGAAGGAGCAATCCGTTATTCATATATAAAGAAAGATGGGAATGAAACAGATCATATTTCCCCTGCGCCATGGCATCTTCATAGGGACCGAATTCATCCAGACGTTCATCTATGAATTCATTGAGTCTATATAATGCTTGTCTTCGCGTAACCGCATAAGTGAAATTCTCACTTTTTCCGAAACTGTTTCCATACCACTCATCCACCATTTCAATAACTTCTTTGGTGATCTCATCCAATTCCGTTTCCGCGATTCCAGGAACCGGATGATCTTTGGGAAGCTTTTCGCGGTTTTGCTCATCGTAATTCCACTCTCCACCCTCCGGTTGATCTCCTTGCATCAGATATCCGGTTTTCTTGCGCATTTCCCTGTAGAAATACTCCATCAGCCAGCCGTCTTTTACTCGCTCTTTATATTCCTCTGCATCTGCCAGGAAAAAGTTGTTGGGAATTTCTTCGACCCTTTCTCGAAACTCCTCTCTTACGTTTTGAAGCCGTTCTCTCGAATCCCATTCGGAAGGGATCATGTATGTAATATTCAGATTTTCATTCACTGAAAGAATTTCACTCAACCCATCATCAAAATGCTTTTTTGTGGTATGATAGTGAATAGGATATCCCGCCTCCGCACATTCCAGGGCAAAATGACGCATACTGCTAAGTACATAGATCGCCTTTTTCTTGTGATGAGGGAGCTCATTTCCTTTTTCAGCTGACTCCATAAAGATCAGCAGTGGTTTTTCATCCCTGATCCAGCTTGGCCAGGCATCTAAATTAAGCTGATCATGTAAAATGAACACCGCTTTTGAATGTTCACTCAGGTCAGGTCTTGAAATTTTTGCGTCAATATTGGATAGAAAACTTCGCTTCTTCATGCCTTCAAAATGAATTTTGCAGGAATAACCGTTCCTTCTTTCATCTTGAAATTATATTCTTGGATTTTAAATTAATACTATTATATTAGTACCAACTAATTCAATTATGCTATGAGAAAATCACTGACACCTCTTGGAGAATCGGAAATGGAAATCCTGCACCACGTGTGGGAATTGGGCGAAGCAACGGTTGCTCAGGTTAAGGAGCGCATCCTTAAAGAGCGTAAAGTCGCCTATACTACGGTCATGACCATCATGAAGAATTTAAACGACAAAGGATATTTGAAGTACTACAAAGACGGAAATACCTTTGTATACAGTGCCCGTAAAAAGCCACAAGAAGTGCAGTCGAGTTTAGTTTCGGGGATGATCGATAAAGTTTTTAAAGGCTCCACTTCTGCCCTGGTACAAACGCTGGTAAAGGGAGAGAATATCAGCGATAAAGAATTAAAAGAGTTGAGAGAAATGATCGATAATATGGAGGAACAGTAATGTATGAATTCATTTATTATTTAAAAGAAATTGGAAATTTTAGCCTTGATACCTTTTGGTTTCCACTTGGTATCTGGACCATATGTTGTGGACTTGCCTTTTTAGTGCTTCGAAGCCGGGAAAAACTGAACCCCCTGTTTCATTATCACCTGAGAACAGCAGCCTTGCTTTCTTTACCATTTGGAATTGGAGTTGCTGCATTGATGAATAGGATCCCAGCCTGGTTTACGGAATCAAATATCGAAACGGCTTTTTTTGTGGTTTATAATCCTATCGAGGTAGTACCTTTTGCCAATAATGCAGCGAATGAAACGCTTACGATTAACTGGGCAGAGCCATCATTATTAATCGGAATAGTAACTATAGTTATTCTCCTGATCTCTCTATTTATGCTTGGCCAGCTCATCAGCAATTATATAGCCTTAAAATCACTATATAAGAACTTGAATGTCACAGAACTGCAGAATGTGATCTCCGGAGATCTCAATGATCAAACATCTGTAAAACTGGCTTTTCATGATCATCCGCTGGTTCCATTTACTTTTGGATGGAAGCAGCCGGTGATCGTCCTTCCAAAAATTCTACAACATGAACCAGAAAAACTGGATATGGCCCTGCAGCATGAGCTCACTCACATAAAGCGGGGTGATTATCTGCTGCAACTGGCCTTATCCATGATCGAATCCATCTTTTGGTTCCACCCGCTCATACGGTACGGAAATCAGGAGATCGATACCTATCGCGAAATTTCCTGTGATCAGGAAGTGCTTTCCAGATCCGATTTCTCCATAAAATCCTACGCCAACCTCTTATATGAATTAGTTCCTCTTAGCAGTGGCGTAAGTAGGTTGTCAGTGAGCATGGCAGTCAAAAATTCAACCTTAAAAAAACGGATCAAGACCATGAAATATCACAAATTACACAAAGCCTCATTCCGGCAAAGCATCGCCTTTTTGATGCTGATGATCGTTGGAATTACACTCCCCATTGCCTGCTCAGATTTGAGAGGGACGGAAACTCTCTCTAATGAGGAACTTGAAAATTCCCAAATAAACATTCAGGATGCAACACTAACTGTAAATGGAGTGCCTTTAGATGACAAAAATTTAAAGAATATCTCAGCCGGAGGACTCGGATCAATAATAATCATGACGGGAGAATATGGAGCCTTTGATATTGCACCACGTCCGTTTGACGGAGCAGTTAAAACAGGTAAAATTGACGGAAATAAACTTTCCTTTAAAGTCAATGAACTGAATGTGGAATTAAGTTCCTCATCACAAATCTTGTCAGGCATTAACAATTCTTCAGTTTGGGTAAAATATGTTGGCCCATTAGTAGGAGCTTCTACAAAATTTTATCCTATGCTTTTTGCTAATGAAAGTATCGGTGCTCCAATGCCTCCACGCCCTTCGTCACCCCCTTCTTTTGATGATCAAGAAGACCTTGGAGATTATTTTGTAGTAGTGGAAGAGATGCCCAAATTGATCGGCGGAATGCGTGCCCTGCAAAGTAAGATCGAATATCCTGCAATGGCACGACGGGCGGGAATTGAAGGCCGTGTAACCGTACAGTTCATTGTGAATGAAAACGGGGACGTCGAAAATGCTCAAGTAGTTCGCGGAATCGGCGGCGGAGCAGATGAAGAAGCTCTACGGGTTGTTAAAGGAGTTAAGTTTGAACCGGGAATCCAACGAGGACGTCCGGTAAGAGTCCGATATGCCTTGTCTATAAACTTCCGTCTGGCAGACTCAGATTTTAGTTCATCAGGATCAACACCCCCGCCACCAACTGAAGAAAACAATTAAGGTGTATTCATTCCCAATATGAAAGCGGAGCTAAAACCTCCGCTTTTTTTTTGAACTTTTTTGCAACATCTTTTTTTATATGGCGTATCACCGAGTTAGATTATAATCAAACTAATTCTATCATCATGCCAGCTAAACTCAGAAAATCTCGTACCGACAAAATGCTTGCCGGCGTTTGCGGTGGCTTTGCGGAATACCTTGGATGGGACGCTACTCTTGTTCGCATCATTTTTGCACTGATCCTTGTTTCCAGCTTTGGAACGGCTGTACTTGCTTATTTCATCTTGGCCATTGTAATGCCCGACTAAGCTGTGTCTTGTAAAAGTCGTGCCGCATTAGCATCTTCAGCTCCAACAAATCTTGGTTAGCTTATGAAAGTTGGAATTGTAGGAGATGCAAAACGTGCTGTGGCTTGGGAGCGACACCTTCGTCCCCATCAAATAGTTCAGGAAGTAGAACTTTGCGCCCATATTAGTGAAGTGGGGGCAGTAGATGCATGCTTCTTAGTTGATGAATCAGACCAAAATCTGGATATTTTACTTGAAGGAATTCAGCTTGGCTTGAATTGTTTTCTTATATCCAGACAGCCAACTGACACTCAGAAGCTCGAAAAAATATACCGCGCTACCAAAGAAGCCGGTGTTCAGGTTCAGTTTTCTCATTGGCCCACGCTAGCGCCTGCAACCCAATGGATGATGGACCGAATGGATCGCCCTTCTTATCTCAGCATTTCAAGAGAGGTCAATTATACCCAATTCCTGAATTCAAAAGACGAATTCCGTCATTTTTGGATCGACGAGCTGGGGCTTTGCATGAAATGGATAGATAGCGGAATTCACCACACTGAAGCCAAACTTATAAAACTGGATAACATCCATCCTTCTGCTATCCATATCTTTCTTCGGTTTGATAATGGATCTACTGCCGATATCTCAATTTATACCGGAGCCTCCGAAAACCGACACAAAAGAGTAGCTTCAAATAATCAGGAGATCCTGGATTGTAGTGTTCAGGATCAGCATGTACGAATCGGTAGACTCAATTCCGGGGATCATTTATATTTTGAAAAACAGGTCTTTGATCCTGCAAAATCAGCAGAAAAAGCTGCCCTCATGTTTCTAAAATCTGTGCAAATGGATAAAGAGACCCCTTATACTGCTTATGATGCTCATAAACTTTCCCTTCACATAAGAACACTCGAAAAACGGCTCTCACAGTTCAGCTGAGGGCTGTATTAACTTAATGTTAACTTTACGTTAACAATTCATTTACTTTCTCTTAACAATTCCTTAACATTGGAATGGATTCAACGTGGAGAAAACTATGAAATCTATTATCTCAACAATCTTATTTGCACTGGTTTTAACAACCGGACTTTTTGCACAGCAGACCATTACGAACGAACAGCATGAGCGTGTATTAACGCATGTTGAAGGAAATATCTATGATGTTCAGTTTTTAGACAGTAGAGGAACTGTAGTGCAAGAAGGTCAATATTGGAGAGATGAAGACCTGCTTAAACCACATGGAACATGGTTGTTGTTCGCTCAACATTCAAAAAAAGTGTCTACTAAGGCCACTTATGAAAAGGGAGAACAAATATCCGTAGAAACCATTATCGACGGAAAAGTCATCAAAGCTGATAAACAGCAATTGGCAGCAAAAAATAACTGACTGTGTCTTTTCCGCTATTCAACAACAATACATTATGCACCAAAAATTAAGGAGGTGCCGTTATGAGAGCAAAATTATACGAGAAATATTACAAACTAGGCTTCGACCATTACATATTTAAGAACGTGTTTGGCCTAAATAAACCTGATAGAAATGTGAAGCGATTTTATTACGTACTTATTGCAGCCGTATTAATGATCGGTTTAGCAGTCTCTTAAAACCATATCATTTTTCAGGCTTCATAGATTTGAACATCTTTTTCAGTTTACTTCTGGGCATCAGTCCTTCTATGAAATTAAACTGACCGGCCTGTAGCCTTTCCCCTCCGTCGATGACTACGCATTCACCTGTCATATATGATGAGAGGTCAGACATAAGAAATACAGCAAGATTGGCTAGCTCTTCGGGCTCGCCAACTCTTTTTAAAGGAATCTTGTTTATAAATTTTTCTTCTATTGTTTTCTCCGGTACTAGCCTTGACCAGGCTCCTTCCGTTGGAAATGGTCCGGGAGCGATCGCATTAAGTCGAATCCCATATTCCGCCCACTCAAAAGCCAATGACCTCGTCATGGCCAATACCCCGGATTTTGCACAGGCTGAGGGAAGCACAAAAGCACATCCGGTTCCTTCAGCATAGGTCGTTACCATATTAAGGATATTCCCTCCTTTCTTATTATCGATCAGATAATTACCAAAAACATGCGTGCAGTTAAAACTGCCATGAAGTACGATATCAACAATTGCTTTAAATCCACCCCGGGTAAGATCTTCCGAAGCCGACAAGAAATTTCCGGCGGCATTATTAACCAGTCCCTCCAAAGAGCCAAAATCCTCAACGATCTTTTCAACCATTGTTTGTACTCCTTCATAATCTCTTACATCACATTGATAATAACGTGCCACTGCTCCTTCTCGCACTTCCTCGATCTCCTTCACAGCTTTTTGAAGCTTCTCCTCAGTTCTTCCACAGATAGCTATATTTGCTCCCGTTCCGGCAAATGCTTTAGCCATGGCAAGGCCGAGGCCACTGCCCCCGCCTGTTATTAAAATGGTTTTTCCTGAAAGTGTGTCTTCTGTAAACATAATTTTCCTAATGTTGGAAGATCAATACCGAAGGGCCGCTGACTTCCGTCATTGGCATTTCGTCAATTGTCATCCAGATTAAAGATTCTCAAAAATTCCGGCAGCGCCCATCCCACCACCAATACACATTGTTACCAATCCATATTTAGAATTTCGGGCTTTCATTTCGTGCAAGATCTGTGTGGTAAGTTTAGCGCCGGTACAGCCCAGGGGATGCCCCATTGCAATTGCCCCGCCGTTTACATTTGTAATTTCTTCATCCAGTCCGAGTTCACGAATTACAGCCAATGACTGAGAAGCAAAGGCTTCATTTAATTCGATCAGATCAATATCTGATAATTTCAGTCCTGTTCTTTTAAGAACTTTAGGCACGGCCTCTATGGGCCCGATGCCCATGATCTCGGGAGCCACACCTGCAGCCTGGAATCCTATATATCGGGCCATCGGCTCCAGCCCAAGTTTTTTGACCATCTCGCCGCTCATTACCACGACTCCTGCCGCAGCATCATTCATTTGCGATGAATTCCCGGCTGTAACTGAACCTCCTTGTTTAAATACAGGGCGCAATCCTGATAATGCTTCAACCGAAGTATCTGCCCGTGGGCCTTCATCCTGTTTAAAGGTAAAAGTTTCCTCGACCACTTCTCCGCTTGCAGTTACTTTCTTTCCCTTTACTTCTACTGGTGTGATCTGATCGTCAAACTTTCCGTCTTCCCAGGCTTTTATGGCTCTTTGGTGACTTCGATAGGCAAACTCATCCTGATCTTCACGGTTTACTTTATATTTGTCCGCAACATTTTCTGCGGTTATTCCCATGCTCACATACACACCGGGCTTGTTCTCTACCAACTCTGGGTTGGGTTGAAACGACATTCCATCCATGGGAACTAAACTCATAGATTCCACTCCCCCCGCAATGATCACATCGGCACCGCCGGCCATAATACGTTCGGCTGCCATAGCAATCGTCTGTAATCCTGATGAACAAAATCGGTTCACAGTCACGCCGGGCACTGAGTCAGGCAATCCTCCAAGGAGAGCTATTTGTCGGGCCACATTCAATCCTTGAGACGCCTCAGGGAATGCACACCCCATGATCACATCTTCCACTTGCTCAGGATCTAATCCTTTAGTACGATTTAGCAAATCTTTGACAACCGTACCTCCCATAGAATCAGGACGGGTAAACCTCAATGAACCTTTATTTGCTTTACCACAAGGAGTTCGTGCTGCTGATACGATGTATGCTTCTCTTTTAGACATAATTTTAAATTCTCAATTTTGAATTTTTAATTTCTAAGTGGTTTCCCCTTCTTCAGCATGTGCTCCATTCGGGCCAGGGTTCTATCATCTTGCAGACATTCGAGGATAGCTTCCCGCTCTAGTTTCAGCAGGTACGATTCAGGTACTTCCTGAGCTTCACTCAGGTCTCCACCGGCAAGCACATAAGCCACCCGCTCTGCCACTACCTGATCATAGTCAGTTATGAACTTCCCTTCATGCATTACGTGGAGCATCAGTTTCATAGCGGCTAACGCCGTTTTCCCAAGTACTTTTATCGGTGTTTCTGCAGGAGAACGATATCCTGCTTGAACCAAATTCAAGGCTTCTTCTTTTGCTGTTTTAATAAGAAGATCACGGTTCATCACGATGGTATCAGATGGCTGTAGGTAGCCGAGCTCTTTGGCAAGATGTGCACTTTCCGAAACCTTAGCCATTCCGATCGTTATAAATACTTCTCTGATAAATGGCACCGGATCGGCTTCCCCTTCCAGTTTATTCATAGCCCGTCGTAGAAGTTCAGTGGTTCCTCCACCGGCTGGAATTAGACCAACACCAACTTCAACCAAGCCCATATACAATTCATGATGCGCCACCACTTTATCAGAATAGAGACAAAATTCGACTCCTCCTCCCAGCGTTTTGCCAAACGGTGCTGCCACTACCGGAAATGAAGCATTTCGTAACGCAACGGCAGTTTTCTGGAAATTATTTACAGCTTTCACTACGCTATCCCAATCTCCGTTTTGCTTGGCAGTAAGTGCTTCTTTCAAATTCGCTCCGAAGGCAAAATTATCGGCATCATGACTGATCACCAAAGCATCAAAATCTTTTTTAACAGTATCTAGAGATTCATAAAGCGATTGCACTAACTCAGCTCCCAAGGTGGAATGAGGCGTATGGAATTCAAAAAGAGCCACTCCATCACCCATATCATGAAGAGTGACACTGCCATTTTCCATGACCGGACCTTTAGCTTTACGAAGGCTTTTGACCTTAATTTCTCCTTTTGCTTCCGGCGGAATATCTGTCATCGATTTCGAAACCGGATCATACACTTGTCCATCTCTGTAGAAAGATGTAACTCCCGCATCCAGCATCTCGGAAATCATTTCCGGTACATCTTTTCCTTCTTTCTCAATTCGGTCAGCTGTTTCTTGAATCCCCAAAGCATCCCATCGCTCGAAAGGACCCATTTCCCAGTTAAAGCCCCAATGCATTGCACGATCTATAGAAAGTGGCGAATCAGTTATTTCAGGTATTCGGCTTGCAGCATACATCAACAGATCGCGGTGAACGTTCCATAAAAAATCCCCGATCTTACCGTCAGCATTCACCAAAAACTTAAGGCGCTCGTCCGTGCCTTTGATCTCGTTGGCTTCTTTTAATACCGGATCTTCCAGCTTTTGTTGTGATTCGAACTCAAAGGTCTCTGAATTAAGCACCAGGTATTCACCGTCTTTCTTTGTGTAAAAGCCCTTGCCCGCTTTATTTCCGATCATTCCCTCATCTACCATTTTTTGAAACTGATCTGGCAGATCGAATGTCTCCTGCATTTCATCATGGGGAATGGAGGGATAGAGATTTTTGGCTACGTGATTGGTTACATCAAGCCCCGCCATATCCGCCGTTCTAAAGGTTGCAGCCTTGGAATAACCTGTAAGCGTTCCAGTGAGCAGATCGATTTCTTCTGCCCGAAATTCGCCATTGAAAAAATAAGGCATGATGTTAGCTATAGAAAAGATACCAACACGATTGGCTATAAAATTTGGCGTATCCTTACAGATCACCACGCCTTTACCAAGCGCTTTTTCACAAAAACGATGCATGAATTCAGTTACTTCATCTGAGGTCGATTCTGTTGGAATCACCTCTAAAAGTTTCATATACCGGGGCGGATTAAAGAAGTGCGTTCCTAAGAAATGAGCCATAAAATCCTCACTGCAATCTTCGCTGATCTCCCCAATGGGTAAACCGGAAGTATTAGAACTTACGATCGTTTCCGGTTTACGAATGTCATCAATGCGCGACATCATATCTTTTTTGATATCCATTTTTTCAATGATGACCTCACAGATCCAGTCGGCATCTTTTAGTTTATCGAAATCATCTTCAAAGTTCCCAATTTCAATACGCTTAGAAAATTCAGGTTTCCCAAATGGTGCCGGTTTCATTTTTGATGTTTTCTGCAAGCTCTCTTCTACCGTTTTATTCGGCCTGTTCCCATCATCAGATTTTAGATCCAACAATACGACATCGAGCCCCGCATTTACGCAATGGGTTGCAATTTGGCTTCCCATAACCCCTGATCCTAACACTGCTACCTTCTTGATAGAATATCTTCTCTTACTCATTTCTAACCACTTAATAAATTTTCAATTATAACTTGGTCTCAACACATTATCTGTGTTCAAATTAGGTGCAGATCTTATGAATTTTCATCGTCGTAAATAGCTTCGATCTGTTCTTTGTATTTCTCATTGATGACATTGCGCTTAACCTTTAAGGTTGGAGTGATCTCCCCATCCTCGATCGTAAACTGATCTTCTAATATTTTAAAACGCTTCACTTTTTCCCATTTTGAGAGATCTTCATTCACCTTATCTACTTCTTTCTGGATACGTTTGACAACAAATTCATTTTCGGTGATATTTTCTTTTGGGAATTCATGTCCTTTGGTCTCAAACCTTTTTTTCATGTTTTCCCAGTTGGGCACAATGAGTGCACCACAGAATTTATGCTCACTTCCTACAACTACAGCCTGTTCAATAAACCCACTGTTCACCAGTGCATTTTCGATAGGTTGCGGCGCAACATATTTACCGGTTGACAACTTGAATAGAGATTTTTTCCTGTCGGTCACAAACAGCCATCCATCTTCATCAAGGTGACCAATATCTCCGGTATAGAACCAGCCTTCATCATCAATTACTTCTTCCGTCTTCTCCGGCATTTTATAATAGCCCTTCATAATGCATGGACCTTTGGCAAGGATCTCCCCATCTTCTGCGATCTTGATCTCTACATCTGCAATGGTTTTTCCTGAAGAACCAATTCGTAATTCACCTTTTGGTGGCCCGGTTAAAACTGGGGATGTTTCGGTAAGACCGTATCCCAATCCGCAATAGATTCCGATTCCATTTATAAACCGGGCTATATTTGGTGAAAGTGCGGCTCCACCCACATTAAATCCTACCATGCGACCTCCAAAAAGTTCACGGATCTTTCCATAAACCAACTTATCTGCGATCTTCCATTTCCAATTTGAAGGTGGATTTTCAGGATCGTATTCCTCAGCTAAATTCACTGCCCAGTAATACAGCTGCTTTTTGATGCCGCTCATTTCCTGCCCCTTCACTTTGATGCCGGTTACAATCTTCTCAAGCAATCTCGGTACCGTAACCAGGTAGATCGGTTTTACAGAAGCAAAGTCATCTTTGATCTGATCCACATCTTCAACGTAGTAGGGAGGAACACCAACGTAAGCGTAAATATATGATGCTGTTCGTTCAAACATATGTGCAAGTGGCAAATAGGACAGCACTTTGGGTTCATCATAGTCATCGGTGTCAAAAGGGAAGATCTCATGGGCCGCAAGTGCATTTCCGGCTATGTTATTATGAGTTAGCATTACTCCTTTTGGCACACCCGTTGTTCCGGAGGTATATATCAGAGTAGCCAAGTCTTCGGGCTCAACTTCATTCCTAAGTTTCTCAAACAAAGACGGATCCTCCTCTCCTTTTTTATGCCCCAGTTCAAGTATCCCATCAAGCGTTTTTAGTTTTTTATGATCGGAGCCAAGGATCGATATTACCGCCTCTATATTTTTTATCCCTTTTACGAGAGGTTTTGTCTCTGCGAATACTTCATCATTTGAAACAAAATGAACTTTCGTTTCAGAGTTTTCCAAAATATATTTGATCTGCTCTCCAGGTTGCGTGGTGTAGATAGGAACCACAACAGCACCAAGAGAAAGAATAGCCTGATCAATAATTAGCCATTCTGTGGAATTCTCGGCATGGAGTGAGACTTTATCTCCTTTACGTACCCCTAATTCATATAATCCAAGAGCAAGGGCTCGCACCATTTGTTTAAAATCATCAATGGTTGTTTCTATCCATTCCCCGTTTCGTTTAACAGCGGAATAGATCCCGGTATTATTTTTTTCGAAACCTTGTTCTACTACCGATAAAATTGTTGTTGGATCGTATTTCATAATATTTTCCTATCATATTCGCGGATAATGAGTAAGATACACTTTCAAAATTCATTTGAAAGCGATTCCATACCTTTATTTTAATAACTTAACACCGTTAATCAAATTCAAGTTTTATGTTTATTGAAGATTCCCTCCAAGAAAAAGCTGAAATCTACTTCAACTTCAAGCATAAGCATATGGGGCATGCACTCGGAATGGAATTTATACACGTCGCAAAGGATAAACTTGTAGCTACAATGCCGGTAAATGAGAATTCGGTGCAACCTTTTGGAGTTTTACATGGCGGAGCTTCGGTAGCGTTGGCAGAGACATTGTGCTCGGTGGGTGGATGGTTTTTACTGGACGGAACAGAGAAAACGGTAGTTGGTGTCGAGATCAATGCCAATCACATCCGGTCGGTAAAAATGGGAGGGAAAGTAACCGGAACAGCTAAACCAATTCATGTTGGCAGAAAAATCCAGGTTTGGGAATGTGAGCTTCGGGATCAGAAGGATAAACTTGTTTGCACTTCTCGGTGTACCCTGGCGGTGGTGAATAGGTAATTTTAAATGCTAAATGTTGAATGTTAAATGAGGGAGCCATTTAACATTCAACATTTAAAGTTATTCATTTTTTAAACTGAACGTCTTTCCACTCTTCAAACAAATGCGCCACTTTTAACCGCTGGTATTTGCCGGTAGATGTGACCGGTAGTTCTTTTCCAAATACGACGACTTTCGGGGCTTTTGAAAATGGCAGATGTTTCTGACAAAAATCCAGAATGGCTTGTTCGTTTTTTTTCTTTCCTTCTTTTAATTGAACGTAAGCACCCACTTCCTCTCCATACCAATCATTCTCAAAGCCAACAGCGATTCCTGCTTTTACTCCCGGTGCTTTATTGATGACTTCGTCAATTTCGAGCGGAGCCAAATTTATTCCTCCGCGAATGATCAATTCCTTTAATCTTCCTGTGATAAAAAAGTAGGTTTTTCCTTCTTTATCTTTTTTGATAAAACCTTCATCTCCACTTCTAAACCATCCATTTTTAAAGGCTGATTCATTTGCTTCACGGTTGTTGAAATAACCCTTCATCACATTTACACCCCGGATCACAATCTCTCCGCGTTCTCCATCCGGCACAGAATTTCCATTTTCGTCCTGAACATCCATTTCGTTTGCTGGAACCGGAATACCAATGCTTGGATATCCAAAATCTCGCATCCACTTATTATGTTCTTTTTTGGGTTGATTGATAGGGAAAAAACAGGAGTAGCACGTTGTTTCCGAAAGGCCGTAACCATGAATGACAGGAACCCCAAATTTCTCTTCGAATCTCTGAGCTACTTGTACTGTCAGTGGCCCCGCCCCACAAATGATATGCCTGAATTGCTCTGACTTTGGAGTCTCTTTGTCTTCATAATAATTCGTGAGGTACTGAAGCAGCGTTGGAACCACGCTAACGATTTGCACTTGCTCTTCTTCGATAGACTCAAAGAAATGACCCGCACTGAATTTTTGATTAAGTACGGTTGATCCTCCTGCAAAGAACGGTGTTATCATCGTAACCACGGTTCCATTTACGTGATGGATGGGCAGGACACACATCATTTTTGTTTGACCATCAATGTTGTGCCAATGAGAAATAGTTCTTGCATCTTCAAGTAAATTACGTTGAGTTAAAACAACACCTTTTGGTCTTCCGGTGGTCCCTGATGTAAACACAATCAGTGCTTCAGATTCCATGTCAATTTCAGGATCAACCAACTCACCTTCTGAATTTGAAAAGCTTTCTACATTATCATCACACTTAACTACTTCCACATCTGATAACTTCTTTTCACTTTTAATGATGGCGCTAATTCGCTCAGTGTACTCATCACGAACCAAAGCCAGTTTTACTTCGGCATTCTCAAGTATGTATGCTACGCGATTATCATCTTCTCCCAAATTGACAGGAACCACCACCAATCCACAGAACCATGCTGCAAAATATTGTACTACCGTATGCCAGTGATTGTGGGAGATCGTGGCAATTTTATCGCCTTCATTTAGTCCTCTTGACTGATAGAATCGAGCTGTATTTAACACATACTCGTAAAATTGACGATAAGTGATCTCTGTTCTTTTTTGGTTAGCATCGCGATACGTCAAATAAACCTTTTCACTTCCGATCCCTCTTTCTAAAAGGCTTTTATAATCAACCTCAAGATCAGGATGATATTCAGAAATACTTCTGGCGTTTGCGATCTTTTCTTCTAAGGTATTGAACTGCATAGGATACCACCCTATAGTTTGGTTTAACTATCTCATTGTGTAGCAGATACCCTTGGGATCATCATGATCTCACGCTGACGCCCGTCAATATACCAATGTCCGGTACTGTCAAAATATCCATCTTCTTCCAGCATGATTCGTATTTCCTTACCCCATTCTTCGATGTAGGTAGCATTATTCAATTCAATAGAGTATGCTGTATTTAAATGCAGTGGATAATCACCATCGCCGGGAACACCATCTTGTTGGTCCCACATCCCTAATGTAGTCCCTGCTGCATGACCATGATAACCGATCGGATGAGTATAAATACTTGGCTTGAGGCCTTCATCTTTAGCTTGTTTCAGTGACATTGCCAAGACCTCATTCCCGGTTCTGCCTTCTTCGAAATTATCAGTGAAGATATCCTGTACACGGTTTCCATTTTCGAATGCTTTTCTCAAATATTCGGGTACTTCTGTTTCCTCTGGACGTAGTACGTAGGCATGTTGCTGAGTATCAGTATTCAAGCGAAGGTATTTGATCCCAAAATCTACGTGCAACAGATCTCCGGGCATGATCAGATTTTCTCCGGGGCGGCTGTCAAAAGTTCTTAAGTGATCAAAAGACTCAGGGTCTGCCCGCTGAATGGAAACACTCGGATGGAACCAAGTGGTCAGTTTCAGCTCCTTTACTCTTTCACGAAACCACCAAACTACATCCTCAGTTGTTGTTACTCCCGGCTGAATGACACGATCTGAAAATCCTTCCGCAATTATTTCATGTGCAATGCGAACGATCTGCGGATAGATCTGCATCTCTTTTTCCGTACGGGTTTCGAGCCAACCCACCGCCAGCTTTTCTGCTGAAACCAATCGACTCGCATACTTTTCACCAATAGCTGCTTTCATTTCTTCATGATCTGTAACAACCAACCCATCGGCATGACCCCATATCTCTGAGATATTGATCCCGATAGTTTCAGGATCTTTTTCTTTGATGAGATCTGCCAGCCTTTTCCACTGATCAGGTTCTGATTCAGGATCCCAGGCACGTTTAAACATCTCACCTACATCATATCTGGCAACCGCGAATGTTTCAACATTTCCGTTTCCAAGATTATTCATAACCAAAATAGTTCGGCGGCGGGCAGCATGCCAGGTAGCAGGGAGTAAAGTTTTGATCACAGGATCTTCATTGTATTCCCGGGAAACGACCACCCACATATCAATTCCGGTACGTTCCATCAATTCAGGCAATACATTTTGAACTTTATCTTTTAACAGATCATCGATTACCGCTGCCCGTTCTTTCATTGGCAGAATATGTGGGTAATTTTGTGCAAAGCTCTGTGTATAAGCAACTAAAATAAAAAGGAAGAGTGGTAACGTTTTTTTCATCATGTTGTTTTTGAATTTGAATTGATGGGGCGGAATATGTAGATGAATATCCACAGGTGCAAGATTTTCGATGGTGCATACCCTTTTTAACAAAAAAATCCTGACCCGGTTTACACCGAATCAGGATCTTAAATATGCTTAAACTAAAAATTCAGCTTATTACATAGAAGCAAGATCACGCATGACCTTCACAAGGCTTTGAACTTTATCTGCCTGAGCCGAAGAACTTGCATTGCCTTCAATTTCACCGGCAAGATCGGTAAGCATAGAAGCATTACCTGTTCTTTGAGCTTGAGATAAACCTGCTCTTAACGAATTAATATGGTTATCGCTTAAGCCATTATCACGATCAAGCTGATCAACATAAGCTTTAGCCAATGCGTACGTAGTTGGCCATTTGAACATGGGTTGTCCCTGCGCATTCAGATAATCAAGTTTAACCGTATTCGCAGCATCTATTTCATTTTGAGTGATATATGGACTTGCTGCCAATTCAAAAATATCCAAACCGCGAGCGATCTCAGAGTTGATGATCATTCCATTATACCAATACACTGACCAGCTTCCGCCACTTCCCATTCGGGTTGAGTCGGTAGGTCCGCGATCGTGGAATGCGATCTCAACCGGGTTTGAGGCATCGGTCCAGTCGAATACTGAAATTCCACCCTGATACCAAGATTGAACCATAATTTCACGTCCAGGAATCGGGATCAGAGAACCGTTGTGAGCGACACAATTCTCCAACTCGGTTTGTGGAGCAGGGAGTTTATAGTAACTCTGGAATTCCATTTCCATGTCATCATTGATAGTGAAAAGCGCATTAGCACCCCACTCATAAGGATCAGTTTCACGGCATTTTGGCTGTCCGCCACCGCCCCACTCATCTGTAAACAATACTTTCTTACCATCATTGCTGAATGTAGCAGAGTGCCAGTATGAGAAGTTAGAATCAGCTACTGCATCAATTCGTTTAGGATTCACAGGATCACTGATATCAAGAAGCAGACCGTATCCTTCACAAGCACCGCCAGCCAGGCCGATCTCAGGGTAAAGGGTAATATCGTGGCACTGGTTAGGGCCTCGTTCTTCAGCATCATTTCCACCTCCGAACATTTGGGCGATCATATCAGGTAGTTGCTCTCTGAGTGCGGCACTGTCAGCAGCCGTAGGCTCACCTGTTTCATTACCACGCTCTTGCATTACATTACCTATAAGCTGATTTACAAAACGATCAGGAAGCACTCGGGGTGTTCCGCCGATCTCTACGACAAAAGCACCTTGCTCTTCTGCTTCACGAATTCTTTCCATATCAGCCGGAGCAAGACCGTGAGTAGGAGCAGCTTGAAGATCCTCAAAAATTCTTGGAGAACTTGCAATTGCTGCATCCTCAGGATTATTCAGTGGCACTTTGATAACTTCAATTCTAAACAATGAAGAGTTGGGATCATCTTCCGGCATTGCATTTACACATTCGGGCATTTCTGCTGTAGGACGAACCGGTGCTGAACCAGAAACATAGATGTAAACATTTTCATCATCATTCGGATCTTTCAATACCGAGTGCGTATGAGAACCACGGCAAGTTTGAACATTCGCTATGTATTCAGGCTCCTCTACATTTGTGATATCAAAAATTCGGATACCACGGAGACGCTCCTGACTTACTGAAGTTTGAACTCCCTCAGTTCCACAATCGAGCCGGCCGCCAAAGCCTTCACCGGAAACAAACATCAGGTTTCCATACACAGAAACATCACTTTGTGAAGCAGGGCAGAGGTAATCTACAACTAACTCAGGTGATCTTGGATTGGTTACATCCCAAACGATCACACCATTATAATTTCCCTGAAAAGCATAATTATCTTTGAATGCCAGATCAGAGTTTGTCACACCCACAAAATTTTCAGGTGGCGGTGTTTGTGAAAGGAAGTTTAAGTTCCAGATCGCTTCTTCAGCGTCAAAAAGTCCGGCTTTCAATCCTACCCGTGGATCAGGACTTGGAGGGGTTACTTGCGACATTGGAATTGGTTCAATAGCCGGGTCTGTAGATGCTGAGGAGTCATCCATCATAGAAGAAGATGAACAACCGTAAGCACCAACAACCACTGCAAGAACCATCATGGATAGTATTTTGAAAGACCTGCTTATCAAGGCTGACCTTTTACTTGTATCTGATTTAGTCATAGAGTTATTGATATTGATTATTGTTGATGTAATTATTTTGAGTTCTTATAGAAAATATCTTTTGTGAATTAATTAGAGGCGGTCATCTCATCGAGCATAAGTTGCATACGCGCCACTTCTGTTTTTTGGTCAACCTGAATATCGGTAGCTAAGCGGAACGCTCCCTCATCCTGAGCAGCTCCATCAGTGCTAAAAAGTTTATCAACCATAACAACTGCTCCATTATGATGCTGGATCATATACTTTAAGTATAGCCGGTCAAAATCTTCTCCTTTAGCTTCAGATAACTCCTGCAGTTGTTCCGGTGATAACATTCCAACCATATTCGTGTGATCCATATGCTGATGATGATCTCCCAGTCCATGGATCATTAAATTCAATCCATCAATATGTACTTCGGGTACCGGTTGACCACGATCTTTTAACCATGTCTGCATAGACTTGATCTCATCCTTTTGCGCATTAATGATTCGTGCAGCAAGAGTTTGTATCTGAGAACTGGCATCATTTTCAGGAGCCAGGCGAGACATTATAAGTGCCTGGGCGTGATGGGCTATCATTCCGGTCATGAACTCAGAGTCGGCTTCAGTAAAGTTCATTTTGGCACTATCCTGTCGTGCCCAGTATAATCTTTCCAGCTCTTCAGTAGAGTCTGACTTCTCAGTAACTGTATCATCCTGATCCGAAACACCTTGACTGCTTTTGCATGCAGATACACCCGCAA
>Ga0136558_1000056_pt1 | contig 66499 bp, 118 predicted proteins | sample AntRauTorckE6833_FD_101391 | JGI IMG/M metagenome (GOLD analysis project Ga0136558, IMG submission 101391) | Saline lake microbial communities from Rauer Islands, Antarctica - Metagenome Torckler E6 #833 | ecosystem: Environmental > Aquatic > Non-marine Saline and Alkaline > Saline | place...
CAAAGATACAACAACAGATCACATATTAAACCCTAACAACTGTTAAGACAGTGTTAAGATTTTATAGGGGGTGGGGTGACCCTTTGGAAATTTTAACTAAACTTTATGACTTTTTGTTTGGTCGGCTGGATCTTTTTACGGGGGGTGGGGGAAAAATTGAAAAAAGTTTGGGGGGCTTTTGCTATGGTCCCCCGTTCCTGTTTCTCGATTATCAAAAAATTTTTTTTAGCAATTCTTCTGAGTTTATGCCGTAGTTTGTGAAAAGATTTATTATTCTCTTTTTTATAACCTCATAATATTTTAGTTCTTTTTCAATTAATATAAAATCTCTTTTTAAATTAATACAAGCAGCTCCTGTTGTTCCACTTCCTGCAACATTATCAAGTACAATATCTCCTTCGTTTGTGTAGGTTTTTATTAAAAATTCAATTAATGGTATAGGTTTTTGCGTTGGGTGTAATCCGTTCTCTCTATTGTATTTTAAAATAGATTTAGGATAACCTGTTTTGTTTTGTAAATATGTTTCTCGTTTACTTTCGCTCGACAAATGTCCCAAATTTCCTGCTTTTCCTTTATTGGATAATATCAATTCCACGTCATCAAGTTCAGTATTATAAGTAACATTATTAACTGTTTGTAATATCTTATTGTATTTATTTTTGATACCAAATAAATTACATATTTTACTCCATTGTTCTTTTGTTGGCAGTTGTGAACCATTTAATTTATTAGTAACCCAACCTGTAACGCCACCAGTTTTCGACAATTGTAGTTTTGATATTTCAATTTGTTTTAATCCCATTCGCTTTATATTCTTTTTCATTATTTTAGCGAATTGCATATTAGGTGTTTCATTGTAAAATACAGATATTATTTCGTGCATCTTTAAAGGTTGGTAGTTCACTAATTGGAAATTACCAGCATTGTTTTTCTCCCAAATCCAATCATATTTATACGAATTAAAATTACTTATTCTTAATAATGTTGAGAATGGTTCACTTCCGAATAACACTATTACGCCCTTGTCTTTTATAATTCGTTTATATTGTTGCCAAAGTGGCTCAAACGGTATTATAACATCCCAAGAACAAGCAGTCGTACCATAAGGTAAATCCGCAAGTATCATATCAATGCTACCATCAGGTATTAATTTCATCTTTTCAAGACAATCACCTTGTATTATTTTACTTTTATTAAAGGGGTATTTATTGGTTTCCATTTTATATTGATTTGTGTTTCTCGATTATGAAAAAAAATTTTTTAGTAATTTTATACTACTCTACATGTTTTTGTCCAGTTAGTAGTTCAAGCTTTTTAATCAATCGCTTCTTTGCTCTTTTCATTCTGTAGTATCTAAACCAACCTACCCTATAGATTAATTCACTTTCTTCAATACCTGTGTCGCTCTTTGCTATTATTAATTCCTGTAAATCTCCTGCTAATCCACAATATGTTCTAAATGTTACTTTCATTTTTATAAAAACTTTTTATCATTTCAAAAATCCTAATTTCATTGGCCCCACTATCGAAGATATGTTGTATCTCCATTCTTAATTGTTTTCCTTCTACCTGGTTCATAGCTATCGTTATTTTTCGTTTATTAATTTTGCTAACAGTATGTAAAAACACATTAAAACGTTTTTTACACTGGTGTTAGCAACAATAATTTACTACTAACCACATCCAAATAAAGTGCATTACTTGGTCTACTATAAAATGACCCCATGGTAATGTATTTTGCTTTAATTCGGTTTGAAACGAACCTATAGTTTTACACCACCATCCTACAAATGAACTTCGGTCTTGCAACCAATGTTGTATAGCTATTAATCCTAATTGTAACCAACTTAATTCAGTTAGTAAAAATGGTGTCATATAAAGCAAAACGTGCATCGTGCATATTAAATTACTTTTCTTCTTTCCAACTGCTTGCCAATCATTTTGTAGCAGAAAGTCGCCTATAAAGTGAGCTAGAACATAAGGTAAATTCATCCCGTAAATTACATTTGCTAACACCGTATAAAAACAAAAGCGGTTCATTGCTTTATCGGTGTTAAGTTATTATTTATTTATTTCAGTTATCAAGTATTACTTTACAACTCATTTATCCGCTTCAATTCTTATACGTGGCACGTTGTGGCGTAATGCTATTCGTCTTCATCACCATAATTCTCGCCACACATTTTACATTGGTCATCAAAGGTCATATCATCAGTAATTATTCCTAAGTAACTACATCCATTATATCTACGCCCTAAAGTTTTGTAATATTTGCAAGGGTTTATATAATATGTACTAAAGTCTTTCTTTGCTTTGTTCTTTTCTATATCAGGGCTATAACAGTACATTCCTTCAGGTATAGGCAACGCACTACGCCTAACACCAAATAAAAATAATAGCTTCCACCATAGCATATTAACTAAGTTTTTCGCCCAATATAAGTAATTTCTAATTTTCATAATTTCTGTTTTTTTTTAATCGCTACTATTCTTATTCATTCCGTTATGTGTAAGTGTTACATTAGTTTTTCATATTTAGATTTGTCATATAGTGTTGTTAAGCCAAAATCTATCAATTTAATTTCACCATTTGCTAAACCATAATTTTTATGATTAGTTAAATCCATATATTTTAAGTTGTATTTAGACTTTAATAAAACTAATTTTTGAATGAAATAATCACTAATTACATTAAACTTTATTGTAATAATTGTTTTAATTTCTTAGACCTTGTCTTATATTTATATTCTTGTTCGGTGTAATTAACACCGTTTAGATACCAACATTTATAACCATCACTATTCTCTATGGCTGGACCATCTTCTCTATGGTAAACACCATTAGGAAGTTTCCAATATTTAGCACCATTTTTATAAACAGTTAGTTTAGATTTCATTTTAATAATTTATTTATTTTCACATTACGCAATTCACTTTTATATTCTTGTTCACTATAGATTGGTATACCATTTAGATACCATTGTTTGCCACCATCTATATTTTCAACTGCTGGACTATTTTCCCTATGTAATTCACCATTTAAAAAACATTCTCTAGTACCATTTTTACTTGTTTTAATTTTAATACCACTTTTATTTATTTTAACAGTCTTTTTTTTCTTAGGAAAATTATCTTGAATTTCTCTTCGGTATTCATCATAATCATCATATTTGACACCATTTAAAAACCAAATCCTAATATGATTACCCAATTTAACTACTGGGCCATTTTCTCTATGTTGAACCCCATTTATATACCAATATTCACATCCATCAGTACATTCAACTGCTGGTCCATTTTTTCTATGTAATAACCCATCACTATTTCTGTATACTATATTACCTTTTTTATCAATACTTTTCATATTTTTTATTGTTGAGGTTATTCCAATAATAGTTTATTTAATTTTCTAGACCTCATCTTATATTTATATTCTTGTTCAGTATAACTTACACCATTTATATACCATCTCTTAATACCGTTGCCATATTCAATTGCTGGACCATTTTCTCTATGTCTTTTACCATTTGTATACCATACTTTAGTCCCATGAACATGTTCAAATGCTGGTCCATCTTCTCTATGTAATTTACCATTAGGAAGATTCCACTTTTTAGTACCATTATCATAAACAGTTAATTTAGATTCCATAGTAATATTTTTGGTAAAGATAGTAAATAAAAACTATTATTATAGAGTATGAAATAATAATTTTAATTTTCTAGACCTTGTCTTATATTTATATTCTTGTTCAGTATACTCTATTCCACTTAGATACCATTTCTTAGTACCGTTGCCATATTCAATTGCTGGACCATCTCCTCTATGTCTTAATCCGTTTATATACCAACACTTAAAACCATTAGGATACACAACTGCTGGACCATCTTCTCTATGCCATATGCCATTAGGAAGCTTCCATACTTTAGTGCCATACTGGTCAATAGTTAGTTCAGACTTCATAGTAATTGTTTTAATTTTATAGACCTTATCTCATACGTATATTCTTGTTCAGTATAGTTAATACCATTTAAATACCAAGCCTTGAAACCATCATTAAATTCTATCGCTGGACCATCTTCTCTATGTCTTTTACCATTTATGTACCAGTATTTACTCCCATCATCATCTTCAATTGCTGGTCCATTTTCTCTGTGTAATTTACCATTTACCCACCATTCTTTATCACCACTACCATATTCAATAGCTGGACCATCTTCTCTATGTAAATTACCATTGGGAAGTTTCCAACGTTTACTACCCCTTGTGTCAATACTTAATTTACTTTTCATAGTAGTTGTTTTAATTTTCTAGACCTTATCTCATATTTGTATTCTTGTTCATTATAAGATATACCATTTATGTACCAACTTTTATCACCATCACTATATTCAATAGCTGGACCATCTTCTCTATGACAGAATCCGTTTAAGTACCATTCTTTACTGCCATCGCCCCATTCAATAGCTGGACCATCTTCTCTATGCCATTTACCATTAGGAAGTTTCCATTCTTTAGTACCATGTTCATTAATAGTTAGTTTGGATTCCATTTATATAATTTTGGCAAAGATAGTAATAAAAATATTGGTTATAGTAATTTTAAACTTTTTATATGATTATGTCATAAAACACATTACTGCTCAGGTTGTATAATGTAAGATGTAGGTAAATATACAAATAAAAAGTAGGGAAGGTATAAAAGATTGAAACAATTAATATTTAAATAAGCTATAATATATTTTTTATATATATGTAAATGTCAATAAACAAAAACATCAAGACCACTTTTAGTGGATATATAACGGAAGCTTCTGTTTCTAATGATAAGTATTACTATGATATTGCGGAGGTATTTTTTGATAAAATGTTTATTGAATTAAAGAGTAATAACTTTAGTAATCAAAGTGGTGGTCATATATTATTTAAGGGATCAGAGATAAGTTCTAATTTTTCTGACTTACTCATTATATTCACTTCTGCTCTTAAAAAGCCTAAGTTTGGAGGTGGTAAATTTAATGGAGATGGTGGATTTGGTATTTATAAGAAATATAGGGTTATTGTCATAAATAACTTATCTCAAGATAGAATACCAACAAAAGGTTTATTAAAGCATGTTTTCATACATGAGTTTATTCATTATCTAGATTATAATAGGAGTAATGGCTATGTGAAAAAGCTAACAGATAAGACAACAGTAGAACAGTATTATAATACACCAATGGAAGTAAATGCTTATTATCAAGAATATGCAACATATGTTGTGAACTTACTTGATAATGAATCGGTATTGAAGGATTTTAAACAAAGGTATAAAACATTTGATAGTTTCTATAACTGGATGATTACTGATGTTATTGATAGTGATTTTGTGAATAATTTAAACGATAAGAACATTAAAAAGATTAAAAAGAGAATATATAACATTTACTCAAAATTCATTCAATAGCTTACACTAACTCATTTAATTTTAGGCTTATCAATAGTTAGTTTAGATTTCATAATATTTATACAGATATACTAATAATGATTTAATTTTAAGAATATATGTTATAACCACACTTAATATATACCATATGAAACATTTAAAATTATTTGAACAATATAGTAAAATTCCCAAAGAGTTTGACTTACTTAAAAGCATAGCCCTAAGATTTGATTCTAGTAGTGGGTTTTCAAATAGTTTAAATCACAATGAAATAGGTCATGATAGAAAAAATTCATTCTTAGGTGAGAGGTTTCTTAGATTAAAAAGGGGATATGAACTAGATGAGGTGAGTGATTTTGAGGGATATGATATGAATGATGAAGTAACCATCTACAGAACAGGGGATTCTCCTATAAAATGGGGGGATTATGTTTATATAAATTATGAAGATGCATCTCATGGTTTATACGCTGGTCAAGGTAATAAAATTTATAACAAAAATGTAACCTATGGGGATTTAATATACGCAACACAAGGAAGTGGTGAGTTCTTTTATTCACCAAAGCATCTTAGGGAATGGTCTAGGGGAGATAATTTAGAAGATTTTTGGAAAGAAGTTAATGATATTATAATACCATCAACTAAAACAAGTGATTCAAATTATTTAGACAGGGTAAAGAAGTATAAAGAAGAGCTGAGTAAGTTAGGAAATAAACATTTAGATTTTCACAAATATGAGCAAGAAGCATTAGAATTAGCATCTAAAATGAATGTGCCAATTGATGGTTATGAGGAATATTTCTATGAATAATTTTATTAAAACTAAATTATTTTAGTGATATTATTATAACAGTTGTTTTAATTTTCTAGACCTTATCTCATATTTGTATTCTTGTTTAGTATAAGATATACCATCTATCCACCATCTTTTATCACCATTCATATTCAATAGCTGGCCCATCTTCTCTATGCCATTTACCATTAGGAAGTTTCCATTCTTTAGTACCGTGTTTATCAATAGTTAATTTAGATTGCATAACTGATTATATTAAACCTTATAGTAATAGTTTTAGTTTTCTAGACCTCATCTCATATTTATATTCCTTTTTAGTATACTCTATTCCACTTAGATACCAATATTTCCTACCATCAATAATCTCAATAGCTGGGCCATTTTCCCTATGTAGTTTATCATTTATATACCAAGCTTTATCACCATTACTCCATTCAATAGCTGGACCATCTTCCATATGCAAACTTCCATTTAATGTCTTCCAGTATTTAGTACCATCCCTATTAATACTTAATGTAGATTTCATAATATAATTTTAGTAAAGACAGTACATTGTTAGATTTATTTCAATAATTGTTTTAACTTTATAGCTCTTGTATTAAGCTTATATTGTTCCTTAGTATAAGATATACCATTTAGGTAAAAACTTTTATCACCATTCATATATTCAATAGCTGGACCATCTTCTCTATGGTATTTATAATTAGGAAGTCTCCAACGTTTAGTACCGTATTCATCAATAGTTAATTTAGATTGCATATACATGTTTTTAATAAAGATAATAAATACGTTGTTGAGGTTATTTCAATAATTTTTTTAACTTTATAATCCTTGCCTTAAGCTTAAATTCCATTTTAGTATACTCTACATTGTTTATATACCAATATTTCCTACCATCAATAAGCTCAATAGCTGGACCATCTTCTCTATGTTTTTTCCCATTTATAAGCCAAATCTCATCACCGTTAGTGTATTCAATAGCTGGGCCATCTCCCCTATGACCCAGGCCATTAGGAAGCAACCAACGCTTAGTACCATCTCCATCAATAGTTAATTTAGATTCCATTGTTAAGCTTATTTCAGTAATAGTTTTAATTTTATAGACCTCATCTCAGCTTTATATTCTTGTTCACTATATTCTATACCATTTACCCACCATTCTTTATCACCACTACCATATTCAATTGCTGGACCATCTTCTCTATGTCTTTTATTATTTATATACCAATATTTACTACCATTGCCAAATTCAACCGCTGGTCTACCTTCCCTATGTAAATTACCATTGGGAAGATTCCACCATTTAGTACCATCCCCATCAATAGTTAGTTCAGACTCCATAATAATAGTTTTAATTTCTTGAACCTCATTTTATATTTATGTTCTTGTTCAGTATATTTATCACCGTTTAAGTACCAATATTTATCACCATTGCCAAATTCAATAGCTGGATCATCTTCCCTATGATAATAACTATTGGAAAGACTCCAGAATTTATTACCATATTTATCAATAGTTAGTTTAGACTTCATATACATATTTTTGATAAAGATAATAAATTTAATTTAGTATAGTGTTTTTAGGCTTTATTTAAATAATTTTCTTAATATTATAGACCTCATCTTAGATTTATATTCTTTCTCGGAATATTGGATATTATTTAAATACCAACTTTTATGACCACCCATAAATTCAACTACTGGGCCATCTTCTCTATGTCTTAACCCATTCACACACCAAGTCTTATTCCCACTAACAGTTTCAATTGCGGGCTTATCTTCCTTATGAAAATCACCATTAGGTAGTTTCCACCATTTAGTACCATTTTTATCAATAGTTAATTCAGACTTCATATACATATTTTTGGCAAAGATAATAAATCTGATTTAGTATCTAACTTATTTATAATAGTTTAGAGGTTTGTTCTTTAATAGTTTGAATCACTTCTTTATTTTTCAATAATCTTTCAATTATTTTTATATAATTATTAATATCTTTTTTAGATGAGAATCCAAATTCTTTTTCAAGTTTCGATAACTCTATTATTTCATCATTTTCTATATTATAAAAAACAAATTCTATTCTCTCTTTATGAAAGTTGATAGCCACTGGATAAGCCTTTATCTTGCTAATTACATCATTGGAATAATTTATCTTACCAACCCACCCAAGTTTTAATTTGGCTTTATCAGTTTCTTTTTCAAAAGAACCATTGAATTTATTGAGGTAAATGAAATTATCCTTACCAACTTTATTTATAATATCGTCAAATTTATCTTCGTTGTAATCACCAATCATTATTTCACCGTCAATATAGAATGTCTCTTGTATATAAATATCACTAGTGTCCTTAATACCAAAATTATTAAGTAACTCTATTGCATCGTTTAATTCCATTTGATACTGGTATAACAACTTTTTCTGTATATCAGGATTTTCTAGAACTTGTTTTTCGTAGAAACTCAAGCTGCTCATACCAGAGGAATTTATCTTATCTAAAATTGTATCTATATCATATTTATTCTCATTTAATATGAATTTTTTAAAAGTGTTAATATGTTCACTCATTTTTATATAATAATTTAATCTATATATAAAGTGTCTCTAATGTTATATTAATTTTTTTAACTTTATAGACCTCATCTTAGATTTATATTCCTTCTCGGAATATTGGATATTATATAATTGTTTTAATTTTCTAGACCTAATTTCTTGTTTATATTCTTTCTCACTATAACTTATGCCTTTCAGATACCAATATTTATACCCATCATTTCTTTCAAAGGCTGGTCCATCTTCTCTATGTAATTCACCATTTATATACCAAGATTTAGTACCATGACTATATTCAATAGCTGGACCATCTTCTCTATGACAATGACCATTAGGAAGTTTCCATATTTTAGTGCCATATTCATCAATAGTTAATATAGATTTCATAGTAATTTCTTTAGTTTTCTACTCCTCATTTCAACTTTATATCCATTCTTAGTATATATATTACCATTTAGATACCATTCTTTATAACCACTACCATTAGCCCATTCAAGGGCTGGACCATCTTCCCTATGTAAATCACCATTTAGATACCATTCTTTATCACCATCAATCCATTCAATAGCTGGACCATCTTCTCTATGGTATTTGCCATTGGGGAGAATCCAACGTTTAGTACCGTATTCATTTATGGTTAATTTAGATTCCATAATATAATTTTGGCAAAGATAATAAAAGTATTGATAATTTTAGGTTTTATTGTAATAGTTTTTTTAATTTAATAGACCTTATCTTATACTTATGTCCACTCTCAGTATATATATTACCATTTAGATACCATTCTTTATAACCACTAGCATATTCAATTGCTGGTCCATCTTCCCTATGTTTTTTATTATTTATCCACCATGACCTAGTACCACTCTTAAATTCAATAGCTGGGTCATCTTCCCTATGATAATCACCATTGGGAAGTCTCCAAGTTTTAGTATCATATTTATTCTCAACTAGTGTAGACTTCATATTAATTTCTTTAGCTTTATAGACCTTGTTTTATATTTATATTCTTTTTCAGTATATTGTTTACCATTTATATACCAACCCTTTATACCTTTTGAAGTTTCAATTGCTGGACCATCTTCTCTATGTCTTTCCCCATTTATATACCAATGTTTAGAACCACCCACATATTCAATAGCAGGTCCATTTTCTCTATGGTAATCACCATTAGGAAGGTTCCATACTTTAGTGCCATATTTATCAATGGTTAATTTACTTTTCATAGTAATTGTTTTAATTTTCTAGACCTCATCTCATATTTATATTCTTGTTCAGTATATTGAATATTGTCTAGATACCATTCTTCATACATATTTACATAGTCAATTGCAGGACCATCTTCACGATGTCGTTTACCATTTATATACCAAGCTTTATAACCATTAGAACGCTCAATCGCAGGTCTATTTTCTCTATGGTAATCACCATTAGGAAGTCTATGAAACATATCACCATCCTTATTCATAGTTAATTTACTTTTCATACTTTTTATTTTAATAGACCTTATTTCAGTAATTGTTTCAATTTCTTAGACCTCATTTCAAATTTGTATTCATTCTTGGTATGAAAAATACCATTTAGATACCAAGATTTAGAACCACCACTATATTCAATTGATGGACCATCTTCTCTGTGTAATTTACCATCTATATACCAAGCTTTGTACCCGTCAATTAATTCGAATGCTGGACCATCTTCTCTATGCCATTTATCATTAGGAAGTTTCCATATTTTAGTACCATTATTATGTATAATTAATTTAGATTTCATAGTATATTTTTTGTAAAGATAATAAATAAAATATTGATGAATTTAATTAAACAATTGTTTTAACTTTCTAGACCTCATCTCATGCTTATAATTTATTTCAGTATAATGAATATCGTCTAGATACCAGACTTTATCACCATCCTCCCATTCAACTGCTGGACCATCTTCTCTATGTCTTAATCCATTTATATACCAAGCTTTGTACCCACCAATTAATTCAACTGCTGGACCATCTTCTCTATGTCTTAATCCATTAGGAAGTCTATAAAACATATCACCATCCTTATTCATAGTTAAATTAAATCTAATAGCAATAGTTTTAATTTAATAGACCTTGTCTTATGTTTATAATCTTGTCCAGTATATTGTTTGCCATTTATATACCAATGTTTAGAACCATCAATAAATTCTACTGCTGGACAATCTTCCCTGTGGAAATCACCATTAGGTAATTTATAATATTTAGTTCCTCTTCTACTTATAATTATTTTGGATTTCATAGTAATTTCTTCAATTTAACAGACCTTGTCTTATGTCTATATTCTTTTTCAGTATATTCTACATCGTTTAAATACCAAGCCTTACCACCATTAGCAGTCTCAATTGCTGGACCATTTCTTCTATGAGCTTTGCCATTAGAAAGTTTCCAGTGTTTAGTGCCAAGACTGTCAATAATTAGTTTAGACTTCGTAGTAATTGTTTAAGCTTTATAGACCTTATCTCACTTATAAATAATTCCTCGGAATATAAAATGCCTTTTAAGTACCAATACTTACTACCGTCATTATACTCAATTGCTGGTCCATCTTCTCTATGTAATACACCATTTATATACCATCTTTTATTACCACTAATATATTCAATGGCTGGACCATCTTCTCTATGTCTTAATCCGTTTATATACCAAAATTTATCACCATCAAAGTATTCAATAGCTGGACCATCTTCTCTATGATAGTCACTATTAGGAAGTTTCCATTCTTTAGTACCATCTTCATCAATAGTTAATTCAGATTTCATATTTATAGTGTTTCATATTTTTGTTTTAGCATTAATACCTGGTACATAAGATCGCTTCTTTGTTGTTTTAGGCTTTTATTTTCTTTTCTTAGCTTTTGGGTATTCTTCAATGAGGGGATGGCTTCTTCTTTTTTCTTTTCTAGCTTATCCCTCTTGGATAGTTTGGTATTTTCACACACACCTTTATTTTGATACTCTAAGTGTTGAATTTCTGAAATCAACTTACCATTTTCTACTTCAAGGTCTGTTATTTTTTTGGATAGTGCAGCTACCGTCTCATTTTCACTATATTGTCTTCTTAGGCTAATTAGTACTCTGTCGTTGTAATCCATGTTTATAAGGTTTTTATTTGTTTATTATATTAACTAATTTTACAATTACTTGTTATCCATTCCATTTTTTTGACTAGTTCAAACTTTTTAAGTCCATTATCACAGTAGCTATTCACTAGCTTAAAAACATCTTCTTCTAATTGGGATGCCTCACCACTAATACCAAATAGCTTTAATAATTTGGTTCGTGCTTCTTTTTCTGTTATGATACCATGGTTGAGGTCATCGCTTATTATTGACAAATGTTCTTTCATATCGTTACTGCTTTTATTTATTTAATTTTAAATACATTTTTTCATATATTGACTATAAACTCTTTAATTTTTCCTCTAAATCATCAGCTATTTTCATGTGTTCAAGACATTTCAAATCACCAGTAATACCACCATATTTAGCAAGCATCTTATTTGCCATTAATCGATGTTGTTCTATCTTATTTTCAATTTGTCTTTTATTCATAATTTTTTTCACTTATATTTTTACTATTGAATTTAAATTAGAATCCATAGATTATACAACCATATATACCATATTATTTAGTTATTTTTTAAAACATTAGATATATATATATATATATATCTCTTCTACTTTTATCTTTCCTAGGTTCACCATTCTTCTTTAACTCTAAGCCATAATAAACACAAGAAGGCATTATTTCATAACCAGAGCTACCACCTTTGACTCTTATTTTCTCAATAATAATAGTTCCCATATGGTCTGTTATTTTATCACCCTTAGCATGTGTATTTATACACATTGCATATTCCATAATAAGCTTTTCTTTCTTATCACTTGCTTCTTTATGTATTTGTGCCATTCTTTGTTTATATACATCTTTGGTCATAACTTATATATTTTAGATTAATAATTTCTTAACTCCACAAATATAACAATAATTATTAAATAAATGTTCACTGAATAGTGTTATTTTAGTAGCTGTCTAAGCTTTTTTTCTCTTATTACAAGCTTGTGTTTTTTTTTCGGCATAATTAGTACCATTTAAGTACCATTCTTTATCACCGTCCCCATATTCAATTGCTGGACCATCTTCTCTGTGTAATTTACCATTTATATACCAACACCTAGTCCCATTAGATAATTCAAAGGCTGGTTCTTTTTCTCTATGACTTTTACCATTGGGAAGCTTCCAGTGTTTATTACCATCTCTGTCAATAGTTAATTCAGATTTCATAATAATTGTTTTAATTTTCTAGACCTTATCTCATACTTATATTCTTTCTCATTATATTCTACATCATTTAAAAACCAATATTTGTTACCATCAAGATATTCGATTGCTGGACCATCTTCTCTGTGTAATTGACCATTTATGTACCAAGCTTTAGTATTAGCATGATTCATAAAAGCAGGACCATCTTCTCTGTGTAATTGACCATTGGGTAACTTCCACTGACTAACACTATATTCATTAATACTTAATATAGATTTCATAATAATTTTTTTAAATTCCTAGATCTCATCTCATATTTATATTCTTGTTCAGTATATTCTACATCATTTAAAAACCAAGATTTATCACCATTGTTATATTCAATTGTTGGACCATCTTCTCTATCTAAATAACAATTGGGGGGTTGCCACCACTTAGTACCCCTTTCGTCAATCGTTAATTTAGAGACCCTATTGAATATTTTGTAAATATAACAATGAATGTATTTGAGTGTTATAGACTTCATAGTAATTTTTTTAACTTTATAGACCTCATCTTAAGTCTATAATTTCTTTCTGTATACTTAACTCCTTCTAAGCACCATAATCTAGCACCATTACTATATTCAACTGCTGGCCCATCCTCTCTGTGGTAATAACCATTTTTATACCAAGCCTTTACATTATTATTTGATTCTAATGCAGGACCGTCTTCTCTATGTAGCTTACCATGTAGTTTCCATCGTTTAGTACCATATTCATCAATAATTAGTATAGGTTTCATAATAAATTTATATATAATTATGTCGTAAAACACATTGGTCTTCAGCCGATGTGATGTAAGACATTGGTAAATATACAAATAAAGTCTAAAATACCAATAGGAAAAGTAGACTTATTAATATATATGTTGTAGGGCATTAGAAGAAAAGAACAGTGAACATAATAATTAAAGGAAATATCAAATATGAATATAAAAGAATGGACTATTGAAAATATTGAAAATTTCAATAAAAATATAAAATCAGAGGAAGATGTAAAAATCAATATTGTTATTCCTTTTTTAAAATCATTAGGTTATGAAACAAACCAAATGCGATTTGAAAATACTATTGACGTACAAATAGGAACACGGAAAGCAAAAGTCCGTTCTGATATTGAAATTTTTATTGATAATAATGTTCAAATAGTTATTGATGTTAAAAGTCCAAAAATATCAATAGCGGAAAAAGAAATTTTACAATCTTCAAGTTATGCAAAACTAATTTCAACACCGCCAGCAGTGTATGGAATTACAACTAATGGTTTAGACTGTGTTGTTACAAATATTTATACAGGACAAAGAAGTAATGAAATACCTTCAAAAGAACAATTAAAAAGAGATGTTGATAAAACAAGAAAAAGGGAACTTACTGAAATTGAAATTAGGGAGATTAAAAGTGTTCTTTTAACCTTATACAGTCAAGATGATTTTTTCAGAATAATCAATGATTGTAAAAACATTATTGAAAAAAGGTCATTAATTCGTTCCGACCAATCATTTAAAGAAATGACTAAAATAATATTAGTCAAAATGAATGAGGAAAGAAGGTCAAAAAATGGAGAAACAAATAGGTTTCTATTTGAACATATTAGCAAGTGGGCAAGAGCGGAGAAAGTATCAGAATTAGAAGTTTTCAATAAATTATTTAATGATGCTAAAAGTAGTTATCCTGCAATATATAAATCAACCGAGGAACAGTTTAAAATTACTGATAATGAAAGTATAGTTAAAATAATTAAATTATTAGAACCGTGGTCATTTTTAGGTACAGGAGACGATATAAAAGGTGCGGTTTATGAGATTTTCTTAAAATCAACATTGAGAGGTGAATTTGACCAATATTTTACACCACGTGAAATAGTTGATTTTATTGTTAAGTTTTCAGATCCAAATATAGGTGACAAAATCCTTGACCCTGCTTGTGGTTCTGGTGGATTTTTAATTCAAGCATTTAACCACGTTAATCAAAAAATTATTGATAGTCCATTTTCAGAAGTTGAAACAAAGAAGAAATTTAATAACCTTATAGACAAATGTTTATGGGGTCACGAGGCAGATGAAGATTTACACGTTTTAGCAAAAATCAATCTTATTATGCACGGAGATGGCTATAATAATATTTATCAAGGAGATACATTACGTTCTGATAAATTGCCTGATAATAGTTTTGATTTAATATTAACAAATCCACCTTTTACAATTCCTTATGAATTTTCAGATGTTTTATCTAATTACCAAATGGGAATTGGAAAAGAAAGTCAAGAATTAGATATACTATTTGCAGAAAAATGTTTGAATGCTCTTAATGCTTCAAAAGGCGGAGAACTATACATAGTCTTACCAGAGGGTTTATTAAATGTTCCTTCTTATTTAGAATTTAGAGAATGGTTATTAGAAAACAGCCATATTGTTGCTGTTATAAGTTTACCCGAAGGTGCATTTATACCTTTTGGCAAATCTGTTTCTAAAACAACTATTATAGGATTAAGAAAAAAAGATAATTTTAATTCAAAAAAGAACAAACCATCTAAAATATTTTTAGGTAATGCAAAAGAAGTCGGTTATGAAGTTGGTAAATCAACTTATAGAGTAAATAATAAAGATGATTTGAAAGAATTTTTATATAAATCAAAAACTTATTTTGAAGGCATCTATGTGACTGAAAATAATGGGGAATGTGGGTGGATTAATCAAAGTGAAATTACTACAAAAAGAATTGATGCCACCTATTTACTTAACTCTATTGATAAGTTAATGCTTCATAAAAAGTTTGACAATTTAGTTTCGCTAAGTGAAATCTGCAATATTGAAAATAAATCTTGTAGAATTAATAATTCAGAATACTATTATTATTTAGAAATTCCTGACATTTCACCTGATACGGGGACTATTTCCAATATAAGAAGAGTAAAAGGTTCTCAAATAAAATCATCATTAAATTGTTTTACGGGGGGTGATTTGATTTTTTCAAGAATAAATCCACGTAAAAATAGGGTTAGTGTTATACCTGAAAATATTGATAAAGGATTAGTTTCAAAAGAAGTTTATGTATTAAAATTAAAGCAAAATGATTTCATAAAAAGTAAATATACTTTATGTGCACTTTTGCAATCAGAAGCCGTAAAAAATCAGTTAGTGCGTTTAGCAACAGGTTCTTCTTCTTCAAGAGCAAGAGTACCTGAAATGGATATGTTAGAATTTGTCTATGTTCCTGTTCCCGACAAAGATATCCAGAATGAAATTCATAAAAAATATAAAGATATAACAGAGAACTATTGGAATGTTTCCCAAAAATTCATTGATGGATTTGTTGAAATTCATAGTAAGTTAATGTCTGATTTTAGAAAAGATGATATTAACAAAATATAAATAGGATTGTATATGGATTTATCTCATTTAAATAAAAAGAACAAAGAAATATTAGCAAAAAAGTTCATTGAAGAAGTAATCCTTCCACAATGGAAACAATTAGGTTCTTGGAATAAATTGACTTCTCAAACATCACAATTGGATTTTGGCTATTTGTCTCAACATTTAGTTTCAATTTTGTCAGGTATTGAAGGTAATAATCAGTGTGGAAAGGGTGATGATTTAAAAGATGGTTCAGAAGTAAAATCAGCAAGTTGCATTGATGCAACAGATACACCACGTTGGAATGGGGTTAATTGTGGTGCAAAAACAGTAGCGGAAATAACAGATAAATTTGCGATTATGCCATATTTATTTTTTGTTTTGTTAGATACTACAATTAAAGGTGGCGATATTTTACGTTGTAGAGTTTGGTCTGTTAGACCTAACGATGATGCGAATTTTATGAATATTCTACTTGCTTGGACACGGGATAATGATGAAAAAGTTGCAAGAGGAGAAAAATCTAAAACAAATTTACAATTACATCCACCTCGTATGAGTAAAGATATAAGAAAAATAATTTATAAAGTTAAGAGGTTTAGTCAATTTATTAATGAGAATACATTAAATGATAGAGAGGAAGAAATACAACAACTAATTGACATTATTTCTATGTCTCCTGAAAAATATGGTAAATATATAAAATTATTAAAATCTAAATATGGAATAGATTTTTTTGACAATTACAATGATGATATTTTTATAGAAGATGCTAATTTATCTGACATCAAAGATAAAAATGATTTTCTAAATTTTGATAATTATATAAAGTATGCAAAAAAAATATTTAGTCTAAGAAAAATTGAGCTTCCATATGATATTGATAAAACAGTAAAGCATTCAAGTGTTAAAAGAATTGGTAATTTATTAGGCTACAAAACAAAAATAAAAGAATATAGTGGCTCTGGGAACTATGCATCTTTTGATTTAATCGGTACAATTACAACACCAGAAGTGGTAGATGTAAATACTTTGATACATGAGATTGGTCATTATTTTGACCATGTATACAGCAATGGTTATAAAGGAGTTGCTAAAAAAATAACCTTTGCATCAAGCCGTTATCATATTGCTAAGAACAATGAAGTATTTGCTGAAAATTTTAAACACTATTTTACTGCACCAGATTTATTGAAGAATCATTTACCAGATGTGTATGATGAATTAAATAACAGAATCCCACAAAAATATAAGACTATTCTGAATAGTTTATTAGAATAACTTAGCTTTTAGAAATAGACACACGTTCAATATTTGTGATTGTCTTAGGATTATATATTACATATCCATAACCACTGTACCCATAACTAGTACTTATCTTAAATGATGAATCTAATGGATACCTTAATCCATCTATACCAATATCATATAGAAATTCACTTGCTTCTTTTTTAGAATAAAAGTCGGGATAATTAAACTTCTGTTTCATAGTAAAGTCGCTTGCATACATATCTACTATTTTTTTATACACAGTCCAAACAATATCAGTATCACTGATATCCAATTTTTTACCGCTAGCTTCGATTTTATTTCTTATTCTTTTTAGATTATCAGAATCTATAATATTATGACTCACTTTATTATTTACAATTTTCCCAAAATCTAAAAAATTTGGATTGTTTATTTCTAGAGTATATAAATAACCACTATCATTGTTTTCACTAATCCCATTCTCACCAGAAACATATGACTTGGCATAGTCTATATTATCGGTGGCATAGATACCAACACCATAAGTTGTTTGACTACCACCTTTTTTAACCTTAGTCATATCAAATGTATCGAACTTAGAAAAACTACCATGATATAGAGTTAGCTTCGTTGTAGTGTTACTCTCATTTATATAGTCTAGTAAAGTGGTTGCTATGTTTCTATTAATACTCATTATTTGCGTTTAGTTTAGTTATATATTAATGCTTAACATATTAGTTGTCTTTGCTAACATAAATCTTATTCCATGGTCCAACTTTACCCTTCTTAAAATCGGAAAAATACTTATGGTTATCGAAGAATCTGTTATACACTTTTTCACGCAAAGGTTCTGCTCTGTATGCTAATATTCTAACTTTATCTTTACTTTCTATGAAGCTAATCATACAATCAGCAACAGTTTTCAAGACACTATTTAGAAAAATTATTGTTTTACCAACTCTAAAATCTGGCTTATTAACAACCTTACCACCTTCTACTATACCAAAATCTATATCATAGTAGTTATTCTCATAAGGATTTCTATATATGTAACAGACCATATCTACACCATCAACTGTAAATCTATAATCATAAAGACCCTTATTATTTATAGTTAAAGTGTGTTTTTCTGATTTTGAATAATCTTCAAATAATATTAAATGTTTCATAAAGTATATATTAACTACCAAAACATTAGAATTAAGAAGATCCCAGTAACTGCTTAAGTCTTTTAGACCTAATCTTTATTATATATTGGCTTCTTTTATATTTAACACCATTTAAATACCAACATTTAAGACCAGTATAGAATTCAATAGCTGGACCATCTTCTCTATGTAGTCTATTGTCTATGTACCACGCCTTATACATGCTACACACAAGAGCTGGGCCATCTTCTCTGTGATAATCACCATTTGGTAGTTTCCAACGTTCAGTTTCATCATTGCCTATAGTTAGTATTGGCTTCATAGTATTTTTTTAATTTTCATAGACCTTACTTTACTCTTATACATATCTTCTGAGTATTTTTTACCATGTAAATGCCAACTCTTAGCACCACTTCCGTACATAACCGCTGGTCCATCTTCCCTATGTAACTCACCATTTATATACCATAGTTTAGTTCCAGTGTGATATTCAATAGCTGGACCATCTTCTCTATGCCATACACCATTAGATAATTCCCAACGTTTGATACCATTTTTGTGTATAGTTAATCTAGACTTCATGACAGTTATTTTTAGTTTAATACACACACTCACATGTGGTATATATTTTATAGTAGTTTTTTTAATTTATTAAATCTCATTTTTTCCTTGTATCTAATCTCAGTATATTCTATATCATCTAAAAACCAAGCTTGGTAAATATTAGAATCATATTTAATAGCTGGACCATCTTCTCTATGCCTCAAACCATTTATATACCAGGCTTTGAATCCATTAGTGTACTCAACTGCTGGACCATCTTCTCTATGCAATGTACCTTTGGGTAACATCCAACATTTGTCACCATTTTCACTTATAGTTAGTTTAGACTCCATATTAACTAAGTATTATTTTAAATGTGTTATGATACATTTGCTTCATTAGTCCACACAAACCTTATCCACCATCGTCTACACCAATGGTCTTTGTGCTTGTACCATCCCTTTTTATAGATTTCCCACCATTGCCTTTTAAGCATTTGTACTTCTCCTTTTGTTTGTATTATTTCAGAATTTATCATAACATTTGATTAATATTTCAATTTTTTATCTTAACACTTGATGGGTTTAATACCATTCTCACATTAGATTTAATACTCCCACCATGGTAAGAATCTAATACACCAATTACATCAATGCAGTCAAATTTCAAATAAGCCCCAATAGCTGCTATCATATCAGTCTTAATTCCTTTATCGGTATTTATGTAGTACCCAAACATTGATATTAGCTTATCAATTTCACTCTCTGATATTCCAGATTTCACAAACCCTCTTTTAACTTTATCAACAGATAAAAATCTAAATCTATCACCACTTGCAATGATTTCAATAACTTTATCACAACTTACATCAACCTCATAAACTCTTTCTACTGAATTTTGGTAATCAAATGCTCTTTGGGGATCAGCATATGTTTTTGCAACAGAATACTTATTGCTTAAAAATATTGGTTTATTATACGTGAAGCTTTTCTTAAATCCACTAACCATGTCTAATAACTTGTGGTAAGTATTATCATCACCACTTTCTCTTGCTAATTTAATTTTTTCTTGGTGTTTGTTAAATTTATATAAATCTGATACATAATCAATTGATGTTGTGTTATTATTAAACCCACCGTTTTTATCAACTTCTCTTGAGTCAGGAGTTCCGTGAAACCATGCTTCATTTATTTTTTTATATTCGAATATGTATTCGTCTATAGTTGTTGATATATATTTCTTTGAATTCATACTAAATAGTTTATTCTATATATAAATATCTCATAATTATTTTCCTAATGTTTCTACTATTAAACTAGGGTTTATACCCTCCACTAATGTAGTTGTGAAATTATTATCTTTGATATATGGTTGTACATATATTTCAAAAAGATTAATAAATATCTTATATTTTCGGCTATTTATCACATCATATAAAACATCAGGAGTCCATCCTTTGTTTATCATTTCTATTATAAACTTATTGGAAGTAGGTTTATCTTTATTCGTTATTATAACTGGTATTTTCACAACATCTAATGCACTAAATGGTATATTTTTATGCACTGAGCAATATTGTCCATCAAATACCATATCGTACTTTTCGATATTTTCTTTTGTATATTCAATAGATAATACAAAATTACTATCTTTGGCATATGTGTTATAATCAGAAGCAAACCATATGATATCACCACGCTCACCATATTCACCACTCATAGTATTATCATAGGTGAGTAACCCATTTTCAACTACACTTTTAACACGGTTTTCTAGGTCTTGAATTTGCTTTCCATTAATACTGTGGTATAATATCTTCCCTTCAATATTTTTGCTTGTGAAATCCTCGAATTTCTTAATATATGTAGCTAGTGTTGTAGTGTGTTTGTTCATAATACCATATATATAAATAATCAAGTTGTTAGAAATAAACAATTCTTACTCTCAATTTTTTACGCTTAGCTAAAGCAATCAATATACATATTATATGTTTGTAGAAACAATAATAAAAATGAATAATAAGCATTTCATATATTCTATTCGTTCCTAAGTCTAGCAAATTCTTCTATCTTGTCTTTGTTATAGAACATTATCATTCTATCACTATATTCAAAACTAAATGTCGCATCATTATCATCAAATACTACTTTAACATTATTCTCCTTTATGGCATTCACTAATAGAATAGTAACATCTTTGTCGTTTGGTACTTCGGTAACTATCTCAAAAACAAACATTCCTTCTAAGTACCTAACTGTTATAGTTTCTTCGAAAATTGTTACTTTAGTAGAGGTTGTTCTAACATCTGTTACTTTCTCTTTTTTAGCATGTAGATACACCATATCAAACTCTTTAACATCTGCTTGGGAGAAAGATAATAATGGTAATAACACCGCGATAATAAATAATTTTTTCATAATTTTTGTTTTTAAATTGTTATTTAATTTGTAATCATATTTGGCGTATTGGACATTTAGTAGAGAATGCACTGTTCTTCACAGACATAGTTTTGCTACTCGGATTCCATTGTCTTGATGTGTTTACATCTTCCATCATCTTGTGGCATAATAATTTGATTTAGATTTATATACAAATATAGTTAATATAATCGTATTATGAACATTATATTAGATATTTATTTTATTTCTTTAAAAAAGTGCATAACGGTATCAACATTCCAACCATTTCCAAGCATTTTACCTGCCTCGTTTTTACTAACGATTTTGGTATAATCCATTGGTACACCTTGTGCTTTTTCACATTCGTGTCTTGTTAATTTCCTATAACTTTTGTGATCTTTTGTTATGTTTAAATCAAATAGACTAGCACACATCGTGGGCATGTTGCCTTCAACATCATAAACCCTTCCTCTTTGCCAGGTTTGTTTTCCACTATTGTCTTTTGGGTTTATTGTTTTTATACCATCACCACTTTCGGTAGGTGCATAAGGTGTTCTATCTAGAAAGAAATTTAAATCTTTATCAAATGGTATTTCTAAATCAACTATATCTTTTAATTTGATATTATCATTTGGTAACTCAGTGAAGGGTAAATTAGTCCAATAGTATCTTTTTCTAATATGCCCAGTGAAACATATACTGTTCACAAATTGTCTCTTAACACCGACTATTCTATCTATTTCGTCTGCTATTTCGTCTTTCATTTTTACATTCTCGAAAAAGAAATACTTGGGGTTTAAATATTCCTTCGCCTTCATCAACTCAAAAAACAATTTGCTCCTCTCATCTTCAAAATTTAGTTTCTTACCAGCAATACTAAACCCTTGACAAGGAAATCCACCAATTAGTAAGTCGATATTTGGTAAGGTTACTAAATCAGCACCTATAACATCACCCATCTGTTTTGTATTTGGATAGTTGTCTCTAGTAACACTAATTGCCCTTTCGTCAATCTCATACGAAAAGTAATTATCTACTTTTATATTTAATCTATCTAAGGCAATTTGCCCACAACTCATCCCATCGAAATAACTTACTACATTCATAATATTTTTCTATTTTAGCAGACCTCATCTTACATCTATATTCCTGCTCAGTGTATTCTATACCTTCTAACCACCAATTTTCTCTACCATCACACCATTCAACTGCTGGTCCATCCACTCTGTGTAATTTATCATTAATCATCCAAGCTTTACCATCATTAGATTCAATCGCTGGACTATCTTCTCTATGTCTTTTACCATTTATATACCATTCTTTACCCCCACTAAGGTATTCAACTGCTGGACCATCCTCTCTGTGGTATTCACCACTCTTTAAAGTCCAACGTTTAGTACCAATATCATCTATGTTTAATTGTGTCTTCATAATAATTTATTAGCAATAATTTTTTTTAATGCAACCTCATACACTCTACCATCGTCTAGAAAAGAAATTGTGCCATCAATATCGTGGGGGATTAAATCTAGTTCACCCTTTGTGCTAAAGCTTTTATATTTATTATGATTAATAAATTTCTTATCACTATCTGAATAAGTCATATTTAATAACTTTAATCCCTTAATATTTACAACAACCTCACCAATCTCATCTCCAAAATTTAACTCACCTTCTCCATTTCTTGCATAGATGCCATAATTGACATCTCTGTCAGCAAAATATATTGCCTTTCTTTTTTCACTAACATCTAATTCATAACCAGTTTTAAAACCAATTTCTTTTATAGAGAGTTCTCTTTTCTTTGATGTTATGTGTGAGACAAATTTATCATTCGTGTAAGTTACAAAAAAGTCATTGTTAGTATTTTGTTCGTTTATAAATTGAGATATATCAGTAGTTATGTATTTTTTCAAAATTATAAATATTTTATTCTATATATAAATAGTTATGAATACTAAAATATTTTGACAAAAAAAACTTAACTTATATTAAACTACTAAATTTCCCTCTGTGTGTAAAATAGTATTTGTGTAAGTTACTTGTTTTCATCCCAAAAAATATTAAATCAATAGATGTGACGTTAGCATACCAACCATTCTCAAATGCTAAATCATTTTCAATAAATATTTTTCTTGTTCTTCTCCTTATTTTAACAATACGCATATATAAATTTATTTAATTTTATACAAAGATAACTATATTATTTTAAAAATATAGTAAATACTTTTTGATTTTTAATATATAAGGTTATGAAGTACTTACTTAAATTTAAAATATTTGAAAATAAATCTATTGATACCAAATTAACTAAAAAGATTACATTATATCATGGTTCTCCTTATAAGTTTAATAGCTTTAAACCACAAGACGACTTAAGCTATAATACATCTGGTCATCTTATGTCGGGTATTTCATTCACTGATAGTGTAGAAAGAGCAAAATTGTTTGCTGATATTTATCCCATAGAATATTATGATGATTTAAGAAAATTAAAGTCCTCATTCAGTGGTAATGACATTGATTCAATATTGATAAAAGTAAATAATATCAAAGCCTTATCAAAAATAGGTAACCCAGAAGATATTGAAATTGAGATTGAAAAGTTAATAAGGAGATTGGTAAGTAATTATGAAAAAACTAAAGAATTTTTTTCCTGGTTAGATGACTATAACTTGGCAAAAAAATTTGAAAATCAAAATAAATATAGTCTACGTGAATTAGAATCTCTTAAAGGTAAGTTAACTGAATCAAAAAGGCTTTCAAAATATACAATAAATAGTAATGAGGATAAAATTATCAGTGAATATAATTTAAAACTTTCAGAATTAGAAAATAAATATGTGAATGAATACGGATTTATATATACATGCGAGATAATTTATAACGAATTACATATTGGTAATGGGGAGTATATAGGATTTGGTTCTACTAGAGAAGAAATTCTTAATAATTTGCCAAGTGGTAACTTATTAAAAATAGAAGATTCTGATACTGGTCAATATATAGGAACTGAATTCATTGTACCAGACTATTCTATTAAGAATATTAAAATTAAAAAAATTGAGAAATATTAAATTTAAACACATTTAGGAACTATAATACCACTTTGGATATATACCCATTTTAAGGTCTGAACTAATTTTTTTATTTATTTTAATAGCTGCATCTTCTGTGATATTCAAAAACTCGATTTTATCAATATCCCCAACTCTACCAAAATCTCTCTCTTGTAACTCTTTGTATAATATTTCTAGTTCTTCCATTATATCTTTATTTTAAAACCTACACTGACTTATAACACAATACGTTATTCTTAACCACCAGAACACCCCAAGAATCTTCCTTTAAAATACTTATAACAGACTTTATCATTTAGTAAATAAAAAGGTGTTGTTATTTATTATAGAACATTTCTTTCAATGGAGATGTCTTTATAAATTTCGGGTATTTCTATTTTCATTTTCGTAATTTTCCAAACATTTAAAAGCTTGTTTTTTGTTGTAGTTATATAATAGTTATCTGTAATACTAAGTTAGTAGCCGATCACAGGCTATATCGTAATATGTTTCATCTTGTTCCATCATTATATAATCTCGATTAAGGTTCTTAGCACCTCTTCCAGTTGTTCCACTTCCACAAGTATTGTCTAAAATAAGATCTCCTTCATTGGTGTAGGTCTTAATCATATATTCAATTAAAGGTAGTGGTTTCTGAGTAGGGTGTAGCCTACCTGTTCTTTTTGCATTTGAAAAATCATTCAAAATATTTGTAGGGTAATACTCATCACTCCAATTCTCAAAACCCTTTTCAAGTTTGCCCATTATTGAGTTTCCGTTTTTATAACCACCTCTTTTTCTCATTTTACCCTTTCTCATAATAGGATGGTAATTAACTTTACTTTTTGCAAACACAATAATATCTTCATCTAATTGTATTGGCATATATTTAGCATTTATAGCACTACCACTTTGTTTTTTGTTCCATACCCATTTATGCTTAAACATTTTGTAATTGCTGCTAATTAAAGCACTACTAAAAGGCTCTTTCCCAAATAAAACTATTGCACCATTATCTTTAATTACACGTTTATATTCCTCCCACATTTTATGTAAATCAATTATACTATCCCATTTACATTGCGTTGTGCCATAAGGTAAGTCGCAAAAAATCATATCAATACTTTTGTCTTCAATAAGTTTCGGCATTAACTCTAAGCAATCTCCCAAATATATTTCGTTTCTTTTCATATTTCGCTTTTAATGATTTGAACAGGTGATAACACGGTATATGCTCTTTGTCTTAGTTCAGTTATTCGTTTTAATATTTGTGATTTTTTAAACATTTTCTTAATCTTTTAATTGATTTCAAAGCTTTGTTTTTATCTTTAAATATGTGTTCTGATTTCATACCAAAATTACCCCTAGCACCTACCTGTATATAATCTTTTTAGAACTTCCACCTATTTTAAAAAGTTTTTTCAATAGCCAATAATTTAAACTACACACAGCACCATATAAACGTAATAAAACGCTTCCTATTGGTTTGTAATTTAACTCCTTAACAATTTTTATATAATTTTTATTTTCTTCCATAATTACTATGATTTAATATTTTCATTTGTACCACGTTGGGCGTAAGTGATATATTATATCACTTAATTTATATTTTGTTTATTTAATATTGTTATTATATTATCATCAAGAACAATATATTCTTTCACTGTTTTATCATCTAGGTAATCTATATTAGTTAAATATATACAATCAATGTCTTCAACATTTTCTATATTTTGAGCATCAAAAAAACCATCTAAATAATTTGAAATGCCTGCTAAACTCTCACTAAATAATTCTTGAAATTCTGTGGTTAAATACCAATGTTCATCTGTTTCTAAATCAAATAAAAATAAACATTTTGGTTTAATATTAACTTTATAGATAACGCCATAGTTACCAAAATTAGATAACCCAGTTATAGAACTTAAAAAATAAGAACCATCTAAAACAGTTCCAAAATTACCAATATCTTTAGAACTGTCGAATATATCAAAATTGTTTTCAGATGTGTGATAACCAACAATATTAGTTATCACATTCTCATTGATAAACTGACTAAATCCCTTAATCTTATCTATTTGATTTCTCATTTATTTTCTCATTTCTTTGCTGATAATAGTTTATATATAAATATTGAGTTTTATAAAAACGTTCCGAATTAACTTTATCATTTAGTAAATAAAAAGGTGTTGTTATTTATTATAGAACATTCCTTTCAATGATTATATCCTCATCAGAAACAACTACGATAAAGTCTTTTCTTTTTACAATTAAAGGTGGTTGCTTTTCTAAATGTCTTAAGATAAGCAATGAACCTCTTTTAAGTTGTAGTTGTCTAGTCTTAATTTGTTGCAATTTAATTTCGACATCTAGTAAATCTTTATCAATTGCCTCTTTTTCTATAGCAATTTCCACAAGCATATCAGCACCTACCACATTTTCGTGTTGTATTTGGCTAACTATACCAGACCAACTTAAATCATCTATCATATTACTTATTTATTTAGTGTTATGTTTAAATTATTTACACCAAGCATTATAATAACAAAATCATATAAATTCAATTAAAAATCATACTTATCTGTTCTGCTTTTAAGAAACCTTGTTATTTTCTTTGAACAAAATATTCTTTCAAACCAATTTAATTCCATAATAAACTTTTCAGATTCTATGTATCTTTCAGTTAGTTTTTCTATTTTGTCCAAAGAATATTCTGCTATCTTTTTAGTATTTTCCATATTGTTATTTTTAATTATATTTATCTACATTTAACCGTATATAGCTAATTCTTAATTGTTTATTTGCTTCAATGAGCATCATACACAATTCTTTTTTAGAACTTTTCATATACATATCTAATTTCTCATCTGTTGTCATTTCTATTTCTTGTAACATATCTATTAATTTAATTAATTATTTTTATTTGAGCATTATAATGACTTGATAATATATAGAACTACTTATTTTTGTGATCCTCACAAAAATCCCCATATAATTCAGTAGGTATCTTATCACAGACACCACATTTATAAATAAAGTGTTTATTACCAAATATTTTTGCTAATAATCTTGTTAGTGGGTTATGAAACAATACGTGTTCTGATTTGTTATAATATTCTGTTTTCATAATTAAAAGTTTTAGTCTAATTCGCCATAATATTTAAATCCTATTATCAAGTCTGCAATATCTTTACCTATAGTTCCCGTAACATTATGAAACCATATTCCACTGCTTGTGGTCTGAATTACGATGTTGGATATTTCACCACTAATTTTCAATCTTGAATAACCACCCAAAGACATTATTTTTGATTTTTCTTTAGCTACTCTTATAACTTCACTTGTTATTAATTTCATTTTTAGTTATTTTAATTCAGCTTAGTTGCTTTTGATACACCAAAGATAATGAATATAATTTAAATACCAATGAAGTTTTGTAATTAATATTTCGTTTTAGAATTTTAAGAGAAAGAATACATATACATTTAAGAACTATACTAGTTACTTTGGGTATATAATCATTTCAATATCAGAATTAATTTTTTTGTTTATTTTAACAGCTTCATCTTCTGTGATATTTAAAAACTCTACTTTATCGATATCACCAACTCTACCAAAATCTGTTTTGTTTCCAACCTCCGCAATTCTATATCCAATTTTATTAGGAACATATATACCATCAACATGACCCCAATGTTTTTGTATTGAAACTATTTCAAATATCATTCCCATACTCACCAATAAGCCTTGTTTTTTTAATTTTTTATCTTTTTTTAATCTAACGTATCTACCAATATCTTTCTCTAACTCTTCGTCTTCGGTTTCTAATGGTATTGTTTTTATAACATTTTTAGCAGTTTGATATTTATCAATATGTTTTTTTATTTCTTTTTTAACATCAATTGATTTATCGCTATATGATTTTAAAAGAGTTTTTTCATGATTAGATAATGAATCTATACCATTGTCGGTTATTTTATCTAAAATATTATTTAGTTGATAATCTTTTAGTCCTTCATTAAAGAACTGTTCAAAGTTCTTCACCTTATTTATATATTCTCTCATTTCTATGCTTATGATTTCATTTATATATAAATATTAAAAAATCAATAACACAATCTTCTTTTTATCCCAAGATTTTTATTTAGTTCTCTTATTAAAGTTCCTACATTAACCTCATCCACATATAACAATATGTATTGTATTAATAACTACTTTGGCTTTCATCAGAATAGTACTTACTATCCTTTAAATAATCTATGGCTTGTTGTATCTCTTCGTGTTTACTAGAATCACTCCATTTGTACAATTTATCCAACGTCACAAGAGCATTAAATAATGCATTACTTTTTGTTTCATCCTCTAAGGAACTTCCATTATGACAAACCAAATCGAAGTGTGTAAATACATCAATGTGTTCTTCCCATATTTCTATTGCTAGTTTCATAATTTTCATTTAATTAAGTTAACTGCTAAGTTATAACACACTTGGATAAGTGCCTATCTGTACAGACCATTTTCTCTTTAGCATTCCATCATTGGTTTTTTTCACACCTTCCAAAGTCCCATAATCTCTTATATTACTTTTTAACGGGGTTTCTAACCAAGGCATGCCTATATTTATTTGTAATATCCATAATTGTATTTCTTTAAAATTAGAACCTCTTGTACTCCAATAATAAGAGAACCAATCCTTGCGTACTTTTATATCAATATACAGCACCCAAGGCATTATATTAGTAACACTATATAAATACAATGCTCTAGCATATCTATCACCTCGTAATCTGTTTAAGTGAGATTCTGTATTTTTACACATAATACCTATTTTTTACCTTGTAGCTTTTCTACTTGAAACTCTAGAAAAGCACAATAAGTTTGTAGATATTCCTCTGAACCCACTCCTTTAATAGTTGGGGTTTGTTCTTCAAATTGTTCTTGTAATTTAGTTTTTTTAGTTTCCATAATTTATTAATATTTTGTTTAATACTACTTTAATGCATTCTCACAATCACTTTGCCATTTCTTGTTACCATATAGAAAAATAGGTTTTAGGTCAGTATCTGTTTTTATAAAGGATAGTTCAATGCTATCATCATCAATATGCCACTTGAATCCTTTGTTATTTAAGTGTTCACTTTTATTTTCAAAGTTTGTAAATATTATATGCTCTCTTTTTATACCAACTCTATCAGCAACTAAAAATAAGTCATCATTCCAATCTTTTCTAGGTGCATTACTTGGAGAATATCTACTTGTGCATATCCAGACCTAAACATTTCTACTGATTAAATCCGTTGCATATTTTTCAACATCACTTCTACTAAGTGTTGAGTCATAATCAAAACTTACCTTTATCATATTTTTATAATTTATAATAAGTGCTAGTGTTATTACTCATCATCTATTAAGTCTTTATACTTGTTGTATTCAGCTTCTGTTATTTCTTGGGAAAATAGAATACATCTATTCTGACAATCACCACCTAATTCTTTGTGATACATAGCATATTCAAATGGTGTTTTATCGGTTAAATCTCTACCATAATAAGGAGTAGAGTTTTTTATATTAATTCGGTAGTTAATAAAATAGTATTTTTTCATTTTTATAAATTTCGTCTACTTACGCTTATGCTTCATAGCATCTTCATAAAGCCTAGTCATTAATCCTCTGAAAGTTTTGTAATAGCTAAACCCTGTTTTTGCATTTTCTTTTCTTACACAAAAAACAAAGTTCATTTTAGACAACTGCTCGTATGTGTGGATATTATCTTCTACACCACCTTCATATTGAAAATATATTGTATCTATGAACATTTTACCAGTGTGTGTTGGCGTGACTTTAAACATTGCTTCAGTTAAATTTAAATTCTTTTTGTCACTAGAAAATATTGTAGTATTCATAGTTTAGGAGTTTATCATTATATTACGCTACAAATATACACTAAATTAATCTAAATCCTCACCCATTCTACAAAGAATATCTTTTAAATCCCACAAAACTAGAATTTGTTTGTTCCATAGACTAAAAGTTTTATCATACATATCCATTTTATTTAATTTTTTATATAAATCTAGATTTTCTGCTAATTTGGTTTTATAGGAGGTTTCTTTTTTAATGAGATCGTGTATAAAAGTTTTACCAAAGCTATATATCTCACACTCATTTCTTAATTCTAGGTTTTCAAGTGTCTTATCTATTAAGGCACTCAATAGCTCATTAGCATCTAAATCACTATATAGTTCTTCTAAATATTCTTTGTTTGTTTCCATATTATTCGATGTTTGGTATATGTTTTTTAAAATATTTATGATGTGAAATTGTTTAATCCTTAGCATAGCTATACATTTTAATTCATCAAACCAATTTATATTAGATAATAATTTAATAACATCTTCTCTATATTCCTTGTCTATTTTTATTTTGTACTCACCACTATATGATTCGCCTTCTTTAAGAATTTTACCAGCACTACCATTCCCCCAATAACACATCCTCAAATCAAAGTCTAAAAAATCGATATATCCTTTGCTATCTTCTCTCATAATTTTTACACTTTTTAGCTTGTTTTTAGGTCTTTTATTTAGACCAGATTTTGGTCTTTTATAAATATTAAAACAACAGTTTAAGCTTCTATCGCTATACTTGACTTTACCTAAATCTTCACTATGTATTAGGTCAAATTCATATAAGCTATTCGTATTCCATAGTTGGCTAATGGGCAAAATAAAGGCTATATAGTCTCCTAATTCAATACTTTTTTTAAAGAACTTTTGTGCTAAGTTCATTCTGCTACCAAAGGGGGGATTTCCTATTATTAATCTACCACACAGATAATCACATTCTAATTCTAAATAGTCTTGCTTCTTAATACTTTCATGTTCTGGTTCAATATCATAAGACCTACAAGTAGAAGGTATTTGCAAACTAAAAGCACCCTCTCCAGCACTTGGTTCTATAACCTCGCTTATATTTTTGACACTAATTATGTCATACACTTTATCTATGCAGTACTTTGCAGTCTCTATTGGTGTGTAATATTTATCTAAATCTATCTTATTGCTCATATTTTTATTTCAGTTTTATTTATTTTTACAAATATCAATAATAAGTCGGAATAACTTTTTCGATAAAGGCTACTTCCTCTTCGGTTAAATTGAATTCTTTAATTAATTTTTCATCAGTCCATTCTTGTGAAAAATCTAACCAAGGTACTAAGGTCAATTCACCACAGTCTATATCACTTTTGTTTTTAAATATAGATAAACAAAACATAAATATTTTGGTTTTAAAATATTTAAGACAATTATTAGCTTCTAACTCCGTAGGGAAGTTTAAGAACATGTGTTTATTCACATCTTTTTCGACAATTAGTCCTTTCTCAATTATTGTATAGAAATCATTTTTAAGCATATTCGTCCCTTGTCCTATATTAACATGTCCTCTTATTCTACCTAGATTTATAACATAATCTGGATTATTACTCACATATGAGTCTCGCTTTGATATACTTATTTTTTTTGAATTTCTAGGTTTGTTTGTATTAAATCTCATATTACCCCACACATTACAATTATGACTTATTGTAATTATCTTCTCTTTAATAGAGATATATTCATCTGTATTATATTTATTTATATCATTAATATCTAATATTTTTGTATGTATGTCATTAATCTCATCTTCTAGTTCTATTGTGTTAGTGAGCGTTTGCTTGTCTATGTATGTGATAACACAAGGAACAAATAATGATATTCCAAAGATCCCATTCCCATTGAAAAGTTTAATATATTTAAAATGTCCATTAATTAGTTCCTTAATTAAAGTAAACCTTTTCATAGATGACTTCTCATCAATTACCCATGTAGAAGGATGTACATATAACAATTGATTGGATATTTGATATGATTTAGTTAAGAATTTCAAGTCCATACCACCATTATATGGTGGGTTCCCAACAATAATATCAAACTTATCCACATCCCAAACATCCCTCATATGATTATCAAAGGATTCGTCAAGAAAACTACCAGTATAAATATTAAGAACATATTCGTCATAAGGATCAAATCCACATAAATACAAAAACATGTTTTTTGGTTGAAGTTCAGCAACATAAATCATGTTCTCCATAATATGTTTATATCTTTTTTCTTCATCTTTCTCCCAATCACTAAGTCCATCCATTAAACGTTCAACAACTACACACGGAAATATACCGACTCCATTACAATTATCCAACCATTTCAATTCAGGATTAGACCACACTTCTTTAGGGAGTTTATCAAGCATATCCTCTACTAAAGATATAGGTGTCATTACCTCTCCAAACTTTTTCTTTTCAACATCTCCCACTTCTACATATCTACGTAGCATCTTAACCACAGTTTTTATATGTTGTGATTTAGATACAGTGTTGTTATCAACTATTTTACGAAGCTTAACATAAAGATCCCTATCCTTGTCTAATATAGATAGAATAGCCATCCTCTTTTGTCTATCAGTTAAGCCTTCAAGGGTGGCTTTAATTGATATATCAAGACCCGATACCTCATCAATCATCATCTGGTCGATTAACTCTTCGTAGTGGTTGTTATTTTTCATGGTTTTGTTATTTATTTCTACAAATATAGTTAATATTTGGTTATAAAAAAATATTAATAAGAATACCTATACATAGTGTCAATTATAAAAGTTCACACATACTTTTAATATTATTTTGCGAGTAGTCAAATACTTCTTTATCTAATTCACTTCCTAAATACTTTTTATTTTGTATAATACAAGTTTTTGCAAAATTCCCTGTACCACTAAAAGGCTCAACCACTAATCCATTTTCTGGGCAGTAACACCTTATTAAAATATCATAAAGCTTCTGTGGTTTACTTGGTATTTTACCAGTATGGGGTTTATTAAAGTGTAAATGGTCTCGTAACCAAATACCATCTTCGTTTTTTTCAAATTGCTTACCATCTTCTTCATATCCTTCAAATACTTTCTTATTTCTTTTAAAAGACTTTGTACTCTCATTATAATCTTCACCAGTGCGTTCATTGAAGAAACTTTTTCTACTATCAATAACACAATGATATATTTTTTGATGAGAGACTAATGGCATCCTTTTAGAAACCCAAGCACCACCATTTGTGAATGTCCAAACTATTTCACGCCTGAAAATATGATTTATCTCATTCCTTAGATCAAAATCAAAAGGTTGTTTTGTGAAGCATAAGATATTCCCTGTTTGTTTCAATACTCTTACTGCTTCTCTTATTAAGCCCTGTTTGTTAAAATTATTCCAATCTTTGTAGTTTGGATCAAGTATTAACAAATCGACACTCTCGTCTTTTAAACTAGATAGTAAATCAAAGCCATCAATGTTATATATGTTGTTATGTTTCATTTTTTTAAATTATATTTATAATAATCGGAGCGTGAATAAACGTTCAGTACTTTGTTTAGTACCACCTATTAACTCATTTCTACTGGGTGTGTTTTTAACTTTTTTTCCCTAGTATTTTATTTATTTTCATAGACCTTGTAAAGACTTTGTATTTTTTATCAGTATATTCTATACCATCTAAATACCAATTCTTCCTACCGTTGCTCCACTCAACTGCTGGTCCATCTTCTCTATGTAATTTACCATTTATATACCAAGCATTATATCTATCAAACCATTTACAGTAATCAGTATTCTGTCTTTGAATAGCTGGTCCATCTTCTCGGTGTAAATCACCATTAGGTAATTCCCATCTTTTAATACCGTGATCATCTATAATTAGCTTTGATTTCATAATTAATATCAATCAAGTGTTTTCATACAGGTTCTACCATTACCCTTTTCTTACCCATTCTTACCAATGCTGCGAATTTATGATTAGAATCGGTAAGTGTATATTCCTTCTCATCTTCCCAGTGTTTTAGTATAGAAACAAATCCTTTATATAATTCCTCATCATAATCACCCTCTCTATCTTCATTATCCATTATATCTATATTATATGCTAAGTTTAAATCTTCAATGGTTCTTATATCTTTTAAACTTATGATAGAGTCATTGAATCCAAAATCATTTGGATAAAGAACTATATCAAATTTGTCAACATCATATAGCTTTTTGTAATCTTTTTGTAATAAATCCCATCCCATATCGAAGTTTTCAGTTTCTTCTAAATATTCTAACATTTCTTCTAGATTTACACATCCTCCAAGAGGTGATTCATCAACTGGAAATGTTTGTGTTATGCCACCATCTTCGAAATACTCAACATATCTTTCAATTTGATCATCATAGAAAGTATTCTCTGGTGTATGTTCTAGTTCTTCTACATACACTATAGTATCATTACCAGATAGTTCATACAATATACCATCACAATATTCATAGTCATGAAAGCTATCTCTTACTGTTCTAGTTATTTCATATTCATCATCACCATGCAAATTATAATAATCTGTTTTTTCTGTTATGTAATTTTTATTAATTTCTTTATTACGGTCATCAAAGGTTTTTATGTGTTTCATAAAGTATATATTATTTCAGGCCATTATCTTCTTGCCATTTCTCTACTCTTTCTTTGGAGACACCATAGTATTCTTCACTAATTTCAATACCTATGAAATTACGACTAGTATTTAAACACGCTAATCCAGTTGTGCAACTTCCCATTGTATTATCTAATACTGTTTCGCCCTCATTTGTATAAGTCTTTACCATATATTCAAATAGGGGTATAGGCTTTACTGTTGGATGACTTTTAGAGGTGTCTGTATTAAACTTCTGCCAGGTAGAGGGTACTCTTAAATTTGATAGTTTGTTTTTCTTCCGACCTTCAAATTCTCTATAATTATCAGATTTGCTTTCAAACTTTACATTATACTTGACTCTATCAGCACCTGCACCAGTCCTTTCTTGCATTTGCTTATTATAAGTCCATTTGCCTTTGCTAAAAATCAACACTTGTTCGTGTTCCTTCATTGGTTCTCTGACAGTATTCGCAAAATTACTACCTCTATTTTTTATCCAAATCCATTCGTGCTTGAAATACTTAACTTGACTCATTATTAAGGCACTTGTGAATGGTTGTGATGCAGTCAAAGCAATTACACCTGTTGGTTTAAGTAACTTCCAATATAGTTCCCACATAGGCTCAAATGGTATTACTGCATCCCATTTATTACTTGTTGTTCCATATGGTAAATCACAAAGTATCATATCAACTACAACACCTTTATCTACTAATTTTTGCATTTCTTCAAGAGTTTCCCCTTGTATCAAATCTATACTCATATAATTTAATTTAAATCACTACTAGTCATTTATATACAAGTTGTGTTTAAAAGTTTAGAATATGGCTTAGATAGATTCCATTAGTTCAGGTATAAATATTACAATTGGTAGGATTCATCCCAATAGTTTTTTTATTTTTATAGATCTTATTCTAGATTTACGCTCTTGTTCACTAAGTTGAATACCTTTTATGTACCAAAATTTATCACCATTAATCCACTTAACAGCAGGCCCATTTTCTCTGTGTAAGAGACCATCTAGATACCACCTTTTTGTCAAGTTATCATCAATAGTTAATCCAGATTGCATAATTTTTATTTATATTCTACAAATATATGAAAAAGTTTTTAAACATACTAATTATTAAAGTCAATGTATTGGTAATCCCCCTTAGTGATTGCACCTAGTTTTGAATATATTCTAGGAATTTGTTTCTTATTGCTTCTATTGGGAAGATAAGAGAGAATACCCTTAATATCATTGCTAGAGAAATCAAATAAGGCTTTATACATTTTAGTACCAAATCCTTTGCCTCTATGTTTTTTATCGATTTCAACTGATCCTATTGATAAGTAGTTGCCTTTCATGTCATCATTATTAACAGTAGTTCTATTAGCATCTAAAACACCACATTTTGTCCATTTGCCATTGCCTTTAACATATTTTTTATGCCACAAAGTTATATACCTGGCATTATCTTTATCATCAACAACAATCCTATAATCCCCATTATCATATACAATTTCTTTTCCATGCTCATCCACTAGTAGAACTTCTCTTTCTTCATCACGCTTAATGGTTTCTTTTAAATATTGTGTTATTGTAGTTGCTATGTTTTTACTTATGTTCATATATTATAATTGATTTAAACTATATATAAAAAAAGCATATATAGTATACATGTTGCCAAGTTAATATATAAGTAATGAAACATATTAAACTATTTGAGAACTGGAATAATACATATGATTTAAAAGAAGAATTTGATTATGGGAGTGTATTGGGAATACTACAACATGACTTCTATGGAGTAACTGACATTATGAACAAGTATGGTGATAGTGAAGATATTTTAAGGACTATACAAGATAATTATGAGGATTTGTTTCCTATTGCTATTCTTAAAAACATAAATGTATTTGATAGTAAAAGAGGTAGTGGGTATGGCAAAAAATTATATAAAATATACGAAGATTGGGCAGTTTTAAACGAATGTGAATATTCTTTATTAGTATCTGACTCCGAGGAAAATCAATCAAAGGGATTTGACTTAGATAGATGGTATATATCACTAGGATATACAAAGATAGGAAGCATCAATGATAATTCTGTTATGATTAAAGATTTAATATAGTCTTTATTTATTATAGTTTTTTATAAATTTTTCATACTTAGGTCTTGACACATTACCATCTAGATCAAATATAACTAGATTCCTATTGTCATCATAACCCCAATTATCCCATAGTGTGTCTATTTCTATACCACCAAAATGTTTCTCTAGTTCAGATATTTTTTTCTTTGCCAAATCATACTCGTAACGTTGTTCTTTATTAACTAGTTTTTTGTATAATGTCTTCCCACTCATTATCTCTTCACTAGCCATATTCCAAGCTCCTTCGTTTGGCATTGCATCTCTAGAGATATAGTCATGAACTATACCATAAAGGTATTTAGACTCATTGTATACTTTGGCATCGTGAAACTTTACAGTATGTGGTGGATTGGAAGCCATAGCCATCTTAGTCATATAGTATTCTGATAGGGAGTTAGTCATTTTACAAACAACTAGTGCGTTACCTATGTTACCTATATATGCAGTTCCTAACTTACCACTACCTATTAATTCTAAGTTTTCAACATTTGGGAATAGGGATTCTAGATTTTCTTTGATGCCACTAGACTCGTTAAAACTCTTAATATACTTCATAATTTATATATTAATTATAATATATGGTTATTATCTCGTTAAGTATGCTAACTTTCCGACTACTTCAGTTCTCTCTTCATGACAAATAATTATCATTAAACTGTTTATTATATTTATTTAGTGTATCATTTCTTTGTTTTTTTTGTGAAAGTGCTCTATTTTTATCTTCATATTTTATATCATGTTGTCTACACCACTCTAGTTCTAGTTCATCAGTTTGTGGTATAGCATTTAATAAATCATCATCTGTTAGATATTGTGCTACAAATTCATGTTTGTGATATTTATAAGATTCTATTATTATTGGAACAGGAATCAATACCATTAATAAAAAATCTATAAGTTTTGAATGTATACCATATCTAATACTAAACATTTCTAGAACATAATAACTACTGATAGTCCGTGTAGGTGGTCTTAACTTAAAAATAGGGGTTTTTCTATCAGAATATTTTACACTTTTAGGTATTCTAAATCTAATAAGTTTACCGTTTGTTTCTTCACGATAATATATATTCCACATAAGGTTAATACATATGTATGCAGTCACTATTAATGCTTCTATCATTAGTTATTTTTTAAATTATTATTAGTACAAATATAGTTTATAGTTTTTAATTATACTATATATTTAACATCTTTAGTTTAATATCTCTTATCCTCATTTTATACACTGCTTCTGATAGTTCAATACCGTTTATATACCAGTGATTTATATAATCACCAAAGGTAACTGCTGGACCATCTTCTCTATGGCGTTTACCATTTAGATACCAACCTTTATAATCTCCATACACTGACACAACTGCTGGACCATCCTCACGATGTAAGTCTCCATTTGGTAATTCCCATATAATATTACCATTTTTATCAATACGCTTTTTTGATTTCATATAATATTTTTATATTATTACAGAATTTCCTTTAATCTATTATTTGAAATATCACAATATTCATCTGAAAGTTCACTAGCTATAAAATTTCTTTTATTAATCAATGCCATTTTTGGTGTTGTTCCACTTCCACAAAAAGGATCATATACTATATCACCTTCATTACACCATGATATAATATGATCATTAGCTAATGACTCTGGAAATTGTGCTGGATGTCCCTTAACCTTATTATTTGTTGTTATGTCCCAAACATTGCCTCTCTGTTTATAATCAGATACAGGATTTTTAGTATTATCACTTGTAGGTACATTTTGATTGTTTTTTTGATAGAATGTTCTACCAGTTGTTTTCTTTCCTTTGTGCTTACATTCAACCATTATAGGATTAAATGTTTTTACTTTTCCTTTGCTAAATATAAACATATATTCAAACTCTTGCTCATATCTATTATGTGTTAATGGTATGTATTTAGTTTTTTTATAAATCATAGTGTCGTGTATATTAAAGCCTATTTCTTTAAAATAAAGAGCTTGTTTAAAAGATGTGCCACTCTCACTACCTTTAGTAGTTTGATCACCAACAACCCAAACAAGAACACCACCTTTCTTAGTTATACGGTATAACTCTTTTGCTATTTTTTCAAATTCAAAAGAATATCCATTGTACTTTCTTAAGTCGTCATATGGTGGTGATGTGACAGTTAAATCTATAAAATTATCAGACATCCTTTTCATAGTATCTAAACAATTTTCATTATATACCTTATTTATTTCCATAAAGTATATATACAAATCTATAAGTTTCCTATAACAAAAAAAGGGATCTCTAATTAGAGATCCCTTTTTTGATTTAGATTAATATTACGCTAAACTAGTCTCAGACTTTTTATTAGATTTATTGCTATCTTCAACTTTATCTTCGGCAGTAGCACTCAAATGTGCATGATGTCCTTTTTTTAATTTTTTAACATCTGGTGAAGATTCCAAGAACTGTACTACTTTTTCATTTAAAAACCATTGATAGCCATCCGCAAAATCATCTGTAAATTTAGGATTGCCTTCAATCCTTATAGCATAATCCTCCAATCTTTTTTCTACATATATGTTATGTCCAAATTCATTTATCTGATCATATACGTCTGAAAATAACACTGTATTAGATTGAAGGTTCTCTGCAAATTGTCTTATTTCAGAATTTTTTTCATTCAATAAAACCTTACTGGTTTTATAACACCATTTAACTAATAGAACTTTATTATCAGCCGATTTGAAATAGATATCTTTTTCAGTTTTGCTTTTAGTTTTCTTTCTAGGAAATGGTTTTTTCTTCGTATGTTCTTTGATTTCTGGTATGACAATGCCAATATCAAATCCTAATTTATAGGCAACATTATCTATATACACTTCGTTTGATTGCTTGGGGAAATAATCTTTACTTCTTATGTTAGATTTAACATCGTGGGTTATCTTATTATCGTTAACGTCATAGTGGAAATAGTCACTAGTTTGTATATTATAGATTCCTTCTTTATTAGTGTATTCACTATGATTGATAGTCAAGCCTTCAAATCTAGATTTTACGTTTTTGTCTTTTACTTGAACATTATCATTGTACAACCTAACACTCAATGGCTTAGACATATCAACAGGTATTTCAATCAATTTATTACCTCTGACCTTAATGCCTTCAAACTTGCCATTTTTCATATCAGACATAGCTTCGGTAGTTAATATAGCAGTCACTCTAGGTGTGTTTTTAGCTATTTTCTTATTATAGCCTAGCAAAGACACTTCCTCATCATCATTGATATATTCTTTGATGTATTTGTCATAATCTACTAAAGGCTGTGATCTTTGTATTTTTGCCTCATTTAAAAGTTTCATTACAACTTCTTTTATCAATGAGGGATCAAGTGTATAAAAAAAGTTATCAACAGATCCTAATTGGTGCGGTGTTTCAACACCATCTATTCTAATCTCAATATTAGTATTAGGTGTCCAGTGTTTAACATCATCAGTATTTAATTGATTTATTACTTTACTAGCATCACCTAAATACTCTGCTATTTTATCTTTATTTACTTTCCACTTCTTAGAAATACTTGGTCTAGATACTCCTAGAGCTTCTATATAATGCCTTGCCATTAGCTGTGATCCTACAAAAATGGGATCAAGATTAACTCTAGATGAATTCTTCTCAGAAAGCTTACCGTTCTGGTATACACTTAAACCAATAGAATTATAATCACTTATACACCCGATGGCTTCGTTGTTATATATTGGCTTTTTATTAGAAATAACTCTATTCTTACTCATAAGACCAGGCTTGGCATTATTATCATAAATAAAGTTAGGAAAGATTTTTAATTTTATTGTAGCACTTAATTTCAAAGGTTTAGAACTATCAAATGGATTAGGGATTTTAACATTCTTTACCTTAGTCTCAAATTCCTTAATCATAAAATCATCCCATAAACTTATATTTTTTAAAGGAATACTGTGCTTAGTCCTAAGTCCAGTTTTATCATTATATGTGCTTTCTCTTATGTACTTAATATTAAGAGATGGGGGTTGTCCATTAATTCCCTTTGTCATTTCTAATATACTACTAGAAATAGCCATCATTGTGTTTATGTTTTTGGTCTTAGTAATATTATTATTACCACCATAGTAGGCATCATCACATCTGTATAGGTATATAACATTGTTTTTGTTATAAAGATCTATATAATCTGCTTTTGTGCTACCCTTGTTTAATAAACCTTGTAAGAATCCATTCCATTCATTAGATTTGTCTTCAATAAGTAGACCATCTTTAGCACCATCTCTTGATATTGAGAACGTAGATGCCTTAGTTCCATTACCAATCTTTGAGTGTATCATATACTCACAATTTTTAATATCATCAAGAAGGAACATAGCTGTTTTACCACCACTGCCTTGTACTCCATTCCCACCTGTTTTATTGAAGTGTAAAGATCGTATAATATCTTTATTTGATTCAAACTTTTCACCATCATGCACTACACATGCCCATTTTTTATTATCTCTCGTAAAATTAAAAAATAAGATATTTTTAGCACCATGCCCTGTTGCATTATGAGCCATCTCTCTCCCAGCTAGTGGGAATTTGTTCATTGCATCATGGTTTTTTGCTAATTGAACTCTGGTAAAATCAATTGCTTGCTCTAATTCTGGATTTGTTTTCATAATTTTTTCTTTTTCTGTTTTACTCATTTTTTCTTTTTCTATATTTATATTAGGCAAATATACAACTGTTTATTTGGACTACTATTATTTTATAACTTTTTTTGTGATAACTTTAACATACATATTATTTTAACTGAAAGTTCTTTTAACATTAGTAAGGCTTGAGTCAATTTTTAAAAAACTAAGACTATTTCCATCTATGTCATGATCCTCTGTCACTCCTTCTAGTCCAAAATGTAGTGCTTGGTGTTTTATAGAACCATCATATTTGAATTTCAACTTTCTAGACTTCTCTATTTTAGATACAGACCAATATGATGATGTATTTATCTCTTCTACTAGAATAACCAAATCTTTTTTAGAACTAACCAAATAGCTATCAACTAGACCAGACACATTCGTAACTGTAACATCATATTGAGTCTTTCCGATGTACTTATTAAAAAAATTTTTAAATATCATATTTTAATTATATTTATTTTGCTAATAAATCAAGAAAGTGTTCAGCACCTAAATTGGCAATAGCAAGTCGGTCTGTATAGTTTAGGTATTTACCTACTTTATTATTTTTTTCTCTATACCAACGCTCACTATCTATTTGAGCCATTGCTATATTTGCAACCCAACCTTGTCTATAATCTTTGTCTTCTAAACCTTTGTTTAAATCTTCAATAATTTTTTTCATATTTTTATTTATTTGTTATAGATTAAATGCGTTATTAAGTTGTATCAAGTATTAGCTATAAACTAGTTAGTCTATAAGTCATTACTTCCCAACAGTATTCACCATCAACGGTTACATTATGTTTTTCAATACTACAACTTATTAAACAATTGAACTTTTTTTCTAATTCCTTTATTTCCTTCTTGTAATTTGGATCAATCTCACATAACTCATCTACAAAATCATCAGTATTTATTTCTTTCATAACTAAAAAATTAATTTTCTTCTGGATTTAAAGAATGCGAATATAGTAAACATATTCTGAATAGAATAAATGTTTTAAAATTTGTGATTAATTTAATATATTAAAATGATATTATAATTCATAATTCCAAATAATATATAACCTTTCTAGAATTCTGTTTTAATATATACAGTATGAAATATCTAAAAACATCATTTAAAAAGTTCATAAATGAATCTACCACTGATAAGATACTATATCATGGTTCTCCATACAGATTTGAAAGCTTTAGACCAACAACTACATTTTTTACAGATGATAGGAGTTTTGCAGAAGATTATTCAGACCAGAAGTCTTTTGATGCTGAAATGGATTCTGAAACAAACATATATACAGTTAAACTACTTGGGAATATATTTGATGCTAGTGATGAGAAAGAACTAAAGGAATTATCTATGACTTTACCAGAATCAATAAAATTTTCTTATAATAATTTTGGATTTATAGCAGAATTACCAAAAGAAGAATTCTTATTAAATATGAGAGGATATGATGTGATTGAACCACTTGAAGGGATTAATAATATGGAAATTGGTGATACATTTCCTGATCCAATGTATGATAGAGAGGACTTTATGATTGTCAAGAAGGATAATAAACACGCTTTTGTAATAAATAAACAAAGATTTGATAGAGATTTGGAATCTTCTATTGGTAAAAACAAAGAAATAAGAGACTTAATTTTAGAATTTGCTAAAAAACAAGAGAATCGAGACTACATACCTGAACATTTGTATAAAGCATATGTTGAAACATTTAGAAGCAATGGGGATTGGTTAGGTAAACCAAGTTCAGAAGAAATTGATAAATTTATAATATTAGAAGAACAAGTTAGAAGGGAAGCTATAGAGAGTGATTTAAAAAAGGGTTATACTAAGAAGTTTGTGCTTGAACCAACTGAGATAGAATTAGATGACACTTGGAGATATTACGAAAACCAAACTATAAAAGAAGCAATAATTAAATTAGGTTATGATGGATATGTGGCTAAGGAAAGTAAAAAAAATACTTATTGTATATTTAGACCAGACAAAGTAATTGAAATAGTTAAATATGAATTTCCAATAGGTCATGAGTTTGATAATTATGATGATATTAGAAATATGCATAAGTTTGATAAGGAAATTTATGAAAAAATAAAAGTTATGAAAAATTACAATAAAGTATCACTATTCATAAATAAGTATGATATATATAGAGCCTTCAAGAAAGGCTTGACACCAGATGAGTTTTTGGATAGTTTCTTTAAAAAATATAAAGATGAGCTTTAATTGTTTAACAGTTCATTCAATCTAAATTCTCTAATACACTTTTTTATAATATCATTATTTACAAAATCAGTAGCATCTACACAATCAGTAGCATCTACACAACGGATTAAAAGTTCGTTATATTCATCTTCTGATATTTTCTCTACATTATATATTTCTTGTAGATAGTACTCAATTTTAAAATAGTTATTTGAATAATTTACAATGATTACATCTATTGATTCATTCCATAACACCATAGAAAGTTGTCTATATACATTAATTAACATAATAAAGTCTTTAATTTACCTTTTCTAATAATAGATTTAAATCGAACCTCATCAATTGGTCTAATTCGATGGTATGTTATATAATGCATTTCAAGTTTTTTATCAATATCTTTGGTTGCTACTGGCTGAAATTTTTGTAATATTTCCTGTATGTAATCATAATATTCAGATTTTAAAGAATGGAAAGTACCAGTGTACATATTATTATTATAATTCATAACTAGTACCGTTTCTTGTAATTTTTCTGAAACATATGAATCGTTTCTAAAAAATAAAATAATATTACTATCCTCTAACACATTATACAAGATTCTTTTTTCCATTTGTTATTTTTCACAAATATATGTAAAATATATTAATATAACTAGAGTTATTTATTTTAATATATATATTAACATATTAAAATAAATATAAAAATGCGTAGAAATTTCAATAAGATTGGTGGTTCAAATATGAAATACATAAATGATTTAAATACTGTAAAGCTTTTAGAGAATGTAAAGCAGACTAAAAGTTACATAGAAAAAAAGGCTAAAGATGAGAATTATGACACAGAAAATTCTTATAAGATACTAGATGAATTAAAAAAAATTCTAAATAAAACACCTGGATTAGTATTTAATTTTTTCAAATATGTTATTGAACAAGATGTTAAATTAAAAGCAGATGTTAACAATGACCAATTTGAATCTATAGAGGGTCTTGTAGAATGGATAAAGCAGAATAAAGCAACTATAAAAAAATTGCCTAAAAATTTGATACAATATGATTCACATGAGAAACTTATTGATGATATCAATACGACTATTGAAAGTGTAAATACTAAGTATTTTTGGGATATGATAAAATACTTAAATTATGATAAGACTGACCAAGAATTTATAGGTAGACATAGAACGGAAATAGATGAAATTGCAATAGAATTTGGTAAACTTGGAAAGGATAAAATAGCTAAGTATACAAAAAAGTTAATCTACTTTAAAGTAAACAGTGTTTCTGTGGAAGAACTTATGTCCGATGTAGAGAGTTTCATAAAAAGAGGTTCTTCTAGAGAGGATGTTGATCTTTTGGTAAAAAAGTATAGAGAACGGATTAATATTGTTTATGACAAGGATAATGTTTTGATGTTACAGACAGAATATAAACCAGCAATACAAGAATTGGGTTCAACATCATGGTGTATACAGTATTCAGACTCTTATTTCACAAGATATTGCTCATTTAATTCCTTTAATACACAGTATATGATATTTAATTTTAATTTACCATCTACCAGTAGATATAGCAAGTTTGGAATTACATTAGATATCGATGGAAATCCATTAAATGGTGGGCATCAAGATAATATTAACAGACCAATTGATTTAACGGAGATATCAGAACTTACTGGTGTTCCAATAAGTGAATTCAAATCTAAAAAAGTTGGTGTGAAAGATGATTTTATCAAATTATCCAAAGAAGTAGAAGGATTAGAGTCAATAGATGATTTTTTGGATATTATAAAAGATTTAAATAACGAAGATATAGCATCAGAACTAACCAAAAATTTTGATTATAATCGATTGATACGTATGGAAGTTGAAGGATTTGATTATTCTTTGGAATCCTCATTAGATAGAGTTAAGGGGTTTTATGACAGACAAATACCAATAAGTATTTTTAAGGAATTATCATCTATATACCTAGGTGGTGAGTTAGTGAGTAAGCAAATAAGAAGGTATCTTAAAAAAGTAGGTCTAGATATAGATAATTTCATTCCAAATTTTTATAATGAAATATTTAACAAACACAGTTGGTTATTTACCACATTTATAGATGATGACAATATTGCCAATGATAATAGATATCAGATAACACTAAATAACCAGTTAAGTGGTGAAAATGAATTTAATATAGTTCTGATAACTAATATTATGCTATTTATTAATAAAGAGATAGCTAAAGAAAAAACAGATGAAGATAAGGTTAAGAAATTTATTAGTATTCTAAGCCAATTTATTGTATTAGATAAGGATTATTTTACATTTATAGTTTCTAGATTCAAATATGTCTTTATTGGTGTTGATGAACTTGATAATATAAATATATCTAGAGAATATTTTGATGTACTAAGAAGTGAATATAAAATGGTTTTTGGCGAAATAGAAGATGGTGTTCTAGAAAACAAAGATACTAAATCATCTAAGTACGAGTATATTCAAAATACAATGCTTAACTTTCTAGATATAGGTGATAAATTAGAACTACTGTCTAGTTATAATAGTGCTAGTCTAATAAATTTAGTTAAATCATTAGAAGATTTATATAAGTTACACAAGATAAAAGGTGATGAATATTTTGAAAAAGATTTAGATTATACAAAAAAATTAGTAGAAAAAATAGGTGGTGTTAATAGAAATGTGTTTATGGATGGTGATGAGGTTTATTCTATACAAGAAATAGAAGCCAATCCAGTATTGAAGTGGGCAAAAGATTTCTTATTCAATCTTGTCTATAGGAAAAAGTTTTTAGTCTTTTATATTTATCTCTTAACACAGAAAAACTTTATAAAGGAGATAGAGAATCTTATGTCTTATGATATAAATATAATTAGTGATTACAAAGAAGATATATTTTCAAAAGTATCTGATTTTAAATTGACTCCTCATATTTTTAGAGAGTTTTATAGATTATTCAAATCGGACTATTTAACAGATATGGTAGATAATTGTATTGACTTGTTATTAGCTAGTAATTTTGATAATACAACTCTAGATGAGTTAAAAGAAATATTATCAATAGTTGATGATGAAATAGATTATGATAATCATGCTCAAGATATATTTGATAAAGCAATTAAATACCTAAGTACTGAAGATGGATTAATGGAATTTTGTATAGATTTTTATAATGAACAAAACATTGGATTAGATTGGGAAGATATACTAGAAGATGAAGAAAGTATTGAATTTATAGAACTAGTGTATGATTTAGCAAAAAGAATAAACCCAAGTGATATTGGTAAAGATAATATACTGTCAGTTATTGGATTTAATAAAGGTGATATAACAGCTCAAAACTTTGCTAAGATAATGGGAGGTGATTACAATGAAGACTTAGATTGTTTTCTTTATAAGGTTGAGAATTTGACCGATTTAAATTTTATATTTGATGAATCTAAAGGAACTGGGTTTGTGAGTGATGAAAATGGTTTTTATGTTTTTGAGCAAAGTTCTGAGCATTTTGAGTGGAATAGTACATATAACGGATTTGATAGTATAAATGTAGAGAATATTATGTATATTTCTAATATATTACTAGAAGTTGCTGATGAACTGACACCTTATAGGGATTTAATAACTAATTTCGATAACAATAGAGGCGATATAAGAGATATAGAAGATATAGAACATAAGGCACGTTATCTATTAGTAAAAAATCTTATAAAAGAATTCCAAGAAGAAAATATAGATATATATAATGAATTGGAAAGTGTTATAGAAGAAATTTTAGAAGAAGATGAGTATGATGTTTGTACTGAAATAATAAATTATATTGAGTCATCACAAGCTCATGCACAAAGTAGAGCTGATGAATCTGATCATCGTGATAAGTGTATTAGTGCACTCCCTGATTGCTTTTTATATAAAGATATAAATGGCGAAAGTACTAGATATACAAATGATGATGCTGGTAATAAAACCTTCTTTATTGATATTGAAGAACTTGTGGAGCTAGCTTTAGATAATTACAGTAATTATGATTATGAAATGGGGGAATCTTACTCGTTAGAAGATTTTATAAGATATAATGTAGAATACGAAGGCCTTGAAAGTCCACCATCAATGGACTCATATGTTACTCCTGATGATTATGATCTTAATGAAGAACTTGGACAGAGATTGGGTGAAATAGACATACCAACAAATGAGAATAGAATAATTAGATTTAAAGACTTTAATTAAACTTTTACTATCATAGGCAGTATAATAGATTATGGATAATAGTATAAATGTTTTAAGTTTATTTGATGGTATAAGTTGTGGACAAGTCGCTCTTAAAAAAGCTAATATAAAAGTAAACGAGTACTTTGCTAGTGAGATAGATAAACATGCAATAAAAGTAACTAAATCTAACTTCCCAAATACAAAACATATTGGTGATGTTAGATTAGTAAAATCTGTTGATTTACCAAAAATTGACTTGTTAATGGGAGGGAGTCCCTGTCAGGGCTTTAGTTTTTCAGGTAAGCAGTTAAATTTCGAAGATCCTAGAAGCAAACTATTCTTTGAGTTTGTAAGACTTCTTAAAGAAACAAATCCTAAATATTGGCTTCTTGAAAACGTTGTTATGAAGAAAGAATATCAAGATGTCATAAGTGAGTACTTAGGTGTTGAACCTATTAGGCTTAATAGTAATTTGACATCTGCACAAAATAGAGTTAGATTGTATTGGTCTAATTTTGAAATTACAGAACCAACTGATAAAGGAATAAAACTTGAAAGTATTTTAGAGCATACAGAGTTTGTTGGCCCAGGCGCAATAAGAGGAAGGAGATTAAATAAAGCTTCTATTTTGGGCAGAAGACTAGATGATAGAGGAAAAAGACAAGATTATAATAAAGAGATTCCAATCACACAATGCCTTGAGGTAAGGGCAACCAATACAGATAAGAGTAATTGCTTAACAACAGTAGCTAAAGATACTGTTTTAACGCCTATGTCAATAGGTAGACACCCAGATGCTTTCAATAAAAAACTTCCTTATAGAAATTATACGAAGATTGAAAGATGTAGACTTATGAACTTACCAGATGATTACTGTGATGAGATAAGTTTAAACCAAACAGTTAAGGCAACTGGTAATGGTTGGGATGTTGGTATGATAGCTCACATTTTTAATGAAATGAATAATATAACTTTTGTTTAGTTATATAACACTAGCACCTTCGGGTGTTATTTTTAAATGCTCTTAGATGAACTTTAAATGATTTAATATGTTATTGTATATATTTTATAAATAGTCTATTAGAAGCTCTTATTTAGCTTATATATTACATTAGTTTTGCTATCTATAGCCATATCATCACCTATCCTAACATCATTATTATCCATAATTTTTTTATTATTTTTAGATTTCATCAATTTATTGTATATTGATGAAGAATCAAGACAGTCTATTTTCTTACCTTTTCTCATGTTATTTGTTTAAGAAAGCAAATATAAATAATTATTATTGTTATATATCATGATGTTGCATGTTTTTTAATATATTTTACTTATATTTGTACAAATATTAATTATAATAGAAGACTATGGAAAATGATAAAAAGTCTATTAAAAACAAATACTCAAAGGATTTTAAATATACGTTAAAATCTAAGAGTGGAAAAGTTTTGCTTGAATCAGTAGTGGTTTTTGGTAATAAAAGCAAACCATTCCCTAAAGATTGGGGAAATGATGTTTATGCAAACATCGCATTGTCTAATTATAAAGAGAAGTTCATTGAATCCAACTTTGATATAGAAATCGAAGAGGTCTAAAAATTAAGTATGAAAATAAGTTGGTTAGGTAAAATATTTAAAAAGAGCAAAAAAGCATCATATCCTATAAAGGAAAAACTAGTAAATAAACAAAATTATTTACACAAAGAAAATAATCCTGATAGAGTATATTTTTCAAGCGAATCACCTTGTTTAAAGAAATGGTGTAATGAACAGATGAAAAGGAATAAAGATACTAATAAATGATGTTTTTTAAACTAGTATTTATATCATAACACACATCACATTATTCCGTTAAAATACTTCCATATATAATCATTCACGCATTAATATTAATATTTTTGTACAAAAAAATGGTTATAGAGAAAACAATTTCAAAAGATGGTATAAAAAGATGGAGACTTCTAAATGGTAATCTTCACCGTGAGTATGCACCAGCCTTAATAAAAGAAGATGGTACAGAAAAATGGTATAGAAATGGTAAACTTCATAGAGAAGATGGTCCAGCAATTCTTGAAAGAAGTGGAAGTCAGTACTGGTACAGACATGGTAAATTACACAGAGAGGATGGCCCAGCCATACACACATCTAATGGGAATAAGCATTGGTATATTAACAACCAACTCCATCGTTTAAAAGGCCCAGCAGAACTGCTAATAGGTGGTATCAAAAAATATTGGATTTTTGGCGAAGAAATAGATAAACAGAGATTTAGATCTACATCCATGAAGGTTAGAAAACAGATTGGGGTTTAGATTGTATTCATTTAATATATAGTTAATGAAATATATTAAACTATTCGAAAACTATTTAGAAGATAAGTACTATTCTACGCTTAAAGATATATACTCTAGTGTTGATACTAATGAGTTTAATAAGTGGATTGATACAAATAGTCTAGAAGGCGAAATAAATGCAACAGATATAACAGAAGAGCTACTAGACGAGGTATCATTTTTCTTAGGAAGCGAAAAGGCAATAGAAGTTGATGAAAATGGATATGTAGAATTTTATAAGTTGTGGGAAGATGTAGAGAATTTAATAGGAAATAATATTGTAAAATTATATCACTTTACTTCTGATAGATTTCTAGAATCTATCAAACAAAATGGATTAGAAATAGGACATAACAAGACAAACTCAGATGGTAATAGCTATAGTGGTATTTATCTGACAACAAGGACATCTGGTAAAGAGATTGATGGGTATAAATATCATATTAGAAAATATGGAAATCCTGTATTGATTACTATAAGAACAAAGCTATCACTAATAGAAGCTGATGTTGATGACTATGACATCGAATCTGGTGAAACCCAATTTGTTATAGACCGAGTAGATTATAAAGATATTATAGATATTGATACTGATATTTATTAATTATTTTCTTAAATATATTATAAATAAGTATATTAAAACAAAGGTATTATCTATATTTGCTTAAAAAATGAGATTTATAACAAAACAGAAAGGTGTAGATTTTGAAAAAAGAATCATAAGTAAATTCTTATGGCTACCTAAAACACTTGATGGTGAATTAAGATGGTTAGAGCCTTCGAAAATAAGACAAGTCTATCTTGAGGTCACTGGATGGAGAAATATTGAATGGGAAGATTAGTATTATGGAGGACTTTGGAGAAAACGATTGGGACCATATGCACGACTGTATATTAAGTGCAACATGGGAAACCACTAAGAAAAAATCAACAAGGGAGGAACTTTTAGAAATATTCAATTCTCTACCAGACGAGATAAAAGAAGAAGCTTATGAATGGGGTATGGCTGATACTTTGTGGCGTGATAGTTTTATATAATTATGTCGTAAAGCACATTGGTCTTTAGCCGATGTGATGTAAGACCTAGGAAAATATACAAATAAAATCTAGAATATCAATAGGGAAGGTAGACTTATTAATATATACGTTATGTTAAAAGGTTCTAAATATAGATTATATCCAAATAAAGAACAAGTAGAACTAATTAATAAACACATTGGTTCTGCTAGGTTTATATATAATATAGCTTTAGAGGTAAATAATGCTTCTAACGAAAATAAAACAAATTATTTCAAATGCAATGATTTAATAAAGCAAATACCAGGTCTTAAAAAAGATGTTGAATGGTTAAAAGAAATAAATAGCCAGTCCTTACAAGCACCAATTAAAAACCTAGATAATGCTTTTAAAAGATTTCGTAGGAAAACAAGTGGTTATCCCAAATTTAAATCTAAATGGAGTGGTAAACAATCATTTCACATACCACAAAATATATATTTTGAGGAAGCAAAACTATCCATACCTAAGTTTAGAGAAGGTATAAAAATTAAATTACATAGAGCTATAAAGGGTGATATTAAATCTGCTACCATATCTAGAACACCAACTGGTGAGTACTATGTAAGTATATCATGTGATACTGGTGTAGGCAGAAAGTCTAAGCCAGTTATAAAAGCTGAGACGACCATTGGTATAGATTTAGGCATTAAAGACTTTATGGTATCATCAGAAGGAGATAAGGTTAATAACCCTAGATATTTAAAAAATAATGAATCAAAGTTAAAATACACACAAAGAAAATACTCTAAAAATAAAGGAGTACGTACTAAGAATAAATTATCAAAAATACATGAAAAAACAGCTTTCCAACGTAAAGACTTTTTACATAAGGAATCTTCTAGACTAGTTAGAGAGAACCAATCTATAGCTATAGAAGATTTACATATTAAAGGCATGATGAAGAACCGTAAATTAGCCAAGGCTATTTCAGATGTTGGATGGGGCATGTTTGCCACTATGCTAGAATATAAATGCGACTGGTATGGTGTTAATCTACTTAAAATAGGTAGATACGATCCCCCTAGCAAGACTTGTTCTAATTGTGGAGACGTAAACCACGAGTTAGCTCTTAAAGACCGTGAGTGGTCTTGTAAGAGGTGTAACGTGTTACATGATAGAGATATTAATGCGGCTATAAACATCAAGAACTTTGCTTTAAAAAATAATACGGTGTCAGGGACTGCCACCGAAAATCATGACGAACTGTCCTCATTAGAGGAAGTGTTGACTCTTGAAGCTTAACCGTCTTTAGTGGTTAAGTAGTTCACCGAATGGTATGAAGAAAATATAATTATTTAATACGTGAACTTATCATATATTTCATAGTCTCTATCAAGTGCATTAAGTGCTATTTCAACTTCCTTTAAACACTCATCAACACCACCACCTAATAGTATTATACTGTTGTAGTATTTTACAAAATCCATTAAATCTGGTATGGTGATTAAATCATCACTAATCTCTAGTAATTCTCTCAAGTCTTCTGAACTATGATTAGACTTATCCATATAATCATCCCACATATCACTATTAATATATCTGCTATCATTTATATCATTATTATACATATATTTAACTAGGTCAGATATATTTTCTTCATCTATTGAATTATCCATGCAGTATCTAAAAAAAGCGTAGCCTTTGTCATAAAAATCTGAATTATAAATAACATCTTCGTCTATACCACAATCCTGTACTAACCAATATTTATAATCGTCTTCTTCTATCATACCAAGTGTATCAAATCCATTATATAGAAATATTATACTATTATTTTTACTGCTCTCGTTTATAAACTCACCCCATTCTTTTAATCCAAATTGTATATAATCTTCATATTCTGGTTGAATATCTACACATATAATAGTTTTGCTAGAAAATAGTTGACTCTCCTTTATCAATCTATTTTTTCTTTTTTTATTATTTTTATTCTCATTTATATAATGTCTTAAAGTAACATTTAAATTGTTATTATGTTTCATTTTTATTCTATTATTTTATAGTGTTTTTTAATTTTATCTAAGTCAGGCATTTCTAAATCATTATCCCTTATAAATGTTTGAAGCCTATCTAGCATAACAGTATCTCTATTTCTAACTATTTCATAGTCTATAAAATCCTCTATAAGAAAGCTATTAGCATTTTTGATAAAAGTATGTACTAAATAATATACTTTGTTTTTGCCTATATTTATAATGCCACCCACTTCTGGGAAATGTTCTAAATCTGTTAATTCATTACTTCGACAATAAAAATCACCATCTACTGTTTGTGGACCATTCTCTAGTGTTTCTAATTCATTGAATGAACATTTAAAATAACCACGTACTGTTTCTGGACAACCCTCTAGTGACTTTAAATTATTAATAGCACAAGAAAAACCATCACCTACTGTTTTTGGACAACCTTCCAATGTCTTTAATTCATTATAATTACAATAAAAATACCCACTCACATAATTGAATCTAACTGGTAAGTATTCTAAATTTTTACTATCTAATTCAACATCACCATCAACATCAATACTTAAATCATCATTGATAGTATAGTTTCTTATTCTATACCTAGTACACACTTGTATAACTTCCTCTCTTGAAGTTGGGAAGTTAGGGCTAGTGCTTTCGAATATTTTATAGGGTTTTATATGTTTCATTTTTATTCTATTATTTTATAGTGCTTTTTTACTTCTTCTAAATTAGGCATTTCTAAACCATTATCCCTTATGAATGTTTGTAATCTGTCTAACATAACAGTATCTCTGTTTCTGACTATTTCATAATCTATAAAATCTTCTATCATAAAGCTATCGGCTTTTTCGACAAAGGTATATGTTAAGAGATTTACTGGATTGCTCTGTGTATCTATACCACCACTTACTTCTGGTAAATGCTCTAAATCTGTTAATTTATTATAAGAGCAACCAAAATAACCACCTACTGTTTTTGGACTTTCTTCTAGTGTCTTTAGATTATTATAAGAGCAATCAAAATAACCACCTACTGTTTTTGGACTGCCTTTTAGTGATACCAATTCATTAAAAAAGCAAACAAAGACACCACTTACATAATTAAATTTAATAGGCAGATATTCTAAATTTTGGAAAGTAATACCAATATCACCATCAACATCAATACTTAAATCATCGTTAATAGTATAGTTTTTTATTTCATATATATTACACACTTGTATAACTTCATCTCTTGTAGTTGGGAAATTAGGGCTAGTGCTTTCGAATATTTTATAGGGTTTTATATGTTTCATTTTATTCTATTATTTTATAGTGTTTTTTAATTCTATCTAAGTCAGGCATTTCTAAATCATTATCCCTTATAAATGTTTGAAGCCTATCTAACATAACAGTATCTCTATTTCTAACTATTTCATAGTCTATAAAATCCTCTATAAGAAAGCTATCAGCATTTTTGATAAAGGTATATAGTAAGAGATATACTGTATTGTACCTTATATCTATAGTTCCACTTACTTCTGGAAAATGTTCTAAGTCTTTTAATTTATTATAAGAACAATCAAAATTACCATCTACTGTTTGTGGACAACCAATTAATGACACCAATTCATTACCTCGGCAATTAAAATAACCACCTACTTTTTGTGGACTACCTTCTAATGTTTCTAGTTCATTTCTATAACAAAGAAAATCACCATTTACTGTTTGTGGACACCCTTCTAATGATTCTAGTTTATTATTAAAGCAATAAAAATCACTATTTACTGTTTGTGGACACCCTTCTAATGATTCTAGTTTATTATTAAAGCAATAAAAATCACCATCTACTGTTTGTGGACCACCTTTTAATGTTTTTAATTTATTATCATAACAATCAAAATCACCACCTACTGACTGAGGACTACCTTTTAATGTTTCCAAACTATTATAAGAACAACTTAAATCACCACCTACTGTTTGTGGGCTACCTTCTAATGATACTAAATTATTACTATAACAATTAAAATCACCACTCACATAATTAAATTTTAGTGGTAAATATTTTAATCCTTTCTGAATAAAATCAACATCACCATCAACATCAATACTCAAATCATCATTAATAGTGTATTTTTTTATATTATACTTCTCACACACTTCTATAACTTCATCTCTTGTAGTTGGAAAGTTAGGACTAGTACTTTCGAATATCTTATATGGTTTTATATGCTTCATAGAAGTATATATTAATTAAATAAATTACCATATTTTTGTACTAATAGATAGAAAATAGTTATAAACACATAACAAACAAAAATAGAGATTTGATAAAGAATTCATACAAAGTATTAAACACCTATTAATGCTTATTTGTACCAACAACATATTTTGTATATAGTGTTATGTTAAAAGATTTAAAATAATTTCACAATAAAGTCCAATTAAATAAATTTAACCCAGCACTTTCTTAACATAACTAGGCAATTCGCTAAAAGTAATAAGTTTCCCTTTTATTGTACAAAGACATCCTTTAATAGCTTTTTGTACCCTATGATTGCCATCTAAAATATACTTAATAGACTCATCATCATTAATTAAGACAAGGATAGGATATTTTAAATCTGACTTTTCTATTTTTTCTATTTCTTTGGGATTACCATCCCAGTCTAATACATATTCTTTTAATGTTTTAACATCAATTTCTTGTACTTTAATATCTTTAGTTATATCTAGTATTTCCACTAATGTGATAGTATTATTGTTCTTAGTCCATGATGTATCTTCTAAACTCTCACAAAACAATTTAAAATTTTTCATATTAAGATGTGTAATTTAATCTTTCTAAATCACTCTCAATCAAATCTAAGATATACAATTCTTCCATTTCGTTTGTTGAATATGTCATAATACCATCTATGGTCTTAACAACCCAACCCTTTTCTGGTGTCCTACCCAAGATAATATCATCGTTATTAGGAATTTGATAAGCAATCATATTAATTTCATCCTCTCTTGTTATCACATTCTTACCTTCATTATTAAATTTTGCTTCTTCATTCTTTTTAAAATTATTAAATTTGCCAATATGTTTCATATACTATATTTATTTTACTTATATATTTAAATTTAACATCCATATTTCACATGTTATACTTATTTATCTTATATTTGTCTGAACAAAAACTATAAAGCTATGTTAAGTATCGGATTTTCACAGAAATATTACACACTTTGGGATGTTACATCAACTGATAACTACACACAAATTGGTGACAAGAATAGGTTGACATCAACTACTACACATTATCTGTATATTCAGAACTTGTCTTTTGATGAAAACAAGGCAAAAGAAAAGTTTGTTAAGATGATGGGTGAAAAAGCACCAGAGGTGGACACGGAGTTATATGGAAGAAATAGAAGTTGGAATGCAATAACTTCACATGATGTTTATGAAGATAATGAATTAATTTTAGGGAGATATAGAGGTATCACAATTAATGAGATAGAGGATAGTAAATATTTATTGTGGTATTATGAAAATTCGCTTTTAAGTAGTGAAGATATTAGAAAGTCTATTATTAGAGAAACACTATTGAGAAGGGGATACAGGTCAAGTCCATTTGATAAAGAATGTATAGTGGAACTTGAAGAATTTAAAAGATTGAAAAAAGAATTAAAAAAGAAAAAATTTATCGAATCTTTAAAGAAGGGTTATTTTCTAGAGGACAAAGAAAAAGTAGATTTAGAACTTAAAGTCCTGAATAACTATTCATTCAATGGCACATATGGGATGTGTTATATCTATACATTCTATGATAGTGAAAAAAGAATATTTAAATATATGGGTAGTAAAGAATTTGGATTTACAGAGGGAGATAATATTAAAATAAAGGCTACTATCAAACACTCAAAATGGAATGATAATGGTGTTGATGTTAAAGAAACTAAGCTGCTAAGAATTAAGGAAATATAATGGTAAGAAGCAAAGAAAAGGTCACTGTGAAGTGGTCTAAGAAAGAGAAATGCTGGATTTCTAAATATCCTGAATGGAAAAATAGAAATGGTAGAATAACTGGGAATTCTTTTTTTTAACATGATTACAATGTTCGATGAAAGCATTTCAAAGAATTTAGAAGGAAATCCAACTCAATATGATTCACTAAGGGATTATTTAGACAAGGGAGGGTTTGACCCAGATACATTCACAATAAGTGTTAATGCTAAAATTAAATAAAAAATATGACACTAAGAAACAAACTAGATAATGCCTTGAACGAAAAAGATGTTGAGAATCTATATCGTTCTGAATTATTAAAACTAGAGGATGCTAGTATAACATCTCCGTATAATGTAGATGGTCTCTTGCAAGCAAAGAACTTAAGAACACTATTGGAATTTAAGTATGATGATAATTTAAAGGATAAATTATCACAATCTAATGTCTTGATTCAGTGTCTTTATTATTTGAAGAAGTTCGAAGATAAGGGTCATAAAATGCCAACAACAATATTCGTTGGTGATATAAATGAGTGTTTTGCAATACATACTAATTCTATTATTAAATACTTGTCATCTGAAATAGACTGGAGATTAGCTCCTTCACAGGCACATAAAAAGAACCCAGAACTTATAAAAGCAATGGTTGGAGATACTGATATATTACCATTCATATATGATATTAATGATAAATTTAGCATCAAGTCTGTTATTGAGAAGTTAAAAGATTTCTCAAAAAGTATTACTAGAAAAGTTAGAGTAACCAAATTCAATGTTGTATCTATATTTCAATATTTTGATAAAAATGTACTTGGGAAAGTTGAATTAACTACTAACCAAAAGGCTAATCTTTTTATACAAATTATTATCAATGCTAATGAAAACTATGTGCATCCAAAACGCAAAAATATTCTTATAACCAGACATTATGGCGAAATAAAAGTAAATAGTAACTTATTTAATTCGTTCTTCTCTCATTTTGAGGGGGATTTATACTCACCAAAAGAGAAAGATGAATTAGCAGCTCTTGTAGATAGACTAGTAGAAGATACAGTAAGAAGAAATAAAGGAGAATTTTTTACACCAGGACAATTTGTTAACCTAGCACATGGCTATGTTGCAGAAACATTTGGTAATGATTGGAAAGAACGATTTGTTGTCTGGGATAACTCAGCAGGGACTCTTAATTTAACTAGAGACTTTAAATTTAAAGAATTATATTGTAGTACGTTAGAACAATCTGATTTGGATACTGCTGAACAAATGGGTTATAACCCAGAGGCAACTAAGTTTCAATATGATTTTCTGAATGATAGTGATGATAAACTACCACAAGGTCTACAAGATGCTATTAATAATGGAAAAGAAATCTTATTCTTGATTAATCCACCTTATGCAAGGAGTGCATCTAATGGTGTTAATAATAAAGTCAAGAGTGGTGTTTCAGATACGGTAGTTGGGAGAAAAATGAAAAAAGAAAAATGGGGAGCATGTAGTGCAAATATTTATGCTCAATTTTTTTATAAAATCACTAAGTATCAAGAAGTTAATAAAAATGTAAAAATTGGTGTTTTTTGCAAACCTAATTATCTAAGTAGTCCATCTTATAAAGAATTTAGAAAAAATTTATTTAATGAGTTTAAGTATGAAAGGGGTTTTTTGTTTCAAGCAAGTCATTTTAGTGATGTTGCAACACAGTGGGGGATTAGTTTTGGTATATTTTCAAATAATTTAGCAATCGAGAAGGGATTATTTAATCATGATTTAATAGATTTTGATAATGATTATACGCTAAGGCTTAGTGGCACTAAATCAATATATAATTTAGATAATTATAAAACTTTATCTAAATGGATTCTAAACAAAACTAAACCCAGTGAATTTCCAAAATTAAGTAGTTATTTAACAATAAAAGAAAGTAAATTTGGTTGTGAGTTACCAAATGATTGTTTTGCTACAGTTGTTGCTAATAGTAATAGTGTTTATAAAAATCAGACATCAGTATATATTGTAAATGGTGGTATAACAGAAAATGTTGGCAAAAATTTCGTAAACTCAAATACGTTTGAAAAGTGTGTTAGTTTATTCACCACAAGGAAAGCAATAAAGGGAAACTGGATTAATGACAAAGACGAGTACTTAGCACCCAATGAAGAACATCCCTTATATGAACAATTTACTTATGACTCAATAGTATATTCATTATTCAATAATTCTTCACAACAATCATCATTGAGACAAGTTGATTATAAAGGTAAAAAATGGGATATTAAAAATGAGTTTTTCTGGATGTCTAAGGAAGAAATTCTTGATTTGGCTGAGGAAAATAAGTATGATGAGGTCTATAGAGATGCTAGAACATCTGATGATAGGTTTGTATTCAAAATGCTATTTGAAGAAGGCATCTATGAAAAATTAAACACAGATGCTAAAAAGGTTATAGACATGGCAACTGATTTGACTAAAAAATCTTTTGAAATGAGAGAACTTATGTCGGAAAGTAAATCCGAATACCATTTAGATAGCTGGGATGCTGGGTATGCTCAGTTAAAGTTAGTCTGGAAGGAATATTTCAAAGATGAATTTAAAGAGTTTAGAACGGCTTACAAGGACTTAGAATCTAGAATGAGACCCCTTGTGTATGAACTTGGGTTTTTAAGAAAATAAAAATATATTAACAATTAATTTAATTATAATAAATTAAATAATCATGTGGGACTTATACATTATTACAATAACTTTACACTTTATATTTGATTGGATTCTACAACCAAGATATATAGCCAAATCTAAGAAAGAATCAATGTGGAGTCTAACAACACATATGTTATTAAATATTCTACCGTTTACTTTTCTGCTAGCAGTCGTCCTGGTTGTGTATGATTACAACCACTATACTATCATAGGCATATGTATACTCAATTTCGTTTCACACTTCGCAATAGATGCAGTATTACCTTCTGGTAATAATGAAAGACAAATGATAAATTGGACAGCAGTTGACCAAATACTACACATGAACATACTAATAGTACTACTGCAACTATAGACTAAAAAAGTGATATTAAATTTATTTTATTTTTTACTCAATGTAGTTTATAAACCACACATTTTATGTATATTTGTTTTATGAACAACTAAAAAAATAAAACATTGGAAGATTTAGATGAAGTTTTAAAAGAGGCTAAGGAAGCAGCACATAGACTTGATAAAGTGTATGGTGAGAATTCTAGAGTACAGGTTTTTGTTAATGAAAAAGGATTATTAGATTTTATTTGCTTAAAATCTACTGAAGAGATGTCTAGTGGTTATACAATGTTACAGACAGTAAAATCATGGGGTCTTGAAGAAAATCAATATAATATGTTAGTAGAGCTTTTTGAAGAACTAGATATTGAATTCTCAGAATCAAAATAAACATACAAAATAGTTTTTGTAAAAATCTAAAAAATCCCAACTGAATATAATCAGTTGGGATTTATAATTTTTAATACATCTATACTTTTCACCTCTATACTCATAATTTATTTATTCACATTTCCACATAATCCACAAAATTTAATTAATTCCTTTGAGATTTTTGGATTAGCACTTTTACACTCTTTGCAGAAATCATTACTACCAGACAAAGAAAACATTATTTTTTCTAAACTATCTATGTAATTGGTTAAAGCATTTATGTAACCGTATGGTTGCAAGTTAAAGTCACCTGGTGTTGGTCTTTTCATTCTTTCTTTATCATCCATAATTTTTGTATTAATATATTCTTCTATACTCTATAGGAATATTATTATTAGTTGCAAAATCAATGGCATATTCCATACCACTACTTATTCCGTGATCTATATAGAAAACGTGTGATTCTGCTACTTCTTTCCACACTAAACCAGCATCAATACCCCATTGTCTTTCTTCATGGTCATCATCATCTAATATTCCTTCTTGTGTATATAGAAGATGTGATGCTATTGGTGCTTCACCCAATGACAGACTGTGTCTTATACATTTTCTTGCATAGCTTATATTTCTTTCTATATCACCAGCGTATGGACTCTCTAATATAACTCTTTTCATATATTTCTTAATTAATATGTAAATATAATACAAATAATTATATTTACATATTTTTTAGCTTTATTTAACACATGTGTATAATTCGAGTTATTTATCGAATATGACAAAATTCGAGTTATATGACTTATTAAATAGTTTGTGTTATGACAAAATATAAAATAATAGTTACACTCTTATTGATCTGGGATATCTGGACTGTATCCTTCTTCACCAATCTCATCATCTGTATATGTTCCACCACTATCTATAACAAATAATATCATATCTTCTTTTTCAGAAAAAGTAAATATCTCCATTTTAGTATTTAATATAGAACCTTCTGAAATTTGTCCATATTTAACTACACTATCATCCTCTTTCTTCGCAACCCAATAAGGTTTACTGTAATCTTTGTGTTCATTTATACTCATAGTTTTTATTTATTTTTATTTTTATACTTGACCTCCATCTGTAATTACCCAGTTATAGGTATTTACCATTGTATCTCTACCTGCTTGTCCAGACTCAAAGTATTGAGTATTTGGTGCCCCAAATACAATATTATTAGGCAAGCTAAGTAAAGACCATTTTTCATAAATATTGGTAAGATTTGTCGTTGATAATGCTGAATTATTAAACATTCCACTCATATTATTAACATTACTCACATCCCAATTACTAACATCTGGATTTGCTGATGTTGCACCAGAAAACATAGATTCAAATCTCCCAACTCGACTTACATCCCAACCACTACAATCTGGATTTGCTGATGATGCACCAGAAAACATAAGACTTAAATTCTTTATACTAGTTGTAATCCAATTAGAAACATCTGGATTTGCAACACTATTATTCATAAACATAGTATGCATATTAGTAACGCTACTTACATCCCAATTTGAAGTGTCTGGATTTGCTGATGATGCACGACGAAACATATTAGTCATAGTAGTAACATTGCTTACATCCCAATTAGAAGTGTCTGGATTTGCTAAATTTGTGTCATTAAACATAAAAGCCATAGTAGTAACACTAGAGACATCCCAATTAGAAACATCTGGATTCGCTGATGTATCACGAAACATAGAAGCCATAGTAGTAACACTACTTACATCCCAATTTGAAGTGTCTGGATTTGCTGATGATGCATTAAAAAACATAGCATACATATTAGTTACACTACTAACATCCCAATTTGAAGTGTTTGGGTTTGCTGATGATGCACCAAAAAATATAAAACGCATATCAGTAACACTACTCACATCCCAATTTGATACGTCTGGATTTGCTGATGTTGCACCAAAAAACATAAAACGCATATTAGTTACACTGCTTACATCCCAATTAGATACGTCAGGATTTGCTGATGATGCACTACGAAATATTTCATTCATATCGGTAACACTACTCACATCCCAATTTGTTGTATTTGGGTTTGCTGATGTTGCATCTCGAAACATATTACCCATAGTAGTAACACTACTTACATCCCAATTTGAAGTGTCTGGATTTGCTGATGATGCTGAAAAAAACATAGCATACATATCAGTAACACTACTTAAATTAGGAATATCAGTCGCCATAAATGGGCTATTAGAACAACCCTCAAACGAATTCCTAAAACTAGACCAAGCAACATCTCCCCACTGCTTAATATCAGTTAGTTTACGTCTATCTCCCCCATTACCGAACCTTATCCTATTAAATCCATTAACCTTTTTAGACTTAATTTCTAAATCATAAACCCCAGAACTAGGTAAGGTAATAGTTTCTGCACCACTTAAATCATTAAAAGTGGCTACAACTATATCATTTTGTTTAGCTATTACATCATAATCACCTTCTGCACCAGTAAATTGAAATTGGTCTGCATTAGATACTCCACTTTCTGTACTATCAATTTCTATTATGAATGGTGTCTCTAATAACCCTCCATCAGTAATAGTCCAATTATATGTATTAACCATTGTATTTCTACCAGCTTGTCCTGAACTGAAATACTGTATACCTGATGCACCAAATGGTACGTCTTGTTGTAAAGTTAATAATGACCAATTTTCGTAAATAAGTGTTAGGTTTGTTGTTGATAGAGAAGATCCATTAAACATTTGAATCATAGTAGTTACTTGACTCACATCCCATTGAGAAAGGTCTTGGTTAAAATCAGTATTAGGACCAAACATATAATCCATAGTAGTTACCTGGCTTACATTCCAATTATATAGTGGTTGATTAAATAAAGTTGTTCCATAAAACATAGCATACATATCAGTAACACTACTTACATCCCAATTATTCAATGGTCGGTTAAATATATAAGCATAGGCGAACATGGCAAACATATTAGTCACACTACTTACATCCCAATTATCTAATGGTTGGTTAAAAGATGGTGTGAAATAAAACATCTGATTCATGGTAGTTACTTGACTCACATCCCAAGAATTAAGGGGTTGGTTGAAAGACTCCGCCGCCCAAAACATAAAATCCATATTCGTAACACTACTTACATTCCAATTATCAAGGGGCTGGTTAAATAAAGTTGCAGTATAAAACATAACTCTCATATTAGTAACATTACTTACATCCCAATTATCTAGAGCTTGGTCAAAAGATGTTGTTTCATAAAACATACCTCCCATATCTGTAACATTACTTACATCCCAATTATTTAGAGGTTGATTAAATGAAGTTGCACGAACAAACATATTTCTCATAATAGTAACATTACTAACATCCCAACTATCAAGAGGTTGGTTAAAAGAAGTTACATCACCAAACATTCTTTCCATATTAGTAACATTACTTGTATCCCAACTGTCAATAGGTTGGTTAAATAAAGTTGCTTCTCTAAACATAAACCTAAAACTATTTACATTTGTGAGATTAGGAGAATCTGTAAAACTTCCTTTAAAATTAGCACAACCTCTGAAAGCACTGTTAAATGTACTCCAAACAATAGTTCCCCATTGTTTTATATCTGTTAGTTTAAGCTTGTCACCACCATCACTAAAATTTATTCTATTAAATCCATTAATGCGTTTAGGTATTATTTCTAAATAATACACACCTGGGTTAGAAAACGTAATAGTCTCTTCATTAGATAAGTCATTAAAAGTATCCATAATAGTCCTTCCCTGCTTAGCCACAACATCATAATCACCTTGTGCACCAGTAAATTGGAATTGGTCATTATTAGATACCCCAGCAATACTAGTATCAACCTCTATTATGAAAGGTCGTATATATAATTTTGTAGAAGGTAAACCTAAACCAATTCCTAGATTCATGTTAATTTATTTTTTATTAGGTAACACATTATCTCTTTATTAAAGAAACGATGCCATAAGCGTAAACGATTTATGAATCATTTTATCTTATCGTTATATATTAATAGATGAACCTTTCCCAATGTTCTATGTTTTATAGTTAAAACAGTAGTTTTTATAAACATTTAAACTATATTTGCATATAAAATAATGTTCTGCATTTTGAGACAAGTTGCATCGTGATATCAGTTCGTGCTTGTCAATAATAATATGGTTAACCCTAACAATAGAAGCAAGGCTATTTACAGAGGGAATTTATAGGGTTCGAATCCCTTGTGGGATACTAAATAAAACTAATGGATAACAAATACTTATTTAATAGAAGTAAAATAATACAAGGTGATTGTCTTGTAGAAATGAAGAATATACCAGATAATACTATAGATTTTATCTGTGCTGATTTGCCTTATGGAAAGACTAAAAATAAATGGGATACTATTATAAATCCTAGTGAACTTTGGGAGCAAGTTTGGAGAATAACAAAACCAAATGCAGCTGTCTTATTTTTTGGTCAAGACAAATTTAGTGCAATGATGATGTTAAGTGATAAAAATCACAGATATAATATAATATGGGAAAAGACAACAGTAACTGGTCACTTAAATGCTAAGAAGATGCCAATGCGTTGCCATGAGGACATGATGGTATTTTATAAAAAACTACCAACATATAATCCACAAAAGACAAAGGGTCACGAAAGAAAAGTAAGTTCTGCTAACCACAAGAGAAATAGTAAGAAGACAACTAACTATGGTGAACATAACCTAACAAGTTATGATAGCACAGAAAGATATCCTAGAAGTGTATGGAAAGCTAAAACTGATAAACAAAAACTATCACTACACACCACACAAAAACCAGTGGAATTAATTGAAAAATGTGTTCTTACTTATAGCAATGAAGGTGATATAGTTTTAGATTTATGTAGTGGAAGTGGCACATTGGCAGAGGCTTGTCTTAGAAATAATAGAGACTTCATTATTATTGAAAAGAATAATAGAGACTTTGAATTAGGTAAGAAAAGAGTGGAGGAAATTATGAATAAAATGGGAATGAACTACACATTAGCTAAAGACTAATGTGTTTCAGGTTTCATAGACTCATCTAACGACAACGCCTCCACCTGTTTTTGTTTTACATCCGATTCAATCCATGAA
>Ga0136558_1000060_pt1 | contig 65655 bp, 57 predicted proteins | sample AntRauTorckE6833_FD_101391 | JGI IMG/M metagenome (GOLD analysis project Ga0136558, IMG submission 101391) | Saline lake microbial communities from Rauer Islands, Antarctica - Metagenome Torckler E6 #833 | ecosystem: Environmental > Aquatic > Non-marine Saline and Alkaline > Saline | place...
ATTCGACCTCATGAAGTTGGAATCGCTAGTAATCGTAGGTCAGCTATACTACGGTGAATACGTTCTCGGGTCTTGTACTCACCGCCCGTCACGTCAGGGGAGCTGGTAGTACCCGAAGTCCCTCTTTTGAGGGCCGAAGGTAAGACTGGTGACAAGGACGAAGTCGTAACAAGGCATCTGTAGCGGAAGCTGTGGATGGATCACCTCCTTTCTAGGGAGATTTAATTAATAGTCAATGATTATTAATTAAGGTCGGCTTATCTCGCAAGAGGTAAGTGATTGATGCCTACTTGGATCAAGAAATCAAACTTAACCAAATTTAAAATAAGTAAAAACAACCCTTTAAGGGTTGTTTTTGTTTTATTTACTCATTCTTATATTTATCTACATCTGATTAAATTAAATCTATTTAATATTTTCTACAATAATTTCTTTAATGGTAGTCATAGCGTCAGCGTCTTTGCTGCCAAACCTTGCTTGATTATGTAAAGAGGTTGCTTTAAGACTAGACTTGGACAAGTTTTTTAAATCTTTATTACCCATGAAGGTTATCCTTCCCCTTTTCACATAAGATTTAAGCATATTTAAAACTTTTTCATTTTCATAATTAGAGACAATAGTTTTAATTGCCTCGTTAACACTTTCAAAATCTTCAGATCTTCTTAGCTCTTCAATGCCAGCGCTAAGGCAAAAATCTAACATATCTGTAGCTTTCTGATCTATCTCGGAAGTTTCTTTGTCTTTATTATATATAATATCAGGGATATTCAAAACTGGTCCAGAAACTTCCTCATTATTCTTTTCTTTATAAATTATATCACTAAGAAGCACCTCCCCTATTCCCTGATCGGCTTTTTGATGCACTTCATTTAAATATATAGATGCTTCTTTTAAGGCATCAAATCTATCTACATCTTTAAGCTCTTCAGAGTCAATTAAATCTGCTCTATAAATATCTTGCAAGGCAATTCCTTTAGTATATAAATCTTGATCTTTTATTTCAACTCCATCATTATCAGGACTCACATCATAATATTCTTCTAAGCCCAGAGCTTTAGCATTCTCAGCAATTTCCTCACTATTACCTCTGCGCCTCTTAGTACCTGGAGCAAGAAACTTAAAAAACCAGTTCGGGTGGTTTTTTAATACTTCAGCTGGGTTTTTCATCATATGTTCATCATATGTTCTAAGGACTGCGTCTCCAAACTTATCAACTTTTGATATCATACCTGTGTTATCAAAAACCATTCTATTATTTTCATTCACCTTTAATTTACCACCATAAACACCTACAGTACTTTCAAAATTCTTATTAGGCAAACCAGACTCATTCACAACCTTATTAACTGAATCCCCTAACTTATTAAATATGTTCTTTTCATTAAACATGTCTTTTTTAAATATATTAAATAATACCAATACTTTTTTTAACATTATTTAAAGTATTAGCAGCAATAGGCTTTAAATCTTTAGCTCCTTTTTCTAAAATCTTTTCGACCTCTTCATCTTTAATGCTATTATATTTATCTTGAAAATCACTTAAAAACTCTAGCACCACTTCCGCTAAGTCTTTTTTAAAATCACCATAACCACTTCCCTTGTACTTCTGTTCTAAATCTTTCACTGAGTTATCACTAAGTAATGAATAGATAGTTAGCAAGTTAGAAACCTCTGGTTTATTCTTTAAATCATACTTAACCACACCTTTAGAGTCTGTGACAGCTTTCATTATTTTCTTTTTAGCTTTACTTGGTTCATCAAGTAATGCAATGTAGTTGAATTCTGATTTAGCAGACTTGCTCATTTTCTTAGTAGCATCATCAAGTCCCATTATTCTAGCACCTTCTTTTTTAATCACTGCCTCAGGAATCTTAAAAGCCTGTCCATATTCATTATTAAACCTCTTAGCTATAGTTCTGGTTAATTCAATATGTTGTTTTTGATCTTCCCCTACTGGCACTAAATCTGTTTGGTATAACAATATGTCAGAAGCCATGAGAACTGGGTAATCAAAAAGACCAATACTTACATTTTCATTTTCTCCTGCTTTATCTTTAAACTGAGTCATTTTATTTAAATCACTCATTCTAGCGCTAGTACAGTTGAGTGCCCATGTTAACTCGGTGTGCTCACTAACTTGTGATTGCTGGAAGATAATGCTCTTTTTAGGGTCAATGCCACTAGCTAAATATATTTTAGCTATTTCAATGATTTTCTTTTTTAATTCTTTTGGATCTTGTTTAACAGTAATGGCGTGATAATCTACAACACAAAAAAGACATTGATATTTGTCTTGTAGTTCTGTCCAATTCTTAATAGCTCCTAAATAATTTCCCAAATGAATATTACCACTGGGTTGAACTCCTGAAAATATTATTTCTTTATTATTCATAGATCCTTTGATTGACTATATAATTATACTTCTAAAAGTTTTGATATATGCTCTATAGTACTATCAATTTTATATTTATCATTTTTAGGTATTGTTTTAGCACTTAAAAGTTCTTTGACTTCTGAAAACATTTCTCTAAACTTCTTTAGATCTTCTTCACTGTTATCTTGATCTTGAAACTTTATTAAAAACTTATTCAAACAGCCATCGACATCAGCCCAAGACTCTTTTTCAATTCCTTTTTTAGTGCATCTAAGCTCTTTTTCTGCATTTACATCATCCTTTTCAATGACCTCAATATTTTTATCATCCTCATTATTCATATTTTTTATTTATTAATCAGTAATCACTATATATAGTATTTTAGCAGAAAATTAAATATAAATACAAATTTGAATTATTTATTTATAAAATAAACTTGAGCTGATACTTTTCTGTTAACGGAATGTAGTATAGTGGCAGTGCTTAAAGCTGATATACTTTTGGTTTAGCTTCAATCTCTAGTATTTTTAACAATACAAAAACTCCATTAAATTATATTTAAGATTTTTGGCTGAATACAAATGGAATTCAATAAAGATAAATTAGTTTAAGGTTTAAAAAAGTAATTAAACCTTCTTAAACTTTAAAATAATTGTTTTAATCCATTCACTTGTTTTTAAAAGGCCAAAACCTTTTAAATTGCCAAGCTATATTAAAATAGTTTGTCCAAAACTTAAATATTTTAATGGAGTTAATTACATTTTAGCAAAAGTTGTCAAAAAAGTATATTACTTATATAATAAACAGACCTAAGTATAGACTTTAATTTCTTTATGATAGACTTTCAAGAAAAAATGGAAGCCCAAGAAAAATCTTGGCAAGAAGAGGAAGAACCTAAACCTAATAGCTTCAAGCGTAGCTTAAAACTATTCTCTTATCTGCTAGTATTCGTAGTTATTGGTTTTTTTATTTTCTCTAGCACTACATTAATTTCAAGCCAAAGTTCAGACTCTTGGTTATCTAATATGTCTTTTTGGGGTAAAATAAAGCATTTAGCCAGTACTAGTGATAAGAGTTTAGCTGGAGAAAATGAAGATCGTATCAATGTGCTTCTAACGGGAATTGGTGGAGCAAGTCATGATGGAGCTCAGCTAACTGATACTATTATTTTAGCCAGTCTAAAACCTTCAACTAAAGAGGTGGCTATGATTTCTATTCCTAGAGATATGTCGGTACCCTGGCCTGACTATGGTTGGATAAAAATAAATAATATTAATGCTTACGCTGAATCTAATCAAGAAGGGACAGGAATATCGGAACTAAATAATACTCTAGAAAATCTTTTTAATATAGATATACATTATAATGTTAAAATTGACTTTGAGGGGTTTGTAAAAATTATTGATGAACTGGGAGGCTTAGAAGTTAATGTAGATAACACTCTTGATGACTATAAATATCCAATTAGAGGAGAAGAAGATAATCCTAATTATTACAGTCGTTATGAACATTTACACATTGAGGAAGGTCCTCAAACCATGGACGGAACCTTGGCTTTAAAATATGCACGCTCAAGGCATGCTCAAGGTATAGAAGGTTCGGATTTTGCTAGAGCTAAAAGGCAACAAAAAATAATTGAAGCTATGAAAGATAAAGTCTTTTCTAGTCATACCTATCTTAGACCCGGTTTAATTTCTAGATTAATTAATCACGTAGATAATAATTTAGAAACTAATTTCACTATTTCTGAGATTATAAAAATGTGGAATCTATTTAAAGATGTAGAGTCAGAAAATATTAACAATTATGTCTTAAATGACGCTCCTGATAATTACCTATATGCTACTAGAAGCTCATATGGAGCCTATATTTTGGTGCCAAAATCAGGTAACTATAAAAATATAGCTACTCTCATACAGGATATATTTGGTGATACTGAAAATACTCATAGCGAATATAGTCAAAAAACCTTTGTTGAACCTGAAAGAGCTGAACCAGAAGAAGAGGAGGAGCCAATACTAGAAGAAGATACAAAAGTAGAAATATTAAACGGTACTAGTATTAATGGTTTAGCTTCAAAAACATCTCAAAATCTTGAAGATATGGATTTTACTGTTACAAACATTGACAATTCGCCTCAAGCCAACAATAATGGTACTAAGATATATGATTTAAGTTTTGGTGATAGAGAAAATGCTATTAAAATACTAGAGGAAGAACTTTCAGCTAGTTCCAGCACTATATTACCTAAATGGCTTAAAGACTATATCAGCGAAAGAGCTCAGGAAGAAGACATCGTGAAACCTGATCTAATTATTATTTTAGGCGCTAATTAATTTAAATATGGAAAACTCAAAAACAAAATTACCATTGGTGGTGATTTTTGGACGCACAAATGTTGGAAAATCAACTCTGTTTAACCGTTTGGCTGAAAAGAATAAAGCTTTAATTTCTGAGGTTCCTGGTACTACCAGAGACTCTAATATTGCTATATCTAAATGGCAAGGAAAAATATTCCAATTAATTGATTTAGCTGGTTGGGACTATAGTCCTGGTTCAAAAAAAGATAAAGGCAGTGTAGAAGAAGGCTTAAAGAAGCAAGCTGAGTTTTATCTTAAAAAAGCAGACCTAATACTCTTTACAGTTGATAATCATACTGGAGTTGTATCTCAAGACACACAATTAGCTAAATATATTAATAGCCAAAAAGAGCTTAGAAAAAAGACTATCTTAGTGGTAAACAAAGTAGATAACTTTAAACATTTACCTGAAAGTGCGCAGTTCTATAAACTAGGTCTCTTAGAGCCAATACCAGTTTCATCTGCTACTGGTTCAGGCACAGGTGATCTTTTAGATAGAGTTGCTGAATTAGTTGGTGCCCCTGATGAAAGTGAAATACCAGAACTAGAAGACAAAGGTGTTAAGGTTTGTATCCTAGGTAAACCAAACGTTGGTAAATCATCACTGTTAAATAAAATCCTTGGTTATGAAAGAGTGGTGGTAAGTGAAACGGCTCACACCACCAGAGAACCACAAGACACTCCTATTAAATATAAAGATAATAAAATTACTTTAGTAGATACTGCTGGTATAAATAAAAAGTTTAGAAAATTAGATGTTTTAGGAAAAAGTAGTGTAAGCAAATCCCTAACTGCTATGAGACGCTCAGATATAGTACTTTTAGTTATTGATGTTAACGAAGGTCTCACTATGCAAGACTCTAAATTGGTAGACGAGATTATAGAACATCAAAAAAGCTTAATCATTATTGCTAATAAATGGGATTTATTTGAAGATAAAGATACCAAAGAACAAACAGCTAGAATATATAGACATTTCCCTTTTATTACTTGGGCTCCTATTCTCTTTATTTCTTCCCAATCTAAGAAAAATGATATAGTTAAAACTAATAAAGCTGAAGGTGAAGAAAAAAATAAAGATATTATTTCTAAAAAACTATATTCTCTCTTAGAATTAATAATGCAGGTACATTCTGAAAGAAATCAAGAACTAGAAACTCAACAGCTACATGATTTTCTTTTAAATATTGTAAAGATACACAAACCAACCAAAGGTAAGGGATTTAAAAGACCTCACATTAAAACTGTTAAACAAAGAGAGGTGGGACCACCTGTATTTGAAATTACTATTGGACCTAATGACACTCTTAACCCAACCTATCTTCGTTTTATAGAAAATCAACTAAGAAAATTTCACGGCTTCATTGGCACACCAATTAAAACTTGGTTAAAGCGTAAATAATTATGAAAATAATAGTTGGACTAGGCAATCCTGGTGACAAATACAATAAAACTCGTCATAATATTGGTTTTGATATTTTAGATTGGTATTTACAAGAACCAAAATGGCAGGAAAATAAAAAGTTAAAAAGTTTAACATACCAAGAAGGGGAAAAATTATATCTCAAGCCTCAAACATACATGAATAAATCTGGAGAAGCTGTTTCTAAAGCCTTGCATTACTACAAACTATTGCCTAAAACTTGGGGACTCTTTCAGAAAAAGAATTATGACTTAAAGGATGGCTTAATTGTAATTCACGATGATCTAGATATTGAACTAGGAAAGATAAAGATATCAGAAAATTCTTCTAGTGCTGGACACAAAGGAGTGTCTGATATTATTTCTCATATTAAAACAAAAAACTTTACTAGAATAAGGGTTGGTATTAAAAAACCACTTACATATCAAAATGTTCCTACAGAAAAATATGTACTTAGCAGGCTAAGAGCAGAAGAATTTGAAAGTATAAAAGAAGCTTGGAACAACTTAAAACTAGAAATACAAGAAAAAACCGGCCTGTAGATAAAGTCGGTTTTTTAAACCTAAGAAAGAAAATTATAAAAACATTTAATTTGATAATACTTAAGTTTTTGTTTAAATTTATACTTAATTAAATTTTATTTCTTTTTAATAAAAACTTGCTAAGCTATATTTGCTTGACAATAATTACTTAAATTGTACACTAAGATTATACAAACTTATCTTAAAATCATGAAATTAATAATAGTAGAGAGTCCAACTAAGGCAAAAACTATAGCAAAGTTTATTGGTTCAGGCTATAAATTAGAATCATCTTTTGGTCATATTAGAGATTTGCCAAAGAGCAAAATGGGTATTGATATAGAAAATGAATACCAACCTCAATACATCATCCCCACTAAAGCCAAAAAAAATGTTACTAAACTCAAAAAGTTAGCTGAGCAGGCTGATGAAGTTATTTTGGCTTCAGATGAAGATCGTGAAGGAGAGGCTATCGCTTGGCACTTAGTTAAGGCTTTAAAGATTCCTGAAAATGAAACTAAAAGAATTGTTTTTCATGAAATTACAAAACCAGCAATTGAAGAAGCTTTGAAAACTCCTAAGACTATAGATCTTAAAATGGTTAATGCTCAACAAGCTAGAAGAATATTAGATAGATTGGTAGGTTATGAGCTCTCTCCTTTCTTATGGAAAAAAGTAGTGAAGGGCCTTAGTGCTGGTAGAGTACAAAGTGTAGCGGTTAGATTAGTAGTAGAAAGAGAAAAAGAAAGACAAGCATTTAAAGAAGAAGAGTACTGGACTATTGAAGCAGACTTTAGAAGTAAGAAAGATGAAACTATGCCTCTTTTATCTAAGCTTAATAAAATAGCAGATAAGACTGTTGCTAAGATGGCTATTAAAACTGAAGATGAAGCTAAAGAGATAACTGAGAATTTAAAAGATAAAGATTATCAAATAAAAGATATTAGTACTAAAGAAAACTCAAAGAATCCTCCTAGACCATTTACCACTTCCACTTTACAACAAACTGCTAATCGCTGGCTTGGATTTAGCTCTAAGCAAACAATGATGATAGCACAGCAATTATATGAAGGTGTTGATATTAAAGGTGAGGGTCACTCTGGTTTAATTACTTATATGAGAACAGACTCTCTTAATCTATCAAAGACATTTGTTGAAGAAGCTAGAACTTATATTAATAAAGAGTTTACTGACAAATACTTACCTGCCACAGCTAATGTCTATAAAACAAAATCTAAAGGTGCACAGGAAGCACACGAAGCTATAAGACCAACATCAGCCTTAAGAAGTCCAGACAAAATAGAAGACTCTTTAACACCGCAACAATATAGATTATACAAATTAATATGGCAAAGGTCTGTTGCTAGTCAAATGAACCCAGCTAAAACACTCTCAACAACTTGTGATATCACAGCTTTAGATACTCCTTATGAATTTAGAAGTACTGGCCAAATTACTACCTTTAAAGGATACTTAGAAATTTATCCAGAAAAGAGTCAGCAAATAGAATTCCCTGATCTGGAAAAAGATGAGAAACTAAAATTAGAAAAACTGGAAGACAAACAACACTTTACCCAACCTCCAGCTCGCTATAGTGATGCTGGTCTAGTTAAAGAAATGGAAAAGCATGGTATTGGTAGACCATCAACCTATGCTCCTACTATTTCTACAATTATTACCAGGAATTATGTTAATAGAGATGAAAGCAAAAGACTTTTCCCTACAGACATTGCTTTTGTAGTAATTGATTTACTAAAAAACCACTTTCCTAAAATTGTAGACTTTAAATTCACTGCTACTTTAGAAAAGAATTTAGATGAAATATCTTCAGGTAATAAAGAATGGGTACCAGTAGTAGATAATTTCTACAAAGACTTTCATGAAAACTTAGAAAAAAAATATAATGAAATTAATAAACAAGATATTATGCCTGAAGAAGAAAGCAAAGAGATCTGTGATAAATGCGGATCTAAAATGATTATTAAAACTGGACGTTATGGCAAGTTTTTAGCCTGTGGTAACTTCCCTGATTGTAAAAACGCTAAACCTTTAGGTAAAGGTGGTGTGGCTAAAGTAGATAAAGAATTAGAGAAATTAAAAGAACAATTTAAAGATGAAAAATGTGAAAAGTGTGACTCTGATATGACAGTAAAGAAAGGTAAGTATGGATATTTTAAAGGTTGCAGTAATTATCCTAAATGTAAAAACATCAAAAACATCAAACAGCCTGGAGATGACACGGAAGATATCACTTGTCCTAAGTGTGAAAAAGGTAAGATAGCTAAAAGATTTGGTAAAAGAGGACCTTTTTATGCTTGTGATAATTACCCTGATTGTAAAAACATATATTCTAATAAACCATCTAAGAAGAAGTGCCCTGAATGTGAGAACTTATTATTAGACAAAGGTGATACTTTAAACTGTAGCAATAAATCATGTGATTACAGTGAAGCTAAGAAGTAATAAGGCCCTTCATTAAAAAACATATAACAAAAAGTGGACAATCTCTGTCCACTTTTTTATTTAATATAATCTTACTTACTATTTATTTCTTAGCTTTCTTTTTAGCTTTCTTAGCTTTTTCTTTTGTAGTTTTAAAAATATCTTCTTCATCGTCATCCTTAGATATTTTGTCTTTCATTAAATTAACTACATTCTTTGCAACTTCCCCAGCAACATATAGATAAGAAGTGCTTTTATTTACTTTTGATTTAATGCTATCTATAGTTTCTAAGGCTTTCTTTACTCCATGATCAAGTTCATGTACAATTTTATATACTTTTCTTAAGCTAGCTACAACATAGTAAATAGTCCAAACCAAAAAACCTGTTAATGCCAAAACTGAGATAGCAATAACTAAATTTAATATATCCCCACTTGTTTCAAACATATTATTTTTATGATAGCAATCCACCTTTATTAAGCTGAACTTACTATGTTAATTATTTAGAATCTCTAATTTGTGCTTTATACTTCTCTTGTAAGTACTTAATTAGCTCTGTCTGTACTTCATCAACTTCCTTAGCTTCAAGTGTTCTTTCCTGTAATCTATATTTTACATGAAAAGCTAAACTCTTGCTAGTATCATCAATATTTTCTCCTTGGTAAACATCAAAAAGTTCAACATTTTCAATCCACTGATGGAAACTAACCATGTCATCCTTTAAGTCTTTATAAGGAACTTTCTTATCAACTAAAAAGGCTAAATCCCTTTCTAAAGCAGGAAACTTAGCTAGCTTAATGTATTTTTTGTCATCTTCTTTTTTTAACAAGTCTTTTAATACATTAAAATTTAGCTCACTAACAACAACCTGTTTTTTTATACCTAAATCTTTAGCTATTTTTTTATTTAAAGTGTAAATATAAGCAATATCTTTAGAGTCATATTTAACTAAAGCACTTTTTTGCTTGCTAGCCCAGGCAGGCACAAACTCAAAAGCTTGATATGAAATCTCCTTATCAACATTTAAGAGTTTGTTTACAAATGTTTGTAAGATATCTTTAATTCTTTGTATTTGATCCTCATCTGAGGCTAGACATATAGCTAGTTTTTTCTCTTGATGTGGAAGATAACTTTGCTTTAAATGACTTTGTTGCAAGTCACCAGAAACATTTAAATATACTTCCCCTAATTCAAAGATTTCAATATTTTTAAATCTAGCTTGATTAGTTTTAACATTTTCTAAAATATTTACAACCAAATTTTGTCTAAGTAATGTATGATATTCAGTTAGAGGATTGGCTAGAGTCAAATGATTATCATAACTTATCCCTAACTTATTTAATTGCTTTGTTCCTACAAAAGAATAATTATGAACTTCTGTTAAATTAATATCTTTTGCTAAAATGTCTTTAATTTTTTCAATAATCTTATGATCATGACTAATAATAGGAACTTCCAACTTACTACTTGGTGAAGCTGGTTCTAAATTATCATAACCTATCATTCTACTTACCTCTTCTAAGAGATCTTCAGCAATAGAAACATCTTTAGTGGCTCTGTAACTAGGAACTTTAACTTGAAGATTATCATCTGTGTCATCTTCTATTTCAAAGCCAAGGCTAGTAAGTATTTTAACTACTTCATCTTTACCCACCTCTTTACCTATTCTCTTGTAAAGCCACTGCAGATTTAAATCAATGAGTTTATCTTCTTCCTTAATCTCACCAGCACTACTAATTTGAGAATCTATTTCAATACCAGGGATAATTTGTATCATCAAGTCCAAGGCTCTCTTTAGTGCTACAGCACATAAGTTAGCATCTAGTGATTTTTCAAAGCGACTAGAAGCATCTGTTCTAAGACCTAGCTCTAGAGAACTTTTTCTAATATTCACTGCTTCAAAATTAGCAGACTCAATAATTATATCTTTAGTTTCATCTTTAACAGCACTATCAAGTCCTCCCATAATACCAGCAAGAGCTAAAGGATTTTTTCCATCAGTAATTAATAGGTTATTAGAACTTAAATTCTTTTCACTTTTATCTAATAACTCTATTTTCTCACCTTGCTTAGCTTTTCTTACCAGTATCTTACTTATATCACTAGCATCAAAAATGTGTAATGGCTGACCTAGTTCAATCATGACGTAATTACTAATATCTACTACATTATTAATAGGTTTTATTCCTGAAGCTAACAATATATTCTTTAACCATAAAGGAGATTCACTTACTTCAATATTTTTTACTTTTACAGCGCTGTAATGGGGACACAAGTTATTATCTTCAACTTTTATATTTAAATTTTCCTTATCTTCTTTAATATCTATTTTAGATTTAAAAACTTTTTCATATTCTTTTAATTTAATACCAGAAAAAGCTGATATTTCTCTAGCAACACCATAGTGCCCCCAAAGATCAGGTCTATTAGAAAGTGATTTATTGTCTATTTCAATAATAATATCATCTAAACCTAAATGTTTTGCCAAGCTTTGACCAGTTTTAGCTTTTTTATCTAAAACTATAATTCCATCATGATTATCTCCTAAACCTAGTTCATCTTCAGCGCAAATCATACCCTTGGAGTGCTCACCTCTTATTTCTGCCTCTGTAATAGTAAGGCCAATTGGCAAAGTAGCACCAACAAGAGCTACTGGCACTTTTTGACCAGCCTCTAAATTATTAGCTCCGCAAACTATACTAAGCTTTTCTGTGCCAACATCAACTTGTGCAATATTTAATCTATCTGCTTGAGGGTGTTTCTTTACTTCTAAGACTTCTCCAATAACTACTTGCTTGTATTTATCTGCTAAATCTTGATAGCCTTCAACCTCAACTGTATGCATAGTTAAGTCTAGAGCCAAGTCGTGTGCTTTGTATTTTTTTCTTAAAGGAATGAATTCCTCTAATAAGTTAAGTGATATAAACATAATTTTAAAATTGTTCTAAGAATCTTAAGTCTCCACTATTAAATAAACGAATGTCGTTAATGTGATATTTCATCATAACTAATCTAGTTAAGCCAAGTCCAAAAGCAAATCCTGAGTACTTTTTACTATCTATGCCTCCAGCTTCAAGTACTTTAGGGTGAACCATACCAGCGGGAAAAAGTTCAAGCCATCCGCTTTGCTTACAAACGCTACAACCTTTACCACCACAAAGCTGACAAGAAATATCTAATTCAATTCCTGGTTCTACAAAAGGAAAAAATCCTGGTCTAATTCTTACAGGAACTTCTTTTTCAAATATTCCCTTCAAAAGCTCCTTCATTAAAGCAATCATATTAGTAATAGAAATGTCTTCACCTATCATTAATCCTTCTAGTTGGTAAAAAGTATGTTCATGAGAAGCATCAATAGCTTCATTTCTAAACACCTTTCCTGGTACAATAACCTTAAGAGGTGCACCATGCTTCTGCATAGCTCTAACTTGTACAGGAGAGGTATGTGTTCTCATTACTAGCTTTTCCTCTTTCTTGTTTTTATCCCAGTCAACATAAAAAGTATCTTGCATGTCTCTAGCAGGATGATGTTTGTCAATATTTAAAGCTTCAAAGTTGTAATAATCACTCTCTAGCTCTGGACCTTCAAGTATTGAAAACCCTAGTGACTTAAAAATGTCCTCTAGATCTCTTTGGATTAATGTTAAAGGATGAAGATGTCCTGTCTTTATCTTTTTTCCTGGCAAACTAATATCATAATCCCCGCCTTTTTCTCCCAGTATTTCATCTTCCTTTTCTTTAAATGCTAATTCTAATTCTTTTTTAATACTGTTAGCTAAAGCACCAAGTTCTTTTCTCTCTTCAACACTTAAATCCTTTAAGTTTCTAAGTATTTGAGATAATTCACCTTTTCTACCTAAGTATTTAATTCGCAAAGCTCTTAGATTCTCTTCTAAATTAATGGAACTTTTTTTATCCATTAATTCATTTAAATCATTTAAAGCTTGTTTTTTTATTTGTTCCAAATTATTTTTCATAATGTTTTTTACGATGACTGATTAAGAAAAACTCAATAAGGGTTATAATTACCACTAAGAGTAACACGTTAAGGATTGTAAACAGATTATTAGCTAAAAGCAGTAGAACTGAGATGATAAGTAAAGCAAATAAGAATGATTGTCTGAAAGCGCTATTTACAGAGTAAAAAGCTAACTTTTGTTTCAAGAGCCAAAATCTCACTAAAAAACCTACAATAGCAGCTAAACCGCTTACAGCTAAAAACAGTGAAGAATAGAAAAGTACAAATCCTAACCAATTAGTGATTTCTGGATTAACTGTATTTAAGACAAAGATAAAAGCACCCCAGCATGCTAAGGTAGCTATAATCATAAGTGTAAGATAATTCTTTAAAGTCATATAATAATTATATCATTAAAACTCTTTATCCTTAAGTTTTTCTAATTCTACTTTAAACTGATTCAACTTATCCTTTTGAGTTTGCACTACTTTTGCTGGAGCCTTATCAACAAAGTCTTTATTTTCCAGCTGTTTACTTAAAAATTCTATTTGATTTTCTAAATTCTTTATTTCTTTTTCTCTTCTAAGTTTTTCTTTTTCCTTATCTATAGCTCCAATTAAATATATCTCTACTTCTCCAACCGTTGCTTTAATCTCTCCTTTAATGTCTTCACCGCTTTCTTTAACTTCTAAATCAGAGATGCCTGTTTTCAAACTTTTAATTAAAAGCTCTTGTTCTTTAATTTCTTGATAATTTTTATGTCCGTAGATTAAAACTTTAATTTTCTTAGCTGGTTCTACTTTATTAGCACTACGAGCTTCTCTAATTTTTATAATAATATCTTTAATCAAATTCATGGACTGAGTTTCTTCATTAAAATTACTAAGATCTTTATCTGCTTCTGGCCACTTAGCTACCATTAACATTTTCTTTTTTTTATGAAGCTCTTGATATATAGCCTCACTAACAAATGGCATAAAAGGATGCCAAAGTTTAAGCAAATTATCTAATATGTAATTTAAAAGTATTTGCTTTTGTGAGTTTTTTTCAAACTTACTAATCTCTAAATACCAGTCTGCAAAATCATTCCAGGTAAAGTTCCTTAATTTTTCACCAACTTGAGAAAAGCGATAATTATCTAAGTCTGAACTTATCTCATCAATTAATTTATTAAAAGTGCTGTAGATCCATTTATCTGACAGACTAAAATCATCTTCACTTACTTTTACATTATCTAAATCTACTCTATCTACAAAGCTTATTATATATCTAGAAATGTTCCAAAGTTTATTTACAAAGTTTCTGAAACTAGCAATCTTTTCTTCATCTAATTTTAAGTCATTGCCAGCTGTGTTACCAATTAAAAGTGATAATCTAGCAGAATCACTACCATACTTTTCTTTTATATCCACTGGATCAATACCATTACCTTTTGACTTGCTCATCTTCTTGCCCTTTTTATCTAAAACCATACCGTGAAGATATACATTCTCAAAAGGTTTCTGCTCTAAAGCAAAATAGCTCATCATAATCATACGTGAAACCCATAGAGTGATTATCTCATAACCAGTTTCTAGAACTTGTGTAGGGTGATATAAGTCTAAATCCTTAGTTTTTTCAGGCCAACCTAAAGTGGAAAAGGTCCACATACCTGAGGAAAACCAAGTATCTAAAGTATCTTCATCTTGTTGCCAACCCTCTTCTTTAGGAGCTTCACTACCAACATAAACTTCATCTCCCTTATACCAAACTGGAATTCTGTGGCCATACCAAATTTGTCTAGATACGCACCAGTCATGAAGATTTTCCATCCAATCTTTATATCTTTTTTCAAAACGCTCAGGTACGAAATTAATTTCCTTGTCTTTAATAACTGACAGAGCTTTTTCTTTCAGTGACTGATTGTCTAACCTAGCAATCTTTTTATTTACATCAATAAACCATTGTTTAGAAGGAAGAGGTTCAATAGGGCTATCACAACGATAACAAATGGAAAGATTGTTATTCATTTCTTCAGTTTCTAAAACTAAGTCTTCATCTTTTAATCTTTCTATTATTTTTTTTCTAGCTTCATATACACTTAATCCAGAAAAGTCTCCAAATCCCTCTTTAATATTTGCGTCTTCGCTAATAACCTTAATCATTTTCAAGTCTTCTTTTTGCGCCATCTGCCAATCAACTAATGAATGAGCTGGGGTAACACCTAAAGCACCTGTTCCAAACTCCATGTCTACATTTTTATCAGCTATTACTTTAATATCTAAATCAATACCAACAAAATTAACTTTATAGGTTTTCCCTATATATTTTTTATATCTCTTATCACTAGGATTTACAGCTATAGCTGTATCTCCCAGTTTAGTTTCTGGACGAGTTGTAGAAATAGCAAAAGGAAAATCTTTACTATATTTAAAAGTATATAGCTTAGCTTTTTGCTCTTTATACTCCACCTCATCATCAGCTAAAGTAGAGTGACACCTAGGACACCAATTAATAACTCTTTCCCCCCTATAGACCACTTCTTCTTTATACATTCTCACAAACATTTCTTTAACTGCCTTTTGTCTAGGTTCATCAAGCGTAAAAGCCAACCTACTCCAATCAAGAGAGGCTCCCATTTTTTGTATTTGTGATATTATAGTTTTTTGAGTACTTAAGGCAAAGCCATTAACTTCTTTTAAAAACTTTTCTCTACCTAAGTCATGTCTTGTTTGTCCTGTTTCTTTGTACATCCTTTTTTCAACCACATTTTGAGTAGCAATAGCAGCATGATCAGTTCCTGGTAGCCACAGGGTTCTATAACCTTTTAAGCGATGGTATCTGATGAGAAGATCTTCAATAGCAATTGTGGAAGCATGGCCCATGTGTAATTTATCAGTTACATTGGGTGGCGGTAATACAATAGTATAAGTTTCAGCATCAGCAGGTAAATCTAAATTATCAGGATTAAAAAAACCTGATTTTTGCCAATAATCATATATCTCTTCTTCATGTTTTTGTGGGCTATAGGCTTTATCCATATAGACTCAGACTACCAAAATAAATTGAGTCTGACAAGCCTTATTACTAGGCAAAAAGCTTTTTTTCATGCCTTGACAGCACATATTAACTAAGCTATATTTAAAGAATTCATTTTGATGATAAATTTATGCTAAGCAAAGAAGAACAATTTTTTAAAGAAGTTAATAAGGCAAAGAATGTTTTAATTTCTTTTTCAGTAGACTTTAACGGGGACGCTATTGCAAGTTCTCTGGCTTTGTATTGGCTATTAACTAAAATGGGTAAACAAGTTAATATTGTGGCTGACTCAAGTTTATCTCAAAGTTCTGAACAAATTTCATCTGAGAAACTATTTAAATTTTTACCTGGGTTTTCAAATATAAAAAACAATATAGATAACGTTAGAAAGTTCATTGTTTCTTTAGATATTTCTAATACTAAAGTTGATCAAATTAAATACACCCTAGAAAAGGATAACTTAAACTTTATTGTTTCCCCTAAACAAGGCTTCTTTACCGATAAAGATATTAGCACTAGAACTAGTGGTTTTAAATATGACTTAATTATTACTGTAGATGCTATGGACTTAGAGTCTTTAGGTAAAACCTATGACAATAATGTAGAGTTTTTCTATAAAACACCAATAATTAACATTGATCATCACGCTAGCAACGAGGAATTTGGACAAATTAACCTTATTAACTTAAATGCGGTTGCTAGTTCAGAGATAATATTCAATATATTTAAAAGTCAGACAGTTGATTTAATTGATGAAGATATTGCTACCTGTCTTCTGGCTGGTATTATCTATAAAAGCAGAAGTTTTAAAACCCCTAACTTAACACCTAAAACTCTACTTAGCACCTCACAGCTAATTAACTTAGGAGCTAATAGAGAAGAAATAATCAATAATCTCTATCGATCTAGATCACTGGAGTCATTGAAGCTCTGGGGTAAGGTTTTAAATAATCTAAAATCTTTAAATAAAGAAGAACTTATTTACTCCACCCTTACCAATCAAGACTTTAAAGACACAGGAGCTGACTCTAAACATCTTCTATCAGTAGTTGAAGAATTAATTGCTAGTATTCCTAAAGCAAAAATTATTGTAATATTTTATCCTCAAAAAGATAATGAAAATTATACTAAATTCTTTATCTTTTCAATAAAAAACATAAACTCATTGGAGATTGTAAAAGAATATAATGTACAAGGTTCACAAAAATTAGCACAAGGAACTGTTAAGCAAAAAATAGATATAGCTAAAGATAAAGTCCTAGAAACAGTTAAAAACAAACTTGCGAAAATGTCTTTATAGTGCTAAATTAATATACAGCTATTATTTATATTAATAGTTTTTTTAGATTATTTGCGCCTATAGCTCAGGGGTTAGAGCACTGCTCTTATAAAGCAGGGGTCGATGGTTCAATTCCATCTAGGCGCACATAATAAAATAACCACTTATAAGTGGTTATTTTTAATACATTCAATATTTACTTTTTGCTTAAAAATTGCTATTTTTATATTAGGGGTTTATAGCTCAGTTGGTTAGAGCGCTACGTTGACATCGTAGAGGTCCCCTGTTCGAGTCAGGGTAAACCCACACACCTTTAAGAATAATAATTCACTTATATTAATTAACTTATCTATATTATAATATGAACTCAAGTCAACTAAAACAAGAAGAAAATATCTCATCCAATGAAAAATGGTTAGATGAAGATTATAGTGAAGGACAGTTATCTATAGATGTTTATGAAACAGATAAAAAAATCTACATTAAATCAACCATGGCTGGTGTAAAACCTGAAGATTTAAATATATCTCTGCACAATGACATGTTAACCATTAAAGGACGTCGTGATTTAAGCTTACCAGAAGAGGTAAATGATAATGACAGTATTTACAAGGAGTGCTATTGGGGCTCTTTCTCTAGAACAATAATTCTTCCAACAGAAATAAATGAGGATAAGATAGATGCTACCTTAGAGGATGGTGTTCTCACTATCACCTTAATTAAATTAAAAAAGACTGACAAAATAGAAGTGAAAGTAAAATAACTTATAAAATATGATGATTAAACTTAAAGTTATAAATATTGAAGAAGACTATATCTATCTACAAAATAAAGATGGTGAAGAACTGAAAGTCAAAAAAGAAAAACTCTCTGAAGATATAAAAATTGATGATGAGCTAAAACTGGCATTATTAAATGAAGAGGATCAAAAAGATCTAGGTAAAGAAATTTTAAATGAAATTTTAAACACTAGTGATAATAAATAAATGAATTTATTTCTAAAACACAAAATAAAATTTATTATATTCATAATCATAATAGCAAGCCTTGTGTTTGCTTATTTTGCTTATAGTGAATTCTATAAAAACAAAGCAATTTCTGGTTTAAGCTTTGCTAATTATAATCTTTCTGGTAGAGAACAAGAAGAGATAGAGAACTTAATAAGTAAAGAGGTTCAAAAATATAATGATGAAGGTATGGTATTTTATTACCAAGAAAAAAAAACCACCCTTACTCCTACAGTATCTTCCTTTGAACCAGACTTAGCCTACCCTATAGTCTCTTTTGACGCTAAAGAAACCGCTAGAAACGCAGTTAGATATGGAAAGGAAGAGTCTTTTGTGAAAAACATTGTTAAAAGCTTTAATACTCTAATAAACGGCAGAAAGATTAAGCTAGTATATAATTTAGAAGAGAAAAAGATAAAAGAACTACTAGAAAGTAAGTATCAAGAGCTGGAATACCCTGCTCAAGATGCCAAGCTAATTATTGAAGTTGATGAGGAAAATAATGAGAATAATATTTATATAGAAGATGAAAAAATAGGTAAGATTATAGATTATGAAAAAGCTATTTCTGAGTTAAAAGAAAGCTTAATATTTGCTCAAGATATATCAATTCATCTTCAGGATCAAATAGACTACCCTCTAATATATAAAGAAGATGTTAAATATAAAATAAGTGAAGCCAATGATTTAATGGACTTAAGTCCAATAAATCTATATCACGAAAATAGACAATGGCAGGTATCTAAAGATGACTTTTCTAAATGGCTAAAGTTTAAAAAGACATTAGATGAAAATGTGGTTATTGAAGTTAACAAAGATAAGATTGAAGAATTCTTAGCTAAAGAAATAGCTCCTAATATTGATAAGGATCCTGTAAAAGCTGACTTTGTTATAAATGATGGCAAAGTCGAGGATTTTCAATTAGCTGAAAAAGGGTTAAACCTAGAAGTAGACAAAACCACTGCCCGCATTCAAGAAAGCATAAAAAACAAAGAATCTGAAATTGATTTACTTGTTTCAAATATTAACTATAACACTTCAGACAATTTAAATCTTGGTATTAAAGAAATTATTGGTACTGGCCACTCTGATTTTTCTGGATCTCCTTCTAATAGAAGGCATAATATCAGAATAGGAGCTGAAGCCTTAAACGGTATGCTTATAAAACCAGGTCAAGAGTTTTCTTTAGTTCAATCACTAGGTGATATAGACGCAGAAAATAACTACTTACCTGAGCTAGTTATTAAAGGTGATGAAACTGTACCAGAATATGGTGGAGGACTTTGCCAAATAGGAACCACAGTATTTAGAACAGCTTTAGAGTCAGGCCTTAAAATAACTGAAAGAAGAAATCATTCATATAGAGTTTCATATTATGAACCAGCTGGAACTGATGCTACTATTTATTCTCCTAAGCCTGACTTTAGATTTTTAAATGACACCCCTGCTCACGTCATGATTCAATACCGTATAGAAGGAAGTGACTTATACTTTGATTTTTGGGGTACAGATGATGGCAGGCAAGCTAGCACCACTTATCCTGTAATATATAATATTAAGTCACCACCCCCTACAAAATACGTAGAAACAGAAGATCTTGAGCCAGGTAAAGTAAAATGCACTGAAAGCGCTCATAACGGCGCTGATGCTTATTTTGACTATACTGTCACATATCCTGAAGGCAGTGAAGCTGAAACTGAAAGCAGAGAAAGAAGATTCTATTCTCGTTACATACCTTGGCAAGAAGTTTGTCTAATAGGAAAAGAGGAGGAAGTAGCCACCTCTACAGAAGAAGTTATTATAGATGAAAACAGTGAAGAAACAGATGAAAGCACTGAAGAAAACACTGAAACTGAAGCTAGTGATAATCAATAAATTTAAGCCTTTTTAAATATAAAAAAAGTTATATATAAATATATAACTACAAAAAAAGACCACCTGAAGCGGGCAAGGCAAGAAAATCAACTCTCGGTGTCCTTAAGCCGGAGCCTAAGAAACCAAAGATGATGACCTCCCCATGCTTGTCGTGTGCCATACCCGCTTCAAGTGGTCTTATGAACTTTTAATATTCTAACTCTAGAGAGTATAGCAAGGAAAAAGAGACTTGTCAACAGTTACACCCTATTTTATCAAAATTTCATAAGATTCTCTATTAATTAGATTAATTACTTCTATATTTAAATCCTTAGCTCTCCTTATAAGCTCAGGGCTAGGAAGACCGTATTTATTACCTTTTCCAGCACTTATCACCATTTTTTTAGGATCATAAAACTTCAAAAAATAGCTAGAATTACTCTTTTTTGACCCATGATGGGCAGATTTTAAAACATCAAATTTGAGCTCTTTATCCAGACTTATTAACCGTTTTTCCACAGCCCCTGAAATGTCTCCTGTAAAAAGTATTCTTAGTTTTCCACAGCCTAAATAGTTAACAATTGAGAGTTCGTTCTCATCAAAAATACTCTCCTCCTCTTTTCTGGGCCACAAGAAATATAAATAACAATCCTTTCTAAGTCTAATTTTATCTCCTCTACTAGCACTAATTAGATTAATATCTCTTACTCTAATATTATCTAGAAAAGTATCATAGTCATCAGTTCCTTTATTTTGATTATAATAATAAACATTATCAACCTTATACCTCTCAATTATTTCTGCTAAGCCGAAGTAGTGATCACTGTGAGGATGTGTAACTATAATATCATTGATCTTCATTCTATACTTTAAAACCTTAGCTAGCTCTAAAAGCACTGCCCAATCAGGACCACCATCTATTAAGACGACCCTACCCTTTGTATATATTAAACTTGCATCACCTTGTCCTATACTCATAAAAACCACTTTTTCAAGATTATTATACTTAAATATTAAAAGTACTATAAGCATAAATACGTTCAATATGATAACTTGATATAACTTCTTCCTTTTCATTACTTAATTATAAATAAAAAGTATGAAGTAGACTTAAATTTAAGTATTTCTAAAATAAATAAGCAGGAAGGTTTTCCCTGCTTACTTTATATAAAATCTCTTTTATCTGTTTTCTTAATCACCAAGATTATCACTTAAAAATGCATCTAAATCATCTATCTTCACCCTAACCTGTTCCATAGTGTCTCTGTCTCTAATAGTAACATCATTGTTTTCTAAACTATCAAAGTCCACAGTTACACAGTATGGAGTTCCAATTTCATCTTGTCTACGATAACGCTTACCAATATTACCACTGCTATCAAACTCACAGTAATAATGTTTCTTCAGGTTATCATATATCTCTTTAGCTTTGTTAAAAAGCTTTTCTTTGTTTTTAAGAAGTGGAAATACCGCTACTTTAATAGGAGCTATTTTCTTATCTATCTTTAAAACTACTCTAGTTTCTTTTTCTAAATCTTCTTCATGATAAGCATCACAAACAACAGCTAAGAAAGTTCTACCCACACCAGCAGAAGCTTCAATAACATGAGGAATGTATTTTTCTTTAGTTTCCGGATCTAAATATTCTAGGGCTTGGCCACTATGTTTGCTATGTTGAGATAAGTCATAGTCACCTCTAGCATGAACACCCTCTAATTCTTTAAAGCCAAAAGGATAATTATACTCTATATCATAAGCTTCTTTAGCATAGAAAGCTAATTTCTCATGCTTCTTCCATTTTAAATTCTCTTTTTTAATACCTAAGTCAAGATAGAACTGCCATCTATTTTCCTTTAGCTTCTCATATTCATATTTAGTCATGTCAGGGTGGATAAAGTATTGCATTTCCATTTGTTCAAATTCTCTAGTTCTGAAGATAAACTGTCGGGCTGTGATTTCGTTTCTAAAAGCCTTACCAATTTGAGCAATACCAAAAGGAATTTTTACCCTAGTGGTATCCATGACATTTTTATAATTAATATATATTCCTTGAGCTGTTTCTCCTCTTAAATAAGCTGGTTCTTTGTCCCAATTACCAGTGAAGTTACCTAAGTTTGATTTAACCAACAGATTAAAACTCTTAGGTTCACTGAAGTCCTTTTTGCCACAACTAGGACATTTAATCTTTTCTTTATTATTTTGAAATATTTCTACTATCTCTTCTTCTGCCATTTTTTCATCCGCAAAAACTCCCACTTCTTCAAGTAAGGTGTCGGCTCTAAGGCGAGCATTACAATTCTTACACTCCATTAGAGGATCACTGAAACCAGAAACATGACCACTAGCCTCCCAAACTTTGGGACTGGTAAATATTGCAGAATCAAGACCAACAATATTTTCTTGTTCTTGTGTCATCTTTTTCCACCAATAGTCTTTTATGTTTTTAGCCAAGAGTGCTCCATATGGTCCAAAGTCATATACAGCACTAAAACCACCATATATTTCTGAAGATTGATAAACAAAACCACGTCTCTTTGCTAATGCAATAATTTTATCTAATTGTTTGTTGTTTTTTGTCATATATATTAATTAATCTCTATGTTTTACATATCTTGAACTAATTCAAACCCTAAGAGATAAGTGCCATTTTCTAATACTTGGCTAATTGCTTGTATTAATTTTAGTCTAGCCTTCTTTTCTTTATCATTTGCTTTAAGGATAGGTACTTTATGATAATAGTCATTAAACTTTTTAGAAAGTTCAAATAAATATTTAACTAACTCAGAAGGATTATAGCCCACTCTTGAATCTCTTATCACCTGAGGGAACTTAGATAAATGTATAACCAAATCTCTTTCTTCATCAAAGTTTAAATACTTATATACACTTTTAGTTAAGGTTCCTGGTTTAGCTTTTTTAAGCATGCTATTTATTCTAGCATAAGTATAGTTAATATACGGTCCTGAATTACCTGAAAAACTAATACTTTCATCTATATCAAAAGCAAAGTATTTAAAAGGGTTAATCTTTAAAAAGGCATATTTAATTGAACTAATAGCTAGTTTCTCTGATACTTCATCAATACCATCTGTAATGTTAAATTTATTATCATCACTTTTCTCTCTTTCGTGAACAAGGTCTTTGATCTTATCCTTTGCCAGGTCTATAACTGTCTCTGCTAAAACCACCTGCCCTAAACGTGATGACATTTTTCCTTTCTTTAGACCCACAAATTCATAGGCATTATGTTTTTGTTTATCTTTAAATCTTTGTGGATCTAATAATTCTTGTACTTTGAAATTAACTTTAAAGAAACTAATTTGCTCAACGGCAACGTTGTGAATACACAAATCAATTTTCCCAAAGTCGGTAAACTCTCTATAAGCTAAACCTAATTCTTTTCCATCATAAGTTGGTAGTCCTTGAGAGTTTAAAAACACTCTAGTTTCTAAACCATACTTATCTCCTGGAAAAATAATAGCACCTTCACTTCTTACTAAAATCTCTTTCTTCACAGCCTCATCAATATAGTGCATAGCTTCATCTTTTACCTCTGATTCCATATACTGACGATCAAAGCTGCTATCTAATCTTTTATATATTTCTGCGAACTTATCTAAACTCCACTTCTTTCCTAATTCCCAAATTCTCTTTATTTCCTTATCTTTTTGATCATATATTTCTTTATTAATCTTCTCTATTTCAGTTTTTATATTAGAATCACTTTCAAAAGCGCTTGATCCCTCTTTATAACACTCCGCTAACAAAGCAACTCTTTCATTGGTATCTTCAGGATAATCTTTTTCATCTATTTTTTGAAAAGACCACAAACACTTAGCTATATGCATACCAACATCACCTTGATAGTTAGTACGAACAACTTGAGCAGAACTAAATTCAAATATTCTAACTAGTGATTCTCCCAAGATAATATTTCTAAGATGGCCTATATGAAAAGCTTTAAAAGGATTAGGGTGAGCAAACTCTATCATTATCTTTTTACCTTTAAAGTCTTGATTTTGTCCATATTTATTTTTCTCTTTAAATATAGCACTTAAAGTCTCAGATATTATATAGTCCTTATCTAAAGAAAAGTTTAGATATGGCCCGTGTGCTTTTAATTCTTTCACTCCCTCAATCTTTTCAAGCTTGTTTTCCAAACTATCTGCTATTTGTATAGGATTTTTCTTAGTTTTTTTAGCTACCTCAAAGGTTGGTAAGCAAAGATCTCCTTGTTCAGTTTTAGGAGGAAAAACAATATCAGTTTCTTTTATTTCGTGTTCACTAAGTATTTTATTAACCTCAGTAACTATGTTTTGCTTTAGTTTTTCTATAATATCCATATTATTTTTTTACTTTCAGAAAGTGTCTTTTACCTTTTTGTATTAATCTAGGTTTTTCTAAATCTACTTCTAAATCTACTGCGCTAACAGTCTCTCCATCAATTTTTAGTCCATTTTGAGTGATAAGTCTACGTGCTTCACTTTTACTAGAACAAAGTTTACTTGTAACTAGAAGTTCTAAAATGTTTAAGCTACCTTCTTTTAAAGAGATTTCTTCTACTTTATCAGGAGCTTCTTTATTTTGAATAGTTTTTACAAAATAATCTTCAGCTGTTTGCGCTTCTTCTTCACCTTTTATGCTAGCAGTGATCTCTTTAGCTAATCTCATTTTCATATCTCTGAAGTTTACATCCTTAGTCTTCAATTGTTTCTGAATCTCTTGCACTTCTTGCCAATCTACTTGCGTACAAAGTTCAAAAGCTATTGATATCACTTCATCAGGCCATGACATTACTTTTCCATATATATCGCTGGCCTTTTCGTCTAAGAAAACAACATTACCCTCTGTTTTACCCATTTTCTTACCACTTTCATCAGCTAAAAGTTTCATGGTTAAAACAAACTTCTCTTTATCTTTTAAGGTTTTCAGCAAGTCTCTACCACACATCATGTTAAACATCTGATCATTACCACCAATTTCTAAATCTACATCCATAGCTACACTGTCATATGCTTGAGTTAAGGGGTATAGAAATTCATGAAGATATATAGGTTTTTCATCTTCTTGTCTTTTTTGAAACATGTCTCTTTGCAACATTTGTTGAACAGTGAAATTAGATGATAATTCAATTAAATCTTTAAAGCTTAACTTATCATTCCACTCACTGTTGTATTTTATCTTAGCTGCATTTTTATCTTCAAAATCTAAAAAAGAAGATGCTTGCTTTTGATAGTCTTTGCTGTTTGCTAAAACCTCTTCTCTGCTTAGTTTCTTTCTAACAGAGCTCTTATCAGTAGGGTCACCTATCATACCAGTAAAGTCACCCACTAGAAATATTACCTCATGTCCAAGTTTTTGAAATTGTGCCAATTTGTTTATCAAAATAGCATTACCAATATGTAATGACTTAGCACTAGGATCAAAACCACAATATAATTTGATTTTGTCTCCGCTTTTTAATTTTTTTTCTAAACTCGCCTTATCAGGATAGACTTCTTCCACACCTCTTTCTACTAATTCTGCTATGTCCTGAGTCTTAGTATTTATTTTCATACATCTAATATTATAATTTAAAACAATTTAAAATATTTTAAGAAATTCTTTTATTTAGCTAATTTCTTAGCTTCTAGTTTAATCTCCTTAGAAGCTTGAGTTTTTGCCTTATAGAAATCCATGAGCAAGAAGACTAAGAGACTTCCTACAATAATACCAAAAACATTCAAAACAAAAAACTCTAAGACTCTAAAAAAGAGGAACCAGCTTTGCTCTCCCAAAACTAAACCTAAGGCAGTTAAAGGAGGAATTAAGGTAACTGTAATAGCTGTACCTGGTAAAATATTATCTAAATTAGGTTTTGCCCAGCTGTAGCTAGCAGCGATACCAGCGGTGACAGCAACCACAAAAGAAAACCAAGAAGGTTCCATTAGTGTAATTAAATCAATTCTATATACATATACTTTAGTAAGAAAGCCAACAATAAAGGCGATAATTAGGGCTAAAATTATAGAAAATAAAAAAACCTTAACTGATCTTAAAAGTAGTTTCCTTTCATTTGTTACCACGCCCAGTGAGATTGCTAGAATTGGAAAAAGTAGTGGTGTTACAAGCATGCCACCAATAACTAGGATAAGATTATTAGAAGCTAAACCAAAAGTAACAATTAAAGTAGAGATTATAACTAAAAAATAGAACTCTACACTAGGAGAGCTGGAATCTACAACTTTAGAAATAAAATCATGACGTGTATTTTGTGTAATTTTAAATACCTTTTTTATTTTCATAGTATATTACTTGTATATTAGTATTTTTATTGTATATTATTTAATTTTATTTAGCAATTATCTAAAAGTTTTTAAATTGGCAAGTATTTCCTCATGTGGTATAATTATATATACAAATAACTAACTAACAAAGGCTTTTTAGCTATATTAATTTAAAATTATGTTCTCTTATCGCAAAATCTTAAGACAATCACTAAACATTACTTGGCACAATAAATATCTTTGGTTTTTTGGTTTATTTGCTACCTTCTTAGGCGCCGGTGGTGAATATCAAATAATCAACAAGGTTGTTGAAAATAACGGCGACAGTGCCTTAAGTGGAATGAGTCGTTTTTTATCAATTTTTAGTCCTGAATTGTGGTCAAATATTGGTCCTTATTTCGCAGAAAATCCTAGGGGTGCTTTAATTAGTGTAACTCTATTAATTTTAGCTTTAGCAATATTTATATTCTTAGTTATTCTATCAATTAGCTCACAGGCAGCCTTAGTGGATCAAGCTAAAAAACTATACAACAATGAAAAGAAAGATTTAGGTATTAGCAAAGGCATTGCAACAGGGCGAGCTCACTTTTGGCCAGTACTGGGAATAAATATATTGGTTAAAGTACTTATTGCTTGTATATTCTTCCTAATTACCCTACCGGTTATTCTAACCGCTCCCACTGCTTCACTGCCAATTATTATCTATACTATCCTATTTTTAATTTTCATTCCTGTTGTAATTGGTCTATCTTTAATAGCAAAATATGCTATTGCTTATATTGTAATTAAGAAAAATAAGTTTATAGAAGCAATTAACAATGCTATCAATCTATTCTCTAGAAATTGGGTTATTAGTTTAGAAATGGCCTTTATATTGATGTTAATAAATATAGTTGTAGGTATAATGATACTAATAGCCATGTTTGCAATCGCAGCTCCGTTTGTAATTTTGAGCCTTATCTTTGCTAACTTTACTATATTCTGGCTAATAACATTCTTAGGTTTCACTGTTTTGATATTAGCAGTGATTTGGCTAGGCTCTATGTTAACAGCCTTTTTAGTTAACTCTTGGACAAAACTTTTCCTAGAATTATTAGATAGAAAAGGTGAGAGCAAAATTAAAAGATTAAACGATAAAGAGAAAAAAGAAACTGATAAAAAGACTAGCAAAAAAAGAAAGAGTAAAAAAACTAAAAAATAATTCCTTATTATTTTCTAAATTGCTATATCATGTAATAACTATATAGACTTATATAGCACTTTAATAATTATACACTTATTATGTCTACCTATAACTCCATTAATAACTTGATTAATTCCGATGACGTACAGGATGAAGATACTATACAAGGAAAATTAGCAAAAAAACAAGAAGAAATTAGAATAAAAGAAATGGAAGAGCAAACTAAAGCCCAAGCTATAGAAGCTGGCCTGAAGTATGTAGATCTTTTTGCTTTCCCTATCAGCCCTGATGCTATTGTATTAATAGACGAAGAAGAAGCTAAAGAAAAAGAAGTTATTTGCTTTTATTATGATGGAGAAAATATACGTATAGCTACTACTGACCCTGAAGCTAAAGAAGCTAAAGAAATACAAAAAAGACTTGATACTAAATATTATACTCAAAGTAGAATATATTTAATATCTAAACATAGTTTTGATTATGCCCTAGAAGTATATAAGGCAGTGCCTAAAATAAAAGAGTATGACAATGGTGTAGCTATTCCAGCTGAGGATTTAGAAAGGTTTAAAAATGAAATTACAGACTACAAAAAACTTGATGAAAAGATTAATGAAGTAAACATTAGTGACATTGTCACTCTTATCCTAGCTACTGCTATTAAAGTAGATGTTAGTGACGTTCACATTGAAGCTGAAGATAAAGGTGTGGTAGTGAGACTGAGAATTGATGGTGTACTGCAAGAGGCTGCTACTATTAAAAAGGAACAGTGGAAAAAAATTATCTCTCGTTTAAAGCTTTTAGCAGGTGTAAAGATTAATATTGAAGGTGCTCCCCAAGACGGTCGTTTCAAAATCTATTTACCTGAAGAACAAATTGATGTACGTGCTTCATTTTTACCTACAGCCTTTGGTGAAAGTGTAGTTATGAGAATTTTAAGATCAGAGTCTATTCAATTAGGCTTTGAGGAGTTAGGACTTAGAGATGAAGCTTTTAAAATATTAAGGGAAGAAATTAAAAAACCTAATGGTTTAATATTAACAACTGGTCCTACAGGTTCAGGTAAAACTACTACCTTATACTCTATTTTAAATAAATTAAACCAGCCAGGAACAAAGATTATTACCTTAGAAGATCCAATTGAATATCAATTAGAAGGGATTAATCAAAGTCAGATTAACAGAAAAAAAGAATATACTTTTGCCAACGGTCTACGTTCAGTATTAAGACAAGACCCAGACATCGTCATGGTGGGAGAAATTCGTGACCTTGATACAGCTGAAATTTCAGTACAAGCTAGTTTAACTGGTCATTTAGTATTATCTACCTTACACACTAATGATGCCTCCGGTGTTATACCTCGTTTAATAGATATGGGGGTAAAGCCATATTTCCTAGTTCCCTCAATTAATGCTGTTATTGGTCAGAGACTAGTAAGAAAATTATGCAATGAATGTAAACAGGAATATAAACCAGAAGAGGAAGAGGAAGAAAAAGTTAAAAAGATACTAGCTGTAATTTCACCTAAATCAAATCTAGATGTACCAACGGAAATACCAAAATTATACAAACCAAACCCAGATGGATGTGAGAAGTGTAATCATATTGGTTATAAGGGTAGAGTTGGTATTTATGAGATATTTACCTTAGATGACAAAATTAAAGAACTAGTTGTTACAGAAGCAGCTTCATTTAAAATTCTACAACAAGCCATTGAAAACGGTATGATTACCATGCTTCAAGATGGTGTTTTAAAAGCTATTGAAGGTCTAACTAGTTTAGAAGAAATATACAGAGTGATTGGTAACACTGATTACGTTGATGAGTTATATGACATTGTTATTACTCAAACTATTGGTAGAGGTATTAAAGTTGGACAAGAAGAACTTGATGAAGCTAAGAAATTAAGCCAAGACTTGGTTAACTTAAATACAAGCTTTAAGAATGTACCTGTTCAAAAACTGCTAAAGATAGTTATTGCTATGGCTATACAAGCTGAAGCTGGTGATATTCATATTGAGCCAACTGAAGATAGTGTAAAACTACGTTTTAGAATTGATGGTGTTTTGCATGATATAGTTGATTTATCCAAAGATCATTACTTACCATTACTCTCAAAGATAAAAATACTTATTGGCGTGCCAACTAATGTAAAGAAGGCCACAATTGATGGTCGTTTTAGTATTAGAATGCCTGAAAAAAGAGCAGACAGTCGTGTTTCTATTATCTCAGGTGGTTATGGTGAAACTATTGTAATTCGTCTTCTAGCCTCTCAAGCTCAAAGCTTAGATCTTGAAGAATTGGGTATGGAAAAATATAGTCTAGAACCAATGATAAAGTCTATTTCTAAAACTAAAGGTATTATAATTACCACTGGTCCTACTGGTTCTGGTAAAACCACCACTTTATATTCTGCTTTAAACAAATTAAACAAACCAGATGTAAAAATTATTACTGTAGAAGATCCAATTGAATATCAAATGCCTGGCCTTATGCAAACTCAGATTGATGCAGACCAAGGCTACACTTTTGCAGCAGCTATGAAATCATTACTTCGCCAAAACCCTAACATTATGATGGTAGGAGAAATTAGAGATGATGAAACAGCTAACATGGCCATTGAAGCTGCTACTACTGGTCACTTAGTTCTCTCTACTTTGCATGCCAATAGTGCTGCTAGTGCAGTTAGTCGTTTAAGTGGTTTAAATATTCCTAGACAACTGCTATCTAATGCTTTAGAGGCTTCTATAGGTCAAAGGCTAGCTAGAAGAATATGTCCCCATTGTAAGGAGGAGATAAAAGCTAGCGAAAAAGAGTTAAATGATGTTAAAGAGGTTTTAGATACTATTAGCGCTAAGGCAAAAGTTGAAATACCTTCCGAGTTAAAGTTCTATAAAGGAAAAGGTTGTGCAAAATGTAATAGCCTAGGATATAAAGGAAGAATTGGTATTTATGAAGTTATAGAAGCAAGTAATGAGATTAGAAAAGCTATTCAAAGTGAAGAGGTAATTGACCATGAAATAGAAGAATTAGCTATTAAAGAAGGTACAGTTACCATGCTTCAAGATGGAGTTATTAAAGCAATTAAAGGTTATACAACTTTAGATGAAGCTTTAAGATCCATAAAATAGGAACATAATTAAAAAATAAATAATTGATATTATATGATAAGAAAATCATTTGTTTCAAAGCTTAAAAAAGAACATATTGATAAAAACAAGGAAAGAAGCAAGATAATTAGATCCAGCAACCCTATTTTACACGACTCTAAAAGAATTATCTTCTCTCTGCATAGAGAAGATTTTAAGAAAGCTGAAACTGATTTAAAAAATCTAGAAGAAAGTATTAAAAAGCTACAAAAAAATCTAGGAGTTAATCGCGTAGAACAAGAGGGCTCATACAAAGCAGCTGTAGAAGAGTTTTTAGAAGCACATCTCTTTTGGCAATGGCTTACTAAACACAAAATAGAAAAGCTAACAGGACTTAAACTAAGTCATGACTCATATTTAGCTGCAATATCAGATTTAGTAGGTGAGATGTCAAGATACTGCACTAATCAAGCTACTAAACACAACACCGAAGAAGTAGCTAGAGCTAGTAAAGACGCTTCTGACCTTCTAGCCTCCCTAACTGAGTTTGATTTCACAGGATATTTAAGAACTAAATACGACCAAGCCAGGGGACACTTAAAAAAAATTGAACAAGTTAACTACGACATTAGTATCAGAAAATAATATTTATAGCTAGGAATAAATTATGAAAATAGCTATTATTTCAGACATTCACGATAATCTAAGAAATTTAAATAAGTTTATTACCTGGGCTAACAACAATAATATTGGCGTTATTTTTTGTACTGGTGATTTAACAAACGAAGAAAGTGCAAGAGTTCTAGCTGAGAATTTTAATAAAACTATCTATATTATCTCTGGAAATGTAGAATTATATGAACCGCAATTATTTCATGACTACAAAAATGTTCATCATTTGGGTCAAACTGGTATTCTCTCTTTAGCAAATATTAAATTTGGTCTTTGCCATGAACCTCACTACATACATGAGTTAATAGAGAAAAGGCCTGATTTAGATATAATCTTCTACGGTCATACTCACAAGCCCTGGATTGAAAAACAAGGACAAACAAGAGTAATTAACCCTGGAACTCTAGGCGGAGTTTTTCAAAAAGCTACTTTCGCTGTATATGAAACAGAAACTGAAAAATTAGAATTAAAGATATTAGAAATGATTAAATAAATTAATATGATAAATAAAAAAATAAAAGACACAGCCACAGAAGCAGCTAAAAAAGCTGGTGCAATACTTTTAAAAAGATATAAAAGCTTTGATCGTAGTAAAGTAGATTTTAAATCAAAGCATGAAATACTAACAGCTGCAGATTTAGCCGCAGAAAAAGAAATAATTAAAATAATAAGTAAAAACTTTCCTGAGCATCAAATACTAGCAGAAGAATCAGGAGAAAGAAAAAGTGAATCTGATTACAAGTGGTATATAGATCCACTTGATGGTACCACCAATTTTTCCATACATAACCCTTTATGGGCCACTTCTATTGGCTTGAGTTATAAGAATAAGATTGTATTGGGAATAGTATATTCTCCTAGTTTAGATGAATTTTTCTATGCTGAAAAAGGTAAAGGAGCTTATCTTAACAATAAGAAAATCAAAGTTTCTAAGTTTAGTGGGGAAAAAGTAGTAAATACTTTTTGTCATGGTAGTAAACAAAAGAATATTAAAAAAGCTATGCGTTATTACAATAAACAAAAGCTAACAAAGTTTGATGCTAGACAACTAGGTAGCGCCTCTGTTGAATTAGCTTACGTTGCTAGCTCTAGAGTAGAGTCAATTACTATTCCTGGAGTGCATTCATGGGATGTAGCTGCGGGAGTGCTACTGGTAAAAGAAGCTGGAGGCAGAGTAACAGACTTTAATAATAAAACTTGGGACTTAGATAATGATGATATTATAGCTAGTAATGGTAAGGTTCATAAGCAAATTTTAGAAGCGCTGAAGTAGGTTTATACTCAATAGTTATAGAATAATTATAGAATATAAAAAAATGGGATAATCATTGTATCCCATTTTTTATATATAAGTCTTTTATTTTAATCTATTCTAAAACATCTTTTAAATACTGACCTGTGTAGCTTTTTTTAACCTTAGATACTTGTCTAGGTGTACCCTCTGCAACAATCTTTCCTCCCATGTCTCCACCTTCAGGACCTAGATCAATAACCCAATCTACTGATTTAATAATATCTAAATTATGCTCTATCACTAAAATAGTATTACCTTTATCAACTAACTTATTTAAAACTTTAAGCAGTCTATCAATATCATCAAAGTGCAAACCAGTGGTAGGTTCATCTAAAATATAAATAGTCTTACCAGTGGCTCTTCTAGAGAGCTCTGTTGCTAGCTTAATTCTTTGAGCTTCACCACCTGATAGTGTAGTAGCGGGTTGACCTAATTTAATGTATCCTAAGCCCACCTCGCATAACACTTTTACTTTCTGATAAATAGTAGAGTTATGTCTAAAAAAGTTCATAGCCTCTTCTGCAGTCATCTCTAAGATATCATGAATATTTTTATCTCTATAATATATATCTAAAACTTTCTTTTTATAGCGTTTACCTTGGCAAACCTCACATTTAACATAAACATCAGATAGAAATTGCATTTCAATCTTTATTGACCCATCTCCACTACAATTTTCACAACGACCACCTGGAACATTGAAAGAAAAAGAACCAGCATCAAAACCTTTTAACTTAGCTTCTGCTAAATCAGCAAACAATTCTCTGATAGGTGTGAAAACACCTGTATATGTAGCTGGATTCGAACGAGGTGTTCTACCTATAGGAGACTGATCGATGTTAATTACTTTATCAATATTTTCTAAACCTTTAATTTCTTTATGTTGCCCTGGAAAAGTCTTAGCTCTATAAAACTTTTTACTAAGTGCTTTAGCTAAAATATCACTCATTAAGGTAGATTTACCTGAACCAGAAACACCAGTAATAGCAACAAACTTACCTAAAGGAATTTTAACATCAATATTTTTTAAATTATGCTCATTAGCTCCTAATATTTCTAAAAACTTTTTATTACCCTTATGATAATTTAAAGGTGTGGCTATTTTTTTCTTACCCACTAAATATTGACCAGTAATTGATTTACTACTCTTTTTCATCTGAGCCGGGCTACCTTCAAATATTATCTCACCACCATGCTCACCTGCTCCTGGTCCCACATCTACCACATGGTCTGCGGCTAAAATGGTAGCTTCATCATGCTCTACAACTACAACAGTGTTGCCTTTATCTTTTAATATCTTTAATGTTTTTATTAGCTTGCCATTATCTCTTTGGTGTAAACCAATAGAAGGTTCATCTAGTATATACAGTACACCTATCAAAGAAGAACCAGCTTGAGTAGCTAAACGAATCCTTTGGGCTTCCCCACCTGAAAGAGTAATAGCACTTCTATCAAGTGAGAGGTACTCCAGTCCAACATTTTGCAGTAGACCTAACTTCTCTACTATACCTCTAACAATAGGAGTATAAATTTGTTTATATTTATCTTTTATCTTATCGCTTTTACTTAAATCTTTAAAAAACTTTTGTAGGTCAGTAACATTTTTCTTTACTATCTCATCTATACTATAACCAGCCATTTTCACAGCCAAAAACTCTGGCTTTAGTCTTCTGCCATCACAAGTAGAACAAAGCAAAACTCTCATATATTGACCTAGCTCTTCTTGTAAATATCTAGATTCTGTTTCTTCATATTTTTTCTGCAGAAATGGTAAAACACCTTCCCAGGTATCTTTACCATATAAAATAATATCTAGAGAATTTTCTTTGAAATTCTTTACAGTCTCATTTAAATCAACATTATAATTTTCAGCAGCTTTCTCCATATCTGTTAACATATCTTTCATACCTGCAACCCTACATCTAGAAAGTGGTCTAATAGCTCCTTGGTTGATACTTAACTTTTCATTGATAATGAGTTCAGGATCAAGCTCTAAACGTGTACCTAAACCCTTACAGCTCGAACAAGAACCTTGTGAAGAGTTAAAGGAAAAGTAACCTGGCTTAAGCTGAGTCATGTGAAAATTACAATCTCTGCACACTAAGAAAATAGAAGGATTATGTTTACTATCTTTAGATATGTGTTTAACTAGCCTTTTATTACATAAAGGGCAATGAGGAATACCTATTTTGGCAAACAAAAGCCTGAGGTAGTCATACATCTCAGTAATTGTTCCCACTGTAGAGCGAGGATTGTGTGAAACAGATTTTTGATCAATTGATATAGCTGGTGACAAACCTTCAATAGATTCAACATCAGGCTTATCCATTAGATCAATAAATTGACGAGCGTAAGCTGATAAAGATTCAACATACCTTCTTTGTCCTTCAGCGTAAATAGTATCAAATGCTAAAGATGACTTACCTGAACCAGATAAACCTGTAATAACGATAAACTTATTGCGAGGTAGCTTTATGCTTAAGTTCTTTAGATTGTTTACTTTTGCGCCTTTAACTTCAATGAACTTTCTTTCCATGTTTTTATATTAAAAAAGTGATTTAAGAGTAATAATAATTTAATATATATTCTACACTATAATTAAAGTTTTTTCAAGGTCTAATAATAAAGAGTAAAAACTAATCAAAAATAAAAAACCCTCAAAGTCCGAAAGCTAAAGCTCTAGGAATTTAAGGGATTAGGTGCTAGATTAAAAAGATTAAGAAGTAATTATAGGAATAACTAAACGAGGACGACGGTCAGCAAGCCAATTATGCAATAAATCAAAACTGATAGAATCAACATGTAACCCATTTGCACGCACAAATACTCGGGCGACGAAATACTCATTATTTTCCTTAAATAGAAAAAATGTGGCCCAATTACGCTGTAAGTAGTCTTTATGGTTTTGGCAAAACTCAACAATTTGATGCTGAGTTAAACAAGCCTCTTTTGGTTTACTAGAATTTTCACAAAATTGAGAAAACATAGTTTTAAAATTAGCACTACTCACCACTTCATATACTTCAACTTCCTTTTCTTTAGTTTGATCTTGCACTTTATTTAATTGCCAACCTTTAAAATCCGGGTCCAATGAAGACTTAAAAACTTCTGGTGACTGACCAATATTTTTCTTGCCATCAGTCCCTTTAATCTTAATTGTTTCATTTTGAAACAATCTTTTCAATACAGCACTTTCTTCATTAATCATTATATCTCCTTTTTTTATTTATGAATGTACAATTAAAATAATTATATTAGATTATCCTATCTAATAGATTCCGTCAATGATTTATAAGCAATTATTATAGACAATTAAAAAAATAACTATATTAGTTTTAATATAGTAATTATTCTTAAAATAATATTATAGTATAGAGTAAAATAAAGAAATGAATCTCATAAGCAAGAAGTCATACCAACTTAACTTGTACTTCTGTGCCTCGATTTTAGTAGAATCCTTTCTCCATTTAGATATAATCTCTTTTACTTTTGATATTGCTTCTTTGTCTTGAATAAAAATACCTATCTCTGAATTTAATTTAAAAGAAGCTATGTCTAAATTATGAGAGCCCATAAATAATTCTTTGTCATCAATTAACATTAATTTAGCATGATTCATGGAGCTGTGGTGATAAACATCAATACCTAAAGAAGCCATCTTTTTAATATAAGATCTATTGATAACATTAACCAACCATAGATCAGTTTTCTTTGGTATAAGTATCTCTACCTTCACACCTCTTTTAACAGCCTTATCTAAAAGCACCGCTAACCACAAAGGAGGAAGCAAGTAAGGAGTTACAATAGTTATTGTTTCTTTGGCTTTAATAATCTTTTCTCTGTAGTAAGCACTGATGGTAGAAATGTTTTCATGAGGATTGTGTTCTAAAATAATATTCTTTACCTTTGTTAGTTTAGACTTATTATATAAATCTAGTATTTCCTTTTTTTTGCCACCATACATTTTATAACTATAAGCAAAGGTTCTACTAATAGACTTTATCAACTTCTTTCCTTTTATTTTAATTTGCAAATCATTCCACTTACTAGTAGATTTTTTAATATTTACACCACCTAGAAAAGCAATATCTTTATCTACCACTAATATCTTTCTATGAGTTCTACGCAAAAGATTAGAGGCGTATAAAAACTCAACTCCAGCCTTTCTGAGCTTCTTAATCACCGCTACTGGCATTCTTTGGCTACCTACTTTGTCAGCAATAATAGCCACATCTACACCAGATTTAGCTTTCTCAATTAAAGTTTCAATGAAATTATATTTAGGTGAGGCATCTGGTAGAAAGATATACATTTCCAATAAAATAAGGCTCTTAGCTTCTTGTACTGATTCATACATAGCCTGCCAAGCTTTTTCAGAAGTACTGTAAAATTTATATTTCATATATTAACTAATTTTTGTGCTATTTATTATATTAATTAATTCTTAATTATCTCTCTGTAATACTTTTTTTAAATCAGCTACAGAGAAACCAATTATTTTAATGTCTTTCTCTTTTATATATTGATTAAGTAAAGACTCAAAGCTCTCAATGTTTTTTTCTTTTAAAAATTCTTCTATTTTGAAAATAGCAGTTTCGGGATAGACAAAAAAATCACCTCTTATTTTTATATCTTTAATAATATTCTCTTTCATATCAACTTGAAGTCTTAAAAACTTACCTCCCTCTACTTTGTAATCAATTTTTTGCATAAAATCTATTATTGTACTTTTGATTATAGCTCCAATCTTTACTTAAATACTTATCCCTATAAAGCTCATTAGCAATCTTCTTTTCTTCTTTACTTAGCGCTGCTTCTTCAAACTCAAGCCCTAAAGACTCAGCAAACCCCTGCCTAAAAACTTTTTTTAAATCTTTTATATTTAGATCTTTATCTTGCAATTCATTTTTAATTGAGGTGACACCTTCTTTAGCGCTGGCGATAAGCTTTCCTTTTAATTTCTCATCACTTATTTTTAAAAGTGAAAACATCTTTTCAAGATTCACTGATAATAATATTGTGCCATGTTGTAATATCACACCTTCTTTTCTAGTTTGAGCATTACCAGAAATCTTTTTGCCCTTAACTAAAATATCATTAATAGGTTTAAACTCAGCCTCTATGCCTAGGCTCTCTAAACCTTTAATTACACCTTGGCATAAATATTTATATGAATCTAAAACATTTAGAGATATATCCTTTTCTGAAACTACTAAAGAATATGTTAACTCATCTTCATGAAACACTGCTCCTCCACCACTATAGCGTCTAATGACGTCTACTTTTAAATCTTTAGCTCTTTGAAGATCTAGTTCTTGCTCTAAATCCTGAAAAAAGCCAACCGTAATAGCGCTTGGCTCCCAAGTGAAGAATCTTAAGGTGTTAGGAACTAAGTTATTTATCCTAGCAATGAGCATAGCTTCATCTATAGCCATTTGCTTAGCTCCTCTTTCTTTTATTGTCTCTAGTATGCGCCCCTTTTTCATATGCTTCTTTAGCTTTATATGAGCTTCTTACCATAGGGCCAGAAATTACTTCTTTAAATCCCATGTCTTTAGCTATATTTTCAAGTCCCAAAAACTCTTTTTCGCTATAATATTTTTTTACCTTTGCATGCTCAGCGCTAGGAGCTAAATACTGTCCAATGGTTAATATATCAACCTTAGCTTTTTTTAAATCTTTTAATATTTTTATTATCTGCTCTTTAGTCTCTCCCAGACCCACCATTAGTCCAGATTTAGTAATAATATTTGAATTAATATCTTTAACGTTTTTTAAAAGTAACAATGATCTATTATAGTCTCCCTGAGGTCTTAATTCTGGAAATAATTCACTAACAGTTTCAATGTTGTGATTTATAACTTCTGGCTTTACTTCAACAAGTTTTTCTAGAGATGTTTTATCACCTTTAAAGTCAGGAATTAAAACTTCTATATTGCAATTACTTATTTTTCTAATCTCATTAATACTACTAACAAAATGACTACTACCACCATCTTCTAAGTCATCTCTGCTAACACTGGTGATAACTATATAATCTAAGTTAAGTTTCTTAACTGCTAAAGCTAAACGCTTAGACTCCTCAACATCCACTGCCTTAGGCTTCTTGCTTTCAATATTGCAGTAGCGACAATTTCTGGTGCAATAGTCTCCTAAAATCATAAAAGTGGCAGTGCCACTTGAAAAACAATGATACCGATTAGGACAATTAGCAGATACACAAACAGTATTGAGGTGATGTTTTTGAATAAGTTCAAGAGTCTCTAAGTACTTTTTACGATCAAAATCTTTTATTTTTAAATAATCAGGCTTTAGCATTTTTTGCTTTTAACTTTTTTAAACAAATTTCAGCAGCTACAAGCACAGGATCAAAGATAGGAGATAAAGCTGGGTTATAGCAAGTTTCTGTATTAATTAATTCATTTAAACTTAAGCCTTGCGCTATAGCTAACGAAACCATATTCAAACGCCCTATCACTTCACTATAGCCAGCAATTTGGCAGCCAATAATTTTACCCTTAAGATCGCTTATTAAATAAACATACATTTCTTGAGCTCCTGGATAATACTCTGCCTTATCTTTTCCCTTATAAAAAGCACTAACAGTTTTAATATTATTCTTTTGACAATAATTATTATTTACACCACAGCTGGCAAAAATTAAATCACCAAACCTAGAAACACTGGAGCTTAAAACTTTATTTCTCTTAATTTTTAAAATTTCTTTTTCTTTATTTTTTCTATTTTCTTCTTTTTTACCATTTTCTTCGTTTTCCTCCTTATCTATAATTATATTTTGAGCTAAAACTTTAGCCTGAAATACTGCAGTGGTAGCTAGCTGGCTAAACACCTTATTATTATCTACTAAACTAACAGATTCAATTAAATCTCCAATTGCATAGATATTTTTCTTTGAGCTTTCTAAGCTCTCATTAACAACTATACCTTTATCTACTTTTAAACCAATCTGCTTAGCTAGAGATAAGTCAGCGCCTAAACCACAAGCAAGAAAAAGGTGGTCATAATTTATCTTTTTATTCTTTGAAAATTCATCTTTTAACAGTGCTTGTTTTTTACTTATCTTCTCAATTTTAGAATTGGTAATTACATCTATTTTCTCTGCTTTCATTTTCCCCTCTATTACCTCAGAAATCTTTTTATCTAAGATACTAGGTAAGATATTTTCTTCACTCTCTACTAACGATATCTTCAGCCCTAGAGCATTAAGAGAGTCTGCTAACTCTAGACCAACATAACCAGCGCCTATTATTAAAGCCTTATCACCTTTTTTAACAGCTTTCTTTATTCTCTTTACATCATCAAGGCTTTTTAAGGTATAAAAATCAAGATCCTTTAGCCCAGGAATTAAAGGTCTTTTAAGTTTTAGACCAGTAGCTAAAACTAAGTAGTCATAGCTAAGAGTTTCTACTTTATTTTCCTCTTTATTTAGATATTGTAGTTCTTTCTTTTTAGTATCTACTTCTTCTAACTCAGAATTTAATCTTAAATCAATGTTGTTATAATTATAATAATCTTCAGAGAACAAAACTATCTCATCTGTTTTTTTTATTTCCCCACTAAGAAGATACGGCAAAGCACAGGGAGAATATTGTCTATACCTTCCTTTCTCTAAAATAATTATTTCTAAGTCTTTGTCTTCTCTACGTAAGCGCCAAGCAAGTTCACTGCCAGCAGTGCCTCCACCAATAATGACAACTCTCATATATTATATAATTATTTGTTTATAATTATTAACTATAATTTAGAAGCAGGATCAATGCACTCATTTTCTAGACAATACTCAATCCTTTCCTCCATTTCAGGTTCCATACCAGAAGAAAAACCTACCCAAGGATCAAAGTCCCCAAGAAAGGTCATGGGTACGCCTCTGGCAGTAGTTCCATATGCTTTAGCCATATCCTGCAGTGCTCTAGCATTAGCTCGGTTATTCCAGGTTTCATACATTTTAATCTCAAGGTCAGGATACTTCTCTTTCATTTCCTCTAAGAATTCTTCTTCATTGGCACAATGAGGACAGCCATCTCCCCAAAAGAAGTATAGGCTAGCTTGAGGGCTTTCAGGTTTTTCACCTAAATATTCAACGCTAGCTCCGCTTAAATCACCCTCTTCGTTAATAGTAGTTCCTGTTGATGTACAAGCAGAAACTATTAGAGCTAAGGTGATTATGAGAAATCCAAGTGCTAATTTATTATTTTTAAACATATGTAAATTTATTAATTATTAATTTTTTTATTATTTATTATGAAAAAAAATCTAATCATCCTTCACTGCACTAGCTTCAATAAGATCATCTTTTTCACTAATATCTTTCATTTTTATTTTAGCAATCCACCCTTTGCCATATGGATCTTCGTTTATCATACTAGGCTCATCAAATATATCTTCATTTACCTCAACTACTTCTCCGCTCAAAGGACTGCTAAGATGCCCGCTCCATTTAATTGCCTCTAGTGATACATAGGTTTCACCTTTTTTTATTTGCTGACTTTTTTCTGGTAATTTCACAAACACAAACTCTTGGACTTTATCACAAGCAGTCTTTGTTATTCCCAAAGTAGCTACATCACCTTCAATCTTAACCCAGGAATAATCATTGTTGTATAATAAATTTGTTGGTAAATCTTTGTTCATATATATATTTTAATTTTCTTTTTTTATATCTTTTTCTATGTTTTCTTTTTCAGTTATTTCTTTTTCACTACCAATCTTCACACCAAGCTTAGGTAATATACGACGGTGTAAATACATGATTAATATAGATAAGACTATAGCTCCAGCAAAGATTATAACAGTGCCACTAATATCTTGCATTAAATTTGGATCTACTATCATAACCACAGCCAGTGCTAACATCACCATACCACCAATTAACTTTAACATACGACCATGCTTTTCTTCAAAGCGACTAAGTTTCATAGTCCAAGTAGCAATTAAAAGGACAAGTAGTTCATCTAATAAATAGATTAACATATATAATCCTAACAGAGAATAAAAAGCACCACCTTCTATACCACTATGTGCCAAAATATTAGTCCAAACTACTGGAAAACCTGCAGTACAAGGTAGTTCAATTAAGACTACTCCCAAGGCTAATACTGCTGTACCAACAACTAGTTGCCAAGCAGACTTATCACCCTTCATTATGCCACGCATATTCTTAAATATTTTAGGCTTATACTTATCTGAAATAGTAAATGATATACCTCTCTTATACCAAAAATAATCTTTAATATTCACTAAGGCAAATATAGCTGCCACTATAGCTACCACAACCTGAATCCAGCTCATGTAGCCGACATAAGAAAAGACGTTTAATAGTCCAGCCATAAACAATGCATAAGCGGCTCCAGTTACCAATAAGAAAGTTCCTCCCACAATCATTATTTTCTTTCTAGAGCGACTATAGATAACAATTCCAATTAAAAAAGTAATGAGCCATAATGAACAAGGATTAAAGCCATCAACAAAAGCAATGATTGCAGTAGTTACATATATTGGCATTGAAGAGAAATTAACTTCACCTACAATAGGTAAGTTAAGGACCTCAGGCTCTTCTGCTGTTATTTCTTTAGATTGAGGAACTGAAGCAGTGCCAGAGTTTGCTGAAGCTAGAGGACAAGGACAATCATGCTTTTGGCAACGCTCTATTTCATTTTCTAAATTATTTATAATAGTCTTATCCCCCATTAAGTAATTATCACCAATAAAGATAACCGGATACCCACTGCTAATTAATCCATACCTATACTTAAAAGACCTGTATATTTCTTTATTTTTTTCTTCTGTAATATTATATCTAGCCACTTCAACATCTTTCTCTTTTTCTATCTCTTTCAAAAGACCACTAACATGCTGACATTGTGAGCAATCGGGTTTATAGAAAAAATGTAAACAAAGCTCATGATTGTGATTTAAAGATTCTTCATTATTTACACTATCAATACTAGTATTGTCATTACCACTGGCAGCCTCAGCTACATTAGCACCTATACCAATATTAAAACTAAACACTGCTAGTATGATTAAAAAAAGAAAACTACTTAATAACTTATTATTTATTTTCATAACTGTATATTTAACTGTAATTACTATTATATAAAGAAAATAGTTAATATATTCATTATATCAACTTGTGGTGATAAATAAAAATATAACCTTATATTATTATATATTAAAACATTAAAGAGAACAATTAAAAAGACACCTAACGTGGTGTCTTTAAAGTATACTTTTAAAGCTTATATTCAAACTCTTTTTGTATACTATATCAATGTATTATGGTATAATATAATTGTTTAAGTAAATAAACAAAAAATATGTCTCAAAAAAAAATTATTCTACTTTCTTCTATAATACTAGGAACTCTTTTGCTAGTTGGTGTTTACTCATATACAGATAATAAAACAAGTAATGCGCAAAAGTATATACTTGGAACTATAATAAATATTCCGAATGAAAACGGATTAGAAGCAGAGATGACAAAAATAGAATATAAAAATTTAAAGGGAGACATTAGAGATGCTAAAAGGCATAAAAAATTATCAGGAGAAGTAATTGCGCATGTTAATAAAATAATGAATCTTTCTGACGATGGATCTTCATTTCTGATGCCATTTGAGGTTGATTATGAAAAACAAGAAAAATATACATATTTAGGAGCATTTTATTTTGAACCAATCAATAAGTCGGCTACTGATAACAACAATTCTCCTAAAATAATTAAACATAATCACTCTTATTTGATTGGAAAAAATATTACTTTAGAAAAAATAGGACCCCTTATACCTGGATCTTATTCCTTTACTATAAATATTGAATATTTTAATAATAAAGGTGAACAAAATGATTTAGCACTTCGATTTTATTACGAGAAAGACGCCTTTGAAGTTGCTAAAAACTGTAAAGACATCGGCTCTGTCATTACCAGAAAAAAAAGTAATGGTGAAAATTATAATGTTTGTGTTTTTAATGATAACCGTGAGTGTACTTTAGAAGCGTATGAAAGAGGAAATTGTCCAGTCAATGGATATGACATTTCAACAACAGATAACTCAATTGAAAAATGGGGAATTTCTCATGGCTTTTTATTTAAAAATGGTAACTTCATCTTTCCAGCTAATTATGAGAACTGCACAATTGATGACTTTTATTTAGAACGTTGCAAAATTAACTAATTTGATTTAAATCATTAACCAGCTTCGCCTAACTTAAACTAGTAGCAATTTAAAATCAGTAAAACAAAAAGGAACTAGCTAAAGCTAGTTCCATGATAGTAGTCCCTAGGGGAATCGAACCCCTGTTACCAGGATGAAAACCTGGCGTCCTAACCACTAGACGAAGGGACCAGAATTATTTAAAAATCATCCCATTGGGATGGCTTTTTTTAAATAAATATGATAACGTTGTACTGAAAATAAGTATAAATAAAAATAATTTATTAGTCAAGTAAATATTGCTATGAATATTTTAGCTATTGAATCAAGTTGTGATGAAAGCGCTGCCAGCGTTGTTTTTGCTAACAAAAAAAAGAAAGAGATAAAAGTCAAAAGCAATGTCATATCTTCACAAATAAAACTTCATGCAAAATACGGAGGTGTAGTACCAGAACTTGCTGCCAGAGAACACGTATACAAATTACTACCAACCATAGACACGGCCTTAAAAGAAGCTGGAAAGACTATAAAAGAAATTGATCTAATTGCTGTAAGTGAGGGTCCAGGTCTAGTAACCTCTCTTCTAACAGGTGTAGAAACAGCCAGAACGCTAGCCTACGCCAATAATATACCTGTACTTGGCGTTAATCACATTCATGGTCATCTTTATGCTCCCTTTATTAACAACTGGAAAGATATTAAGTTTCCAGCTGTAGTATTAACAGTCTCTGGTGGTCATAGTAATATAGTTTTAATGGAATCAGAGCTTAAATACAGAAAACTAGGTAGCACTAGAGATGATGCAGCTGGTGAAGCTTTTGATAAAGGAGCTAAAATGATGTCCTTAGGCTATCCTGGTGGTCCTATTATCTCTAAAAAGGCTCAAGAGTTTGAAAAATCAAAGAAGAAACAAAGTTTAGAGGATTTTCCAAGACCAATGAAACACAGTGATAATTTAGACTTTTCTTTCTCAGGACTAAAAACTTCCTTATTGTATCGCTTAAAAAAGGATAAGAACTGGAAAAAACATATAAATGAGTACTCTTATCTATACCAAGAAGCAATTATTGATGTTTTAATTACCAAGACTATAAAAGCAGCTAAAAAACATGGTGCTAAGTCAGTATTGCTATCTGGAGGGGTTTCCGCTAATATAAAATTAAGAGAAGAACTTACTAAAAAGGCTCAAGAAAACTATTTACAAGTTTTCATTAGTGATTTACAATACACCACAGATAATGCTGCGATGATCGCAGCTGCTTCTGTGTTTAACAAAAAAATAAAGGACAAAGCATCACTATCAAGACTAAAAGACTCTTGGAAGCTAGTTTCTGTCCAGGAAAACCTGGACTAAAGTCCCCATAAGGCTCAGTGGCGAAGCGGTCTAACGCTGCGGTTTGCAAAACCGTTATTCACCGGTTCGAATCCGGTCTGGGCCTCAAAATATACTCTTAATTGAGTATTTTTGTTTGTTTAAATCTGTGGATAACTTGTGTTTTTTGTATATAACTATAATACTTTAGTCCAGGAAACCCTGGACTAAACTTGTTAATATGAATATAAAAACAACAAATTAGATGCTAATATTAGCTAAAAATATAAATTATCCCATTTTTACTTGCTAAAGTCTTGTTCCTTCTAAAAAATAGTGCTATAATTGTTAACACAAGTCAGAAAAATCTGTTTCTTGAAAATTAAATATCAAGCTAATTTGTGAATATCACTTAAGCTGACAAGTGATAAAAATAAAAATATTAGGGTTTTATAACAAAACCTATGATTAGCTTGGTAAAAGCATACGTCAGCAATGCTTTACTCCTAAATTAAACATACTTTAGGAGTGAGGCCCATTAATGGCCATTACTTTATTATAACATAAAGAGGGTCCGCAATGGGCCTCTTTTTATTGTTTTATAGCTAAATTATAATATTAAACTTTAATAGCAAATACTACTTGACAAAACGCTAATTATTGATTAAAATAGCTAAACTTTATTAATTCAAAAAAATATGAATGAAAACATAAATGAAAACATAAATGAAAAGAAAAAAAATCCAAAGACAAGAATTATTGTAATAATAGTTAGTCTTATTATTGTTGTTACTCTTCTTGCTTATGGCGTCTATGGTGCCCTACAAAATCAAGGTGAAGAAACAGATCAAAGTAATCAAGAAAAACAAGCTTTTGAAGTAGAGACAAGTACTATAAATAATGCTACTTCAACTAATGAAAGTCTTTTTATAGAGGCTGTAGGAGAGGTAAAACCAGAAACAAAGGTAGATGTTACTGCCTTAGCTAAAGGGACTATTCAATCGCTATCTTTTGATAGAGGAGATCAAGTAAACGCTGGTCAAGTTTTAGTTTATTTAAAAAATAACTCTACTAAAACTGGTTACCAAAACGCACAAACCAATTACTACAATATGTTAAGCAATTTAGCTGCTGTGAAGAGAACTACTCAATCTAATGTTGAACAAGCAGAGCTTGGTGTAGTAAAGGCTCAAGAAGCTATAAGCAATGCTAAAGACTCTTTAGAATCAGCACAAGAAAACTATACAAAAACTATAGCCCTACAGGAGAAAAATTTAGCTGATGCTAAAAGTAGTGCGGTAAGTTCATATAGTAGTCACATACAGACAATTAAAGATGCTTTAGAAGATATTAACTACATTATCAATGCTGAACCAGGACCACAAATTGAAGGAATAGAAACAACTCTTAGTGCTAAAGATTATTCTGCTCTAGTTAAAGCAAAAAATAGCTATAAAGAAACTAAAAATAATTACAACAGATTAAAGGATGCTAATGTTAATACAACGAATATTGAAACAAATTTAGAGCAAGTAACAGAACTGCTAAATCAAAGTAAGTCTCTTAGCTATGAAACTATTATTGTTTTAGACAGTACTGTTTCTAGTAGCAAGTTTCCACAAAGTGCTTTAAATGCACAACAAGAAAAATTCTCTGCTTTGTATAATAAGATGATAAATTCAATTCAAAGTGCAGAAAATACTCTAAACAACTTAAATACCATGGAACTAAGCCAAGAAAAAGAACGCTTAGCTCTAGAAAACAATATTCAAAGTGCTCAAAATCAAGTAAATAATGCTGAAATAGCATATAATAACGCTTTAGTAACTTTAAACTCAGCTAAAGAATCTAAGAAGCAGCAAATTCTTTCAGCCGGGTCACAAGTTGACTCTGCTCTAGGACAATTAAACTTATCTCAAGAACAGTTAGCTGATTTAACTATTACTGCACCTATCTCAGGACAAATTAGTTCTAAAAATGTTGAAATTGGTGCTGAGTTAAATCCAGGACAAGTTATTGCTAGTATATCTCAAGCAGAAAAAGTGAAGATTGTTATTAATCTAGCTTCTGAAGACATCTACCAAATAAGCACTGAGCAAGAGGTAAAAATAAATGGAGATATTACAGGCACTATCAAAAACATTGCTCCTAGTGCTGATCAACAAACTAAAAAAGTTGAGGTTGAGATACTGGTTGATAATAAAGATAATAAATTAATACCTGGGACTTTTGTTGATGTTAAAATAGAAAAAAATACTAAAAATATTGTAGAAAATGGAATTATTAAAATTCCTTTAGAAGCTGTAACTATTACTAAAACTGAAAGCTATGTTTACTTAGTAAAAACTAATGAAGACAACGAATTAATTGCTAAAAAGCAACCTGTAATTTTAGGAGATAGTGAAGCTAACTTAGTAGAGATTAAAGCGGGCTTAGAACTTGGTGATGAAATAATTATGGCAGGCTCTAAGTCTATAGAGGATGAATCTTTAATTAAAATTAAATAACAGCTTAAGATATGGATGTTAATAATCAACAGTACAAGGAAAATAAAGAAAGAAAACTTGATCAAGCTTTCAAAAAAGAAAAGAAATCTTGGCTTGGTTTTTTTATTACCAATTATCGCTTTACTTATTTAATAATGCTTTGCATTATTGCCTTTGGTTTTTTTGCTATTTTTACCCTTCCTAAAGAAGCTCAACCTGAAGTTGAAGTTCCTTATGCCGTAGTTACCACCGCCTTCCCTGGTGCTAGTCCTAGCGATACCGAAACTCTAATTACTAACAAAATAGAAAATGAGATAAAGAACTTAGAAGATTTAAATAATTACACCTCTAGCTCTGGTCTAGGATTTTCTTCTGTTTTTGTTGAATATAATGCTGAAGCTGATTTGCAAAACAGCTTTCAAAAGCTAAGAGAAGCAGTGGACAGAGCCAGACCAGAGCTACCAAACGATGCTAGCAGTCCTGAAGTAACTGAGATTAGGCTTAGTGATATGCCTATTGTTACCTATTCCTTAGTTGGTGATTATAGTGATAGCGAATTAAAAAGATATGCTGATATATTACAAGAAGAACTTGAATCAGTAGCTGATGTATCTAAAGTAGAAATTATCGGTGGCTTAGAAAGAGAGTTTCAGGTCATTATAGACGAAACTAAATTAAGCACATATAATTTATCTTTAAGCCAAATTGTTGGTTCAGTGAAGAATACTAACTTTAACCTACCAGCTGGAGTTATTGAAATAGATGAATATAGATATGGAGTGAGAATAAAAGGTAAAATAACTCAAGCCAGTGATTTAAATACTATAGTTGTTGCTACTTATAATAACTCGCCTGTATTTTTAGAAGATGTAGCCACTATTGAAGATACCTATAAAGAAAAAGCTACTGAATCTAGAATTGCTTACCCAGGAGAAGCCCCTCAAAACACCATCTCCCTACAAGTATATAAAAAGGTAGGGGGTAATATTTTAAACATTGTAGATAATTCAGAGGAAGCTATCTCATCACTGCAAAGCAATAATATTTTACCAGGCACAATTAAAGTTGAAAAAACTAACGACAATTCCAAATACATTAAAGACGATTTAAATATATTAGGTGGTAGCGCAATTCAAACTTTTATCCTTATAGCCTTAATACTTTTAGCTATTCTTAGTTTAAGAGGAGCTGTTATCACTGCCCTAGCCGTACCAATAGCTTTCTTAATGTCTTTTATCTTTTTAATGCTACAAGACATGAGTATAAATAGCATGGTTTTATTCTCTCTAGTATTATCACTAGGACTGATGGTAGATAATGCTATTGTGGTAATTGAAGGAATTAATGAGTATGTAGTTGAACACAAGCGTAGTGTCTATGAAGCTGCTATATTGTCCGTTTGGAACTTTAAAGCCGCTATTACTGCAGGAACTTTAACAACTGTTTCTGCCTTTTTACCAATGCTACTAGTATCAGGAATTATGGGTGAATATATTAGCATTATTCCTAAGACATTAATTGTAACCTTACTATCCAGTCTGTTTGTAGCTCTAGTAATTATACCTACTTTAGTAACTAGATTCTTGAAAGTTAAAACAAATGGTAATGGTGGCGGAAGAAACAAAAAAAGACATCAATATATAAACAAACAGATGTCTAAGCTAGCTAAAATATACAGAAAACAACTAAGCAGCATACTTCCCTCTAAGAAGAAAAGAAGAGCAATAATAATCACTGCCTGGATCTTATTTATCGCTACAGTAGCTATACCAGCATCTGGTCTAATGCGCATACAAATGTTTCCTAAAATTGATTTTGAATATTTCTATGTAAATATTGAATTACCAGTTGGTTCTAGTTTAGAAAAAACTAAAAGACTTACTACTAAAGTAGAAGCAGAGGTTGCAGAAATACCTGAATTACAAAATTATGTAAGCACCATTGGAACAGAGATGAGTGCTGATATGATGTCATCATCTGACTCAAGGAATAAGGCTACTATTACAGTAAATATCTCAGACAAAGAAAACAGGGAAAGGACTAGTCTTGTTATAGCAGAAGCTTTAAGACAAGAACTCAAGGAAATACAAGGAGCAGAATTTAAGGTGACTGAGGCTGCAGCAGGACCACCTAGTGGAGCTCCTATTGAAGTAAGAATATTTTCTGATAACAGTAAAACTTTATCCGAGTATAGTGAAAAGGTAATGAAATACTTTGAAAATGTTGATGAAGCAATTAACATTGAAACCAGCTTAAGTAATGCCACCGGAGAATTTGTGTTTAATATAGATAGACAAAAGGCTAATTACTACTCACTTAACACTTCAACTATAGCTAGTACTGTTAGAAATGCTCTCTCAGGTAGCACAGCCTCAACTGTGAACTTAAACGATGAAGATATAGATATAGTTGTGAAATATGCTCAAGAAGAGTTTAATAATATTGATGATATAAAAAACTTGCTAATTATCAATCAAAAGGGTGAAGAAATACCTCTAAAGCAAGTTGCTAATTTAAATTTAGAGCCATCACTTCTAGCTATTGAACATAAAAATGGTGAACAAATTGCCACTGTTACCTCAGAACTTAAAAAAGGGGCTAATCTACAAGAAATAACTAAAAACTTTAATCAAGAATTAGAAACATACAATTTACCTGATAATACTAATATAGAAATTGGTGGTGAAACTGAAGATATTGAAAAATCATATATGGAAATGTTCTACTCTATGATTATTGCAATATTTTTAATAGGAGCTATATTGATATTACAATTCAACTCCTTTAAGCAACCGTTAATAATATTGTTTGCACTACCTCTAGCAATTATTGGAGTTATCTTAGGATTATTTGCCATTGGACAACCATTTTCAATTTCTGTATTTATTGGTATAGTTTCACTATCAGGTATCGTGGTAAATGATGCTATTGTGTTAATAGATAGAATTAACAAAAATATTAAAGACGGCTTAGAGTTTACCGAAGCTGTGATAGAAGGTGGAATAGCGCGTATGCAACCAATTCTTATTACCTCTATTACTACTATTGCTGGTATCGCTCCCCTTATCTATGCTAATGAACTATGGAGAGGTCTTAGCTTGTCAGTAATATTTGGTTTAATATTCTCAACTGCTCTAAACTTGATAATTGTACCAATCTTATATACTTCTTTATGTAGAAAGGATTGTGTAAAGCAAGAATCAAACTAAAAATTCTAAAAACATAATTGCTATTATATGGGATTATCCTTAGCTATAGTTGGCTTACCTAATGTAGGTAAATCCAGTCTATTTAACTTGCTAACAAAAACTAAAGCAGAAGCGTCTAACTATCCTTTTTGTACTATTGACCCCAACGTGGGGATTGTAGAGGTCCCTGATGAAAGACTAGATGCTTTAACTGAAATATCAAAATCAAAAAAAACAATAGCAACTGCTATAGAGTTTGTTGATGTAGCTGGTTTAGTTAAAGGCGCTCACAAAGGTGAAGGGCTAGGTAACCAATTCCTTGCTAACATCAGAGAATGTGATGCTATTTGCGAAGTCGTTAGAGATTTTCAAGATGAAAACATTATTCACGTAGCTGGTAAAGTTGATCCTAAAGAAGATAAAGAGACTATTAACCTAGAGCTTATTTTTGCTGACCTAAGCACAGTTAGCAAAAGAATGGAAAAGGCGCAAAAAGAAACTAAAGCAGGTGATAAAGAAAAGATAGCTTTTTTTGAACTGCTTGAAAAATTAAAAACTAAATTAGAAGATGGTGTAGCGGTTAGGGACGTGGAATTAAATGAAAAAGAAGGAGAAATGATAAAGCAATTAAACCTTTTAACCATTAAACCAATACTTTACATCATTAACACTGATAGCCCTGAAAACTATGAAGATACTCATGAAAAAAATACTTTAGCTATTAATGTAAAAATTGAACAAGAGATTATTGACTTAGATCCAAAAGAACAAGAGGAGTTTTTAATGGAACTGGACATGGGAAAAAGCGGTTTAATCAAACTAATCACTGCTTCATATAAATTACTAAACTTAGAAACATTCTTAACCACTGGCCCTGAAGAAACTAGAGCTTGGACAATAAAAAAAGGAGCTAGTGCTCCTGAAGCTGCCGCAGCTATTCATACTGACTTTCAAAAATATTTTGTTAGAGTAGAGGTTATCAACTGGAAAGACTTAGTTGAGGCTGGTTCGGAAAAAAATGCCAAAGAAAAAGGTTTAATTAGAACTGAAGGTAAAGATTATATAGTAAAAGACGGAGATGTTTGCCACTTTCTAATTAACAGATAATAAATTAAATAAATATTAATTATTAATTATTTTTAGTTTCTAATTAGCTTTCTTTCTCTAAAACAATAATTTCTCTCCACAGTCTTTGTCCTGGTCTCCCGTAGAAAAGATTATGTCTCTTATTGAGAAGATTTAAATCAGCTAAATGTTTGTAGCTGATTTTTTTATACCCTTCAATCTTAGGATCCAGGTACAAAGGATTTTTCTCTGGAAAAAACATAGGCCAAACCATTACCAGTTTAGCACTGGGCTTTAAAACCTTATGCAATTCTTTTAAGGCCGCAGAATATAGCTCATCTAATTCTTTCTTCACAGCTTGCGCCTCTATCTTCCCTCTTTGAGGACCTAAATATGGCTCAGTGGAGACAACATCAATACTGCTTGGAGACAATTCATCAGATACTTTTCTTACATCTAGTTCTTTTATCATAACTGCTGAAGTATCTATAGAAAACTCTTTCTCTAGCCATTTTAAATTATTACTTGTATCCTCAACTGCTTTTTTTGAAATATCAAAAGCATATAGATTTTTAAGTCCTAAAAACAGTGCCTCATTAATCATGGTGCCAGAACCACAAAAAGGATCTAACACCTTATCCTCTCCCTTTGCTCCTGCTAAATTAAGCATCATTTTAGCTAATTTAGGTGGTATCATACCAGACAAGCTATCACGCTCAGGTCTGCCATAATCTCTTTTGGAGTAATCAATAAAACTTTGCACTGCTATAGTTTTAGCAGCAATTACCTTCTTGCCTGCTGATACAAGTAGCAATTCCACACCATTTTCACCGAGTAGTTTATTGTGGTATACACTGGCACTAGAAAGATTCTTTTCCTTTCCCTGTGCTTTTACCCACCTAGAAGACACTGCTTTGTTTCTTAAGCTGTTTTTTACACCAATAGCTAAATCCTTGTAATTAATATTTACCTTTCCATATAAAGAGATGGCGTAGTTAAACTTACCTTTCTTTCTGCTCAAAGACTGATCATGTACTAAGTCAGAAATGCTTTCTTTTAGATTTTTGTATTCTAATTCTTCTTTGTATTCAGCAATCTTTATAGTTCCGCCTAATTTATCAATACCTTTTTTAAGATCTAAGACTGTTTCACTTTCAACAAGCAAAGCTTCATTATATAAAGTGTATTTATTTATATTATAGATACTTAAAATTTCTGCTAGTGATAAGCCAGGGTTTGTGCCTAAAATGAAAATGTATTTATACATAATTTGATTAATTTAAATATAGTTTAAGATTATACTATTTAAAGGTATCTGACAAATATTAAAGTCTTGCAATTTTAAAACACTTATGTTATATTTACTTAACAATTTGATTAACAACCTTTCCCACGCCCAATAGCAATTGGCGCAATTCTATATAATAAATAGGATTAAAGGTATTACATAGGCCCAAAGTGTTTGTAATACTTTGGGATTTTATTAATAAAATTGTAATTTAATTAATTTTTAATTTTATATAATTTAAAATAACGTAAAATCATTATGTCAAAAACAAAACCATCAGGACCAGGGCATTATGAAGTCCTATTCATAATCGCTAATGAGTACACTGAAGAAGAAGCTAAAAAAATATCTCAAGATGTAGAAGGTATTATTAGCAAATACAAAGGAGAAATAACATACAAAGAGTTTTGGGGTAAAAAGAAGTTAGCCTACCCTATTAAACACAATCATTTTGGATACTACAGCCTTTTAGAGTTTGATTTAGAAACTCAAAGTCTGCCAGAACTAAATGAGAACCTAAGATTATTTGATAAGATTATTAGATTTCAAATTATCAAAACAAAGAAAAGAACTCTAGAAGAAATTAATGCTGAAAAAGCAAAACAAGAAGCATTAAGTAAAGACAAGGAAGAAAAGGAAGCAAAAAAAGAACCTAAAGAAAAAGAAACTACAAGTAAAGATAAAGATGATGCTACAGAAAAAGCAGAAGAAAAGAAAGCTGAGAAAAAAGAGGAAAAGAAAGAAGAAAAAGTAGAAGAGAAGGAAGATAAAAAAGAAGAAAAAGCAGAAGAGAAGAAAAAAGAAGAGAAAAAGGAGGATAATGGAGAAAGTTTAAAAGATCTTGATGATAAGTTAGATAATATCTTAGATGCCCAAGATTTAATTAAATAATATTAACTATACTCATATGGATTTAAACAAAGCTATGATTATTGGCAACGTTACTAGAGATCCTGAGACCCGCTCTACTGCAAACGGACAACCGGTTACTAGTTTCTCTATAGCCACTAATCTAACCTGGACAGATCAGTCTGGGCAAAAACAACAAAAGGCTGAATTTCATAATATTGTAGCTTGGAGAAAGCTAGCAGAAATATGTGGTCAATATTTAAAGAAGGGTTCAAAGGTATATATTGAAGGAAGACTGCAAACTTCTGATTGGACAGGACAAGATGGTAATAAAAGATACAAAACTGAGATAGTAGCAGAAAACATGATTATGTTAGATAATAAAGGAGGTGGCGGCGGAGGAGCACCTGCGAGTAATAATAACTACAGTCAAAACAATAACAATGAATCTGAGCCTGTTATACAACAAGAAGAAGAGACTAACGACGATGAAGAAATTAAGGTAGAAAACATACCTTTTTAAGATAAATTAAATTAATAAAAAATATGTCAAAAAATAAAGAATGTTATTTTTGTGCCAACGACTTAGAGGTTGATTACAAAGATGTTAGAACACTACGTAAATTTATGAACTTCTATATGAAAATATTACCAGGCAAAAGAACTGGGATTTGTTCATGGCACCAAAGAAAATTAACTATCGCTGTAAAAAGAGCTAGGATTGTTGCCTTACTCGCTGCTACACATAAATAAAACTTATGTTAAATATCAACCAAGTTAAGGTGGGTAAAGTTATTGAAGAAAATAACGAACCTTATATTATAACTGAAACTCATCATCATAAAATGGCTAGAGGTGGAGCTGTCTTAAAGACTAAACTAAAAAACCTAATCACTGGTAATGTCTTAGATAAAACCTTTCAAGGAAATGATAAAGCTAAAGAAGCTGAAACAGAAAGAAAGAAAGCTGATTATTTATACAAAGATGAAAATGAAGCTTATTTCATGAACAATGAAAACTATGAACAGTTTTCTTTAGGCTTAGATCAGCTTGGAGAACAGGTTAAATATCTTAAAGATGGAACAGAGGTAACAGTGTTATATTTTCAGTCACAAGCAGTTAGTGTAGAGCTACCTATTAAAATGGAATTTAAGGTAGTATCTGCTCCTCCAGGAGTTAAGGGAAATAGTGCTGGTAATGTTAATAAAACTGTAGAGATAGAGACAGGAACTAGTATTAGTGTGCCTTTATTTATTAATGAAGGAGATGTGATTAAAATAAATACAGAAACAGGAGAATATGTAGAAAGAGCTTAGATACAATCTAGTCTATAACAAAAAAGAGCCAAATCAATTAAGATGGCTCTTTTTTGTTATATTAATCCTATTCTTTGTATTGAATTAATTTTATATTAATCAATATTACATTAATTTAATATCTGTATTTCTAAATTATCATTTGTATCTTGATCTTCTTGAATTCTTGGTAGTTCCTCACCTCTAGGCTCTATAATGGGTGTACTACCCGCACCTTCGGGGATGCCAATATATGGTTCAGATACGTCAGGTAAGTTATTATTTTGTCTTTCATCTTCACTAACAAGATCTTCTACAATAGGTACTACTACATAATCTCTATAGAAGCTATCATCACCGCCAACAACTGGAAAAATATAAGCTTCAACATATAACTCTTGTGACTCGTCTTCAGAAGGATTATGTTTCCAGAGGCGCACCAACTTTAAACTAGGAGTTCCTAGCTGTACTGTTGCTTTTTCTACATTATCATCTTCTCTGTTATAGCTGTAGTTTCTGTAACCACCTCTTTCAGCAATATCAATAATTCTACTCTCTTCTTGCACAACCTTATAATCTGAGCTCTTGTAGTTGTGATTAACAATTTCATTAACTGAATTTACATGATTATTTCTTACATCAACTTGTACTTGTAGTCCGTATTTATCACTATACTGAGTATATACTTCTTTACCTTCAAGAACTAAAGGATATGTTACAGTCATAGTTTGTGGGATGTAAAACATTTCTTTGTTTTCTGATCTTTCATAGTTGCTAAACCACTGTTTATCAACAACAGGCTCTTTGTAAGCACTTAAGTCAATACCGTAATCTTCAACAAACTGCTTAGCAATGTTAATAATAACATCATCGCTAGGAATATCTGACATTTCAAGTCTATCATTTAAACCATCTTCTCTAGGCCAAGTTTTCCAGTTTTTATAAATAGCAACTTTCTCTTCATTACTATTAATTGTTAACATATAACCACTATCACTGTCTTCATATAAAGTTATGTTGTTAAACTTCAAAGCATCAAAATTATTATAATCAATATCACCTATATTTAATCTATCAAATGATAATAACTGACTAGCAAGAATATCTCCACCAGCACTTCTTTGAATAACAGAAGTCTTGTCTTTTTCTATCTCAATATCATCCCCCACATATTCAAATTCATAAGAAACACGAGGTGGCATTGGCATGATTCTACTACTTACTGAATCACCACCGGAAGCACTTTCAGCACTACCCATACCTAAGATACCAGCATTCCCATTTATATCACCATCTTTTGTGCTCATATTGTTGCTAGCAATATTTTCTAGACTGCCAAAAGCTTTTTCATCAACATTTTCAATTTGTACACCACTGTTTTGCGCAAGTCTATCAAAACCTAAATCAGTATCTCTGTTGTTATAAAAAGGTATAAGTATAAGGGCCATCACAGCCATACCTATACCAGCATAAATAAATTTATTCATATATTTAAGTTTAAATGTTACCTGCTTTTTCTCACCTTCAAGTAGTTTTTCACGTAAGTCTTTAACAAACTTTTGATCAATTTTTACTTCAGGCTTAGAAGCAAGTAATTTTTTAATTATTTCTTTAAGCTCTTTTTCTTGTGTTTTTAATTCAGGATCTACCTCATATAAATCCTCTAGAATTTTATTCATTTTATTATTATCCATATATTAAATATTTAATAGTAGTAATAAGTACAAGCTTAATGGTAATTCTTGTTTTAATTTCTCTAAACTACGAGAAAATATCATCTTGCAACTAGCTTCACTCTTTTCAAGAATATCAGCAATCTCAGCATATGAAAGTTCATCCCAAACTCTTAAAATAACTATTTCTCTTTGCTCCTTCTTTAAATTCTTCAAAGAATCCTTTAACTTATCTAATTTAAGTTTTCTATCAGCACTACTTTCAATATCAGTATCATCTTCTAAGTACCAAATATCATCAACATTTAAATCATTTTTGTGACCCCGGTAATAATCAACAAGATTATTTTTAGCAATCCTATACAACCAGGCTGAAAAACTGCCCTTATTCTCACTATAGGTCTTAATTGCTTTAAGAGATTTAATAAAGGTTTGACTCGTAATATCTTCTGCTGTATTTTGATCTGGCACTCTATAATATAGATAATTATATATTTTTTTAATATACTTATCATATAAAGGTCCGAAACTTTCTATAGAGCCATTTTGACAATCTTTAATAAGTTGGGATTCATTTTTTTCCATGTAAATTAACTTTTAGCTTTATTTTCTAAACTTAAAAACTCGTCAGCTTTTAAAGTCTAAAAAGGAGCTTTAAATATTTTGTTTAACATAGTACTTTTTAAATTACCAATATATTATTAGCAAGCAGCTGTTTGTATATAATATAACGGAAAAACTATAAAAAAGTAACTAATCTATATATACTTTATCACTAAAGACAAAAAAATGATATAATAAATATATGACTTTAATTATATTTAGCTTAATTTTTTACACTATTTTAACAGCCTTTAAACCCAGGCTGGCTATTTTAGCTATCATTTTTGCTTTACCAAGTTATTTAATACGTTTTGAAGTTCTAGGCATTCCTCTGACTTTTTTAGAAGCTATGATATTAATAGTTTTCGCTTTTTTCATTATACAAAAAGGAGGTAAAATTATTAAAAGGATTAAAAAGAAAATAAATAACAAGAAAATAAACAAACTACAAAACTATCCATTTAGATATGAAATAATTGCTATCCTGCTTATTGCTTATTTAGCAGTATTTTTCTCTAATTTCACTCTGTCTGCTCTAGGAGTTTTTAAAGCTTACTTTCTTGAGCCTATTATACTTTATATTTTAATAATAAATTACTTTAATATAAAAAGTGACTGGAAAAAGATTGTCTGGGCCCTTTCTTTATCCGCTCTTTTAGTATCAATAGTTGCTATTTTCCAACAAATAAGTGGTTTATATATTTTTAATGAATTCTGGGCACAGGCTGAAACTAGACGGGTAACCTCTGTATTTCCCTATCCTAATGCTGTTGGTTTATACTTAGCACCTATAGTTCTTTTAGCTCTTGGTCTTAGTACTTCTTATTTAAAGGATTTAAAAAGTTTGAAAAACAAAATTCTTTCAGCTTCTTTATCTATCATTATAGCTCTCTCGCTTCTAGCAATGTATTTTGCTAAGTCAGAGGGTGCTCTAATTGCTACTGCTATCTCCATATTTATTTATTTCCTTATATATAATAAACAGACTCGTATTATTGTAATAAGTTTAATTATCTTAGCATCTGCACTATTAGCTATTAATCCAGAAGCGCAAACATATGTTAAAGAGAAGGCAATGCTAAGAGATAAATCTGGACAAATTCGTATCTCACAGTGGCAAGAAACTTGGAAGATGCTAGAAGAAGATAATAATTGGTTATTTGGAGTAGGACTTTTAAACTATCAAGAGGCAGTAGCTCCTTATCATCAAGAAGGTATATTTATTAAAGACTACCAAGATCCTGATTGGCTTAGAAAAACTCTTTTCAATGAAGAGTTTAGACAATCTACTTGGCAACCTTTAGAGATATACCTATACCCCCACAATATTGTTTTAAACTTTTGGGTAGAGCTTGGTCTTTTAGGTCTGCTGGCTTTCATGTTTTTATTTATTAAAATATATATTAAAGCAATGAGTTTATTAAAAAAGAGTGAAAAATCTTTCAAGCCAATACTCATAGGAATAATTTCATCAGTAAGTGCAATTATTATCCATGGCTTAGTTGATGTGCCATACTTTAAAAATGATCTTAGTGCCTTGTTTTGGATAATCTTATCTTTATTAGCCCTAATTACTATTCATACTAAAATTCATGAACAAAGAACCAATCACAAAAATAATAGCTAACTCCGGGTATTGCTCTAGAAGAAAAGCTGAAAACCTAGTTAGAAAAGGTCTTGTTTTTATTAATAAAAAACAAGCACAATTAGGTGACAGAGCTCTTAAAAGTGATCAGATTAAAGTTAATAACCAAGTTATTAGTACTGAATTTAAATTAAAGTATTATATATTAAACAAACCAAAAGGATATACTTGTACTAATAGAAAGTTTAAAGGTGAAAAGAATATCTTTGATATATTAAAAAAGGATGAAAGTTTAAATGATGAAAAACTAAATATTGTTGGTCGTCTAGACAAAGATAGCCAAGGTTTAGTTCTTTTAAGTAGTGACGGTAATTTAACTCACAAATTAACACATCCTAGCTTTCAACATAAAAAAGTATATGAAGTAGAAACTGAAAATTATCTCACTCCTTTCTCACAAATTCAAGATAAATTCAAAAAAGGTATAGACATAGAAGAGAAAACTTTAGCTAAAGCTCTTGATATAAAAAAACTTGATAAGCAAAAGTTTCTAATCACTTTAAATCAAGGACAAAACAGGCAAATAAGAAGAATGTTTGCTCATTTTAATATTAAAGTAAGGAAAATAAAAAGAATATCCCTGGGTCCACTAGAACTACACTTACTCAAAGAAGGTGAGTTTAGAAAGTTAAGAAAAGAAGAGATTAAAGTCTTAAAAGAAATAAACTAAAGTATTTATAAATAAAAAATTAATCATTCTATATTAATCCTGTCTCCAGTATTAATATTATACTTCTCACTATAATTAGCATTTATCTCTAAAACCATATCCACTGCTTGAGAGCTATTATAATAATTACTATAATCCTTGTCTTCAGGTTCTAGGTTTTTATAGATATCAGTAACTACATTATTATTAATAAAAATTATATCAATAGGCATCATCATTTCTCTCATTACAAAACTTCTCTCTATACTATCATTAAAAACAAAAAGCATGGCACAGTTGCCACACAAATAATTACGATTACTTAAACCTTTATAACGCTCTTCACTAGTATCTGCTATCTCAACTTGAAAACTGGTATTATTTAATTTCACTTCTTTAGGTCTAAGAAAAAAAACTACACTAATAAATAGTAACAAGGCAATAATAATAATTATTAATAATTTTTTGTTTACTAAAATATATTTAAAGCATTACTTGAACAATATAATAGCCTATAACACTGCCAGCACCTGCTAAAACAGCTCCCCAGATAAAATCTGAAACGACTATTTTCCAGTTCCAGTCTTTAATAAAGCTAGCATTACTTAAACTATAAATTGAATAAATAATAAAACCAAGCAAGGCTCCCATTTTTAAAGCTATTAACCAAGAGCTAGCAGATATTACCACAAAAACAAATAATGCTATAGTGAAAATAAAATAAAAAAGTATTGCTGGCACCCATTTAATACTATCTTTTAATACATTAGATAAATATTTTTTATATATTTTCTGAGCTACATATTCAATCCACAACATGTCTAAAATAAACACAGCTACTAAAGTAAATAAATAAGAACTAGTTAATTTTAGAGTTTCCATAAGTTTATTATTTAATTATATAAAATAAAATTATTTATGTTTACTTAATTTGAGTTTAGTAAATTTAAGTTTATTTAAATTTTACAAACAAGGTTCAACTTTTATAAGCTCTAAGGTTGTAGGTGATGCACCAGCTTCAATTGCTCTAACTCTTTCTTCCCCTAGTTTTTGTATAAAACAATCCTCCATCTCAGGTGTTATTTCTGAAGGTACTTCAGCAGGGTCAACACCAATAGCTTCAAGTTGAGCTTCTTGTTCAGCGCTTAAGCTAGGATTCTTATCTTCCGCTTCGTTAACAGTGTTATTGCTTCCGCTAACAGTATTACTACTTCCATCGTTATCAGGAATATCTATGGTTTCTCCTTGCTCCATGTTTGTAATAGTCTTAATACCATAGAAATCTGATTGATAAAGATAAAATCCTGTTGCAATAATCAGAAAAAATACTATGCCTAAAATAACAAAAAATACTCTTAAGATTTTTAAAAATGTATTCATACTGTATATTAATAATTATAATTAACTAGTTTCACTAAATATATTAACATAAAAAACCTTGTTTTAAAAGGCTTAAACTTATATATGCTGTAAATCCCTGGCAATATTTTTCTTTAAATCTTCAACATTATCAAAGTTCTTTACATCCCTTATTTTCTTAATAACTCTAACAACAATTTCTTGATTATAGATATCATCAGAGAAATCTTTAATTAAAACCTCTAACGAAACTGGTCCATTAAATACTTCCTTGTAACCAAAGTGCATAATCGCATCATATACTTTACCTTTCAAATTCACTTTTACCACATAGACGCCGTGAGGAATATCCAGGTCAGTTTTATCTAGATTAGCTGTGGGGTAACCAATGCTTTTTCCCCTTCCTTCTCCTTTAATTATTTTAGCATTGAACTTAACCTTATTTCTATCTAAGTTAGAAACTTTAAAAAATGAAATCAATAAAACTATCACAGCAATAATCTCTATTGTATTTAAGTAATTATTATTAAAAACATAATCTAATATTAAAGCTGAAAAAGGCCAAAAGAGTTCTAAAATAGTGGTGGTGGAGGCAGAAACTCTGCGCAGACCAAAGTAAAACAAAAAGATTGCTCCAGCTCCACTAGTGAAAACAATTAAAGCAAGAAGTTGCCACTGCACTGAGCTAATAGCTGTGCTCATCCCTAAGCCATTAGTAAAGAGAAGAAAGATCAGGATTATAGCAGTGGTAATAGCAAACCTAAGAGCACTTAAAGCTTTAAAGCTAAGGTGATTAGCAATCCTTTTACCAAAGACAGTAGAAGAAGCAAAAGCAAAAGCAGCTAAAATAGCAAAAATAGCAGCACTTTGAGAAAGATCTACTGAAAACACATCTAAGCCGTAGCTAGCGAAAGCTAAGACATAGCTAGCCGCTATCGCTACTAGTGCCCAGAGATAAAAGTTCTTAGGTAATTTTTCTTTCAAGATTATTCTAGCTAAAAACAAAGCAAAGATTGGTTGTAGTTTTTGCAAAACAACCACGGTAGCAAAGGTGGTTTCACCATCTATTGCAGCAAAGAAAGCTTTGGTGATCATGATTGTTCCAATAACTCCTCCAAACAAACTAACCCAGATAATTGCTCCCCAGTTTTTTTTGCTAAGCGTTTTTATCTTCTTCCAGTTTAAAACAATAAAAGGGCTAAGTACTATAAATCCAAATAAGTGCTCCCAAAATACTACTAAGGGTGCTGGTAGGGTATAAAAACTTGGCCTAATAAAAAGACCATCTATACTCCAGAGTAAGGCGGCAGAGATTATAGCTAGATAAGCTAATATTGAATATTTATTTTTAGATAATTTAAACATAATAGGGATATTATACTATAAACCAAAATTTAGCACGAACTGCTAAATATAATTAATCTTTATTATACTAGTCTTTAATATACTAGTCTCTAATTTCAAAGCTAGAATAGTTTTCCATGTTTTCAGAAAAATGATACTTTATCTTTTCAGCTTCAGCCATACCTGGACCACTTTTAATAAACTCAAAAAGTTCAATTAAATCAATCTCTTCTCCTTCAGCCTCAACAATAACACTGCCATCACTTTGATTTTGAGCATAACCTTTTAAGTCCAACTCTGTAGCTTTATTTCTTATATTCTTCCTAAGAGACACTCCTTGAACAAAGCCTCTTACTTGAATATTCATGTGTTTTATCATATATAATGTTTATTTATTATTTACTTTTGATGCTTACTTATATTGTTCCCCTTTTATACTATCTAAAAATAACAGTATATAATTGAAAGAATAAAATAGCAGTGGTAAAGATAAAACCTAAAACTGGCACTGCTGGAGAATATCTTCTAACACCTTTTGGCTTTGGGTTTCTCTTCTTTAAAACTATAAGTGATAAGTTAATAAAAATAAATACCACAAGCAATATGTAATTAGTAGCGCTAGCTAATGATTCTAAATCAAAAGCTAAGGCAAAAGCTAAAATAACAACACTAGAAAATATTGTAGCCCAAATTGGAGTTCTAGTTTTTCTGTTCAGCTTACCAAATATAGCTGGTGCTAATTTTCTTTGTGCCATTCCATATAAGACTCTAGCGTTCATAACTATTTGTACCATTACTCCATTGATTATAGCTATTAACCCAATAACAGTAATAACTAAGGGAAAGTTCAATCCCTTTTGAGCTAATATATCAACTAGTGGGGCTTCGCTAGTTTTCAGCTCATCAGGAGAAAGTCCTAGCACAGCTATAATAGCAATTATTACATAAAGTATAGTTAATATAAGAAGTGATCCCATAATAGCTCTAGGCATGTTTTTCTGAGGATTCTTAGTTTCCTCTGCTACGTTGACAACACTCTCAAAGCCAATGAAGGTAAAAAATCCTAAAAAGGATCCCATTAAAATTCCTTTCCAATCAGAGAAGGCAAAGCTTGGAACAAACTCAGAAATTCTAGCTGGAAATTGGCTTAAATTATCTCCAGCAGCAAAAATAACTAAAAATATACCTAATAGTTCAATTATTGTAATAACAGTTATAGTAGCTGCAGACTGTGATATACCCCAAATAACAACTGCTGACAAAACAAATATCACTACTGAGATAATTATCCAAGGAGCAATATTTACAAACTCATTTACATAACCCACATAACCATTTAAAACTGTAGCTGTAGATATAATAGCAGAAGCCACTAAGAGCCAACCTATTATCTTAGATAGTGTGGGTATTTTAAAAGCGCTATCTACATAATTTACCGCTCCTCCACTTTTTGGTATACGAGCTGCTAGTTCACTATATGAAAAAGCAGTGAAGACAACTAAAATAGCTGAGATAATAAAGGCTAAAGGAGTGAACATACCAGCATAACCAGCAATTTTTCCTAAAATCACATAAATACCTAAACCTAAAATTGTTCCAGTGCTATAAAAAAGCAAAAGAGGAAAACTTATGCTCCTTTTTAATTTAACAGCTTTCTTTTGTTTAAACATGACTATTAATAGTTGTTAATATTTATCAACTTAATTATAATTATAAAATATTTTCATATTTATTCTATCATATCTGAATCTTTATTAATATCGAAAACTAGTATTTCTCCAGGAAATGGTGTACGCACTGGTGGTCCCCAAGTACCCACTCCAGAGCTAGTATAAGTTATCATGTCTTTGTAATTAGAAAAACCATAAGAGGCTTCTCCATATATATAGCGAACAACTATAGAGAAAGGACTAATTTGACCACGGTGAGCATGTCCTGAAAGCATTAAATCTGCCCCCAGAGCATGAGCTTCAGCTTGATCAACTGGCACATGGTTTATCACCACTCTTAAATCTTCTTTCTCTGTGCTTAAGTTATCTATAGCTCTTCTGGTATTACTATCTTGATCACTTAAATAATCAAAGCCAATAAACTCCACTCCTTCTATTGTATAAGCTTCATCTCTTAACTCATAGAAACCTGCCTCTGAAACGGTGTTTGTGAGTAATTCTTCATTTATATAATGATCATGATTGCCTGGCGCAAAAATAACCGGCTTTTCAAAGCCTTTAAGAGCTGGAATAAACTTCCTTATCTTTAAATCATTGCCATCAAACAAATCACCACTTATCACTACAACGTCTGCTTCTATTTTATTTACTTTATCAACTAAATTCTCTAAATAACTGGGCTGATATATTAAACCTAGATGTAAATCAGATAAGTGAACAATTGATATATTACCTTCATTATTGCTGAGATTATTTAACTCCATTCTTTTTATCTGAGGAAAAAGGGCGTTATATATTCCTAGTAGAAATATTATAACCGCTAAAGAAAAAAGTGTTCTTGCCAAAAGTTTTCTCTTTACAAAGATATATTTAAGAACATAAAAGATAGTTCCAAATATAAGTAGCTGGGTTACTAAGCCAAATAAAGCAGCACTGATAATGTATAGATAATTAAAAACTAAATCACCTCTATAGTTTATTATAATAGTACTAAGTACAAATAATAAACTAGCTAAAGCAGGTAATGAATATGCTAAATGTTTTCGTTTCTTAAATTTAAAAGTATTAAATACTAACTGCCCAGCAAAGTAATGACTTAGTATAAATAGAAGTAATATTAAAATAGAATATGTCATATAGTAATAATTAAAGAATATTTAAGATTATATCATTATTTAAAAGTATATCATTATTATAAGAAAAAAGCAGGTATAAAAACCTGCTTTTTTATCGCAATAATAGTTCTAAATTATCTGTTTACATTCAATTCCTTTTCAATCCAATCTAAAACCTTGCCAGCATGATTTCTGCCTCCAA
>Ga0136558_1000062_pt1 | contig 64178 bp, 66 predicted proteins | sample AntRauTorckE6833_FD_101391 | JGI IMG/M metagenome (GOLD analysis project Ga0136558, IMG submission 101391) | Saline lake microbial communities from Rauer Islands, Antarctica - Metagenome Torckler E6 #833 | ecosystem: Environmental > Aquatic > Non-marine Saline and Alkaline > Saline | place...
ATTCAAACATATACTTCCAGTATGCCAAAATAGCCTCCGCTTGGCAATTGCATTGCCTCGCTCCGGGCTGCCATTCATCCCCAGCCTTAAAAGGCATGGGGTTTTCTGGCAGGGGTTATAAATATTTAATAAAAAACTTTCTTACTTTAATTTTGCTTTGAATAAAAAAAATTAGAACTTATCAACAGAAATACTATTGACACTTAGAGTCTTGTCATATATAATTCTTTGCTTAATTTTTTTCTAAAATATAAAGCCTGTTCTATAAATAAACAGGCTTTATTTTTTGTTGGTCTTTTTTCTTATTATAGCAAGTCTTTTCTTTACTTTTCAGTACCTTTATTGTAATATATTGCTATAAGGTAGACGGATGATTGCTCTAGCTTTTTGTTTAGAGAGGAAAGTCCGGACTCCAAATTGCTTCGCGCAAGGAAAGTGGTAGTGGGTAACGCCCACCAAGAGAAATCTTAGGGAAAGTGCCGCAGAGACTATACTAACCCCTTCGGGGTGAAAGGTGAAAAGTAAGCTGGTGTCTGTAAAGAGCAGGCTACAGTTTTCGCTTCTTGGTAACAAGAGGTTGTGGTAAACCCTACCTGGAGCAAGAGTAAACTCAGCCTAGCTGAGAACAAGTAACTCGCCTAAGTCTTCTAGTGATAGAAGTCTCAGATAGATAATCGTCAATTACAGAATCCGGCTTATAGTCTGCCTTATTTTATAAACTTTAGTAATTTTAATATGAAAAGATCTGATTTGACTTTTTCTTTTTTACTTATACCCATTGATTACCTAATGGTTCTTTTAGCTGGTATTAGTGCGTACTACTTACGTTTTGCTGATATTGCTACAGACATTAGACCTATCATGTTTGCGCTACCTTTTAATGATTACCTTTCAATAGTTTTAGTGATAGCACTACTTTGGATAATCATTTTTGCCTTTACCGGTATGTATTCAATTGGTGGATCTAAGCGCTTATCGCAAGAACTACATAAAGTGTTTTTAGGCTGCTCTATGGGCTTAGTTCTTGTTGTTATTTTAATATTCTTTCAACGTGATTTATTTAGTTCAAGATTCATTGTTCTAGTTGGTTGGATTATATCTATTTTTTATGTAACTCTAGGTAGGCTCTTTATTCGTTGGCTACAAAGAAGCTTTTACAAGGTTGGTTATGGTGTGAAAAAGGTTATTGTTATTGGTGGTTTTAAAATAGCAGATAATTTAATATATGAGTTTGAGAGTAAAAAGAATTCTGGGTATAAGGTGGTTAAAAGGGTTAGAGAATTAAATGCTGATACTTGGGAGAACTTATATTTATTTATACAAGAAAATGAAGTTGATGAAATTATTCAAGCAGATTCAAATTTAAATAAAGTAGAGGTTTTAAAGCTATATGATTTAGCTAGTGAAAATCATATTACTTTTAAATACGCAGCTGATCTTTTAGGTATTAAGGTTTTGAAGACTGAGGTTACAGAAGTAGCAGGTGTGCCAGTGGCAGAGGTAAAGAGAACAACCTTAGAAGGCTGGGGTAGAATTACTAAAAGAGTTTTTGACTTAGCAGTATCCACAATCTTAATAATACTGCTTTCACCAATACTTATCCTTACAGCTATACTTATTAAACTTGATTCTAAAGGCCCTGTCTTTTTTTCTAAAAAAGATGATGGCACTCATTTATCTAGAGTGGGTGAAGGGGGTAAGCCTTTCAATTATTTTAAATTTAGATCAATGATTCCATACAGTGATAGTATGCGCTACAATGAATTAGCTCAGAAAAATGTTAGAACTGATGGTCCTATGGTGAAAATTAAAGACGACCCCAGAGTTACTAAGGTGGGTCGCTTTATTAGACGCTGGTCTATTGATGAATTGCCAGAGCTGTTTTTGGTTTTTGCTGGTAAAATGAGTTTAGTTGGTCCTAGACCACATTTACCTGAAGAAGTAGCTAAGTATGAAAATCATCATAAAAAGAGTTTAACTATTAAACCAGGTATTACTGGTTTAGCACAAATATCAGGACGTAGTGATTTATTGTTTGAAGAAGAGGTTAAACTTGATGTTTATTACATTGAGAACTGGAACCTACTTCTAGATTTATCTATACTTTTAAAAACACCTTGGGCGGTGATAAGGTCACGAGATGCACAATAATATGAAAACAGCTTTAATACATGATCATTTAGCACAAGACGGTGGAGCAGAGAAGGTTCTGCAGACCTTTTTAGAGATGTATGAAGATGCTCCTATCTTTACCTTACTATATGACAAAAAAAATGCTTTAAAGTATTACAGTGATCACAAGATTCAAGCTTCTGTTATCCAAAAACTTCCTGGCGGTGTTAGTCATTATAAGTGGTATTTACCCTTTATGCCTCTAGCTGTAGAGTTTTTTGATTTAAGGCCATATAACTTAGTGCTTTCAGATACTAGTTCATTTGCTAAGGGTGTAATTACATCTCCAGATAGTACTCACATCTGTTATTGTCACACCCCCACTCGTTACCTTTGGAGCGATACCCACCAATACATTAATGAGTTAAAGTATAATAAGTGGTTAAAGAAAATTATATCATTAATATTAACTAGACTAAGGGTGTGGGATAAAAGTGCCGCTGATAGAGTGGATTACTTTATTGCCAACTCTAAAACTGTACAGAAAAGAATTAAAAAGTACTATAGAAGAGATAGTGAGGTAATATATCCTCCAGTTGAGACAGATAAATTTTATATCACTAAAAATATAGAAAACTACTTTCTAATTGGTTGCAGACTTGCTCCCTATAAAAGAGTCGACCTAGTTGTTGAGAGTTTTAAGAAGCTGGGTAGTGAATATAAGTTAAAGATATTTGGTTCAGGTATTGATGAGAAGAGACTTAAAAAGATAGCCAGTGGCTGTGATAATATCGAGTTTTTAGGAAGAGTTAGCGAGAAAGATAAGGCTAGCTTGTACAGCAAAGCCCTGGCATTTGTTAATCCTCAAGAAGAAGATTTTGGTATTACTCCAGTTGAGTCTATGGCTAGTGGTAGACCAGTTATTGCCTATAAAAAAGGTGGTGCTACTGAAACAATTGTTGAAGGAAAAACTGGTATATTTTTCAAAGAGCAAACTGTAGAGTCATTATCTGAAGTTATAAAATCATATAGTAACTATAATTTCAATTCAGATGAGATAAGAGAACATGCAATGTATTTTTCAAAGAATCGTTTTAAAAGAGAGATAAATGAGTTTATTGCCAAACACCTAAATAAGTAATTTATATGAATATAGGTATTGATGTGAGAACTTTAATGGATAGATATTACAGTGGTGTTTCTACTTATTCATTAAATTTAATACAAGAGCTTCTAAAGACAGACAAAGATAATAATTACATCCTATACTACAACAGCGCTAAAAAGATAAACTTACCTGACTTAGAAGGTGAGTACAAGGTTGTTGGAACAAAATATCCAAACAAAATATTTAACTATATTTTGCAAAAAACATTAGCTTGGCCTAAGCTTGATAAAGTTTTAGGTGATGTTGATATTTTCTTAGCTCCTCATTATAATTTCCTTTCACTTAGTTCTGGTACCAAGAAAATATTAACAATCCATGATTTAAGTTTTTTGAGGTATCCTGAGTTTTTTAGTGCTAGAAAAAACTTTTGGCATAGAGCTATAAACATAAAGAAATTAGCTCATAGTATGGACATGATTGTAGCTGTATCAGAAAACACTAAACAAGACATTGTTGAGCTGTTAGGAGTAAAAGAAGATAAGGTGAGACTTATATATTCTGGTTTAGAGACTAGATTTCAGGATATGGCTCTTAGTTTAGAAAGAGGTGACTTTAAAACTGAAGAAAATAAGAAAAAACTTGAGGCTGTAAGAGAAAAGTATAAGTTACCAAATAATTATATATTAAGCCTTTCTAATTTAGAGCCTAGAAAGAATCTTGAAACTTTAATTTCTGCCTACTCTAAGATGAGAGACAATAATAATCTAAAAGATAATAGTGATATATTAAATATTAAGCTAGTAATCTGTGGAGCTAAAGGTTGGAAGTATAAGAATATATTTAAGACAATTGAAGAGAGCAAATATAGAGATGATATAATATATACCTCATATATTGAAAATAAAGATAAGGCCTATATATATAAACAGGCAAAATTATTTGTTTACCCTAGTTTTTATGAAGGCTTTGGCTTTCCTCCACTGGAGGCTATGGCTGCAGGAGTGCCAGTAATTGCTAGTTTTAGCTCAAGTCTACCAGAGATTATAGATAAAGCAGGAGTATTAATTGATCCTAAAAGTAGCGATGAACTAGAGATGGCAATGACAAATATATTAACTAATAGAGATTTAAAAGACTATTATATAGATAAAGGTTTAAAAAGGGTAAAAGACTTTTCTTGGCAAAGAACAGCTGAGAATTATGTGAAATTATTTAATGATTTAAGATATGAAAAATAAGAAGGTGGCTATAGCTGTATCAGGTGGTGTAGACTCATCTGTGAGCGCCAAACTGCTAAAAGACAATGGTTATGATGTTATTGGTATTCATATGCATCTTGGCTTTGAAAATGAAGCAGCTGAGAAAGCAGCTAAAGAAGTATGTGAGTTTTTAGATATTGATTTTGTAGTTGAAGATATAAGTGAAAGCTTTAAAAAAGAAGTTATTGATTACTTTGTTGATAGCTATAAAAAGGGCTTAACACCTAATCCTTGTGTTAAATGTAATAAAGCGATAAAGTTCGGTGTCTTACTTGATGCTGCTAAAAAGCATGGTGCTGATTTTTTAGCAACAGGACACTATTTACAAAAAAAATATAGCAAGAATATTATAGTTCATAATTTGTATAAATTTTTAGTTCAGTACTTTAATTTAAAAAAAGAACACAAACTTTTAGTTTCCAAAGATAGCTTTAAAGATCAAACTTATTTTCTATATAATTTGAATCAAGAAATATTGAATAAAATAATGTTTCCAGTAGGTAATTATAAGAAGCCTAAGATAAAAAAGATAGCTAAAAAAGCTAATCTTCCGACTTTAAAGCAGGAAAGCCAAGATATTTGTTTCTTATCAGGTGATCACAACATTTTCTTAAAAGAACATCTAGAAGAAGACCCTGGTCCTATTAAAAAACTTAGTGGGGAAGAGATAGGTCAACATAATGGATTATATTTTTACACTATTGGCCAAAGAAGGGGTATTGATATTGGCGGTAGCGGACCATATTATGTAGCCAAACTAGATTACAAGAATAACATTTTATATGTAGTTAATGAATGGAATCATGAAGTTTTATATAAAAAAGAATTAATTGCTAAAGATCTTAACTTCTTAAAAGACAGTGAACCAAGTACGCCTTATAGTTGTCAGGCTGTGATTAGATATGGACATGCTCCTGTGGAGTGTAGGGTGTATAAGAATGATAAGGGTGAAGGGTATAAAGTAGTGTTTAAAGAAAAACAAAGAGCAATAACAATTGGACAAAGTATTGTTTTCTATCAAGGCAGAGAACTTATTGGTGGTGGAGTTATTGATATTGATGAAGGTTAAATCTTATTAATGACTTATAATTATATAAAATATATATAAAAACACGCTAGTTAAAGCGTGTTTTTTTGTGTGTTTGTGCCGATGGTGGGACTTGAACCCACAAGCCAGAGGCACGCGATTTTGAGTCGCGCGTGTTTACCAATTTCACCACACCGGCTATTTCTATTATTTATTTATTTGCTTTATATTGTGCTACTTATAGAGGATACTATAGTGTATTTGTTATAAATTGTCAAAGTAACTATAATACGTTATAATATAGATAAGATATAAAAATATGGCACAAGTAATCTCAGTAGTAAATCAAAAAGGTGGAGTAGGGAAAACTACTACCGCTGTTAATTTAGGTGCTTATCTTAGTCATTTAGGTAAGAAGGTTCTTTTAATTGACATAGATCCTCAGGCTAATGCTACCTCAGGATTAGGTATTGATCATAAGGCTTTAGATCATGGTATCTATGAGTCCCTTATTGGCCACAAGTCTATTTTTGATGTTATTACCCGTACAGTACAAAACAATTATAGCTTAGCTCCTGCTACCTTGTCTTTAGCCGGTGCTGGAGTAGAGTTAGTAAATTTAGAAGAAAGAGAATATCGTTTAAAAAAGATTATTGATTCAGTCAGAGAAGAGTATGATTATATTATTATTGATGGACCTCCATCACTAGGACTTTTAACAGTAAACGGATTAACTGCTTCAGATAAGGTTATCATCCCAATTCAAAGTGAATACTACGCTCTAGAAGGTTTAAGTCAATTGCTAGAAACTATTTCTTTAGTACAAAATCATTTAAATCCTGAGCTAGGAGTAATGGGTGCTTTAATAACTATGTATGATAAAAGGAATAAACTGTCTGGGCAGATTATGGAAGAATTATATAGATATTTTCCAAATAGAATTTTTAGATCAGTTATACCTAGAAGTGTTAGACTGGCTGAAGCTCCTAGTTATGGTAGATCAATTTTACATTATGACCCTAAATCTCGTGGTGGAAAAGCGTATGAAAATTTAGCCAAAGAGATACTTAGTTTTTAATAAATAAATAATTATATAAATATATGGCACAAGGTGGTTTAGGTAGAGGTTTAAACTCTTTAATACAATCAAATAAACCAAATACAGAAAAAGAATATGACCTTGACTTAGCTGATGATAAAGATAAAGTTTTACACGTTAAACCTGAGATGATTATTGCTAACTCAGATCAGCCTAGACAAGATTTCAATACTGATAGTTTAAAAGAACTTGTTTCTTCTATTAAGGAACACGGTGTTTTGCAACCTCTAATTGCGATTGTGAAAGATGATAAATATGAACTTATAGCTGGTGAAAGAAGACTTAGAGCTTCTAAGCTTGCTGGTCTTAAAACTGTACCTTTGATTATTAGAGGAGTAGATAAGCAAGAGAAATTAGAACTAGCTTTAATTGAAAACCTACAACGTCAAGATCTATCACCACTTGAAACAGCTATTGCCTATAAAAAGTTAATGGAAGAATTTAAACTTACCCAAGATCAAGTTGCTAAGAAAGTGGGTAAATCAAGACCTAGTATTACCAACACCTTAAGACTTCTAAACTTACCACAAGAAATTAAAGAAGCTTTAATGAGTAGAAAAATTACTGAAGCTCATGCTAAATTAATCCTTAGTTTAAAAGATGAAAAAGAACAGCTTAGTTTGTTTAGAAGAATTACTCAGCAAAACTTAAATGTACATGATAGTACTAAGATGAGTAAAACCTATAGTGGAGCTAATAAGACAGCTAGAAAAAACTATAAGGACGAAGCTAGAGAACAAAAACTACAAAGCTTTTTTAATGCTAGAGTTCAGATTAGAAGAAAAAAACAAGGAGGAGAAATTATTATTGAATTTTATGATGATAGTGATTTAGAGGAGATATTAAAGAAAATAAAATAAAATATTAATACTGTAATTAGAATAATAAATCTCGCTATTTTGGCGAGATTTTCTTTTTATTAAAATAGCCTTGTTTTTTTAAATATATTATATTAATATATTATATTAAGTTCATTATAATTAAATATTGTTTAACCAAAAAAAGTAGTCATGCAAAGACCATGTGTTATTTTACCCCTTGATAATTATCAGGGAGACGAAGGTATTAAAACCTTAGAAAAGGTTTTATTAAATGAGTCAGCTAAAGCTTTAATTAGTCATGTTAAACTTAACGATGCTGTTCACGGAAATATGATCCCTGGACCAGCTCTTTTACAGCTTTACATGGAAATTATAAGAGCTGGTTCAAATGTTAAAATCTTTTTAGATTTAAAATTGGCGGATACATGGGGAACAGTTAAAAATACTGTTAGTCACTACAAGGAAGTGGCCCCGGATATAATCACCCTACGTAGTAGTTGCTCCCTTAAAGCCTTTATGGTTGTAAAAAGTGTTTTACCAAATACAAAAATAGCTTTGGTAAGCGCCTTAACAGACATGAGCAGAGAAGAGCATATCAGAAGATTTGGCTTAAGTCCTGAAGAGAAAATTAATCAGGATATGAGAGCCTTACATCAAGAGGCTAGAATACAAAATTATGAACTACCTTTTGATATGGTAGTCTGCTCGCCCTTGGAACTTCCTTATCTTACTCAAAATTGGGGAAATACAGTTGAATATGTGGTTCCTGGAATTAGGGATAAGTGGATGCTAAAGGGTCAGCAGGAGCGTTCAATGGGTATTAAGGAGGCTATTGATTTAGGTGCTACCAATGTTGTAGCTGGTTCACAGATGTTAAAAGGAAATCCTAAAAAAGGAATTAGTCCGGAAGAGAGTCGTCGCCTTAGTATTGAGCAAATAAACAAAAGCTGGAGGCTTAAAATTGATCCCACTTCTTTTAGAAATACTCTTGTAAATCTGGAAGGCTATTACGAGTCTGCTCAAGAGAATGGTCGCTTTAAAGGGCCTCTGGTGATGTATGCCGGCGAGTATGAAGATGAGGGTGGCGAGCAAAAAAATTATGTGGGTACGGTTTATTTAAACTTAGCAAAGATTGAAAATAAACCTGCAATACTACATTATTATGCCCGGATATTAGCAAGTAAAATCCTTGCTAATAGTTTAAATCCTGATGTTATTGCCGGTGTTCCTACAGGTGGAAATTACTGGGGTGAGGCTGTGGCTAAAGAGTTACAAGTTGATTATACTCATGTCAGTAAGCTGAAAGTTAGAGAAACTGACAAGAAAAAAGGTCAACGTGAAGATTCCAGGTTTGATTTAAGTCGTCACGAGATTAAATCCGGTGACAAGGTCATTATCGTGGAGGATTTGTGTAATACCTTTTCCAGTACTGAAAAGGTTTGTGAGGCTATTAACAAGGCCGGTGGCAAGGTTATTGGGATTGCTTGTGCATTTAATCGTTCAACTGATTACCAAAAAGGCTACTGGAAAGACCTACCTATTATTGCGATTGATCAGGAAGTAATTCTGAAATACAGACAAGACGATGAAAGGATTTCAGACTTGGTTAAAGATGGAAAGATTATTCCCAAGCCAAAAGATAATTGGGAAAGACTTAAAGAGGCTATAAATGCCTAAAGCTATAAGACTGTTTCTAAGAGAAGCAGTCTTTTTTTTTGTTTAACTTTTAATAATTGTTTTTGATACTTTTGTCTAGTTTTAATTGTTTTGATTTTGTATTATGATGTAGGTAAAGAAATATTAAATAATTATTACATGAGTTTCGTTCACCTCCACAATCATACCCACTATTCATTACTTGATGGTTTAACTAAAATAGATGAACTAGTAAAAAGAGCTAAAGAGCAGGGCTCTCCAGCTGTAGCAATTACTGACCACGGTAATTTATATGGTGCTATTGAGTTTTATCAAACTTGTAAGAAAGAAGGTATTAAACCAATTATTGGTGTAGAAGCATATTTAGCCAAAGGTTCTAGGTTAGACAAAAATACTAGAGAAGACGCTAGAAGCTTTCACTTGCTGCTTTTGGCTAAGAATAATAAAGGTTATCACAATTTAATTAAACTAGTTACTAAGTCCCACTTGGAAGGTTTTTATTACAAACCAAGAATAGATTGGGAACTTTTAAAAGAACATCATGAAGGAGTTATTGCTCTTAGTGCTTGTTTAGGCGGTGAAATATCACAGCTTATTTTAGCAGGAGAGCTAAAAAAAGCTAAAGAACGTATTATTGAATATAGAGATTTGTTTGGTAAAGAGAACTACTATTTAGAAATAATGGATCACCCTCAACTAGAAGGACAAGAGGAGGTAAACAAGCAACTTATTAAATTCTCTAAAGAATTAAATGTGGAGCTAGTTGCTACCAATGATGTTCATTATCTTAAAAAGGAAGATGATGAAGCTCAAGACATTCTTCTTTGTTTGCAAAACAAAAAGAAAAGGGAAGACACAGATCGCATGTCTATGCTTGGAGAGGATTACAGCATGAAAAGTAATACTCAAATGAAAGAAGCTTTTAGTGAAGTGCCTGAAGCAATAGAAAATACAGTAAAGATTGCAGAAAAATGTAATGTAGAAATAAAGCTAGGTGAAACACAGTTGCCATACTTTGAAGTTCCATCTGGTTATGATGGTGATTCATATTTGAGACATATCTGTGAACAAGGAGCTGAAAAAATATATGGACAGAAGTTTGCTGATTTAAGTGATGAAATTAAAGATAGACTTGATTATGAGTTAGGGGTTATTAAAAACATGGGTTGGCCTTCATACTTTTTAATTACCGCAGACTTTGTTAACTGGGCTAAAGAGCACAAGATTGTAGTGGGGCCAGGTAGAGGTTCTGCAGCTGGTTCGCTAGTTTGTTATTTAAGTGGTATTACCAGTATTGACCCCTTAGAATATGATCTTATTTTTGAAAGATTTCTAAACCCTGACAGAGTTTCAATGCCTGATATTGATATGGACTTTGCTGATACTGGTAGAGATAAGGTTATTAAGTATGTAGAAGACAAGTATGGTCATGACAAGGTTTCTCAGATAATTACTTTTGGTACCATGGCTGCTCGTGCGGCTATTCGTGATGTTGGTAGGGTTTTAGACGCACCATATGAATTCTGTGACCGTATTTCTAAAACAGTACCTATGTTTACCAAGCTCAAGAAGGCCCTAGAAACGGTACCAGAGCTAAAAGAGATGTATAATAATGATCCACAGGTAAAACAAATTATTGACTATGCTATTCGCTTAGAAGGAGTTTCTAGACATAGCTCTACTCATGCTTGCGGTGTCCTTATCACCAAAGATCCTCTAGATGATCATGTCCCACTTCAGTATGCTTCATCAGCAGATAAAAGTATTGTTTCACAATATTCACTTCATCCAGTAGAAGATTTGGGATTACTTAAAATGGATTTCTTAGGACTAAAGAACTTAAGTATTATTGAAGCTGCTTTAAAAATTATTAAAAATACTCGTGGACAAGAAATTGATATTGAAAAAATTCCTTTAAATGACAAAAAGACATTTGAACTATTTAAAAAAGGAGGTACAACTGGTGTTTTTCAGTTTGAGTCTTCAGGAATGAAAAGATACTTAAAAGAATTGAAACCTTCAGAGTTTGAGGATGTTATTGCTATGGTAGCCTTGTATCGTCCTGGTCCTATGGAATGGATACCGGATTATATTACTGGAAAGCATGGTACTAAAAAGGTTTCATATCTACACCCTAAGCTAGAGAATATATTGAAAAAAACATATGGTGTTGCTATTTATCAGGAACAGGTGATGCAAATTGCTAGAGATTTAGCTGGTTTTAGCATGGCAGAAGCTGACGTACTTAGAAAAGCTATGGGAAAAAAGATTCCCGAGCTTTTAGCTAAGCAAAAAGAAAAGTTTATCGACGGCTGTGTAAAAAACAATATACACCAGGAGTTAGCAGAGCAGATATTTTCATTTATTGAACCTTTTGCTGGTTATGGTTTTAACCGTAGTCATGCTGCTTGCTATGCTTTAATTGGTTACCAAACAGCCTTTCTAAAAGCTCACTGGCCAACAGAGTTCATGGCAGCACTACTCACTGCTGATCAGCAAAACACTGACCGTATTGCCATTGAGATTGAGGAGTGCACAAAGATGGGCATCAAGATAATGCCTCCTGATATCAATGAATCATATGCTTCATTTACTGTAGTAACCTCAGGTACTAGTGATAATCAGGTAGCAGATGAGTATGAGAAATTAGATACTATTCGTTTTGGTTTAAATGCTATTAAAAATGTAGGTGAGCATATAGTGGAAGTAATTATTGAAGAAAGAAAAGAAAATGGTGTCTACAAAGATATCGCTGACTTTTTAAATAGGATTACTGATAAAGATTTAAATAAAAAGTCTTTAGAGAGTCTAATAAAATCAGGTGGATTAGATAAATATGGAAACAGGGGACTCTTATATCATAACCTTAATAAATTACTGCTAGCTAGCAAAGAAGCAGCACAAGCTAAAGCTAGTAAACAAAGTTCATTATTCTCTGAAGAGAATGGTTTTGATTCTAAACTCAGTGAAGTGAAACTAGAGAATGGTCCAGAAATTGAACAGTCTGAGAAATTAAAATGGGAAAAAGAACTATTAGGTTTATATATTTCTGAGCATCCTATTAATGAAATCAAATCAAGGATAAATGGTTATGCTATGCCACTGAGACAATTATCACAGCACAAAGATAAAGGTAGTATTCGTACAGCTGGGGTAATTACAGCAGTGAAGAAAATATTAACTAAAAAGAATGAGAGGATGTTGTTTGTGAAGATTGAAGATACAATAACTAATATTGAAGTTTTAGTTTTTCCTAAACTTCTCACTGCTAATCCTGATGTTTGGATAGAAGGTGAAATGATTTTAGTGGAAGGTAAAGTCTCGGATAAGGATGAGGAAATAAAACTTTTAGCTGATAAAGTTTACGCAGTAAATGATAAGAATCTTAAAGAAGTTTTAAATCCTTTAAAGCCTAATGCTATAGTTAGAAAGAAAAGATTCTTTAGCAAAAAAGAAAAGCCTAATACTGCAGCTAGCACTAATAATAACAATACTGTGAAGAAAGATTTTGTAAATAATAAACCAGCTAATATGAAAGTAGAAAATTATAATGAGACTATAGTAAATAAAGATAATAACGAAGGTGAGCTTAGAAAATTAGCAAACCCATTTAAGTTAATTATAAAAGAAGAATTAAATGGCGAAGAGCTAAAGACTTTAAAAGAAATATTTGCTCAATATACTGGTAATAGTGAAGTTTATATCTTTGAACATTTTAGTAATAAAATTATAAAAACTCCTTTTAAAGTAAATCCATCTATAATACTTATCTCAGAAATTAAAAAAGAATTCCCACAAAAAATTCGTGTTGTGGAAACTTAGAGAAAATGTTATAATAAAAAAGATTAAAAATATTATTCAAGTTTTGTTATGCCAGCAAGAAAAAAAACTAACAAATCAAAAGCTAAGACTTCTAGCTCTGACAAGAAAAAGAAAAGTACTAGCACTAGTTCTAAAACTAAAAAACCTAGTACTAAGAAAAGCACAGCTAAAAAGAGTAGTCCTAAAAAAACTGCTAGTGCTAAAAAAAGTACTAGCAAGAAAAGTTCTAGTACAAAAAAAAGTCCTGCTAAGAAAAGTGCAAGCACTAAAAAAACTAGCACTAAAAATAGTTCAAGTGAAAAGAAAGCTACACCTGCAAAGAAAGCTGCACCTGAAAAGGCCAGTACTGATAGTGGTAAGAAGAAAGAGATAAAAGTTGAGACAAGTAGTCTTAATAATAAAACTACTGGCGAAGCTAATGCAGCTAGTAGTAATATTAATAAAGACATGAAAACTGATCTCGGTTTTGATGAAGTGGTAAACAGGACGCAGATAGATAGTCAGAAAAAATTCTATCAAGAGTTGAATAAAGAAATTGAACAGAAACATTTAGAAGGAGACTATGAAGATGAGGCAGAAAAAAAAGCTCACAGCCCAAAACCTATTAAAAAATCTGTAGGTTTATATCGTAAGCGTGCTTTCTTTTTTATAACCTTAACCGTACTACTTTTATTTGCTATCTTCTATTTTTCATTTTCTAAACTAACTATTGCTATTAGCCCTAATGAAGAGGTTGTAAATAATAATGTTTTAATGGATGTCTATAATGATGAAAATAATGATACTGTCCGTTCTAATACTTCATTAAATGGTAATGTGATGGTTATTAAGAGTGAGGCAGAAAATACCTATAAAACTAGTGGAGAGGAAATTATTGGAGAAGAAATTGTTGGTACTGTTAATATAATTAATAATTATAATCAAAATCAACCTTTAGTTGCTACAACTAGACTATTAAGTCCTGATGATAAACTGTACAGAACTAGAGAAACTGTTAATGTTCCAGCTAACTCTAGTGTTGAGGTAGAAATAAAGGCTGATGAAGTTGGAAAAGATAAAGCTATTGGACCAACAACGTTTACTATTCCTGGTCTTTGGGCAGGACTACAAGATGATATCTACGGTGAAAGTGAAGAAGCTTTTGTTTATAGGACTAAAACTAAAAACTATGTAACTGTTTCAGATATTGATAGAGCTAAAGAAGATCTAGAAGAGACTATGATAAGCAAAGCTAAGCAAGAGGCTAATAGGATGTTTGATGACAGATATTATATTTTATACGATATAGATGATGGCTTTAATTCTTTTAATACTGAGGTTGAAGCAGGAGATGAAGTATCAGAGTTTACACTTTCAGGTGAGAGCCAAGTTGTAGTAGTTGCTTTTTTGAAAGAACGAGCCAAGAGTTTAGCTGAAGATAAATTATCACTGCTAGTACCGGGTGACAAGGAATTAAAAGAATTTGATGAATCTAATTTAAGTTATGCACTTGATAACTACAATTTAAAAGATGGCACAGCTACTGTAAAGATTAATTTTTCAGGGCTTATGACAATGGACGATAATACTGAAATAATTGATAGATCTCAGCTAGTTAATTTAAACAGAGAGCAGATAAGAAAGTATTTAGATAGTTATCCTGAAATTAGAAACTACACTTTAGATTTTCAACCAGCCTTTTTAAACAAAGCTCCTAGTCTAGCAGATAGAATTGAAATTGAAGTTGCCCAGTAATTTAATTGACATTTGTATTCACTTTATAATATAATATAAGTACAATTTAAACTTACTTATTTTAACGATTGCTATAGCTACCAACTATAGTGCAAATATTGCAGCCCTTAGCCTAAGTTAATAATAAGTAAAATTAAGCGCCTAATTTAGGAAGCTAGATGGAACCGCGGGAGATCCCGTTCTAGTAATTTATTACACATAGATTATTGGAACGGGATTTTTTTATTATTCTATTTAATGTTCTATTTAATATTCTATATAAAATAAAGATAGAATTAGATATAAAATAACTAAGATAATTAAAATACTAAGATAATTAAACAAATATATGAAAGATGAAAAAATGCATAAAATAAGACATTCCTTGTCTCATATGCTGGCAATGTCAATTAAAGATTATATGCCAAAAGCCAAGCTAGCTATTGGCCCTGTAATTGATGATGGTTTTTACTATGACCTTGATACTAACGGTGAAAAGTTTTCAGAAGATGATTTACAAAAACTGGAGGAAAAAATGAGAGAGTATGTAAAAAAAGATTTAAAGTTTGAAAAACGAGAGCTAAGCATTGATGAGGCTATAGCTAAAGAAAAAAAGAGAAATGAGGACTACAAGGTGGAATTAATCGAGGATTTAGCTAAAGAAGGTGAAAAAGAAGTAACTTATTACAAAGTAGGTGATTTTGATGACTTATGCAGAGGCCCTCATGTAGAGAGCACTAAAGAAATTGACCCACAAGCTTTTAAGTTGAATAAAGTAGCAGGAGCTTATTGGCGCGGGGATGAGAAAAGACAGATGTTAACTAGAATATATGGCTTAGCTTTTAAAAATAAGAAAGAGCTAAAGCAGTATTTAAACTTACTAGAAGAAGCTAAAAAGAGAGATCACAGAAAATTAGGTAAAGAGCTAAACTTGTTTGTTTTTTCTGAGACAGTAGGAAAAGGACTACCAATGTTAACAGCTAAAGGTGCAACAATTAGAAGAGAATTAGAAAACTTTATCGTTAAAGAAGAAATTCAACGTGGCTATGATCATGTTATTACACCTGATCTTGCTAAGCTTGATTTATATAAAAAGTCTGGACACTATCCTTATTACAAAGACTCAATGTATGCTCCTATAAATATTGATGACGAAGAGTTCATGCTTAGACCAATGGCTTGTCCTCATCACTTTGAGCTTTATCTAAGTGAACCTAAAAGCTATAAAGATTTGCCTATGCGTATTGCTGAGCTTGCTAAACTATATAGATATGAGCAATCAGGAGAGCTTAGCGGTTTAATGCGTGTGAGAGGCTTCTGTTTGGCTGATTCGCATATTATTTGTGCAGATAGGTCTCAAGCTCAAGAAGAGGTTTCTAAGGTGCTTGATTTAATTGATCGTGTTTGTGAGGTTTTAAAGATAGAAAAGAACAAAGATTATTGGTTTAGATTATCTTTAGGAGATAGAAATGAGCCTAAGAAGTATCATAAAGATGATAAATCCTGGGATGAAGCTGAAGAGAGCTTAAGAGAGGTGCTTAAACAAAGAAATACTAAGTTCGAAGAAGCAGAAGCAGAAGCTGCTTTCTATGGCCCTAAAATAGATATTCAAATGAAAAATGTTTTAGGAAAAGAAGAAACTGCTTTTACAGTACAATGGGACTTTGTTATGCCTGAGCGTTTTAATTTAGTATATACTGATAAAGAAGGGAAAGAGCAAAGAGCTTTAGTTATTCACCGTTCATCTATTGGTGCTCTAGAGAGAATTATGGCATTTCTAATTGAATTCTATAGCGGAAACTTTCCACTATGGTTAGCTCCGGTACAGGTAAAACTTATTTCAGTTGGTGAGAACCATAGAGAATACACCGAAAAGCTAGCAACTAAGTTTAAGGCTGAAGAGATTAGAGTTGAGGCTGATATTTCTGAGGAAACTGTTGGTAACAAGATTAGAAAGTCTGTTAGTGATAAGATACCATATATATTAGTTATAGGTGACAAGGAAATGGAAGGTGATGCTTTGTCTATTAGAAAAAGAGGAGAAAGAGATACTACAAATATGAAGGAAGATGAGTTTATCAACTTGTTAAAGAAAGATATTAAGGAGAAAAACTAAGAAGACCAGAATAAAATAGCTGAGAGAGTGATTGAAAGTAGAATAGAAAGTATAATAAAAATAAGCGGTGATTGTTTGCCGCTTATTTTTATTATTTAAGCATTTAAGTAGCTAAATATTGCTAAAATTAGACTTATTTGTTAGTATTAGATAAAGGATCTTTAAAATAAAAGCTTATGAAAAAACTAGTAATATATCAAGTAAGTGATGATATAGAAATTGAGAAATTTCTAGAATTGAAATCTTTTGCGCCAACTAGAAATATTAAGGCAAAAGATTTGCAAATTAAGGTTTTTGCTGGATATGACAATGAAACCTTTGTGGATGCTTTAGAAATAGTCGATTATTTAAGTGCAAGAAAGATTTTTAGACACGATGCTTTAAATAAAAATCAAAAAGATTTAAAAAAAGCATTAAACTATCTTTTTTCCTTAGTAATTAAAGAAAAATATGATGTACTTTTCTTAATTACTTATTATGATCAGGCTAATATTCTTCCAAAGATGATTGCTAAGCATTTTAACGCAAAAAGGGAATTAAAGTTTACTACGGTACCAGGAGTTATTACATGTTTTAATTTAGAAAATAAAAAGTTTAGTATGTATACTCCTAATACTATACTAAACTAAAAAGGTGTCCTAAGACACCTTCTTTTTTTATATTTTTATTTATTCTTTTATCTTATTTATATTTAGTATTTCTATTAAGCTTATTATTTTTTATATATACTTTGAGCCTTCTTTACACTAGCATTATCATATATAAGTGCACTTAAGGCATCTACTAGCTTTACAGCATCTTTAAGAGATCTCTGATGAACATTTCTACCCACAGCTACTCCACTAGACTTAGCATTATTAATTTGATCATGAACAAGCTTTAAGTAATCATTAGCATTTTTTTGTGAACCACCTACGCAAATAACTCCTGTATTACCAGCAGCTTTTATAACTTCTTGATACTTATTAGCTGTGCTTTTAGTTGTTTTTGTGTATGGATATTTTAGTTTAACAAAGTCAGCTCCTAGACAGTTAGCTACGCCAGCAGCACCAGCGTTTAAGTGTATATCTTCATCATTTTTAATGTGTGGACCTCTAGGGTAAATCCAGAGTATTGTTATCAATCCGGCTTGCTGGGCATCAAAGATAATTCTACTAGCTTCACTTAACATTTCTTTTTCATATTTTGAACCTAGATAAATTGTATAACCAACACCAACAATGTTTACTTTGCTATTTTTTTTGACATTAATTACATCAGATACAGAATGTAGTGCTTTGCTATGAGCATCTTTTGTTTTATATAAATTAGTTTTTCCATTCATTTTAATAACATAAGGAATATTTCTGTATTTAGCTCCATATCTACTAATTAACCCTAGGTGTGAAGCAAAGACACCAATGTTTGCCTTAGAGGCAATTTTAAAGAGATGTTCTGGGTGTTCGTCCTCCTTAGAAATATTTTTTCCAACAAAATCATCATTTAAATGTTCCATTTTTTGATCTCCTGCAAAAAGCAATAATTTCCCAGTTTTTTTAGTAGCTAAGTTCCAATTTTTTTTATACTCTCTTTGCTTATTTTTTGGTATTGATAAAGGGTATACTAAATTGTTCATATGTTTTTAATTTTATTAAAATATGATATGATTTAAATATACAATTATTATATCATTATATGGTTAAAAACAAAAACAGCAAGAAAGAACAGAAAGAACAAATTGACATCAGTCAATATGATAAATTCAGTGAGGTTTCACACAAAGAACTAAATATTGGACTATGGATTGCTAAGAATAAAAAGAATTTTATTATAGCCCTAACAGTTATATTAATTTTTTTATCAGCAGGTTTTTTCCTATATAGTGGTTATCACTATGCCTATTATCTTTTAGAAGGTAGGGAACAAGATAGAATATTGGCTGAAGAATTAAGTCAATATGATGATTCAGCTAGGCAATATAGATTAAACAATCCTTTAGATAGTCTGGAAATTAGTTTTGTGCAGGCTATTGAAACAGCTGATGAACTTGATTTGGTAAGTGAAATACACAACCCTAATGGTAGATATTATGGCCGCTTTGAGTATTGTTTTGTGGTTGAAAACGATGAGATATTTTGTGATAATGATTTTATTTTCCCCTTAGAGACAAAGCACTTAATAGCTTTAGGTATTGAAGATTCAAGAGCAAGAAATGCGGAAATTAGATTTAGTGAGGTTTCTTGGTCTAGAATAAATGCCCACAAGTATCCTGATTGGTCTGAGTATTATAATAAACATTTAGATTTTGAAACTAGTGATATAAAATTTAGACCAGCGAGACAGAGTCCATTGTCTGATAAGATGTCGCTCGATGCTTTAGAATATAGTATAAAAAATAATACACCATATAGTTATTGGGAAGTGCCTTTAAATATTGTTTTATTTAGCAATTCTAGAATTGTTGGTGTGTATAAGCATAGCTTAGACAAGTTTATGTCTGGTAGTGAGAGGTCTGTACGTTTAGTTTGGGAAGGTAATATTCTTAAGGCTGATGAAATAAAGATAACTCCAAGATTAAACATATTAGATTCTGATATTTATATGCAATACTAATATATGTTTTCTAGAATTACTTTGTTTTTAAAAAGTTTTGATTGGATACTGTTTTTACCAGTACTGCTTTTATCACTATTTGGACTTCTAGAGATTTATAGTATCGCTTTAGGACAGGAAACTTTGAGTTTGCTTAATTTCCAAAAGCAAATCTTTTTTATAGTTATTGGGGTGATTTTGATGTTTGCTGTCTCTTTGATTGATAACTACTTTTTAAAAAGTATTAGTAGGTATTTATATTTTTTTGCTATCTTGATCTTGGTAGCAGTCTTATTTCTAGGTACTGAAATTAGAGGAAGTACTGGTTGGTTTTATATTTTTGGCTTTGGTATTCAGCCTGTAGAGCTAGTTAAAATAATATTATTACTTTTTTTAGCTGATTATCTTTCAAAGCCAAGCTTGAGATTTAAGGGTTTAAATCATCTGCTTATTTCAGGTTTTTTCACAGCCGTATTAGCTGGTCTGGTGCTACTGCAACCTGATTTTGGATCAGCTTTCATTTTGGTATTTATTTGGTTCTTTTTACTCATGGTTTCTAATTTTAACTGGAAATACATCTTAAGTGTAGTGCTAATTGGTATATTTATATTTGCTAGTTTGTGGATGTTTTTGTTTAAGGACTATCAAAAAGACAGAATCATGACTTTTGTTAGTCCTAGTGAGAATAATTTGGATGAAGGCTATAATGTCTCTCAGGCTATTATCGCGGTTGGTTCAGGTGGTATTATGGGAAGAGGGGTTGGTTTTGGCTCACAATCACAGCTTAAATTTATTCCTGAGGCTCAAAATGACTTCATTTTTGCTGTTATTGCAGAAGAACTAGGCTTTTTAGGTGTTTTTCTATTACTTTCCTTTTTTGTAATTATTTTTACTAGATTAGTTATTGCTACCCGGAAAATTAACAATGATTTTGGTATATATTTTGTAATAGGTGCAATGGGCTTGATTTTTATTCAAATGTTTATTAATATTGGAATGAATATAGGTATATTTCCTGTAGTGGGAATTTCATTACCCTTTGTTAGTTATGGGGGTAGTGCTATTATTTCCAACTTTATACTACTTGGAATTTTAGAAAATATCATAACTCAATCTAAGTTAAAGTATTAAATAAATTAAAAATACTAAGATTATTGCTGAAAAGCACTAATAAATAATAATAAAAGATATATGAAATTAAATGCACAGCCAAGAGCTAAGAAAGAAAAGCTTGACCAAAAAACTATAGCTGCAGTAGTATATGGACCAAGTATTGATAGTAAAAGCATTAAGCTTGATAAAGTAGAGTTTGAAAAAGTCTATGAAGAAGCTGGTGAATCAAGTTTGATTGATTTAATTCTTGATGAGGAAAAAAGTGTTAAGGTTATTGTAAAAGAAGTACAAAAACATCCCTTTAAGAACTTAATCTACAACGTTGACCTTCATCAAGTTGACATGAGTCAGACCATTACCACAGAAATTCCATTGGAATTTGTTGGTGTATCAAAAGCTGAAAAAGAAGAAGGTGCTCTTATTATGAAAAACCTAGATGCAGTAGAAGTAGAGTGTCTGCCTGCTGACCTTGTTAATCACATTGATGTTGATTTAAGTTCATTAAATGAGTTTGGTGACACTATTTATGTAAAGGATCTTAAAGTTCCAAATGGAATGGAGTTGCTAGAAGAGCCTGACGAGGTTGTTGTTAGTGCTATTGAACCAAAAGAAGAGGAAGTTGAATCTACTGAAGGTGAAGGAGAGGTTCCTGTTGAAGGTGGTGAAGCTGAAGAAAAAGAAGAAGCTAAAGTAGAGGGAGAAGAAGAAAAAGAAGCTGGTGAGGGAGCTAAAGAAGAAAAGGAAGGAAAAGAATAGCTAATTTCTTGAGAAAAAACATTAATCAAAAAAATTATTATGCTTAAGAATATCAAAAAAATATTTTTAGCTATAAAAGAAAAGTGGCCACAACTCTCTTTGGGGGTTTTGGCACTTTTTTTATTTTTAGCCCTTATTATTGCTATAGCGCTATCATCCTCATTCTTTAATGAAGGTATAAACGTTTTTAAGCCTGGTGATAATATATTAAATTTTCAAAGAGATACAAAGGAGGAACCTAAAGAATATAAATGTGAGGATTGCTCTATTAATCCCTTAACCGGAAAAGAGCAGGAGGAAGAGTTTGCTTTCCCAGTAGCAGTGGTAATAGATAATCATATAGATGCTAGACCACCAGCAGGTATATCTCAAGCGCATATCGTCTATGAATTGCCTGTAGAAGGCGCTATAACGCGTTATTTAGCTATATATGATACAAGCCAGGATATAGATGAAATTGGACCTGTTAGAAGCGCTAGACCTTATATGTTAGATTATGTACAAGAGTTATCTTCTTTATTTGTTCATGTTGGTGGATCTCCTCAGGCTCTAGTTGATATTGCTAAAAACAACATATTTGATCTTAATGAGTTCTATAATGGCAGTATTTTTACCAGAAATGAAAATAGACCAAAACCTCATCATATATTTATTGATTTTGATAATATTAAAGATTATATTGAAAAGCAAAATAAAAAAGATCCTACTTTTTTCAGCTGGAACTTTAAAGAAGATGTCAGTGATATAGATAGTGAGAGCGATGATTTAAATACTAATATTAATATTGATTTTGGACCTGAAGCTTATGAGGTAGAGTGGGTTTATGACTTTGAAAATAATACTTATCTTAGATACCTAAATAACAAAGTGCATGTTGATGATAAAAATGTTGATATAAAAGCTAATAACGTGATAATACAAAGGGTAACTAGCAGGGTGTTAGATGAAAAGTTAAGGTTGAGACTTGATGTTATTGGTGAAGGTGAAGCTGTGCTTTGTTTTGAAGCTAAGTGCAAAGAAGCTACTTGGGAAAAGGATAGCGCTAAAGCAAGAACGCGTTATTATATAGATGGTAAGGAAGTTAACTTTAGTATTGGTAATTTCTGGATAGAAGTACTTGATCAAAATGCTAGTCTTGATTATTAGGATCAGCTTACTTTAGATTAGCTATAATTAATTTTAGCTATAACTAATCTATCATTCTTACTATAATCCTTAATAACATCCATCTTTGTATTTGAGAAATTCTTGTTTATTTCTTTTACTAGATCATCTTGTTGAGCTGGATTTATTTCCATAGCAAGTATCAAGTTATTATGGTTTTCTAGTTTTAATTTAATTTGTTTGAGCAGTTTGAAGTAATGACTAAGACCATTATTTTGTGAGTATAGAGCTGATTTAGGCTCTTTTTTTATACTCTCCTCCTTCATTTCTTTTTCATTTAAGTAGGGGAGGTTGGCTAAAATATATATGTTTTCATGTTTATTTAAAGTATTAGCACTTATTTGAGATAGTAAATCACAGTGTTTAAATTCAACATCATTTGAAACTTTATGCTTTTTAGCATTTTTTTTAGCAATTATAAGAGCCTTTTTACTGACATCGGTAGCTAAAAAGTGATAATTATTAAATAAGTCTAAGTTTAAGTTTTTTATTAAACTTATAATTAAAGCACCAGAGCCAGTGCCAATATCTATAGTTAAAGTATTATTAAAGTTAAAGTCTTTAAAATAATCAATAAATAATTCTGACTCAGGGCGGGGAATTAGGACGTTTTTATTTACAATGAAACTTAGGTTATAGAAATGTTTTTCTTTGAGAAGATAAGCTAAGGGTGTATTTTGTGTTCTTTTTTGGCAAAGATAGGCTATTTTTATGGCAGTGAAGGTGCTTACCTTATCTTCTTTGTGAGAGAGAATATAAGCTCTATCCTTTTTTAATATGTGAGCTAATAGTAGCTCAGCTTCAAAATCAGGCTTCTCAATGGAAGCCTGTTTTAGTCTAGTATTACAGTAGTGGAGTAGTTTATGAATTGTCATCTTCTCTATTTAATTCTTTTTGTGCTTGTTTAAGTGAGTTTATAATATCTTCGATATCACCATCCATTATTTTTTCAAGTCCATGCCATGATTTTTTAATCCTGTGGTCAGTGAGTCTATCTTGAGGGAAGTTGTACGTTCTAACCTTATCACTACGATCACCTGAGCCAACCTGTTTCTTTCTCATGCTAGAGTCTTGCTCTCTTTTTTCTTCTTCTTGTTTAGCTAAAAGGCGAGATCTAAGAACTTGCATAGCTTTATCTTTATTTTGGTGTTGAGATTTTTGATCCTGACAGCTCACAACTAAGCCAGTAGGGATGTGTGTTAGTCTAATAGCTGATTGAGTAGTGTTTACACTTTGACCACCAGGACCAGAAGAACAAAAGGTATCAACTCTAACATCAGCAGGACTAATCTCTAAATCAACTTCTTCTGCCTCAGGTAGCACAGCTACAGTAGCAGCAGAGGTATGAATTCTACCACTTTTTTCAGTTTCAGGAATTCTTTGTACTCTGTGAGTACCAGCTTCATATTTTAAATGAGAATAGACATTTTCCCCGCTAACTGAGATGGTTATTTCTTTGTAGCCACCAATACCAATTGGGTTAGAGTTTAAAATCTCACTTTTAAAGTTTTTTCTTTCACAGTATCTGCTATACATTCTAAAAAGATCAGATACAAATAAAGCGGACTCATCTCCTCCAGTACCAGCTCTTATTTCAATAATTGCATTCTTAGTATCATTAGGGTCATCTGGGTTTAATTTTTCATCAAGAGCATCTTCTAGTTTTTCAATTTCATTTTCTAAGTCTTTGTTTTCTTCTTCAGTCATTTCTTTCATATCATCATCTAAATCTGAGTTAAGCATATTTTTGTTTTCCTCTAGTTGCTTTTGCTTTTCTTCTAATGAAATAATGATATCATAAAGGTCTTTCACTTTAGCGTGTTCTTGTGAAACCTTTTTTAGCTTATCTGGGTCTTGATTAATTTCTGGATTAGATAACTTAGTTTCTAAATCTTTAAATTTCTCTTTTATCTCTTCGAACATGTTTATATTAGCTGATATATTAGATTATATATTTATAATATCATTGATATATTTATATTATACATTAATATTAGCTTTTTTTATAAATATATGCAAAAAAACAGTCTTTTTAAATATTTCCTATATAAAAATATTAAATAAAGACTGCCTTTTTATTTTTCCTCTGCTTTTTTAGCTGCTCTTTTAGCTCTTTTTGCCTTCTTACCTACTCTAGATTTAGATAACTCTTTTTGAGTCTCTCTTTTAGCTTGAAACTTCTCAACTCTTCTTGCAGAGTCAACCAGTTTTTGCTTACCAGTGTAGAAAGGATGACAATTAGAACAAAGTTCAACTTTAATCTCACCAACGGTAGAACCGGTAGTGAAAGTATTACCACAAGCGCATTGCACTTTGATTTCTTGATTGTATTGTGGGTGTGTATCTTTTTTCATATTGATTTTATACAAATAAAAAAACGAATTCTTTCGCTTAGTTATTATATTATCACCTATATTAAAATTAATCAAGAGCTAGTTATTAAATAAAGTTTTTGTTATAATGACAATATGACAAAAATTAATAATATTGCCAAAAATACATCATATCTAACTTTAGCGCTGATAGGTCAAAAGATAATATCTTTTACCTATTTTACTATTTTAGCTAATAATTTAGCGCCTGAGCAGCTAGGTAAATATTACTTAGCTATTTCGCTCACTACTATTTTTGCTATATTTATTGATCTTGGTTTAATTAATGTTTTAACCAGGGAAGTAGCTAAAAGACCTTTTGAGTCTAATAAGTTATTAGGCAATGTTTTAAGCTTAAAGATTCCTTTATCTGTAATAGCAATAGGAGCTGTGATTTTAACTACCTACCTACTTGGTTATGAAACCCTAACTAAACACTTGGTTTATATCTCTTCAATTAGCATGATACTGGATTCTTTTACCACCACCTTTTTTGCTGTAAGCAGAGGACACCATAATCTTATCTATGAAAGTGTTGCTTCAATACTTTTTCAGCTAATAGTTATGAGCTTTGGTTTATGGGCTTTGTATTCTGGTTATGGACTTTTATATATTATGTTAGCTCTGGCAATTGCTAGTTTATTTAACTTTATTTATTCTTCAATAGTTCTTAGCTTTAAAATAGGAGTGAAAATTAGTTTACAATATGACAAAAAGTTCTTTTGGACATTAATTAAGTTAGCACTACCTTTTGCTGGTTATGCTATTTTTCAAAGATTGTATACTTACTTAGATTCTGTCTTACTTTCAATTTTAGCTAATGAAATGTATGTAGGAATATATCAAATACCTTTTAAGATTATCTTTGCACTGCAGTTTTTGCCACTAGCTTTTGTAGCCTCACTTTATCCCGCCTTAAGTCATTACTGGGTACACAACAAAGAACAACTGCTAGTTTCCTTTAAAAGAGCTTTAAACTACTTAATGATTATATCAGTACCAATAATTTTTGGTACTATTGTTTTAGCTGATAAAATAATAATGTTATTTAATAGTGCTTATAGTGAGGCTATATTACCACTTCAGATTATAATTATAGCACTGCTATTTATTTTCTTAAATTATCCAATTGGCTCATTGTTAAATGCTTGTGACAGGCAGAAAAAGAATACCTTTAACATGGGCTTAACAGTGGTTTTAAGTGTTGCTTTAAACCTTATCTTAATACCTCTGTTTCAGGCTGTGGGTGCCGCTATTACTGTCTTAGTTAGTAATATGTTTATGTTTTTCTTAGGACTTTATTATAGTAGTCAAATAATGGATCTTAAGTTAAAATCAAATATATTAGTTCTTTTAAAGACCTTAGCAGCTGCTACAATAATGGCTTCACTAGTTTATATCTTAAAGGGTTATTTACATATAATATTTCTAGTGCTAATAGCTATAGTAGTATATTTCTTGTTTATATTTATTTTTAGAGCTATAAAAAAGGAAGATCTACTTAGTGTCTATAGAGCCTTAATTAAAAAAGAAAAACTATAAAAAAACTATGAAAATAGTTATCACTACATTAGAATATCCTCCACATCAAGGTGGGGTGGCAAATTATTATTATAACTTAAAGAAACACTGGCCTGAAAGTGAAGAGTTTTTAGTGCTTAGCAATAATGATAATAAGTTACTATGTAAAAAGAAGCTTCCTTTAAGATGGTTAAAGGCGTTGTTTTCTGTTTATAGTTATTACAGAAAAAAGAAAGCTGATTACTTGTTAGTTGGCCAAATTCTACCTCTGGGCACTGTTGCTTTAATATTAAAGACTTTTTTTAATATTAACTACGGCGTAGTTATACATGGCATGGACTTTAGCTATGCTATTAAAAATAAGAGAAAGGCTTTTATAACAAAAAAAATACTAAAGAATGCTAAAGACATTATTTCTGCTAATTCTTATACAAAAGACCTTGTTATTAGGTTTCTACCTGAAATAAAGGATAAAATTAAGGTTGTTAATCCAGGTGTTGAGGCTGGTAGCGCAGATATGAAGGTGCTAGAAGAGCTGAAAAATGAATATAATCTAGATAATAAAATAGTGATATATAGCTTAGGTAGACTTGTTAAAAGAAAAGGTTTTGATAGTGTTATTAAAGCAATAGACAGCTTAGATAAAAGCATTAAAGACAGACTTGTTTATGTTATCTCAGGTAGTGGTGTAGAGGAGGATAATTTGAAAAAGCAAGCAAAGAATAAAGAGTTTAAGGTTGTTTTTACTGGCTCTATTTCAGAGACAAAAAAGTGGTCATGGCTTTATTTATGTGATATATTTGTAATGCCTTCTAGAGATATTAGTGGTGATTTTGAAGGCTTTGGTATTGTATTTTTAGAGGCAGCACTAGGTAAAGCTCCATCAATAGGATCTTTAAGTGGAGGTATAAAAGATGCAATTAGTGATGGTAGTAGCGGTTTTCTAATTAAAGAAGATGATATTAATGATTTAGCAAGTAAAATTAAAGTTTTAATAGAAGATGAAAAATTAAGAGAAGAAATGGGAAGCTATGCTTATAGCAGAGCTAAAGACCAATTTACTTGGTCTAAACAGTCTAAATTATTCTATGATATATTAAATAAATAAAATTATGATATCAGTTATTATTCCAGTATATAATCAGGGGAAAAAACTTGTAGCTACTCTTGAGAGTTTACTGAAGCAAAGTTATCAGGACTTTGAGGTTATTATTGTTAATGATGCCTCCACTGATGATGTTGAAACTAGAGTTGAGAAATTTATTTCATCAAACACAATTAAACAAAAGATTCTATTTCTAAGAAATCAAGCAAATCTTGGTGCTCCTGCTTCTAGAAATAGAGGATATAATAATTCAAAAGGAGAATATTTATTATTTTCTGATGCAGACGCTGTCTTAAAGCCTAATGCTCTTGAAACAATGGTTTTCACTTTAGACAACAACAGTGATGTTGATTTTGTTTTCAGTTCCTTTAATTGGGGTAGGAAAGTCTTTAAATTGGAGGAGTTTTCAATTGAGAGATTACAAGAAGGTCCATTTATTCATACTATGTCGATGCTCAGAAGGGAAGCTATGCCAGAAGGTGCTTGGGATGAAAGTCTAAAAAAACTACAGGATTGGGATTTTTTCTTAACTATAGCTGAGAGTGGTAAAAAGGGTTTGTTTATTGATCAAGTGCTATTTACTATTAAACCAGGTGGAAGCATTAGTTCTTGGGTACCTAGTTTTGTGTATAAATTATTTCCTTTTTTACCAGTGGTAAAGAAATATAATAGAGCTGTAGAAATTGTTAAAAAGAAGCATAATCTATGAATTTAAAGTTTAAAGAAATTATCAATAAAAGATTCTATTATTTAGTTTCAGTACTACTTTTAATTGAATCTTTATCTTTTTTAAGTTACTTTTTTCCATCTCTTAGAGAAATTAGCTTTTTTGTTATAGCTTTGGCTGTTGTTTTTTTAGCTATTAAAGATTTGAAATACGCTCTGTATCTAATAATCATTGAGCTTATTATTGGTTCACATGGTTATATTTTCTTTAGTGAGATATTCAACTTTGAAATTTCAATACGTATTGCTATGTGGTTAGTAGTGATGGTGGTATGGTTTATTAAGTATCTAATTTGGTTGAAAAACTATCTACAAACTGCCGTTGAAGACAGAGAGAAAGGAAGTGTTTTCTATTTCTTTGCTTACTTCCCAGCCTTTTTACTACTAGGCTTATTTATATTAATAGCTACTATTAAAGGGGTAACACTTAGCAATGATTTAAGTGTATGGTTTAGTGATTTTAACTCTTGGCTTTATTTCTTAATACTTCTACCTTTTATCTATGTATTTAGAAATAATAATATTAAAGGATTAATTAGGGATATAGTTACAGTATTTTTAGCAGGGGTAACTTGGGTTTCCCTGAAAACATTAATACTACTTTTTTTCTTTTCTCATAATCTACCTATAATAGAACCTTTGTATGCTTGGAGTAGAGCTTATTTACTGGCAGAAATTACAGCTTTAGATAGTGGTTTCTATAGAATATTCTTTCAGTCTCATATATATAACTTAATGCTTATCATTATAGCTTTATTTAGTTTTAATGATTTTAAAAAAGTATCCAAGAAACAAAAATATGCACTAATAGCCATATTTAGTCTTTCCTTATCATCAATACTACTGAGCTTATCTAGAAGTATTTGGGTGGGTTTAATATTAGGATTTATAGTGTGGTTTGTTTATATAATAAAGAAATATGAAAAGAAATTGGTTTATTATAATTTAGCAAGACTCTTAATTATTAGTATATCTGCAGTGTTTTTAATTGTAGCAGTAATAAATATACCTTTGCCAGGATATAGTTCAGATTTTAACGCAGGTAAAACCTTTAAAGAAAGAGCTAATTTAAAAGATAAAGATGAAGCTGCAATTTCTTCTCGTTGGTCACTGCTTGAACCAATGTCAAAGGAAATACTTAAGTCACCAATTATTGGTCATGGTTTTGGAAAAGAAATTACCTACATCTCTCAAGACCCTAGAGTATTGGAGAGAAATAGTAGCGGTGAATATACTACCTCAGCCTTTGAGTGGGGCTGGCTTAGCATTTGGCTTAAAATGGGAATATTAGGACTACTAGCTTATATATGGTTATTCTATAGGGTGATATCAGATGCTTTTAGGGATAAGCATAATCAACCATATATTTGGGGATTAGGTTTAAGTTTGTTGGCACTGGTAGCTGTGAATTTCTTCACTCCTTATCTTAATCATCCTTTAGGTATAATGTACTTAATATTAATTAGTTTAATAGTATCAAGTAATAAGGTGTATTATTTAAAAAATTAAAAACATGAAAAAGTATTCATTAGAAATTATAGTTTTTATTAGTGGAGCTATGATTATGATATTAGAGCTGGTTGGTTCAAGAGTGGTTGCCCCTTATGTGGGGACCTCAACTTTTGTGTGGACGAGTTTAATTGGTGTTATTTTAGCTAGTTTAAGTCTGGGTTATTATTTAGGTGGTAAAGTTGCTGATAGAAACCCTAAAGCAGAGAAACTAGCTTGGATTATCTTTATTGCTTCAGCCCTGATAGTTTTAACCTGGATAATTAAAGATCAGGTTATGCTTATGAGCTCCATAATTTCTGATAATCGCCTTAGAGCTTTATTTAGCGCTACTGTATTATTTGTTCCTGCTAGTTTATTTTTAGGCATGGTTTCACCTTATGCCTTTAAATTAAAGCTATCTAATTTAGATACTAGTGGGCAAACTGCTGGAACTTTGTATGCACTATCTACACTTGGAAGTATTATTGGTACTTTCTTGGCTGGCTTTTATTTAATACCAAGTTTAGGCACACAGAAACTTTTAATACTTATAGCTTTAGCTTTAGCGCTGAATACATTGCTTATTAAAGAAGGGAAGACTTGGTATCTTAGAGCTTTATACTCACTTATTTTGTTTGTATTACTCTTTTTTAATTTTAATACTGTTGATGTGCAGGCTAAAAACTTTATTGACTTAGATACAAAATACAGCAGGGTCTGGATATATGACACAGAGTATAAAGGTAAGGAGACTAGAGTGCTTTTAAGGGATGATAAGTTTCACAGTGCTAAGTACTTAAATAGTGATGAGCTTGTTTTTGATTATACTAAGTATTATAATTTAGCGCTGAATCTTTTAGCTCAGAGTGAAGAAACTTTAATGCTAGGTGGCGCTGCTTATTCTTATCCTCAATATCTTTTAAAGAATTATCCTAGCTTAGGTGTTGATGTGGTAGAGATTGACCCTCAACTAACTGCTTTAGCAAGAGAACATTTCGGACTAAAAGATCATGATAATCTAAACATATATCATGATGATGCTAGAATATATATTGATAATAATAAAAAAGACTACGACATTATTTATGGTGATGCTTTTTCTTCTCATTACAGCGTGCCTCACCACTTAACAACACTAGAGTTTAACAATAATATATATGATTCATTAAAAGAGGAGGGTGTTTATATTATGAATATTATTTCATCTATTGATGGTCCTAAGTCTGATTATTTCAAAGCTCAATACTTCACTACAGCTAGTGTTTTCGATGAGGTGCTTGTTTTTCCAGTGGTAGATAAAGATAATGAGCAATTAGTGCAAAATATTATACTTTTAGCATATAAAGGTGAAAAAACAAGAGATGAATTAATTACTAATTTGGAAGATACTAAGTATTTAGATAGCTTATATATGGTAGATGACAATGATTTTAAGATGATATTAACGGATGATTATGCCCCAGTAGAATACTTTATAGGTAAAATTAAGTAAGTATTGATATATTTATAATTATATTGTATAGTTATAACCAAATAAAAATTATCTAAAATACTATGTCTGAACAAATTATTTCGCAAGAAGGCTATGATAAATTAAAAAAAGAACTAGACTACTTATTAACAACAAAAAGAAGAGAGATTGCTGACAGAATTGAAAAAGCTAAGGAATTAGGTGACTTAAGTGAGAACGCAGAATACAGTGAAGCTAAAGATGCTCAAGCTTTAAATGACTCTAGAATATTAGAGATTTCAAGCACTTTGAAGAATGTAACTGTTGTAGACAGCAAGCATTCAAAAAATGAAGTAGGTATGGGATCGAGCGTGGTTGCTAAAACTGGCAGCAAAGAGAAGAGCTTTAAGATTGTTAGTTTTAATGAAGCCGATCCTTTGGAGGGGAAGATTTCCAATGAATCACCACTTGGTGTTGCATTTTTAGGAAAAAAGAAAGGTGATGATGTGATTGTTAGAACACCTAGAGGGGAGATTAAATACAAAATTCTTAAAATAGAATAATATGGAAAACAAAGGTACAAGCGAGAGAGAAGATAGATTGAGAAAATTAAATAATCTACAGGATTTAAACATCAATCCTTATCCTGCCACTTCAAATAGAGATACAAATATTAAAGAATTTGCTGATAATTTTGATACACTAAACACTGAACAAAAAGAAGTAACTATAGCAGGCAGAATTAGATCACTTAGATCTCATGGAAACTTAGCTTTTATTAACTTAGAAGATGAGTCTGGAAATGTGCAAGTAGTTATCTCAAAGAAAGAGTTAAATAATACAGATGACTACAAACTATTTAGCAAGAATATTGATAACGCAGACTTTATCCAATTTAGTGGCTTAGCTTTTGTTACTCACAAAGGTGAAAATAGCCTCTTAGCTAAAGATTTTAAAATATTAAGCAAAACTCTTAGACCTGTACCTGATTCTTGGTATGGATTAAAGGATGAAGAAGAGAGGTATAGGAAGAGATACTTAGATATATTACTTAATCCAGAAATTAGAGATATGGTTAGAAAAAGAGCTAAGTTTTGGCAGTCTATGCGCCAATTTATGCTTGATAAAGGCTTTTTAGAGGTTGAAACACCAGTACTTGAAACAATGCCCGGAGGAGCCGATGCAGAGGGTTTTGTGACTCATCATAATGCCTTAGATATCGATGTGTTTTTAAGAATTTCAACTGGTGAGCTTTGGCAAAAAAAACTAATGGTAGCTGGTTTTGAGAAGACTTTTGAAATAGGTAGGCAGTTTAGAAATGAAGGAATGGATGCTGAGCACTTGCAAGACTACACTCAAATTGAATTCTATCTTGCTTATGCTGACTACAATAAAGGTATGGAGATAGTAGAGGAGATGTATAAATATGTAGCTAAAGAAACCTTTAACACTTTAAAGTTTAAAATAAGAGGATTTGATATAGATCTTGGAAAGAAATGGGAAAGATATGATTACAGAGAAACTGTTAAAGAAAAAACTGGTATTGACATATTAGATAGCAATGAAAAAGAAATTAAAGCAAAACTTGATGAATTAGGTGTAAAATATGATACTAAGGGCTTTAACATCACTAGAGCAATAGATAATCTTTGGAAATACTGTAGAAAACAAATTGCAGGACCTGGCTTTTTAGTTGGTGTACCTATCACTGTTTCTCCATTAGCTAAGAAAGATGACAAACATCCTGAAATAGCTCAAAGATTTCAACCTATTATCGCTGGTTCTGAGCTAGGAAATGGTTATAGTGAGTTAAACAACCCTCTTGAGCAAGAACAGCGCTTTAAAGAGCAGCAGAAACTAAGAGAAGCAGGGGATAAGGAAGCGCAGATGCACGACAAGGACTTTGTGGAAGCTTTGGAGTATGGAATGCCTCCTACTTGTGGTTTTGGTACTAGTGAAAGGCTGTTCTCATTCTTAATGGATAAGTCAGCCAGAGAAGCACAAATATTTCCACTTTTAAAACCAAAGAAATAATTTCTTAATTATATAAAATAGTTAAACACGATAAATGCTAGTATTAAATTACTAGTACTATTCGGGGATCGTCTAATGGTAGGACGCCTGGTTCTGGTCCAGGTAATCGGGGTTCGAATCCCTGTCCCCGAGCTACAATCAAAGACACCTGTGTTTACAGGTGTTTTTGTGTATATTTTGACTCGAATCCTTGTTGGGCTATTAGTATTATTTTGAGTGTGATATAATTTAAATATGAATAAGAATATAGGTAAAGAAAATAACCTTGCCTTTGTTGATGGTCAAAATTTGTACATGGGCACAGACTCTGACAAGCCAAGTTGGCATGTAGATTTAAAGAAATTTAGAGTATATTTAAGAGATAAATATAAAGTTTCTAAAGCTTTTTATTTTTTAGGTTGTGTAATTGACGGCAATGATAAGTTATATGATGAAATACAAGATTCAGGCTTTATTTTAAAGTTTAGAGAACATAATCCAGCTATGTTAGGTTTAAAGAAGGGAAATGTCGATTCAGATATAATTTTTCATATTATGAAACTTTTATATCAAAAAGAAGAATTTGATAAAATTATTTTAATTTCTGGAGATGGCGATTATAAAATGTTAGTAGATTTTTTAATTAAAGAGAATAAGTTCAAAAAAATACTTTTTCCTAATAAATATTTCGCCTCTTCCTTGTATAAAAAATTGGGCTCAGAGTATTTTGATTACTTAAGTAATGAGAATATAAGAAAGAAAATTATATATAAAAAAAAGACTCCTTAGGCACAAGGCCGTTCGGATTCTTTTTGTCTTAATATTATTAGTATATATTATTTAAGGATATAAGTCAATAAAAATTATAATATGAGTATAAAAATAATATACTTTGTACATGGAACTACTAAAGATAACATTACAGGAAAATCTACTGGATGGGCTCCTGGTTTATTGTCTGAATTAGGAATACAACAAGCTAAAGAGCTGAAAGGTCAAATAGAAGATAATAGTTTTGAAATAATGTTTTCTTCAGATTTAAAAAGAGCAGTAGACTCAGCTGAATTAGGCTTTAGATATGCTCATAGAATAATTCAAGATAAATGATTAAGAAAGTGTACTTATGGCGACCTAAATCAAGCTGATGAAAATTTAGTTAATTATTCTGATCATGTTAATTATTCTGATCATATAGAAACCCCTTTCCCTAACGGAGAAAGTCTAAGAGATGTAGAGAAAAGAATTAAAGATTTCGTTGATTACCTAAAAAAAGAATATGATGATAAATATATAGCCATCATGGCTCATAGAGCACCACAATTAGCTTTTGAAATGATTTTAAATAATAAAACTTGGGAACAAGCTATTTCCGAAGATTGGAGAAAAGATAAAGCTTGGTAAGCTGGATGGATGTATACTATAAAATAATTTTAGTTCCAACTTTGTCCCACTCTCTGAGCATTATTTAAAAGCACCTGTATTTACAGGTGTTTTTGTGTATATTTTGATGAGTATTTTTTCTTGAATAAATTAGTTAAATAAAAATAATAATTTCTAGATATACATTTAGTATTTATGCTAGTTTGCAAAAATATTAATAATATTATAAAATTAAAATAATTATTAAGTAGAGATTATAATATTATTATATGATAAATTTGTATGTAGTAAGGCATGGTACTACGGAATATAATAAAAAATCAATTACAATGGGTCATGTTGACTCTCCTTTAACTGGAGATGCTGTAGAAAATATTAAAGTTTTAATTGATAAATTAAAAGATATAGACATTGATTATATTTATGCTAGTGATTTGGGAAGAGCTCAAAAAACAGCTACTGTTATAGCTAATAGTCTTAGCATTGAAAAAGTTATTCCCTCAAAAGATTTAAGGGAAATTAATTACGGAGTTTTTGCTAATAGAAAAAAAGATGAGGTGAAAAAAGAGTGTCCAGAGTACAAAACGAAGGCAGATTTTGTTTTTCCTGAAGGGGAAAGTTATTATCAAATGCAATTAAGAGTTATTAAATTTATTAATTCTATTGAAAAAAATCATCATAAAAATAATATTTTATTGGTTGTTCACTCAGGAGTAATTAGGGCTATATATACTTATTTTCATAATTTAGATTTCCAGCATCATTTAAAAAAAAATTTTCTCATGAATATATAGGTCAATATGTTTTAGATAATGGTATTTTAACTTCTTACAAAAGATTAAACGAATAATTTTTATATTCTTTGTCCCTTGCTAGCTTGGTTCAAACTTCGTCCGACTCCTCGAGCAAGTTAAAACATGCTAATATTAGCCTGTTTTTTTATACTTAAACTATATAATTAAGCCTTTATAATTAGTTGACCTCTATTTAGTATTTTGATATTATATCAATATATATTGATATATTATGAAAGATTTGCCTTGTTGCCAAAATAATTTAAAGAGTGAAGAGGGTTTTACTGACGTTAAAAGATTTCTTAAGTTAATTAATGAATCAAATCGCCTTAAGATTCTTTGTTTTTTAAGTAATGGAGAAAAATGCGTATGTGAAATATGGCAAGAACTTGGTTTGTCACAGAATTTAGCTTCCCATCATCTTAAAAAATTAAAAGATTTTTATTTAATTAAATCTAGACAAGAGGGAAGAAAGATCATTTATTATACAAATAAAAAAACCATTGAGAAGTATACTAAACTTTTAAATAAATTTTTAATCTCAAACTTATGAAAATTCAAGTATTAGGTTCAGGTTGCCCTAGTTGTAAAAACCTACACCAAACAGTAATAAAGATTGTGAATAATTTAAATTTGGTCGCAGAACTAGAATATTCCACTGATGTTTCTAAGATAGTGGAGCTAGGAGTGATGACTAGTCCAGTATTAGTAATTAACGACGAGCTTGTAAGTGCTGGAAAAGTACCTAATAAATCTGAGCTTGAAAAAATAATTTCAGAGAGAATTCAAAAATAATTTATGAGTTTATTTCACCCATTTGAGCTTGTAAGTAATTGGCTTACTTTTACAATTTTTAACATTGAGCAAGGTTCACAATTAGCAAGTAGTGTTCATTTTTTTATTTATGATGCTTTGAAGATCTTTCTTTTAATACTACTTATAACTCATTTTATGAGTACACTTCGATATTATTTACCGATAGAGAAGTTACGTGTTTTTTTAACTAAAAGAAAGTTATTTGGATTAGATTATTTTTTTGCTACTATATTTGGAGCTATTACTCCATTTTGCTCATGTTCTTCTATACCTCTTTTTATTGGTTTTTTACAGGCCAGAATTCCACTCGGTGTGACTTTTGCTTTTATGATAACCTCACCACTTATTAACGAGGTAGCAATTGCACTTTTTTTAGGTATATTTGGCTGGCAAATAACATTATTGTATATAGGAGCTGGGATTTTAATTGGAATGATTGGAGGTTTTATTTTAGGTAAGTTAAAAATGGAAAAATATGTGGCTGACTTTGTTTGGAAGATTGACTCTAAAAATCAAAACCAAGGAAATAACAAAAAAGAATCATTAATTAAAGTTTTTCCTAAAATTTCTCAAGAGGCATTTAGTATAATCAAAAAAATAGTCGTTTATATTATTATTGGTATTGGTATAGGTGCAGTTATTCATGGATATATTCCAGAAGAATTTTTTGATAAATATTTAGGAAACAATAATTTTTGGTCTGTTCCTTTAGCTACAATTTTAGCTGTACCCATGTATGCAAATGCCAGTAGTGTGATACCAATAATAGAATCGTTAGTAACTAAAGGTGTACCTCTTGGAACTGGCTTAGCTTTTATGATGGCTGTTGTGGGTCTTTCTTTACCTGAAGCCTTAATCTTAAAAAAAGTATTAAAATGGCAACTTTTGTTAACTTTTTTCGCTGTGGTTACGGTTGGAATAATAATAATAGGTTATTTGTTTAATTTTTTGTTTTAATTTTAGTTCAAACTCCTGCCGTGACCTCAAGCAAATATTAAAAGCATCTATAAATATAGGTGTTTTTTGTTTGTTTTGTTTTGTCAGAATATGTTGATAATTTAGGTGCTCCAAATACAAAGGCATTGACAATCTTTTTTAGGATATAAAAAACGTCAATTACATTTTATTTTATTGTATAAGTGAATATAATTTCAAAGTTTTTAGTAATTGTTATATAATATGATTATGTTAACAGAAAGACAAAAAAAATGGATTAATAATTTATCAGATGAAGACAAAATCGAAATTCTTCCATTTGATGAAACAAGTATAGAAAAATTCAATGAGATTAAAGATAATATTGGGAATTCTTTAGGTAAAGAAATAAAAGTAGAGCATCACGGCTCTACTAGTTTGGGGATAGCTGGACAAAACGAAATTGATATCTTTATTCCATTACCACCAAATGAATTTTACTTAAAAACATTAGTGGCAGAATTATCTGAATTATTTGGTTCTCCTAAGAGTGTTCATAAAACAAGAATACGATTCCAAATATTTAAAGACAGTAAAAAAATTGATATATTTTTAATTGATGAAAATAGTAAAGGATGGTTAGATGGATTAAAATTCGAAGAATATTTAAAAACACACAATGATGCATTAAAGGAATATGAAGATTTAAAGTATGCTTGCATAGGACTTTCTATAAGAGAATTTTATAAAAAGAAATTAGAGTATATAAACAAAATTTTATCTTATTAAAGTACTTTCAATTTTGTTTGTGACCCAACAAATAGATCAAATAAACTTAGTATCGGTCTATTTTTTGTTTTATACTACCTCTAATGAAGTTAATATGATACTATTTAAGTGTAACATAATATAGTTTTTAAATAATATGAAAAAGAATTTGTTAAGAATTATTGTAGTAGTGTTTATATTATTATTTATTTTTATTGCTTTATTTTTTTTAATTCCAAATAGCTGTGAGAATGAATTTAAAACGTACCCAGAAAAAGGATATTGCGAATTTAACTTAGAAAATTGTGAGGGTTTGTTTGGTTGTAAGGAATATAATAATGTGCAAGTTCCTTGTGAAAGCGTGTCCACCTTGTGCGGTGAAAAAGTGCTTTGTGATTGTGGTAATTCGTTTAACAATAAAACGAGAGAGCTAGAAAATAATGCTAACATTAATAATCTGCCAAATAGTTTTAAGGCTGACTATATTTTATTTCAAAATTACATTTCACGAGTTTTTAAAATTGAAGATTATCACATGCCGGGTCTTAGTGTTATTAATGGAGAAATAGATTGCAAAGAAACTGGTCCAAATCCAAGTTTAGGGACTTTAACTACTAAAATTATCACTCGTGAAAAGGAAATAAATGATAAGAAATATTGTGTGATGTATTCTATTGCGGGAGCGGCTGAATCAATTTCTACACAAAACTCATATACAACTGTAATTGATGATAGAGTTTATCTTGTTAATTTTGGTGCTCATTATAATAATTGTGGTGATTACTTAGAAGAAGGGGTATTTGAGTGTGTAACAGAGAGAAAAAATTTTAATTTAGACCTTTTGGTAGATCAAGAGATTGAAAAATTAATAAATAAAAAATTAAAGGATCTATAATGTATAGTATTAAAATTAGATTAAGTTCATTAAGATAAAGATAGGTCTTTTTTGAAAAATATTTAAATTATATTTACCTTCCCCAGTGATTGACAAAAGTATACTCTAGTAGTATGCTTTTTTATTAGTTGAAATCATATTGTTGAACATTAAAAAAGGAGGATGTAATATGTTAGAGTTAAGACCTTATTACTATAAACGAAACTTGAGAGATACCCATTGTGATTATGGAGTGGTAGCAGATAGTGTTGAAAAATGTCCAATTGGTATAGTTGATAAAATTGGATTAGCATGTACAGTTCATAGTTGTTGCCAGGGAAATAGTCGTTTTATGCATATAGCTCCTAATAGGAACAGCTGGATTATGTGTAAAGAAACAACAAAAAAAATGAATGCAGATCCTTCAGCCGGACAACAGGAAACTTGTGTAGAAAAGTTTATAAAATAAACTTAATAACTTATAAAGATTGGCAAATGTCAGTCTTTTTTATTTTAACGATAATAGTGCTTCTAAGATTAAATATAGCCTAAAATAGTCTAAAACTTGAAAAAAAGTGATAAATTTGATATTATTTAAAGAAGAAAAAGGACCTTAACAGCTATTTAAAATAGAAACTAAAGTTAATTAAGAATAAAAGCTAATGCAGATTTATAGAACAATTTGAATCTCATTAATAATTTAAATATATTTAATAATTAAATTATAAAATTATGTGGTACAAAAAAATTCTAGAAAACACAGTAAACATAGTATTTCTTCTAGTAGAAATATTTTTAGTTTTTAGGTTTACCCTAAAGCTTTTCGGAGCTAACCAAACAGCACCATTTGTTAGATGGATGTATGAAACTTCAGAGCCACTACTTTACCCATTTAAAGGAATGTTCTCAAGTCCTGTTTTGGAAGGTGGTGTAGTTATAGAGTTCTCAACTCTATTTGCTATAATTGCATATGCTCTTGTGGCTTGGGTAATTATTGAGATTATAAACTACTTAAGTAATTTCAGAGATAAAGATGAAACTAAAGAGGACTAGAATATAGTTAAAATAAATCATATAAAATTACGTATATATTTCATTGTATACGTAATTTTTTTATATTTTAAACTTATTTATATACAAGGTTTAAGAATTAAAGATCGTCAGTGGCTGTTTTTTTATTAGGTTATACCTTGACATATTATTATATATATGATACTATATAAGTATTAAATTTATTGTTCATTTATAAACCAGGGGTATGCCACATGAAGACTCATTCTTATTTTATGACTCAACCTGTCGTGTATTCCACAAAATTTTAAATTATGGCAATTTTATTTGCATTTCTTTTTGCGTTTGGTCTATTGATTGGTTACATTTGGGGAAACTCTAGAAAAGGATTATTGGTAAAATATACCAATGAATTACCCAATGGTTTTATGAGAGTAGTAAGTACTGACAAAGTTTCAACAGTGTTAGAACAGGTTAGTGTTGGCAGAAAACGCTTTTTAGTTTCTACAGAAGTTTTTGGTGGCAAACCTATACGCCCCAAAGAAATAGTCAGGAAAATAAAAAGTGAGAGAGAAAGAAAAAGTCTGGATATACCTGTACTAGGTTATCCACCGCTAATCAAAGACATGATTTAAAAAAACAACAAGTAGTCCATCTATTCCAGATGGACTCTTTTTTTATGTTTTATTACCTGTTAAACAGCTTAAACGTATGATATAATTAAAAAAGTATCTATACTTTTACCTGAAACAGAGTTTGTTGTTAGATATTATTAGTAATTAATTATTAATATAAATAATATGCAAAAAGACAACTACAAAATATTTCTACTTATGTTAACACTGTCATTTATTGTAATGCATGCTGTTATGTTTTTTAATGTTGATGCTTTAAATCATATATATCTAAGTACAACTAGGCTTTATATGACTTTGCTTATGGTGAGCCCTATGGCTGTGATAATGCTTTTATTAATGCGTAAACACATGTATCAAAATAAAAGAATGAATGTTTTAATTGTTAGCATTGCTAGTGTTGTATTTATATCTAGTTTAATATTATTAAGAGCTCAAGAGCCAATAGGGGATAAACAATATATGAAAGCCATGATACCTCACCACTCATCAGCAATACTTACTAGCCAAGAAGCAAACCTAAAAGATCCTGAAGTAAAGGAATTAGCGCAGCAAATTATTGAGACTCAAATAAGAGAAATAGAGCTAATGAAAGAGCTTTTAGAGAAATAGTATAAGCTTCTTTATTATTAAAATACTTTGTTTACAAACTTGCTAAAAGAATAAATGATTGATATATTAATGATGAAATAGGCTTCATCTTGAAAGATATACTAAATATAATATATATTAAAGTATTTATTAATATTTAGCCCTTTAATGCATTATATGATTAAAAACATATTACAAATTATAATAATATTTGTTTTTGTATTTAGCGCTTTGCCAATACAGACTCAAGCTTCAAGCTGGAATAAAGATCTTGCTGGAAAAATACTTATACAAGTAGAAAATAACGGGGAAGCATGGTATGTAGATACAGCTAGCAAGGAACGTTATTTCCTTAATCGTCCTAGTGATGCCTTCCAAATCATGAATGATTTAGGTCTTGGAATCTCAGAGAGTGACTATTTAAGATTTCAAAGCGTGGCGCCAGAGCGTCTCTGGGGTCGTATTGTTTTACGTGTTGAAAGTTTAGGCGAAGCCTATTATATTGATACTAAAAATGGTAATCTGCATTACTTAAGTAAACCAGTCGATGCTTTTAAAGTCATGGTTGACCATGGTGTGGGAATTAGTAATCATGATTTAAGCTTTGTACCGATAAGTAATAATTCAATTCAAACAAGTACACCCTTAAAAGTATCTTCTAACGCTAAAGAAGTGATAGATTTTCCCTCCGAACTTGAACTAAAAACATTTTATTTAGTAAACGATTATAGAGCTTCACTTGGCCTTAATAAACTAACCTGGAATGATGAAATAGCTATAATAGCTAGAGAGCACAGCCAAAACATGGGCACAGAAAAGGTTCTTTTTGGACATGATGGTTTTCTAGATAGATCAAATATATTAATTGATTCAATAAAAGCTACTGGTACAGCTGAAAATGTAGCTTATAATAATGGCTATGAAGATCCTGCTAGTCAAGCTCTTTCAGATTGGCTTGCCAGCAGTGGACATAAGGTTAATATTGAAGGTGATTATGATTATACAGCTATAGGTATTTATGTCTGTGATTCAGAAAGAATATTCTTTACTCAAATATTTACTAAGCAATAAATATGACTAATTTAGAAAAAAAGTATCCTAGAGTTGGAGTTGGTATCATGATTAGAAACGAGAAAGGGGAAGTATTGTTAGGTTTAAGAAAAGGCTCTCATGGATCAGGAGAGTGGTCATTTCCAGGTGGTCATCTTGAGTTTGGTGAAACTATTTTTGAAACAGCTAAGCGTGAGGTAAAAGAAGAAACTGGATTAGATATTGATAAGTTTAAATTAATATCTGTAGCAGACGAAATGAGATACATTAAAACAGATAATAAGCATTATTTAAATATTGGAGTGCTAGGCACTTATCAAGGAGGAAGACCTAGTGTTTTAGAACCTAATAAATGTGAAGAGTGGAATTGGTTTGACTTAAATAATCTTCCTAGTAAGTTGTTTGAAGGTACAGAATTAGTGATAAGAAACTTCAAAGATGCTAAGATTTATCAAATAAATTAAGTAAAATATTAATTCAAACTGTAAGTATTTGCTTGAGTTTGACAGAAAGTATACTACTAAAGTATACTTTTATGATGTTAAAAAATTATTCTTGAACCTTAAAACTAAATAGAATGGATATAGAAAAGTTTATTGAAAAAAAACGTACATTTGTAAGTATTATGATTAAAATGCTTCAAGTTTTAGATGCGAAAGTATTTGAAGACACCGCTCAGGTAAGGATAAGCAATGAATTTTGTGGTAGTGGTGGAATAGTGGGTTTTTCAGCAAAAAGATCTGTCTTTAGATCTATGGGCCTAAGTGATGATTATATTATTTTCATGGCTAGTCCTATGTGGAAAAATTTCATTAAAGTTGATTTTATTGAGCTTCACCTTAGTGCTGTAGCAGTTCACGAGGTTAGACATAGATTTCAACGTTACAACAAAAAATCATTGATTTCTCTTGATTTTGCTAAAGAAAATCTAGACATTGATCAGTCTTTAGTGGACTTCGCAGAGAAATCATCTAAAGATAAGTCGAAAGCTGTGAAGAAAAAAGAATTTGATGCTTTACTTATTGGTAGTTTAGCATCTAAACATTATCTCAAAAACTCTAAAGATAATGATCTATCTTTTAAAGGTATGGTTAGCTTAATTAAGTGCGAAGAAGATAATCTTCTTGAGATTATAAAAGAGTATGGAATGTCTTAATTCTTTTGTAATAATGATTTTAGTTCTGAACATGGATTTAATACAATCCTTAACATTAAAAAAATAGTAAACATGAAAGAAAGTATTATGAGTTTGAATGAAAGAAACCCTAGTGGTTTATTAGAAGTAAAGGAGCCGCTTACTATTTCGCAGTATCATGACAATTGTGGATTCAACTTGAAAAAAAGTTATCCGCTTTATCAATCAAAGGTGATTCAGAGCAGAGCTAAAGATTGGTTTTCAATTCCAGAAAGAACACTTGAAAATTTATTTAAAGTTCAAAAAGAACCAAAAAGAGATTTACTCATTGTTTACATTATTGAAGTACGAAAAGGCGATGAAGTTTATTGTTATCTGGTTTTATCCGATAAAGCTTATCATGAAGTATTAAGTGATGAAAGTCAGCAAATACTGCAAGTACAACAAATCTGTTCAAAGTTCCTTTTTATGCAAGAGAATCTCGTCTTAAAGTAGTACGAATTAAAAAACCTTGCAAAACACCCTGCTAAAATATTAGTGGGGTTTTTAATTTCCTTTAATATAATAATTTATTATCACTCTAACCATTGACATAAATGTATAGTTATAGTACTATTTTTAATATTAATTAGATAAACTGAACTTTAAAATCAAAAAGAGAAAAAATGAAAAGTATTACAGAATTTAAAGAACTGGCTTTCAAAAAGTTTAAAGTAGAAGAAAAACGACCCTTCATTAATGATCCTGTTATGTATCTCTATTCTCTAAAGTGGATAGTTCCTGAGGGGAAGGCTTTTCCAGAAAAAGAGATTGCAAAGATGAACTTAGCTTTTGATGAAAGAAGTTGTTTTGGAAGGTCCGTGAAAGCAGCTGTGATTGCTGAAACTTATTTTCCAGAAGAAACCTTTTATTCAGGTGAAGTGTATCAAGACTTGTTAAGAACAATATTAATTAATCGTGCTAGCCGACAAGACTGGAATGATGAAAGATATCTTAATGATATTTTGCAATATGAATCACCTCATTATGTTATTACTCATAACGAAAAACAGTTCGATCCAATTTTTAAGTATATCAGCTTAAAACCGGAGGACTTAGAACACCCGACAGTCGTTAAATATGACCTATGGAGTGGCTTACATGCTGGTTACTTGATAAGTGAAGCCTTTCTTTATGGATGATCCCAATGAGAGCCTGAAATATCTTCAAAAAATTAGGTTTATGTATCCTGACAATCTTTTAGTTAGAGAAAATATTGCTGGTCAGCAATTTCTTCTTGATGACTTTAACTCAGCTCTTAAAATTATGAAAGAGTCTGTAAAGATTAGAAAGGATGCAAAAATGCTATGGGTAGTTTGGATATTAACAGGCGAGGAAATTTACAAGAATCAAATTATTAATGAGTACAGTAAATCTATGTTTAATTATCTTAATAAGTTGTTCTTATGACAAGAGAAGATTTGTCACCGATTATGCAGCAAGCTTACGACGCTCTTCCCACAGAAGAGCAAAAGAGGGAATTCCTTGAACAGCATCATGACATGGTTAGTCAGATGACAAAAGGAGCAATCGCCCGCATTCAAGCTCGTAATACTTCTCATAATCTTAACTCACGAGTGCGTGAATTAATTAAACTAAGACCAGGAAAAGAACAAGCCTAAAAGTTAAATTGTTCACAACTATAGCCAATAATAATGTTGGCTATTTTTTATATAAAAAACAATCTTATTTATTACATTTTATTTTTTTATTTTACTTCGCTTTTTAGTTTAATCTTGTTATAATTTAAATAATTATGAATTATAAAAAAATAATTAAATTTCTCAAAAAGAATCTCTTTTTTGTTATATTAGTATTACTAATTATACTATTTGTAGTACTTAGTAATTTCTATAGCTGGGATTTAGGAGGATTGCTTTCTTCCAGAGAACAACTGGCTGAGTTTGTTAACTCTTTTGGAGTTTTGGGTGGTATAGTTTTAATTCTAATAATTGCAGTAGAAGTGATTATAGCACCACTACCAGGCTTTATTCCTGCTTTGGTGGCTGGATTTGTTTTTGGTCCTTTTTTAGGTGCTTTATATATTTATATTGGTAATATAATTGGAACGCTGGTTGTTTTCTTTTTAGTTAAGAAATATGGCAGATCTTTGGCATATAAATTCTTTAAAGAAAAAAATATTATAAAGTATGAAAAAGCTATAAATAGAAATGAAAACTGGTTATTGTTTTTATACTTTATACCAATTTTTCCTCTTGATGTAATAACAGCAGCTTTTGGACTATCTAAAATTAAGCCAAGAAAATTTATCATGAGTATTTTAATTGGTTTCTTGGGCTATGCTTTAATTTTGTCATTCTTTGGTGATGTTATTGCAGATTTTTATTTTAAGATTTTCTAAATAATTTATGTATATAACAAAAACAGACTACCTTGAATATACTTTTTGCAGAAAAAATCTTTGGTTAAAAAAACATAAACCAGAGATATTTGAGTCTTTAGAATTATCAGATTTTGAAAAGAAAATTATTGAAGAGGGGAATGTAGCTGACATTGAGGCTAGAAACTTATTTCTTGAAGGAGTTTTGGTGGATAGTCAAGGAAGGTATGCAATTACAGATACTAATAAGTATCTTAAAAGCAAGGAGAAAGTAATTTTTCAGGCAACCTTTTTTGAAGATGATTTCTATATCCGTGCTGATATTTTAGTATATAATAAAAAACTTAATGCCTATGAACTATATGAGGTAAAAGCCTCTAATGATGTAAAAAGAAAAGCTCCAAATAATTATGTTAATGATTTAGCTTTTCAGAAAAATGTTATTGAGAAAACTGGTATAAAAATATATAAAGCTGGTGTTATTCATTTAAATAGGCACTACAGAAAGAAAGGGGAAATTGATTATAATAAACTATTTGTTATTACTGACATAAGTGAGGAGGTAGAAGAAGCTCAAGGGAAAGTAAAAGAGGAAATGAAAGATATCAAGAAATATTTAGGAATGCCTGAGGAGAAAGAGTGTGAATGTTTATATAGAGGAAGAAGTAACCATTGTACTAGTTTTAATTATTCCAATCCTGAGGTTCCTGACTATTCTGTTCATGATATAAACAGGATTGGTTTAAACAAAAAACTTTTATACGATTTAATAGATAGACGCATATTTAAGCTAGAAGATATTGATAGGACAGATATGTTAACTGGAGCCAAAAAAGCTCAGTACGAGGCTTATATGGACAAAAAACCCATAATTAACAGGGAAGCTATAGCTAAAACACTATCTAAATTAAAGTTTCCTTTACAATTCTTTGATTATGAAGGTTTTATCAGCGCTATTCCAGTATTTGATAATTTCGGACCATATGAACAAGTACCTTTTCAATACTCCCTTCATATAATGCAAGAAAACGGCGCTGTAGACCACAAAGAGTTCATTATCACTGATACCAGTGATAACCCTACACTATCCTTAGTTAAACAAATGAAAAAAGATATTGATCCTAGCAAATCAACTATTGTCTGGCACATGAATTATGAAAAAGACAGAAACAAAAAACTAGCTGAGCTACACCCAGAGTACAAAGACTTTTTAGAGGAAATGAATGATAATATCTTTGATTTAAAAACAATATTTTCAAAGAATTATTATGTTGATTATAGGTTTAAGGGTAGTGCTAGTATAAAGAATGTTTTACCTGTTTTAATACCTGAGCTTAGCTATGATTCTTTAAACATTAGAAAAGGAGATCAAGCTAGTGAGCGCTGGGAAAAGATGATACATCCTGAAACAAATAAAGAAGAAAAGGGAAAGATAAAAAAGGATTTACTAGAATACTGTAAACTTGATACCTGGGCTATGCTTGAAATATATAATTATTTAATGGAAATAAAAAAAGGCTGATTATCTATCAGCCTTATTTTGTATGCATTTAATGCATAGCTCCGCACTGGGAACAACTTTTAATCTTTCTATTTCAATTCTTTCACCACACTTCTCACAATACCCATATTTTCCTGTATCAATCTTGCGTAGTGCTTTTCTAAGAGCAGGAACTAGAACTGTTTGTTTGTACCTAGTGTAGTGTGATACATCGCCATTTTCTAGCTCTTCCTTAATTCTTTCAGGATCATTGTATTTATTAATCCTTTTAATAATCAGGTTTCTTTGTGTCTCTAAAAAAATCTTGCCAAAATCATTACTCCCCATGCTAAAGTTTTTTAAGTTATTTAAATGAACAATCTCTGAACTACTATAATGCTTTTTACATCTTTATGTCAAGGATATAAAGGGCCTTATAATTGTCTATATATATACTCTAAACGCATACTCTGTATATATTTAAGAAATAAAATGATTATGCTATAATCTAACATATAAAATTAATTAAGCTAGAACTTTTAATTTTAAGTAATTAAAGGAGTAGCACTGAGTAATTATGAAAAAAATAACTTATTTATCCGTTATATCAATACTGTTTGTTAGTATGATATTTGTAGTAAGCACTACCAATGCTCAAGAAGAAAATACAGACAACACTGATCCGGTACCTTGTACCTTAGAATACATGCCAGTTTGTGGTGAAGACGGAGAAACTTATCCTAATCGCTGTGTAGCTGAGCAACAAAATAATGTGGAGGTTATTAAAGAAGGTGCTTGTGATGGCTCTAATAAAATAGGTGACGATAATGACGAAACAGAAGAAGTTAATGATGGAGACGACGAAGCTGAACAACATGATGAGGAAAATGATGAAGCAACAGAGACTGAAGAGGAAGAAGATAGTGACGAAGATGTGGATGTAGATGACACAGCTGATGAAAGTGAAGAGGAAGAAGTTGAAGAAGAGCTTGAAGATAATGATGTAGCTAGAATGAGAAGAAGCGCTGGTCATTTAATTAGAAACCAGATTATGGAAGTACTGAAAGAAATTAAAGAAACAAGAAATCAAATTAGAGAATCTAATGTAGAAAGAGAACAACTAAAAGAACTTCAAAAAGAAATGACAAAGGTTGGTGAAAAAATTCAAGAGGTAATTAATACTTTTGTTGCTTACGGTGTAGATGACAATACTAAAAGACTAGGAGAAGGTGAGAGAGCAGCTGTGATATACTCATATAAAGAAGCCTTTGAAAAACTACCTGAAACTGAAGAAGAGATTACTGATGTAATTAAGATCTCAAATGGTAGATGGCCAGGAAAAACTAGTAGAAGAGCTGAAACTGAAGCTAGAAACAGATTTAAAGAAATATACAAAAGAGAGTTAAGAGAAACTAATCCTCATGATATGTCTGCTATGAAGATCATGGCTTATGGTCTAAAGCAAAGAGCAGAAAATAGAAATCTAGAAAGTGAGAAGAAGGGTATTGAAATATTTAAAGATATATTTGGACATTTACCTAATTCAACTGATGACTGGAATACTATGCAAGCTATAACTTACTCAGGAGCTACAAGATAAAGAAATATAGAATAACAAAAAACACCGTAACTGGTGTTTTTTGTTACACAAAACATATTAATTTAAAGCATGTTAATGATAAGTATCATAATTCAATTATTCTAATTCAAGTATATTATAATTGCTCTTCAACACTTACATCATACTTATCACTAATTATTTCTTTCAAGGTGGGTAGATATTTAACTCCTACCTCTTCAGCTATAGAGCTAGCAAAGTATTTTGATAAATACTTATTACCATGTCCTTCCAATATTTCGCCAATACATTCACCACAAGGATGTCTGCCGTTCATTATGTCGTTTAAACACTGACAACTTGTGCCTTCGCCATGTTTAGCTGAACTTTTATTAATACAGTAGACACAAGGCTTCTCTAAGCAACATGAATATTTACCCTCATCTCTATTACTTTTAATAATATAATCTTGTTTCTCTTGTATATCATGAGCCATGGCTTCCATATTAGAGTGTCTAGTCATATCAGAGATATCCATAGAATTATGTGACCAGATCATGGGCCAAGGACCAAGAATTAAGGTAATTAAAATAGCAAATAAGGCTATAGAAATTGCAGGCCAAAACCAGCTTTTATTTTTATCATTCATATATTCTTAATTAATTTAGTAATTAGTATATACAGGATTATTATTTGCTAGACTGTATATAGTAAAAGGCTCTCTTTTAATTCCTGGCATACCAGGAGAGCCTGCGGGCATATCAGGTAATGCTATTCCAGAAATATCAGGTTGTTCTGTTATTAGTTTTTCTACAACTTCTATGGGAACATGCCCTTCAACAACGTAATCATTTATTACCATAGTATGACAACTTTCCATGTTAGGACTAATATCATGCTCATCTTTTATTTTTTGCATATTACTAGTGGTCTCACTCTTTATATTATATCCTTTGGTTTCCAGGTAGCTGATATATTCTCTACAACAACTACAAGTTGGAGATTTGTATACAACAGCGTCATAGTCTTGGTCTTGATCACTATTTTGGCTAAACCAAATTAGTCCAAAAGCAAGAGAAACAATAGCAATGATATATATAAAGTTATATTTTTTTCTTTTTTTCATAATTTTTACTTAATTATATAACAACAAAAAAACAGCTATTTAAATTTAAATAATAAATTTAAGTAAGCTGCCTGAAAGATTAATATAGTTTAGGATGCAATAATCCTGCTTGAATATGTTTATCTAAGTAAAATAATATTTTAAAGTCATCCTGTCTATATTTCTTAACAAGGACAGGGAAGTTGTACAAACTAAAAACTGTTAGCACTAAGAACGCTGTAATTGTAAAAAGTAACTTACTAAAATCAGAGTTGAATAAATTTGCAAAAGGAGCAGTGTTAGCTGTAGTAACACATGATCCTATACAAGGACCGTCATCGTGTCCATGCTCAAAAGCGCTACTCTTAGCTAAGCAGCAGGCTGATAGAATTATGATAGAAATTACTATAAAGCTCAAAATAATAGCTAGATACTTCATATAGTTTTAGACTTAGTGTTTATTTATTATACACTATCTAAAATATTTATCAATAATAACTATATTAGGGCTATGACTTTACTTATCTTTTTATATATGGGAAAATATAAACATAAAATCATAATTAAAGTAGTATTATACAGTCCTCTGTGGAGTCTATAATTACTTAATATAAAAATATGGCTAAAAGGGATACTGGTGTGGGTAAAAAGAAAAAAAGTAAATCACACAAAACTGCCAAAAGACTAGAAGCTAAAAGAGTGATGCTAGAAGAGAAAGCTAAGAAAAGGCAGAAAAGATAAAAAAAGAGACAAATAAAAACAGACCCTAGTAGAGTCTGTTTTTATTATGTAAAAAAGTTATTACGCTTTTTTAATATTTACTGCAGCATTCCCTTTAGGAGTGTTTTCAACTTCGAAAGAAACTTCGTCTCCTTCTCTTAGTTCGTCGAAACTAACACCTTCTAGGTTATTGGCGTGAAAAAATAAATCATCAGAGCCTTCTTGACTAATAAAGCCAAAATTTTTGTCAGTAAGTTTTTTGATTGTACCTTGCATAAAAATGTAAAGATAAAATTTAACTTAATAAATATTAAGCTGTAGAAATCCGACTTTATCTCTACATCGCTTATATTTGTTACTCTTAATTTAAGAGCAGTCAGCATGATAGCTAACATTAGTATATTAGATTACTTTTGAAGAAATGTCAATAGCAAAATATTTAAAGCTAGTATTAGGTAAAGAAATTAACAATAGTTTTATTTTTTCCAAGAAAATATGCCACTAAATAAAGTAATGATATATTTCCCAAAATAACTACTGCTATTATTTTTTTGTATTTTATACCTGATAATCCTAAACTTATATTTAAAATATCTCCAGGAAAGGGAGTAAAAGCATTATATATAAATATTATAATATAAATTAAATACAGAGATTGTTTTTTTGTCCAAGTTGTTATCTTTTCAATAATTGTTTGCCATTTTTCATTTTGAACAGTTCTACCTTTGTGGCCAAAGTAATAAAAAATACTATCACCAACACTAAGACCCAGTCCGCCCATTACTGAAAATAAGAGAATATTATCAATTCCAGTAGCAAAGCTAATATAGACTGCGTAGAAAGAAGCAGACACAAAGCTTGAAGAACCGCTTAGGACTGCTATAATAAAGATTAATAAATAAATATTAGTGAGTCCTATAATATTAATAATATTTTGAGCCCCTATAAAGTAGACTAGGCTTATCCAAATTATTATTAAAACTAAGATCACTAGCAGTGAAAAAAGGTTGAAATATTTATTACTGTAATATTTTTTTAAATTCATAATTATATAATATCACAGCTATCACCTTATTAACATATGATAAAACTAGAATACAAAGCATATAATTCTAAGTATCCAGTTTTTTTTCATGATGAAAAAAGGCTTTTAGAAACTGCTGTTAACAATGAAACTGAAATTATTCATATAGGTAGTACATCTATTCATGGTTTAGGAGGGAAGGATGTTATAGATATAATGATAGCAAGTGTTGATAGTGAGTTAAAAAAGATTAAAGATAAGCTACTTACTTTAGATTATGACTACAATCATGAGCTATCATTTGGAGAGAGATATTTTTTTAGTAAAGAAAAAGAAAAAAATTACAATCAAATCAGAGTTCATCTGCACTTAACAGCTAAAAATAGTGATGCCCACAAGAAGGCTGTCTTATTTAAAAACCACTTACTAAATAACAAAGACTTAGCTTTAGAGTATGAAAATCTTAAAAAGAATATTATAGAAGAGACTAAAGGAGATTATACTAAGTATAGAGAGCTTAAAAATAAATACATAGACAAAATATTTAAATCTACCTATTCAAATTAATAGTTTGAAGTTGTAGTATCAATTGTGGCCAGACTTTAGTTTCTGGCTCTATTTTATTTAATTCTATAGCTATTTCTAGCGCCTTATCAAATTGCTGAGTTTCTAGGTAATAACTTAATTTGAAATCCAAGTAATTAACATAATCAAAATGCTCTTTATATCTAGAAAATAGTTCATTTATTTTCTCTTCATTGCCTTGTTTATTATATATAAAGAGTAATCTTTGATAAGGAATTAAAAACCTTGGACTTTTTTCTATGGCTATTAAATAATTCTTTTCTGCTTCCTCTAGTCTGTTTAGCGCTAAAAGGGAATTAGCATAATTAGAATATACTTGAGGATAGCCGTCATGTATTGATAAGGTTTTTTTATAATGCTCAATTGCTTTTTCATGTTCACCGTTTTCAGTTAATGCCATACCCAAGTTATTATGTTGAATATAACTCTGAGGCGTGTATTCTAGGTTATATTCATAAAAGGTAATAGGATCTTGCCAAATTCTATTTCTTGCAATTGTTAAATAGGATAAATAAATTACATACAAAAAGACTAGCGCTATAAATATATAAAAAGCATATTCTTTAATCTTTTCTTTTTTAATTTTGTTAACTAAAAAGATTATTAAAGAAAATAGTGCTAAATAGAATCCTAACATTGGTAAGTACAGCCAGTGCTCATACATAGGTCTATTAATAGATATAATATTAGTTCTAGGTGCTAGAATTATAAAAAACCATAAAAGACCAAAAGCAAAATATTTGTTTCTAGGATAAAGCTTGTAAGCTAAATAAGATAAAAGTACTATAAGGATTATTAAACTTAATACCGGCCAAGATATAAAGCTAGTTACCGTATTTAGCTCAGGGGCCATGTGCAAGTTGTGAGGTACAAATAATAACTTAAAGTATTGCCAAATTACTAAACAAAAAGTATATAAACGTACCCACAAACTACCATCATACAAGCTATTATAAGTAGAGCCTGACAGCAGTTCATTAAAGTTTAAAACTGTTACTCTTAAAATAAAATATACTAGAGATATGGAGAAATAAGGAATTAGTTTTAACACACTTTCTTTAATATTCTTTTTTGAAAAATAATACACTAGCTCAATTAACAAAACTAGAGCTGGCAAGAAGATTACCTGTTCTTTTATTAGCAAACCTAAACTAAAAACTAATAAACTTAAATAAAGATAAATATATTTCTTTCTTTCTCTAAAGTATGTATATAAAATAAGAGAGCCTAAACTAAAAACAGCTGACAAAAGATCAGCTCTACCAGCAACATAAGTTACCGCTTCAGTTTGTAAAGGATGAATTAAAAACAGCAGTGAAGGTAAGAAGGAAAGCAAAAAACGCTTATTGGTTAATCTATAGAGTAAAATAAAGCCTAAAAAGGCTGAAAGTATATGAAAAAAAGTATTACTTAAGTGATAACCAACAGGATTAAGTCCCCATATTTGATAATCAATAGCAAAACTAACCAGTAGTAATGGACGCCAATAATTACTTATTTGCCCAGCACCTCTAATTAGGTTCTCACTAAAATATTTAGGAAAGTATGATAAATCTTGAGTATAAACATTATTTACTATCACATCATCATCATCCCAGAAAAACTCATTATTAAAAGAGTTAAGATATACTGCTAAACCAATAATAAAAAAAATGAGAAACACTAAACTATAAAGCTGTTTTTTTGTGAAGTCAAGTTTCATATAGCTATATTTTAATATTAATAGCTAAAAAGAACAAGTAAAAATAATTAGGTTTAGCTGTGCACTTTAATTGACCACTATTTATATATTTAATATAATTATTTATATGAATAAACCTCTAGCAGTATACAAACCTAAAGGACCAAGCTCTAATCAGTTTTTAAACAGAATTAGGTCTTTGCTTAATACAAAAAAGATTGGGCATGCTGGAACACTTGATCCTCTAGCTAGTGGTGTTTTAGTTATTGGTATTGGCAGGGAAGCTACTAAACAGCTTAGCTCTTTAATTAAAAAGGATAAGGAGTATATAGCTGAGATAAGGTTTGGACAAGTTAGCACAACCATGGATGAAGAAGGTGAAAAAGAAATAACGTGTGAGAAAAAACCAGAAAACTTTGATTTAAATAAAATTAAAGAAAACTTAAAAAACTATATTGGTGAAATAAAGCAAATGCCACCTAAATATAGTGCTCTAAAGATAAATGGCCAAACTGCCTATAAGCTAGCTAGAAAAGGACAAGAATTTGAATTAAAAGAAAGAGAAGTTATTATATATAATATAGAAGTCTTAGAATATGAGTGGCCTTACTTAAAGATTAAGGTGCATTGCGGCTCTGGTGTATATATAAGGTCTCTAGCTCATGATTTAGGCACCAGCTTGGACACAGGAGCATATTTAAGCGATTTAGAGAGAACTAGGGTAGGAGAGTTTAAAAGCAATGATGCTATTAGTTTAGATAATCTAAAAATAAAGTATGATGATAATAAACAAGATTAAAATAATTAATATTTAATTATTAACTAAATTTAAATATATGGAAAATACAAGAAAAAAAATAGCACTTATTTTAGGTACTGCCAGGGAAGGCAGGCAATCAATTAAAGCCTATAAGTACTTGCATGAGCTTTTAAGAGAAAGAGATGATATAGAGATAATAAAGGTTGATGTTAAAGATTTTAGTTTAAATAAAACAGTGCCACCATGGATTGAAAGTGAGGAAACTAAAGATTTTAGAACAATAACTGAAAAAAGTGATGCTTTTATAATAATCACACCAGAATACAATCATAGCATCCCAGGAGAGCTCAAGATCATACTAGATCAAGCTATGAAGGAATACTTAAATAAACCTGTATTAGTTGCCGGAGTCTCTGCAGGAGGCTTTGGAGGTGCTAGAGTAGTTGAGTCCATCATACCAATACTTAGTGAACTAGGTTTAAGGTATATTGCTTATCCTCTATACTTCTCTAATGTAGAAGAAACCTTCAAACTAGACAAAGAAACGCTTGATGGCAAATATAAAGATAAGGTTAATAAGAGTGTTGATGAGTTACTTAAAGCAGCTTAGTTATACTTCCTACCAAACTTCTGCTTGCTGTAAGTTAAGAGAATAATAAGGTCTATTAAAGCTAATAAGAAGGGAATGAAGGTCCAAGAGAATAGCAGGTACAATACTCCTGCTTTAATTCTGCCTAAGTAGAACTTGTGGATACCAAAAGCACCAAAAAATAAGGTTAAAATAATTGCAATAGTTTTATCTTTTTTGTAATGCATATTTTATAAGCTAATATTAATATACCTATATTGTAATATATTTTTGTAATTATAACAATTTGTTGACAAAATATAATTTAATGATATAATAACTTTAGAAATTAATTTATAAGTTTTGCCACAGACAGCAAGCAATTCGTAAGACTTGCCGAGGTAAAAGGAATTTACATAATTCTTTTTAGTGACTGTGGTAAAACACAGTTTTTTGTTTATGGCTAAATCAAAAGAGCAAAAACAGGAAATCTTAAAAACGTTAGAAGAAAAGATTAATCGTAGTAAATCTATTGTCTTCGCTAGTTTTAACGCTTTAGGAGTTCAAGACAACCAAGAGCTTAGAGCTAAACTTAGAGAAGAAGGTGGGGAATACTATGTAGCTAAAAAAACTTTATTAGATTTAGCATTAAAAGGTCAAAATGTAGAAAACCTTGATGTTAAAAACTTTGAAGGTAAATTAGCAACTATTTTTTCTTATGATGATGAGGTTGGCGCTGTTAAGGCCTTAGATAACTTCCGTAAAGACAATGAAGAAAAATTGAACTTTATGGGTGGTATCTTAGAGAATAAATTCTTAAGTGCTGAAGAAGTGGGTAGCCTTGCTAAGATTCCTAGCAGAGATGAGCTTTATGCCAAGATGGTTGGCTCATTAAATGCTCCTGTATCAGGATTCGCTAATGTCCTATCAGGAAATTTACGTAAATTAGTATACGCCTTAAATGCTGTAAAAGAGGCAAAAAATTAACTATTAATCTAATTTATTGTTTTTAAGTATTTATAAAATATTAAAAACATAATTATTTAAAATTATGGCCGAAGAAAAAAAAGAAGAGCAAACACAAGCTGAAGCTCCTGAAACTACTGAAGAAAAAAAGGAGGAAACTAAAGAAGTTGAAGTTCCTGAAAAATTTCAAAAACTAGTTTCAGAAATCGAGCAAATGACTGTGCTTGATTTAGCTGAGTTTGTTAAAATTCTTGAAGAAAAATTTGGTGTTTCTGCTGCCGCTCCTCAAATGATGATGCAAGGTGGAGTAGCTGGAGGTGCTGAAGAAGCTGCAGAAGAAAAAACTGAATTTGATGTAGAGCTAAGCGATGCTGGTTCTAACAAAATTGCAGTTATTAAAGCAGTAAGAACAATTACTGAAATGGGACTTAAAGATGCTAAAGATTTAGTTGACGGAGCTCCTAAGGTAATTAAAGAAGCTGCTAAGAAAGAAGAAGCTGATGATATTAAAGCTAAGATTGAAGAAGCTGGAGGAAAAGTAACTCTAAAATAAGAAAGAGAAAAGAATAGACTAAAGTAGAATAGAGTAAAAAAAGAAAGGACTTAAATCCTTTCTTTTTTTATGTCAATTTGTCTTACTCTAAACTATTTAAGTCCACAGTATATATTTCACTACCTTTTAATATATAAACTAAATCATTATTGTTTACTATAATATCATCAATATTATCTACGTTATTAAATAGATATTGATTCTCAAATTCTAATCTTTCATTACTGGTGTCAGGGAATTGAAATTGTAATAATCTACTCATATCATCTTCAAGAATGTAGACAAAGTTATCAGTGAAGATAAGTTTCTTTGCACTACTAATTTGTGGATCAATAACATCTATTGAAAAATCTTCTTTTTCTCCAGCGCTGAATTTAGAAACATTACCATCTTGTTCTAAGAAATAAATAGATATATCTATTTCCATATCTACAGGGTTATTTAATTGACTAGTATCATTAATCCAATTGGTATTAAAACTTAGGTTTGAGGTATTATTATTGTATCTATAGACTTGAGAATTATTAGAATCTAGAATATAAAATCTAGTGCCATATCCTTCCAGGGCTGTAATTTGAGCACCTTCAGTAGGTAGTTCTAAATCTAAAAGGTTTACTTCTTGTTCTGGTAGTAGAACTTGTAGTACTTCATTATTAGATAAATAATATAGATTATTAAAATTATCAACAGCTGGGTATTTCAAGTTTTCACTATCATATCCAAGCTCAATTGTGTTTACATTATTAGAGTCTGTATTAATTTGATATAAGTTATCTACATCTTTAGCTGGTAAATAAAGATTATTATCAACTAGAGTTATAGTGTCAGACTGATCATTATTAGGCAGATTTAATAATGTATTTGCTTCAACGTTTACCACATGTCTTAATTCCTGATATAGCTCTTCTGAAGTATTTTTAAATGCTTGATATTTTTCTTGTCTTTCTTCTTTTTCTTTAGGCAAGTTTTCAATTAGACTTTCTGTTTCCTGTAAAAGCTCTAGAGCAGACTTTTCATTACCATATAAAAGATATGATTCAACTTGATTTTGATTCTTTTCAATTGTACTTACTTTTTCTTGATAGGCAAGACGTTCTTCCTCTAATCTATTTTGGTAATTACTAAACAAAATACTAGCTACTAAAATAATTATTAACACTGCGATTCCACTAACTATAAATTTTTCTTTCTTTCTAAAGTTTAACAACTTAGGAGACTTATTTATTTTTTGTGCTGAAGGCCAAGAATTCTTATTTATAGAGGGTATTGATGATCCAATCTTCTTAAAGAATGATAGTATCCCTGGTTTCTTCTTCATGAAAATCTTGTCTTTCAATAATATCTTTTGTTTTTCTTTCTTACTCTCTTTTTTAATAGTTTCCTTTTCATTCACTTCTGTATTTTCTAGACTCTCTACTTTAGTTTTTTCACCACTCTTAGGTATAAGTACATTTTTTGGTTTAAGCTTAGGCTTAATATATGCTTTTATCTTATTAAAGCGTCTTTGAAGTTTTTCTTTATTTACTAAGCCAGCTGTTGAGAGAATCTTAGCAGTTTTTTCCTCTGTTTGTTTTAAATTAGAAGAAGCCTCCATTTCTGTTTTAATATAGGTTTCACTTTCTGTTTGTCCAAAAGTATTTTTAATAATAATACCTGAAAAGGGAACTCTAGCATTAATCTCTTTTAATTTATTCTTAATTTGCTCAGCAGCACCTAAGGGAGGAAGGTTAATGATAATATCTTTAAAGGTTTCACTAGATATATACTCAGATAAGGTTTCATTACTAAGCACAAAGAATGATCCAGAAGGTATCTCGCCGCTGATTACATTACTAAAAAGTTTATCTAGCTGTGGTTTGCTATTTACATCCTGATCTTCATCGTCATTATCTTGACTTAATTTAAGTGTTTCAAAATTATCTTCTTTTTTATATATAACAAAAGCTTTATTGTTACCCAATTGTGAGAAATATATTTCATTATTATAGGCAACACCAATGCTTAAGTTTAGTGTTTTTAAATCAATCTTATTTTTATTGTCTTTTAGAAAATTACTAAGCTCAGTATTTAGCTTAGCTAACATTGCTTCAAATATATTTTCTACCTTTAGATTATCAAGTTTTTCTCTGAGCAGTATTTTTTCATCATCATAATAATATTTATCAAGCGCTGACACTAAAAAGTCTGCCAATTCAATCAATTCACTTCTTTTAGCATCAGATTGAACTAGCATAAATATTTTACCTCCTAAATTCTCTTTAATTCCATCCGGTTGAGCAATATAAAACTCACTATTTAAGGTTTTTGGACTATTATTTAGAGTAAATCCAGCGATTTTATTAGGCATAAACTAGTACTTAGTACACATTAAATTTTTTGACTTTTACTATGGTATATTATACTATAAAAAGGTAAATAAATAAACAATATTTTATGTTAAGCCATTTACTAGGTTCTAAAGCAAGGGTAAAGATATTAAAACTTTTTTTACTTAACACTGAGGAAAAGTATTATATCAGACAAATTGCTAGAGATCTAGATCTACAAGTTAATTCAGTAAGAAGGGAATTAGAAAACCTAGAAAAGTTTGGCTTACTTTTAGCTGAGCCATCTACTTATAAAGTTGATGACTACCTATTAAATAATAACATAAATTCAAAGTCAGGTGAAGAAAACAGAATGGAAAAAAGTGAATTAATGGAAAAGAAGGAAGATAAGAAAGAAAGTTCTAAACAAGAAAAGAAATATTACCACTTGAACAAAAATTTTGTACTCTATAATGAAATTAAAGCCTTAATCACAAAATCTCAGATTTTAGCAGGAAAAAACTTTATTAAAACCTTGCAGAAAATCTCTCAACCTAAGTACTTAGCATTAACTGGAGTCTTTGTTAATGAAAGTTTTCCTATTGATATATTTATTGTTGGCAGGGTAAATAGAAAAAAATTAGAGAAAACAATTTCAGACCTAGAAAAAGAAATAGGGAAGGAAATTAATTACTCCATTATGGACCAGAAAGAATATCAGTATAGGCAAGAAATTACTGATATATTTGTCTATGACGTTATGCAAGCCAAAAAGATTACTTTAATTAATGATTTGAGTGCAGATAAAAGATATGAATAATTCAAACTCCTCTGACAATAAGTCTAGATCAACTTGGAAGTATTTTTTTTATGGACTACTTATAATTATTATTATTGCAATTGTTTTCTTTTTAAATTTAGCTATACAAGCAAGAGCGGTGATTCAAAACTCATGGGAAGCTAAAGAGGAGTTGGAACTAGCAGTTAATGATTTTAAAATGAAAGACTTTGCTGATGCTAAAGATAGAGCAGTGGTAGCAGAGGAGAGTAGTCAAAAAGCTTTAGAGGAATTTAGAGAATTAAAAGCAAGAAAGATAAATTTTTTATACAACCAGCAAAATGAGCTTGAACAACTAGAAGAACTTTTAGAAGTAGCTGTAGTTGTCTCTCAAACTGTAAAGAAAAGCTCTGATATTTTTGAAGATGTCTATACAGATGAACTTAGTGCTAATTTTTTAGATAATCAAGAAAAGTTTCTTAAACTTCAAGAAGCTATTCCAGAAATAAATGGATTACAAGCTAATCTAAGCTTAGCGATGTATAAAATAGAGCATATTGACTTTAGTGGCTGGCTTAGCCCTTTCAGGCCTAAATTTAACTCTATTAGAGATGATCTCATGGTTTCTTGGAACTATATTGATAAAACCATGCCTCTTATTGCCACCATGCCTGATTTACTAGGTTTCCCTGAAGAAACTAATTATTTGTTCATATTCCAAAACAATGATGAATTAAGACCTAGTGGAGGTTTTGTGGGCTCATATGCTATTATGCAAGCCAAGAATGCTAAGTTTAAAACTATCACCACAGCTGACAGTTATCACCTAGACATGCCTGTTAGAAACACTTTAGAGACTGAAGCTAATCCAATCTTTAATAAATATATAAATGTAGATAAAACATATTTCAGAGATGCTAACTGGTCTCCTGACTGGCAAATGTCTGCCCAGCAATTAGATTATGTATACGATAAGATACTGCAAGCATGGCCAGAGGGTAGAGAAAAACCGTTTAGTGAAGATTTTGATTATATCATTGGAATTACCCCTGATTTAGTCGAAGCGCTTTTAGGTATACTCGGACCAGTTGAACATGATGGTAAAGTATATAATTCTAATAATTTCCACGCCCAACTGCAAAAACAAGTTGAGATTGATTATATTGAACAAGGGATTCCTTCCTGGGAAAGAAAAAGTGCAATATCATATATATTAAATGAAATTGAAACAAGACTATTGAACCTAGAAATGTCTCAGTGGCCAAAAGTTTTTTACACTCTTGTTGAAGAGGCAGAAAAAAAGAATATTTTAATATATGCAGAAAATACATATAGCCAAGAAATAATAGAAAACATGGGTTGGTCTGGAAAGGTAGAAAGAAATTATGATGACTACATTATGGTAGTAGATGCTAATATTGGAGCCTTAAAAACTGATGCTTTAATGTCTAAAGAATTAGATTATACTTTAGATATAAATAATAATCGCAGTTCTCATCTAAACCTAAAATATACTCACTTAGGTACAGAGACAAACTGGAGAACAAGTAGATATCATAGCTACACTAGAGTATATTTGCCAATAGACTCAAAAAATATTAGCGCTGAAGGCTTTGATGATAATAGCTTAAAAATATACAAAGACGAGAACTTAAACAAAGTAGTAGTGGCTGGTTATTTCACAGTGAACCTAGACTCTCAAAAAACTATAGATATCTATTATAATAATGATGCAAGCAATAATAATGATTATAGTTTGTACCTACAAAAACAGCCAGGAACTAATTGGAAAGCTAATATTAATATTGAGGCAGAAGATACTATCAAATCTTTTTCACCTAGTTTTAATTCTAATCATGACAGCCTAGAAAATACTATAGAGTGGACTGATACATTAAATAAAGATAAGAAATATAAATTAAGTTTTTAATATGAAAATATTGCAGGTTAATAAATACCATTATTTCAGAGCTGGAGCAGAGAAGTATTATCTTGATATTTCTGATGAACTAAAAAAGCAAGGACATGAGGTTGCTCACTTTGCTATGAAAGATGAAAAAAATATTGAAAGCAAATGGAGTAAATACTTTGTTTCTAAATTAGATTTTCACAATTTATCTTTTATGGATAAATTAAAATTACCAGGAAGAATTATATATTCATTGGAAGCTAAAAGGAAGTTTAAAAAAATGCTAGAAGATTTCAAACCCGATTTAATACATGCCCACAACATATATCATCATATATCTCCATCAATTTTAAGCGTAGCCAAAAAGAAAAAGATACCTGTGGTTTTACATTTACAGGACTATAAATTAGTTTCTCCTAACTATAATATTTATAGCCATGGCAGAAATCATTGGGATTATTGTGGAGGTAGATACTATAGGTGCTTCTTTAATAAATGTTTTAAAAATTCATACCTACAAAGTTTTTTGGTTAGTCTAGAATATTTTGTTCATCACTATTTATTAAACATATACAATAAAAATGTTGATCTATTTATAGCTCCTAGTATATTCATGAAAGAAATGGCTAGCACTTTTAGTGCTGATGCTAAAAAGATTGAAGTAGTAAATAATCACATTAAAGATTATGAGGTAATAGATGAAGTTCAACCTAAAGGTGATTATTGGTTATACTTTGGCAGATTAGCTGTGGAGAAGGGAATACAGGATTTAATTTCTGCCCTTAGTAAAATTAATGATAACTCTAAACTTAAAATAGCCGGTGATGGCCCCTATAAAAAAGAGCTGGAAGATTTAGTGCTAAAGCTAAAACTAAACGACAGAGTTGAATTCTTAGGTAGAAAAGAGGAGAAAGAATTAAAGGAAATTATTAAAAGTGCTAAAGCGGTGATAATACCTTCTATTTGGCCTGAAAACTTTCCCTTTGCCTTGCTAGAGGCTATTGCAATGAGCAAACCAGCTATAGTGGCAAATAGTGGCGGTATGCCTGAGATAATTAAAAGCGGGGAAAATGGTTTTGTGTTTGAGGCTGGAGATGTAAATGATTTAAAGGAAAAGATGGATAAAATTGATAATATAGACTACGTGACAATGGCAAATAATGCACTGGAGAGTTCTAAGAAATACAAGTTAAGTAAAACCATGAAAGAGCTAAATGATTTATATGATAAAGTCTTAACTAGGAAGTAGTTATCAAAAATTTATATACATTTAATTAGACACAAAAAAGACACCACTTAAGGTGTCTTTTTTTATATAAATTATTTGTTTATCTATTAAACTATAAGTAATTATTCAATATGAAAACCAATACTGTAGTGAAGCCCACTGTCTTGTCCTTCAACTCTAATATCAGCTCCTCCTGGTTTTCTAGTTTCAGGAACAGTTAAAATATATTCAAATCTACCTAAGTTATTAGCTCTAATTAAATATTCATCTTTCTTAAAGCTTATCTCTAGTTCTTCGTTAGCTGCAAAGCCTCCACCAGAAACCAAAACCTCTGAATTAGCGGCTGCACTTGATTTATCTACATTTAAATATAGATTTTCTCTAATTTCTGGCTTATCATTAGTACCAGCTTTAATTGAATCAATTTTATTTAGATTTTTATCTAAAACTAAAATATTAGAATTATTAAATAATACTAAGTTATCACCAGTGTTAGTGTTTACAAGCTCAAGACCCATAGCCCAACCTCCTGGCTCTGCAATATAGGTGGTAACCTTTGAGTTAACTAAAGACATATCATCAGCTCTTAATTTAACTACACCTAAACCATTACTAAAGTATACGTACTCATTAGCAGTTGATTTAAGATCATAACCTGTATAATCTAAGTGACGAAAACTTTCTTCTAAGTTACCAAATAAACTAAATTTCTTAGCATAAAAATCATCTACAGCAAATATCTTGTCATTTACTCTATCAAAATATACTTGTCTATTTTCATCTTTTTTATTATTTAAGTCAATTTCACTAATATATGATCTTGAAGTTTTGTCATATACTTTTACTTTAGATCCAATTTGGTTGAAAATATAATGCTTACTACCAGCAGAGTCAATGTTGTATGAACGATCATTAACAACATCATAGCTGTTTACAACCACCATATTATTGTTCCACTCTTTTACACCTTTAGGACTGATAGTTACTAAATAATCACCAAAAACATCTACACGGTTATACCATTCCCAAATATTGTTTTTAAGTTTACGATCTAAGCTAAGATAATTAGTGTTTACTTGGTAGCGGTATAAGCTATATTTACTCACACCGTAAACATATAGGTTACCATTGATAACTTTAAAGGTAGAGCTGTTAAAATCTTCCTTAGTGTTAAAACGATCATTAATAGCTTTTACACTATCAATTCTATCTAAACTATTATTAGACAGTTTAAAAACCTCAAGTGAACCTGAGTTAGCAGTGGTAACATAAAGACTATCATTATGGTAAATTGCATCACCTGAATAATAATCTACACTTTTTGTTTCAGCTGGTTGAATTATAAGTATTGCTCCTAATAAAGAAATAATACCAATAGCGCTGATAATTCTTTTTTTCATTTTATACATATTTATACATTATATTTAAATAATAGATTATCATAACAAAGTATTTTATACTTGTCAAGAGATGTGGCATTGCAGCAAAGGGTTTACACTCGCTAACTCTTCTAATCGTTGCATTGGTGTTTTTCCATCCATGCCTAGTCCACGGTGTTTTTTCTGGTAATTATAATAATGCATAAATAAATTA
>Ga0136558_1000077_pt1 | contig 58007 bp, 64 predicted proteins | sample AntRauTorckE6833_FD_101391 | JGI IMG/M metagenome (GOLD analysis project Ga0136558, IMG submission 101391) | Saline lake microbial communities from Rauer Islands, Antarctica - Metagenome Torckler E6 #833 | ecosystem: Environmental > Aquatic > Non-marine Saline and Alkaline > Saline | place...
GAGTTATAGGCACTTTCGTGGAGCTATTTAGCTAGGTTTTCCTCTGTTAATCACGCATAAGTAATGTCGGAGGACATTACTTATGCCAAAAAAGGCTGTTAAGAAGCGTGGACTTAGGTACTGCAAAATATGCCTAGGCAAGCTAAAAAGACGAGGCAAAACAGCCGCAGGTAGTCAACGTTGGTACTGTAGGCTTTGTCGTCATAGTCTGACCAAATCAAGACCCGATCTTAGTCGTGTTTTTGTTTTTGAATCGTTCCTTTCCTGGCTACTCGGTAAAGACTCACAAATCGAGCTGGGTGGCTCTGCTCGTACTTTCCGTGACCAAACTATGTGGTGTTGGCTAGTGTCAACACCTGCTGTCTTGACCGGCGAAGTACACCAAACAATCATCACTGATGGTATCCGGGTTGGTGGTAGGGTATGCCTTATTGCCCGGACCACTAGCTACGTTATTGCCTGGCTATGGGTTGAGCATGAAAACAGTACTAACTGGGCGAATTTATTGAATTTATTACCTCCATCAGTCTATGCCGTCTGTGACGGCCAGAAAGGCATGCTCAAGGCTCTGGCTATCTGTTGGCCAGAAACAGTAGTGCAGCGCTGTCGCTTCCACGTCTGGCTCAATACCAAGGCCAAGCTGACGCTTCACCCAAACTCCCAGGCCGGCCAAGAACTACTCAATTTGAGCCGTAGATTGCTTCATGTGCGTACTAGGCGGCAGGCCAGACGCTGGAAGGGTTCGCTCAAACACTGGCACCGCAAGCATGCTAGCTACGTCACTGAGCGAACCGTGAAAGAAGGTCCAAAACCACGAGAAAGAAGCTGGCGCTACACCCACGCCAGACTCAGAAGTGCTTACTACCAACTCAATAAACATGCCGAAGATTTGCTACGTTCTAGTTACCGACCGAACCCAGAACTACCTAGCACGACGAACCATCTTGAGGGCGGAATTAATAGCCCAATTCGTACCAAACTAAAGCTACATAGAGGCATGAAAAACGAGCACCAAACGGTGCTCGTTAATTGGTATCTTTACGGACGGACTGAGAACCAAAAAGCTCCACGTTTTTGCCTATAGCCCATGATTTCTTTTTAGATCATGGTCATTCTACGATCGAATCAGTTCTATTGGTTGCCTACATCAGCGATGATCTTGATATTTTAAACAATGCTATGGATAAATAATGACTACGAATTATAAATCGTACAAAGATGAGTACACAGACGAACAACTAGCAGAGGACGTCTTCTTAAAAACAGTTAAAGACATAAACAGTCGAATATGTCCAGTTTGCAAAACAGATACATACGTCACTCCCATGCAATACGGACTAGTAGATGCTCCTGATCTAATCTTCATTCCAGAGGGCGAGGAGCCAACTGAAGAATTCGCGCGTGTAACGTACACATGTCTATTAGAGGGGTACGACTGGGACTGTGCAAAATGTTATATTCGATTCTAAAACCACGCATTAATTGATAGTTCGGAACATTCCTTTTTTATAGTGTCTACTTTGTCTCATTTCCCCCGTTAAACGGTACTAGACCCAGATGCTCAGCCAAGTGCAGCACCAAAGGAGACCGACCTAGGTCTCCCAATCTGTTAATGTGAGCATAGTTTACTAAAATAAGCACACCATTGTGCTTATTTTCATTTCTGGCTAAATATCTATTAACAGAGGTGGTTAGGTTCGAATCCTGATTGCAATTATTCTATTCTTGATAAAATTCTTGACTTATTGTAATGCATATGCTATTATTGTACTTAACTAAGACATTCTCTTAAGAAATACAGTAGCTATCCCCTCTGGGAAGCAAGATATACTCTTTTTTTATAACTACTCAATTGAACACCACGGTCTATTTATAATCAGCTGTTTGTAAATAATAGCGAAACAATCTCTTAGAAATAAAATAATAAACTAACAAAGGAAATATATGAATCAAAATCATAAACCTGGCCTTTCAAATGGCCAGAAATTACCGAGTAGCTCTGCGAAAACTCGCGGCGCTGCTATTCGCGCACAAAAGCGCAATCAAGACGACGCTAACCGCGTCATTAAACAATATGCAGAGGCATCACAAAAATCACCAAAACGAGCGAATGTTGTAGCTAATGCCAACGATAAGCTAAAAGTAACCTTTTTAGGTGGGCTTGAAGATGTCGGAGAAAAAAACATGGCTGTCATCGAATATAATAATGAAGCAATAATACTAGATTGCGGTATATCACTGGGTATAGATTTGCCTGGGATTAACTACACGATTAACGATACTTCGTATTTAGAAACCATCAAACATAAGATTAAGGCTTACGTAATCACCCACGGTCACTTGGATCATATCGGTGGACTTCGTCATGCAGTGCCACAATACCCTGCACCAATCTATGGCTCACGCTACACAATTGGATTAGTAGAAAAGGCATTTGAGGATTTACTGGCTGATACTGGTAAAGAGTTTAAGCCTCAGGTCATTACAGCTCAGCTTGATACACACGAGAAGTTAAAAATAGGCGACTTCTCAGTAGAGTTCGTGCGAGTAACACACGCATTGCCTGATGCAGCAGCATTGTGTGTCGACACACCTGTAGGGCGAATAATCGCCACAGGTGATTTTAGATTAGACCCTGAACCTCTAGACAAAATGCCTAGTGACACAAAACGTCTTAAGGAGCTTGGTGACCTTGGAGTTTTACTACTGCTTAGTGACAGTAGTTATGCTGACGTAGAAGGACGCGTACCAACGGAGAGTACCCTGCAGCAAAGTTTCTATGACATTATAGGAAACGCCACGGGACGAATATTCGTTGCTGCTTTCTCTAGTAACATGAACCGGACACAGATGATCATTAATGCCGCAGTAGCGGCTGGGCGCAAGGTGGCTCTTGATGGGCGAGGTATGCTCAGCTATTCTGAAATTGCCGTAAGACAAGGCATCCTCAAGATACCAAAAGGTACAGTCGTGCCAATCCAGCAAGCTAGCAGTATTGCTCCTGATCAATTACTCGTAATGTGTACAGGTGGTCAAGGTGAGCCGAATGCTGCGCTTCAACGCATGAGTGAAGGCGAACACAGGCATGTCAATCTCAGCGAAGGTGATACTGTGGTAATTAGCTCCTCTCCTATTCCTGGGAATGAAATCTCTTACGACCAATTAAGTAACCGTCTTAAAAAGAAAGGTGTGCATCTATTTAGACACCCGACTCATGAAGTTGACGGTTGCGGACCACTTCATGTATCTGGACATGCCCGCAGGGGTGAGTTAAGAGATATGTTGCGGCTTGTTCGGCCTAAGTATTTCATCCCAGTTCATGCTGGCACACTAAGACGTAGCTACCATGCAGAACTTGGTATTGAGGAAGGGATACCACGAAAGAACATAATGATACCTGATAATGGAGATTGTGCATACTTAACACAAGGTACTATTGAGCATGGTGGACAAGTACCCCACGGTAGCCTGCTAGTTGACCAAAACGGCGCCGTGGTAAGCGGCTTGGTGGTCAAAGACCGCTTGATGTTAAGTGAAGAAGGCATTATAGCCGTGATCCTGACATTGGATAAAAGATCAGGGCAGCTATTATCAAGTCCGGATATCATAAGCCGAGGGTTCGTAGCTATGAAGGATAATGAAGAACTCATGAGCCTATTCAGGGCAGAGCTTCAACGTGCAGTAGTGCAAAGGTATAAGCGCATTGATCTAGACCGTTTTAAAGCCGAGATGCGTGATTACATAACTCACTTTATGTACGATAAAACGGGTCGTAGTCCTATTGTCATACCAGTAATCAACGTTATTGGAGGGAAGGTAGATGCTAAAACCGTACATGCAAATAAAGCAGCCAGCCCTGAAGTGCGTGCCAAGAAAGACCAGCAACGCTTCGCGGAAATGCGCGCACGATTGCTAGGACAGGATCAACGAGACTGGTGATAAATTAGAGGGTATAATAACTACTATGAAAGCTACGCCTTTAGAAACAAATAATCCTAGCGTGCATCTTGTCGAACCAGAGCTGGAAAGAGACTCACAACTTGGTGTAGAGTGGCTTCATGGCGATATCGGTAGAAATACGCTGCAACTAATGGGTGTTTCGGACAATGATAATAACGCAACTACCTTGGAGCAAGAAAAGCAGCGAGTCACCGATTTCATTGAAAGGCCAGATCAATTGAATTGGATGATTGAATATCAGGGTCAGGTTGTTGGGTCTATATGGATTGACCTGGAGCCCAAAGACCGCGTACCTAGTCCAGCAATTCACATTATGATTGGTGATCCGCGTGTCCGTGGAAAAAGTGTCGGCCTTTCTTCCACCAGCAAGGTAGTTGAATATCTCGAAAAGCAAGGCAATAAGAGCATTTACTCAAGGCATTTAAAGAAGAATGACGGTGCCAGAAGTTTATTAGACTCGTTGGGCTTTAAAGATATGGGCGAGCCATACACTGATGAAGACGGACTTGAGTGGCAAAACGTCGAAAAAACAGCTAGACGAATGATTTTGACAGGGGTGAATAGTAAGCTAGTATAGAACGAGTCCAACAAACGGATGGTAATATACTATGCAAAGTTCGAATCCTGCCATCCCCAGCCAAAATTATCTTGCATCTTGATGCAGTGATGCGAGTATGATATACTGCCTACCAAGGAGAAAATATATGCGCACAACTATTACTATCAATGACAAACTTCTCAGAACACTTAAGCTAAGGGCAGCTGATACCAATACGAGTGTCTCTGCACTAGTAGAGGATGCTGTTAAATATCAGATCCTAGAAGACTTTGAGGATATTGAGGATGCACAAAAACGTGCAGATGAACAAGTTTATTCGTTCGACGATCTTGTAAAACAATATAAGGCCGAAGGCTTGCTGTAGTTGTGACAGCTAAAAAGTACCAGATTTCTTATAAGAAATCTGTCGATAAGGATCTTCGAAAACTACCTGCTGAAGTTCGTAAGCAGATTGTAAAGAAAATTCAATCGCTAGCTACAGTCACGTACCCATCTGGCAGTGTTAAATTACGTGGCTCTAACGATCTTTATCGTATTAGGCACACAAACTATAGAATTATATATCAAGTAAAAGACAACAATCTTATCGTGCTTATCATAAAAGTTGGCCACCGCAAGGAAGTTTACAGAGACTTTTAAGAGAGGTTTGAATACCTCATCCCCAGCCAAGCATTGCACCAAAGGAGACTGTAATGGCTGATGTTCCAAATAGATCTAAACTAAAGCATATTCGCCAGCGAATTCGAGAAAATAAGAGTCGCTTCAAGCAAATTGAAGAGCTAATAAAACAGGCATCCAGCTTAGGTCTTAACTCAAAAGAGCGTAATCGTTTAAAAGAGATTATCGATAGTGAGCAAGAGGCGCTTGATGCAGCTATAAACGAAACCACTCATCTTCTTAATGTGGAAGGCAAAAAAACAGATAGCCAACTCTTAGCTGCCTCTTTAGTACAGACTTTCGGGGTATTATTGCTTTTAGTTTCGTGGGCACAGCAAGATTCTAATTTTATAAACCAAGTTTCGATTCAGTATTATTCAACGATTGTTCAACTGATTCCAGTTTTTGTTATTGCGATTTACTTTTCAAGCAATAGAAAATCCGTATCAAGCAGTTTAAAAAACTTGATTAGTGATCTACTAATCGTGGTTTTTCCGGCTGTTCTGGGTATAACAACCGGACTGATTGCTATTGCTACAAATCAATCAAGTTTTATTCTGTTTATTTTATCTACATACGCCGTTGCTAACTTACTATTAGCGCTTTGTACAAAAATTGTTATCCAGATTTCTGCAAAACTCCGATTCACTAGTTAGTGTAGGTTCTATGGAGCAATACTTAATAATTCGAGTCATATTTGGTGTCTATAAGTCCAGACTTTCGGGTCTAGACCCTTACGCTCAGCCAAGCATAAGCACTAACGAAAGTTAGTGTTTTTGTTTCCTATTCTTTATGTTTGTTAGGAATTAGGCATTTGTCTTCAGAATACTCACATACAACACAACAGTTTTCTGATTCTGCTGGAATTGTAATTATTTCGCTACATCCCTCACAGCTATACATTGGAAGGCATGATTTTTGTGGAACTTTCATATTAGTTTGATGCCCGCATTTAGGGCATTTCACATCGGCTGTTTGTGTTGCATCATTCATGGCTAGCATTATAACCCACGCCCATTGCGAGTATCAAAGTTCAATAACTACAAAAGCTTTAATTAAGTGTGCTGTTCATAGATAGTTCGAAACTCATCCAATAGGGGCAGTAAAGCATAATCATTATGTATAACTTCTTCTAGCTTTGATATATTAGTGTAATGAAGAAAATTTTCATTGTAGGACCTTCGGGGTCCGGAAAGACCACACTTGCTAAAGAGTTGTCGAGTATTCTGAATATTAAACACACAGAGCTAGATGGTATCTACCATCAATCAGACTGGACCCCAATTGATGCTGGGAAATTTAAAGACACTGTTGAAAAGATCACTAATAAAGACTCCTGGATAATATGCGGTAACTACTATTCATTGCTCGGTAAAGATCACTGGTCTAAGGCTGACGCAATTATTTGGTGCGACTATAGTTTCACAACTGTACTCGCAAGATTGCTAAAGAGAACCCTGGATCGTTCAATTACAAAAAAAGAGCTTTGGAATGGAAATAAAGAAAGCTTAAGGATGCAGTTTTTTAGTAAAGATTCAGTTTTGTATTACATGATAAGAACATGGCGCAATAAAAAACAAAGATACGAAAATATTTTTGTTAATTCAGACATATTCGAAGGCGCAGACATAATAAGGTTGAAGACACAAAAAGATAAAGAACGATTAATCAACCAAGTTGGTCGCTAAGCTTATTAGTTCGAAACTTGTCTAATAGGGGCAGCCAAGTTTTGTACTAATGTAGATGATCTTGCATAATGGGCAGAACGATGCGGACGAGTTGGTGCTGTTCGCATTTCTGCAATGACTGCTAAAATAGATGTATGAATAACACTACAATTTCAGGCGGTCTGATCCATACAGTACCTACCGACTTGCTAAAAGCCCTAACTAAAACGGACGAGATAACTCGCCTATGGGAAAACATAACGCCAATTGCGCGAAACGAATTTATCTGCTGGGTTGGAGATGCTAAGCAAGAAAAAACACGCGAAAGACGAATTAGACGGACTGTCGAGGAGCTTCTAGAAGGTCAAAAACGTCCTTGCTGTTGGGTTGGTTGCATACATCGTACAGATAAAAAACCAAACCAGTGGCAACAAAATGTATTAATCGATAAGAAGCCTGAAGCAACTACAGAATAATGGTTCAACCATAATTCTTCGGCATATCGCCAAAAGTTGATAATAAACGATCGACACAGGATTAGCCATATACAAAGGAGTGGTTCGTTATCCCATAAATCTCGTCTATATCCTGGCTAATCACGCACAATCATAGCGGCGCAGACAAAAATAGTTATTTTGTTTTGGAGGCAATAGATAATCACAGACTAGCGCACACTCCACGTTTCACCGCTATCATTGCTTTTGTATATTTCGAGTGATTTTGTGACAAGGTAAACCTGGTTTGGATTGGTTCTCGATGACGCAATGAATAGCACTTGATCGTCAATGGAATCATAACCTACTTCTGTCCATGTCTCACCCTTGTTATCGGAGACTATGAGCCCACTATTTACACCATATACGAACATTTGGCCGTTGCTTGCATTTACCTCAATGGCGGTCACTGTTTCTTCAATAGATTCTATCGCAGTCCAACTTTCGCCTTTATCTTGGCTAATCTGCAGTCCACCAACAGTAGCAGCGTATAGTTGGCCTTCGTTTTTCCCAGCACTTAGCTGGATGATTTGATCGGGCGCGTTTGCTAGATACTGCCAGCTCGTACCCCCATCATCTGAACGCTGAAGGGCGCCACGATAGTAACCGTATATTAACTGATCATTGTTATTGTCAATTGCCATTGTATGAAAGTCTACTGGGCCGTCAAGACCATCCGAAACCTTCGTCCACGAGTCCCCACCATCGGTTGTTTTGGTGAGACCAAAGTTACCGCCAGTTTTGGGATGGCCACTTGCGTAGAACACCCCTGACTCACTCGGGCTAAGCGCAAAACTCATGAAGTCATCACTTATAGACCCTGCTTTGCGTAACACGCCGTCAGATTCCTGAACGTACAACCCTTGGTGATTTGGCAAGTACAACCTATCAGGATTATCAATGTCAACCTCCAGCCCATGTATGTCACTAAGTCTCAACTGTGGTTGCGTTTCGGAAGTTTGAGTAGGTTCTTCGTCGCTAAACAGTGCCATAGCGACAAATAGCGATACTATACCGACAATAATTAAAATAAATAGCTTGTTGTTCATATTTTTTCCTATCCTCCGCACACGCTGTCGTGAAGCGGAACTAAGTTATTGAAGCGATCCTGAATCTGCTGATCACTGGGCTCTTCATTTTGGGCAAAAATTACCACATTTCCAATCAAGTTATTGATTCGCTCCAAGCGTGCTTCGTCATCTTCTCCCTCGGTTGGTTCCGAGTGTTCATCGGCTTCATTACCGTGTGCATATGCTTTCTGTGTAAATAGGTCAATCGGGCTAAAGGACGTTTCATCATCCCTGTTCAAATTGCTTTTCTTGCCCATGAAGTCTTCGAGGTCTTCGTTTAGGAAGGTTCCCCAATCCTTTTGCTCATAAGAATCTTTATCACCAACATATACGTAGAAATTCGTACCTTCTGGCTGCGCAGGTAGCAAATTGCCTGCGGTATCGATGCTATGCATACGCATCATGTCTTGATCATAACGACGGCCGAGTGATTCATCTTCGCCACCAATCAAATTCCAGCCATAGAACTTCAAAAATTCACCACCGGTAATGCCGCTCCAATGAACATGTGCCATTTGGTCTTGGTTATCATGAAAATCGATTGGCTGTCCGGTTAGTTCAGCGCTACATGAAGTTGCATCATACTCTTCTTGGAATTTATTCTGAGAGAAGTCTACTGGCTCGCCATTTACGATAATCTGTGTGCGCAAATGGTAGTGCTCGAATTCAGGATTACGTAGATGCGATGGTGTAAAGGCATACAAATAAGCGTAAAAACCTCCGGATAATACAAGTATCGCCGTGACTACTCCAATAATAGGTAACCCTATCTGCTTTAACTTTGAGGTGCTTTTAACCTCTTTTTGTTCTTCTATTGGCTCATTTTCTTTCATGATATCTCCTTTATTATTTGCATCTGACATTTACAGCTCCACCTTTCTTAACAATTGGGCGTTGGCCGCCACTATTATTGTTGAAAGCGACATTAGTGCTGCTCCAACAGCCGGTGATAGAACAAACCCAGCAAATGCAAATGCACCTGCGGCGGCGGGAACCGCTAACAGATTGTAGCCAGTTGCCCAGACAAGGTTTTGAACCATCTTTACGTACGTACGCTTGGATAGTTTTACAATCTTGCTAACACCTCTTGGATCACTACTGGCCAGCACTATTCCGGCTGATTCAATTGCAACGTCAGTCCCGGCACCAATAGCTATCCCTATATCTGCTTGAGTCAACGCCGGGGCGTCATTAACGCCGTCGCCAACCATAGCCACCTTTGAGCCGTCAGATTGTAGCTTCTTCACAATGTCTGATTTATTGCCAGGCAAAACCTCAGCATAGTATTCATCGAGACCAAGTTCTCTGGAAACCCATTTAGCGACGCCCTCTGAGTCACCGGTAAGCATAGCTACACGTTTGCCAGACTTTTGTAGCTCCAATACTGCCATGCGGGATTCTTCTCGAATTACATCAGCAATCAGTAAGGCCCCGATAACCTGTCTGTTTTCAATAAGATAAATAATGCTTTGTCCGTTACTGTTAGCGTTATCAGCCACTTTGGCAAAAGAGCTGTCTAGTGTAACACCCAGTTCTTTTATGAGCTGTGGGCCTCCCAGATAAATGGTCTTATTGCCAAGTTTGGCTTTCGCGCCTCGGCCTTCTAATGCCGAGAAATTGGTAGCTTTTGCAGGCTCAATGTCTCGATCTTTTGCCGCCTGAACAATGGCTTTAGCTATTGGGTGTTCAGACTCCATCTCAACTCCGCTCGCAAGCTCGAGAATATGCTTTTCGTCATCGCCGATAATATCAACAAGGCCTTGCTCACCTTTTGTGAGTGTCCCCGTTTTATCAAAAAGAACTATGTCGATATTCTTAGCTGATTCTAGTGCAGCACGCTCTCGAATAAGCAATCCTGCGTTGGCACCTTTTGAGGTTGATATGGCCGTCACCAACGGAATAGCCAACCCCAGTGCGTGTGGACAAGCAATGATAAGCACGGCAACGATGCGTTCTAGCGTGTAGTTAGCAGTTGCGTCACCAAATACCGACCATGCAATTGCAGTAATGAACGCTGCTAGAATTGCATAGTAGAATAGGTATGAAGCAGCTTTATCTGCCAATAACTGAGTTTTAGACTTTGTTGCCTGAGCATCCGCGACCATTTTCATGATTCCAGACAGTGCAGTGTCGTCTCCGGTTTTGGTTATCTGGATGGTGAGTGATCCGCTTCCGTTTATTGTGCCGCCAATAACTTCGTCATCTTTGGATTTATCAACTGGCTTAGACTCCCCTGTAAGCATTGATTCGTTAACCTTGGAGTCACCTTTAACCACCAGGCCGTCCATTGGAATACCTGCGCCAGGACGGACTAACACCTTATCGCCAACTTTTAGCTGTGCAATAGGGACGGTTTCTGTACCACCCTTGGTAATTAATTCGGCTTCGTCTGGTAGCAACTTTGCCAGTTCTTTTAAGGCTCCCTGGGCATTACTAATTGAGGCCATCTCTAACCAGTGGCCGAGGAGCATTATGGTTATAAGTGAGGTTAACTCCCACCAGAAGCTCATACCGCTGACAATACGTAAAGTAATTAGTGAGCTATAGACAAATGCAACGGATATTGCCATCGAGATAAGGGTCATCATGCCAGGCTGACGATTGGCGATTTCAGCTTTAGCACTTCTTAAGAATACGAGGCCACCATAGAAAAAGATGAATATACCAAGAATAGCAGGGATATATTGGCTACCTGTAAACGAAGGTGCCGAGAAGCCAAGCAAGTCTTGAATTGTTTCAGAAAAATATAAAACAGGGACTGTGAGTAATAAAGAAACCCAAAACTTTTGCTTAAACATGTTTGGATTATGGCCTGAGTGTTTATCATGGTCGCCATGACCATGTGACGACTCAATGGCTTTTTTTTCGAGTGCCATGTGACAGATTGGGCAAGAACCACGCTCTTCCTCAATCACCTCGGGGTGCATTGAACAGACGTATGCTATTTTAGACGTATCATTTTTCATTTTAGGAGATGTCTTTCTTGATATCTTCGTACTGTTTTTTAGTAATCTCACCTGTTGCATATCGCTGCTTGAGCGCGTCAAGTGCATTACTTGAGCTTGTATTACGTGATTCGTTGTTCTTGAGGACAAGCAACATAACAACCGCTGCCAGTACAAGCACTAGAAGCAGGAACCAAAATACAATCATCCCGTTATCATTTGCCCAATGGCCACCGTCCATCATGTGACCGTTGAACCCGTTGTTTATATTTTCACCTGCGTGTGCAAATATAGTTGACATAGCTACCCCCTTACACTAGTTAATTCATACAATTCCAGCATTTCTTTGACTAGTTTTTCTTTTTCTTCATTTGTACCTTCACTCATACCTTCTTTAACATGGGTTAGCATGTGGTTTTCAAGGACGAGCTTATTTAACGACTTCAAAGATTTTTGTATCGCCAAAGACTGAGTCAGGATATCTATACAATACTCCTCGGCTTCAATCGCTTTCACTAAACCCTTAAACTGACCTTCGATAATTTTTGATCGGTGGGATGCGCGTTTTTTTATATCTTGAAGCATACAGGCATTCTATACCCCCATAGGGTATTATGCAAATAACAATTGGTCTCGGTAATATTAAACTTAAGTTAAAATAGTAACTGCGTACTAACTAAAAGGAGCTCTCGATGAAAGATGACCTACCTACTAAAGATACAAACAAGACAATGAATTCATTGCTACCGAAACGTTCTGATAAACAAAAGAAATACCTGCGATTTGGGGCGATGATAGGTACATCAATGGTTCTGATGTACCTAGTTATGTACGCAAACACCTACCAGCTATCACATGTGCAGTGGAGTGAAACAAGATTTTTCATGACACTTCTAATGGGCGCTACGATGGCTGTGGTTATGCTAGCATTCATGCTGGGAATGTATAAAAACCCTACAGCTAACATAGCTATAGCCATGGGTAGTGTTGCCTTGTTCGCATTAGGTACATTTCTGGTACGTAGCCAAACGACGGTAGGCGACGAATCATGGATGAGTGGCATGATTCCACACCACTCAATTGCAATACTAACCAGTGAGAATGCTGAGATTGAAGATGTTCGGGTTTGTAATCTTGCAAAAAACATTATAGAAGCACAAAAACGGGAAATAGATGAAATGCAGTGGCTTATAGATGACATAAACCAGAATGGTCCTGCAGCCACCTCAGTAAAAGCTAATAGCCGACCTGTTCCTGAATATGCTGGAGAAGCAATGAGAAGCTGTGATTAAAGCTTAAAGTAAGCAATTAAGACATTGCATTTGTAGTGTTTCAGATTTTCTTTTTAATAAACACAGACTTTTGCTATAATATTGATATTATATCAATTCAATTAGGAGGAATAATATGGACGATTTTACAGATCTTCTATCTGTGTCTGCAAACGAATTTTGGGAAGCGGTTGGAGGATTTTTGCCAAGCTTATTTGGTGCGATTCTGCTTATACTCATCGGTGCGTTTGTCGCCAAGCTCGCTGAAAAATTAATCAGGAAAGTATTCGACGTACTGAATGTAAACAAGTTCAAGAAAAATAAAGCCGTAAAGAAAACGCTCGATTCGACAGATCTTAACTTTGATGTGGCTGGTGTTGCCGGACGAGTTGGTTTCTGGGTTGTTATCATTGTCTTTGCCCTGGCGGCTGCCGAAGTACTAGGACTTGATGCAATGCGCGATACTATCCGCGACTTACTCGGTTATGTACCAAATGTACTGGCTGGAATTATTGTTCTGACCGTGACTATTGCAGGCGCACGATTGGTGCGCGACGCTATCACTGCCGCACTTACACGCATGAGTGTTGATTTTGCCCGACCGGTTGCAAACGTTAGTTACTACGTACTAATAATATTTGGTACCCTAATGGCACTTGACCAGCTCGGCTTCGACACAACGATTCTTACCAACAATATTACGGTTATCGTTGCCGGATTCACGCTAGCACTCGCGCTCGCCTTTGGCTTAGGCGGTCGAGATGTTGCAGGCCGGATTGTAGAACAAATGTACAACAACGCTACCTCAAGTACGAAATCGAAAAAATAGTATCCAAGGTACGTGCCTGATTGCACGTCCAGAAAAAACCCGGCACATGTGTGTGCCGGGTTTTTTTATTTTTTGCTAAATACGCAAGCCGGCTTGCGTATTTAGCATTTCGTACATCACATACACCACAGAACACCCCATTAACATGGTAAGTCGAGGATTTTTACAACTCGTCTTCGACGATTATTTGCTGATGGGTCTCGTTAAGTGAAACAATCGGCGTGCCCGTCAACGAACCTGACTGTTCTGCAATGAACTCGCATAATATTCGAATATCATGTACGTCAGGAATGAATTCTTCGCTGGTGCCAGAAGCTCCAATCGGACCCTCTCGTTTATAGAGTTCGATACCCATTTTGCCCTTTTCGAGACTAATCTGAGCTGCAATCGCTCGCTGAGCATCCGTAAGTGTACCGTCTTCTGATACACCGCTTTTTTTCGTCAAAATTTTAGTAAGCTCGACGGTGCAAAGTTCTTGATCCATAGTGCCAAACTCTATCGATCCGACTTCGTTGTGTTGGTCGTCATAAAAAGCATAAACACTATTGGCAATCGAAGCTGCCTTACGCACAGCAGATGGGATAGATTCCGGTACAGTTTCTGGAAGCTTATCTATAACAATTGGGTTATGGTAATCAATATAGCTTCCAGGCTGAAACATACTTTCTAAGGACTGACGCATCTCTGGATATGGAATCCCTATGTGCGTTTCGGAGCCCGCCTCATTAATACATTCCCCGTGCGCATATTGACCATCATGCGCACTCAGAGACATATAAAGTGTCGTTTGCGTCATATCTTCTTGATCATTACTAAGGCCGTCGCTTGCAAAAAACGCCACCGATAACTGCATGGCGTCTGGCCTAACATCTGTGCGTAGGCCTTTAATTTCGATACTATGGAGTGATCTTGTAAGAAGTGTGTCTCGAATTTGTTCGGGTAAATATATACCTCCTAACGTACTGGCGTCAAAAAACACCTCATACTGTACTGCATCAGGCTCCCTATCATTTCTAAGGTCGATGACGAGTTGTGAGGCGCCGTCCAGCGCATCTGCAATCGCATCAAAACGCTCAGTATTTACCTCAGGATGCGCCAACTGTTGCTCAACCCGAAACGGATAATCCTCATACCTCTCATTCATAATTGTTATTATTATATAACTTTTCGTAATTTATATCAATGCTTTATGTAGGGCGCCTAGCACAAACCGCCTGATGGTAGGACGCCCGACATATCCCCGCGCCTCCTGATGACCGAATTTATGAACATGCACGCTGTCAAGACCAGCGGTATAGTACGCGTGCAAATCTGTCAGGCCGTCACCTACACCAACGACAGATGTCGGGTCTGCATCGAGGCGCTTTAGGGCAAGTCGAATCATGTATTGTCCTGGCTTCCGGTGTCGTAACGTATCTGGGGTTAAGGTTAGTTCGGGGGTAATACCCAGTTGCTTCGCCCTAATGTCTGCAAGGTCTTTGTCAGGATTGTTAGAAACATAGGCCACGTTCGTGATATGCCCTTGTTCTCTAGCTTGATTTAGCGCCTCTATTGCTGATGTATCTACACGGGCATCACTGTGGCGACCCACGGTGCCGTCTCCGTCAAGTATTAAGCTGTTCTTGCCTCCTTGATGCATAGCCTCAAAGGGCATGTTTTCGATACCATTACAAAATAGAACTGATGACGAACCAATGGATATTTTTCCCTGGCAAGAGGCGTGATTTCTATATTTCATGGTGAATAGGTTTTTGCAGATTATACACGTTTTTTAAGTGAGTTGTGTACATTTGGCTGTGTAGCGAACGCTACAGATAATGGTTACCGGGCAATAGTGATAAAATATACAAGATGCATATAACGAAAAATATATCGCGGAATCTACCATGGGTACTTTTTGTAATCGTGCTCTTGGTTCCGGCCATCGCATGGGTACAAAAAAACTGGCGTTGGGTAAGTCTCTCGCAAATGATTGCAATGGGTCTTATATTTATCCACGGACTAGGCGTCGGACAAAACATTAATAGTGGCTGGCTGGAGTTGTACTGGATTATGCTTGGCTTGTTGTTGTTCAGCCTCCTTATCGTCGGAAAAGATGACTGGAAAAGAGGATGCACCCACACATGAGCGACAACTACTCATCAATTCACATCATTTATAACCCAAATAGCACCGGACCCAGTCAACGGAAAGCCACCAGACTCGCAGAAAGGCTTCGTCGCAGTAAAAAGCTTGCAGACATTAATGTCGAACTTATCGCGACGGAACACGCCGGCCACGCAGAAAAACTTACCTACGACATCGTAAAGGAGCACTCGCACCCTTTGATTGTCTCAGCAAGTGGCGACGGAGGATACCACGAGGTGATTAATGGGGCGATCCGCGCCACATCTGCAAAACATACGCCAATCTGTGCCGTGCTACCAACCGGGAATGCAAATGATCATCGTCGAAACACACGAAGGCGACCACTCTATCAGGCGATTATTAAAAAAAGAGTCAGGCGAATTGATATTCTTCGACTGAGTTATAAAGATGGCTTGAAAACAAAGGAACGATTTGCACATTCCTACATAGGTTTCGGTCTGACGCCTGACGTAGCACTGCAATTAAACAGCGAAGACTTAACGTGGCTGAAGCAATCTGTGATTGTCGTCAGATCGTTTTTCTCGTTTCGACCTTTCGAAATTATGCATGATCAACAAAGACTAGAGCTAGATAGCCTTATTTTTGCAAACATAAAAGAAATGGCAAAATACGTAACGCTAGACAAAAAAGCAAAGATTGATGACGGTTCATTCGAGGTGATTCGACTGGAACACGCCAGTAAGATTAGGTTGCTCGGGACGATTGTAAAGGCTGCGACCATAGGCTTATCGCGCAATGAAAGACACGAAGAATATACGTTCAGCACGACTGCTTCTCTAGCTGCGCAGCTTGATGGGGAGCTTTTGAAAGTTCCCGCAAGAAAAAGTGTTACCGTCGCTTGCGAAGCAAAACTTTTAAAAACTATCTCCTAGGTAGTGTGCGGTTCATCATTCCAGCCAAAAAAACAGCACCGACACACTGGCCTATACTCATAGGTTCCATCATCGGGAACTACAGCAGGTAAACCGGTGCGAATTGGATTTCCTGATTCAGTTTCGTAAATAAGTGTGTAGCGTGCGTCCATTTCGTCACACGTCGTACAGACTGCCCGCTCGTATTTGACGTCAGGTGCGAGCTCTAGCAACCCCACGATGGTTTCTGGCATGTTTCCCATGGCGGTTATATCAAGAGCGGCGGCAACGACTATCTTTTTTTGTGATAACCAATGTACCACGGTGTCTCTAGTATCGGCGACATCGGAAAACATAAAAGCCTCGTCGACACCGATAACGTCAACCGTCTGTAGGTTAAAAACGTCACTATACATACTGAGCTTACCCAGGGAGATGGCGCTGCGAGATAAGCCGTTTCGTGAAGCAACACCAGTATCGCGAACGTTCAGCTCGGGCTGGATTGCAATAACGTTTTTATTGGCGATCTCGTATCTCTCCAACTCTGTAATAAGCGTACGTGACTTTCCACTGGCCATTGGCCCAAGGATTAATGTGAACTCATGCATGAGTATTGATTATAGCAATTGTCGGTGATATCAGTGGGCCGTACAATTTACAATACAAGCCCCCGGCATTGTATCCATAGGATAGGTACCCAGTATAGGTAATATTTTGTTATACTTAATGTAGTACCATGGCAAAAAAGAAACACTTAGACATCAGCTCGCGACACACAAGGTCACTTTCTATAGTGACACTAATCGCAATCCTAACAGGCATTTGGCTTGTCTCTGATTACATTACGGTGATTATCGTTTCGGTCATTTTTGCATTTATGTTTGCACCAACATACAGACGTATTAACCGAAAAGTCAAAAAACCATCTATGGCCGCCTCCCTCACGCTTGGAGCGGCATTTATAACTATTATTGTACCGCTAACAGCGATTCTTGCGATTACCATTGCCCAGATACGGACATTCTCTACGGACGTCAGCCGACTACTCGACAATGAATACTATCGAGAGCTTCCGTCTAATCTTATCGAGAGAGTCAACACACTCAGCAACAGTTTTACAGGTGGAACCGTCGATATATCTCGAGAGCAGTTAACGGAGTACGCGTCACAAGTCGGCTCAGCCTTTGCTAGCACAATGCTTGATCTTATGTCAGGCTGGTTTACGGGCGCCACCGAACTCATTACGACTATCGTACTCTTTGTATACCTATTTTTGGGCATTCTGACGCACCAAAAAGAACTATTACAGCTTTTGAAGCGACTTAATCCGCTTGATGACAAGACACTTGATTTATACCTGACAAAGGCTGGGGCGATGACGCAAGGCATGGTACGTGGGCAGTTTATAATCGCATTGGCGCAAGGTGCAACGGGTGCATTAACGCTATACATTGCGCAGATACCCTACGTGGCATTTTTGTTTCTTTTGCTTAGCTTCTTGTCTCTTATACCCCTAGGGGGTGGCATACTTTCTATACCAATCGGTATTATATTGCTGGTCACCGGAAATATCTGGCAGGGGCTCGTAGTCTTGCTGGGTCATTTCTTGATTGTAGTAAACATCGACAATGTGCTCCGTCCGATTCTCGTGCCGAAACGGGCATACTTGCACCCTGCCCTAACGATGCTCGGTGTTTTTGCTGGTTTATCACTATTTGGCTTTCTTGGAATTATCATAGGCCCCGTCCTGATGATACTGATCGTTACGACGCTAGATGTATACGCAACATATAGAAGCCCCGCTACAGGCTCAGACACTGCGAGCGCATAAGTGAACGGCAAAAATATCGCCACAACAATACAACCAACTACTGTTGATCACATAAAAGACACGAAGGTTGTGGGTACATCACTTGTTGTCAGCATTTCTGATGTACTACTAAATGTTCTGGTTGCACTCTTCACCGGTAGTGTCGTTATGCTTTCTCAGGCGCTGCAAGGCACCTCTGACCTGATAACAGCAGGATTACTGTATCACGGCGTTCGAAGTTCAAAACGATCCCGTGACGAGCGTCACCATTTTGGCTACGGACGCGAGATTTTCTTTTGGGTAATTATTGCGGGAATTTTTATGTTTTTTGGGACAGGCTTACTGTCGATATGGTTCGGTGTCGATCAAATCATCAATCCTGGCGAGATTTCAAACGTACCAATTGCCTTGATAATGCTCGTATTTGGCCTAACGACAAACGCATACGCTTTTTCTTTGAGCGTGAAGAGGCTAGAGCAAGCCGACGGTGATGTCGTCTGGTGGAAAAAGTTTTTACATTCAACAATGGTAGAAACAAAAGCAACGTTCTTAATCGACTTTCTTGGAACAGCAGCAGCACTCATTGGGCTGTTTTCGTTATCGCTCCTGTATGTTACCGGAAATGCTGACTTTGACGGAATCGGTAGCATTATTATTGGTCTTAGTATGATGGTTGGATCACTGTTACTAATATTTGATGTTAAAGACCTAATAGTGGGACGAGCTGTTCCAAATGCGACGAGTGACGCAATTCGTCAAGCAGCAGTAAGTATAGATAAGGTTAATGATGTGCTTGACCTGCGCACAATGTATATTGGCTCATCGCGATTGCTTATTATCATCGAGGTCCATCTGCAGGACGAACTGGATACAGATAGTATCGAGAAAATCAGCGACGATATAAAGCAAGCTATCAAAACCGCCGTTCCTCAAGCTCATACAGTGCAGGTTGAAATAGAGACCCCTGACGAAGAGCTCAATACATAAACAACGCATAGCCTAGTAAGAGGTATCCCCTATGCTTACGTTGTACACTAGCTGTATGAATGTGCTCAAATTCCCGTCAGAAAAACGTCCAGAATTACGGACCAAGTCAGTGTTTCTTGAACCGTCGGAAGATGACGGTATTCGATTAATGATAGTCCAGCGCTCCCTCGTTGATCTATGCGTACAAAAAGACCCTGAGCTGTCATGGGACCCGGAAGATGCTGATGATTGGATAAAAGCGCTCTACCCGAGCGAAGACCAGAAACGACGTATCCTCGAAACTGGTTCTGGATATCGTGAACTCAAAGAGAACTATCGCGGTTCGTTGAGTCACCCAATCCGGCGTATTTTTTTGGAAGAGATAATCAAAACTGTACTCGAAGAACAAGTAAACGTTACACTACTTTGCGTCGAGTCCGGTCCAAGCCAGTGTCATCGAGGTATCACCGCCGAGTTTGCCAAAGAAATTGGTAGCCAAATACCGGTTATTATTCGTTAAAACCGACAGATAGCATACAGCTCTTCGGTATCGAAGGTTGAGGTGTTAACAGCCAGGATATTCCCACCTTTTGATACAACCTCACCCACGATAGATTCTAATTGGAGTATATTTTTTGGTACTTCCATTTTCGTGGCCGTAAAGTCACCTTCTCGGACACTGTCTCTCGTTTCACGAAGACACGGGACGTACAAGGTCTCTATTCGTCCAGCCTTGGCGGCGTCATCAATCTGTAACCCCTTAATAGCTAATTTAGTTGACAGTAGTTCGTTGTATCGTTCGACTTCATGCGACTGATGCTCATGTACCGCACCCGAAACTATTTCGTTTGCTTTACGGTGAATATCTGCATGTTTTGTCTCATGAACAGCCGAAATCGCAGGCTTCACAGTACGGTCATATGACAGCATTTTACGAAATTGAGCGACACGCTTATCATCACCTGATAATACAAGAGGAATATCGTGACCTTCTAAATATGCCTCTAGTGAATCATGAACAAGTTGAAAATACCTATCGACATCGTGTTGCTTATTGTCTTTCTCGCCCCCATGACCATGAAACATTGTGTCACCACCGCCGCCACCTGTATGAAATTGCGTCTGCTTTTGTGTGTCCTCAAGATCCAACTCGTTCTTCATTGACTTTGGTAGATTGATATCCCTAACTTCGCTAAGCCCATAGGTGGTGCCTAGGTAGAGCTTTGGCTCATGTAAATTTACCTCAAATACATAAAACGCCATACGAATACTTCGCATAAGCTCAAGAGGGCTGATAATGTATCTGCCGGACATTAATGAGACTTCGTTTATTTCATACGGTAGCTTCATGGTTTGGTAACCATCGCCGTCAGCAAAGACCGCAAGGCTCAACTCCTGATAATGCCAAAAATCTGCATCCTCTGTTAACTTTTGCAATGAGGCATACGTTTTGCCGAGCTCGTCTTTAGACTGTGTCTCGTGCGTATCGAGTCGAGCCAGTGCGTTCTTAAAACGAATTCTGTCCTCTTCTATGGTTTGACTACTACTGCTAGGGTGCGTTGGAATGTAGATACTCAACTTTGGTGTTTCGTCTAAGTCACTTCTTAATTTTTGTATAGTTGTAAGTCGTAAATCCATGAATCTCCTTTTTAGGGGATTATTTTTTGTAAATCAAAAAGCGGCTACCTACGTGGTATGCTACCGGCCCGCACTGTGCAGGAAGATGTATCCTACCTTTTCCCAGCTATCATCTTGTAGAGGAACAACAATATGATTGCACCACCCGTTGCAATCAAAAGCCCCGCAAGGCTAAAGTTAACTGCACCGTCTCCACCGAGAGCTCCCCATACGAAACCACCAATCATTGCGCCGATAATACCAACGACAACATTTGCAATGATTCCTTGTTCAGCATCTGTATTCATAACTTTAGAAGCAAGCCAGCCGGCTATACCACCCAATATAATCCACGCTAAAATTCCCATATGTGACCTCCTTCATTTGTAAGTAACAGTATAACATTGTGCATTATTCAATGGTGTGAGGAAACTCACAGCCAAATAAAAATGCTTATGCTTAATGGAAAACTTCACTAATTTTAAAACTGAGATACTCAAGTAGATGGAGTGAAGCGCAGTCGCACCCGAGAGAATAACCGCATAATCTCACGACGCCACTCCCATGCGCCATAAAAAATTGCGAAAACAACCATCGTACCGGCTAAAATCCAGCTACCGGCATCGGTGGAGGGCGTAACTCGAATATCTTGCACCCCGAGGACGTCAGCAGCTCCCGCTGTCGTAACATTTCGACAGCGGTTTGTCTCGGGGTTACGCTCTTGGTACGGTTCACAAGGAACAAGATTGGAAGTAGCAGAACCTACGGCCCGACAGCGGTTTGTCTCGGGGTTACGCTCTTGACCTTCCCGGCAAGGAACAAGGGTTGAAGTGCTTGAGATTGAACGACATCTATTGGTCGCTGGATTTCTTTGTTGACCAGGACCACATGGTGTCAACGTGGAGGAAACGGGATTAACATTTCGACAGCGGTTTGTCTCGGGGTTACGCTCTTGACCTTCCATACACGGTACGAGCTGCTCTTCCGCCGACTCAACAAGCCGACAACGGTTCGTCGCTTCATTTCTCTCTTGGCCGACTGGACAAGGTTTTGCTTCAAGTCGTATGTTTAGTTGATTTGGCGTTAAAGTATACGTACCACCCCATTCATCATTACCAAACCACGACCAGCTGACATCATCAGACATATCACCCGGATAGGTAACTTCATGTAGCTCTTCGTCTTCAAATAATAAGAACATAGTGCCACCAGAACTATTAGGTAACGTGATATTTGTATCAGAATCATAAAATGCTCGGTACTCGTTAGGCTCTAGCACTATTTCATCAAACGCAGTAAAATCTGTATCTGACCCCTCCTTGAGTTCAATCCTGCAACCGTTCAGCTCTATCGGCTTATTCGTTGGATTGTATAGCTCTATGAATTCATTATCAGTGTCTATACCTGTTGGATTTGGCAGTATTTCAGATATGACGATACCACCGCACGACACTGGAGCGACCACAGGGTCGCTCCCTTCTTGTTCTTCTTCTGCAACGTTATCTGGTGACTCTTCTTCGCTAGTGTCATCCTCACTCACTGCATCCTGATCATCGTCTTTAGCGTCATCGTCTTCGTCCTGTTGCTCCTCGTCTGTAATTTCGTCGGTACCTGAGTTTATTGGAAGCGTAGCCTGGGGTGACGGATTATCTGAAATAAGGAAATCAGCGCTGTTGTTGTCTGTATCGACCAACCACCCGTCTTCATCAACAATTCTCTTTAGACTCTCGCCTTTGTCTGGTGCTGGGGCGGGCATATCACCTTCAGCAGTATCTGCATTCCCCCACCCCACGAGGTCAATGATAGTTTCATCAAGTACCACCAAATCAGACATAAATACAAGCCGGACATGCCCTTCACCTGCTGCCAATCCGTTATTCATCTGCGCATGGGCCGAAATGTCTACGTTTTCTACAAGAAACGTCTCCGTTGCGATTAAAAAGTAGCCCCGAGGTTCTATGATGAAACGAGCCGAGTCAGCTTGGTCAGATGATATCTTAGACGTCCAGGACGATCCTGTTGCAGATTTATACTGCAGATCCCAGTCCGCGATATCCACCGAATAATCGGAGGAATTATATAGTTCTATGAATTCAGATGTTGCTTCGTTGCTTGAGCCTGTCTGTAATTCAGATATTAGGACTAGCGAACTCGGATCAACGTCAGACTGATTTTCAGGAACGACAGCAAAGACAATACCTTGAGCCGGGAGCAGTATAGTTAGCAGCAGTGAACAGAAGGTGGAAATTTTTCTGTGATTTGGCATCTTACGTATCGATACTAACGCTTAAACTTATATTTTGTCAAAACCGACGCTTAATAATGCTCTACTCGATAGGATTTTCTTTTCGTAACTTAAGGCCGGTTACCTTCTGCAAGTACACAATAACGAGAGTCAATACTACATAGCTAAGCGCGACAGATATCAAAGGCATCTCGATTGTACCGATTGCCCATGGTGACTCTACCAACCAGCCGGTAACAAACGTTATATATGACAGAACAACTGTCGTCACGCCACCCAAAAGCCCACCCAAAAAAGACGAAACATATGTAACTACTCCGGTGACAAACGTTAATAACATGGCTAGCGGTACCAGAGGCAAGATAAGCAGGTTTGACACTAATGCCAGAGGCGAATACTGACCAAATGTATAAGCGATGATCGGAAAGGTAGCGATTTGAGCGGAAGTAGTCGCAAGCAGAATGTAGTGCAGCGCATTGATCTCTTTATCTGATCCATAAAAATACTCGCGCAATAATGGAGCCAGTATAATCACGCCGGCAAATGCAGAAAATGATAAATACCACGCAACATCACCCCATACAAAACTCGGATTGATAAAAGCGGTTATGCCAGCGACAGTCAAAAGTAGCACTACTGGATGCACGGCACGTCCAAAATACCACGCCAACAAACTAATTCCCGCGACTAATGACGCCCGTGTCATCGACGTACTAAAGCCAGTGAGCAATAAGAACACACCAATAACCGTAAAGCTCATGATAGTTGCAAGATATTTTGTCGCGCGACTCAATAATCTTCGGACAAAACGTATGACAATAGTAAGATGGAAACCGCTCGCGACCACAAGGTGCACAAGACCAAGGGTACGGAACTCGTCTTGTATAAAACTAGGGAGCAGCGATCGCTGACCGACCAAGAAACTAACCCCAAGTAACCCCTCTGGCCCATCTATGCTTTGGGTAACGCGCTGCGAAAAACTATCCCGAGCCGTGCCTACAACGTCACTGCGAACTGGACGCGCTATATCCACTAACTCTGCACTGAATATAGATGCCGGATACACTCCGAAACCTTCGCCTACTGTGCCTCGAAGCGTGACGATATCTCCGCGCTTCATATCTACGCCCGAGTACATCTGAGCCCATACTTCCCCACGGTAGCTCTTCTCATTAATAAAAATTTGATCAATCGTCAGACGATTTTGACTGCCCCCAGTCACAACAACATCATCAGAAATCCTTCCGGTGATGGATTGTTCTGTACCGTACACATCTTGGTAGGCGTTGAGTTCCGATTGCTGAACTGCACCAGCCCATAACCCCATCGAGACACCAGCAATGAAGACCATAACCAAAGAAGCCCTGGAGTGTCGTACAAACCCTACAAACGCCAGGGCTAAAGATACTATCAGCCAATCAGACCCATAAAACCGCCTGTAATCTAGAACCAAAATACAAGCCACGCCAACAACAGCCCCCAAAAAATAAACCCCTATTTTCCATGACACGTGCACCCGTTTATCTAGTACGTCATTCAACACATTACTGCTCCGATGCTGACGTTTGAATCGGCAAAACTTGGTTAGGGCATATGGCCAGTACTCTTCGCATGGCAGAATATTCAGACTGGCTTACCCATAAAAGATAGCGAGCTTTGACAGCTATCTGACGGGCCACATATCGACACTGAAATTCGCTTACAGGTAACCATACAGACGCGTCCTTATTGCCCTTCTGGGCATTCGCCGAACCATCCACCGCCAATAAATTAAGCGGGTCGTTAGCAAACTGTTGTCTACGTGTCTCGCTCAAATCTTGAGCACCTTTTTGCCAGGCATCGGAGAGCGCAACGATGTGGTCTATTTGCACCTCCCCACTAGTCTCAGTGCCACGCTGGAATGCAATCATATCTCCTGTGTAGGGATCGGCCGTAAGGTTTCCCGATGTCACGGTACACCCGGTACTATCTGCTTGTTGGGATGCAAGGTCACGCTGTAAAATGAGATTTCTCATGTCACAGCCGTTCGAGCGAGCCCAACCCGGCCCAAATAGGTCACGACTGTATCCTTCCATTGAGACACTTTCTCGTACCGCGAGTGTTCCAAGTACCTCAGATGCTAACGTATATTCTCCCGATTCGATACGTGCCGACAGAGTTGCTCCGTGTATGATATCGGTTGTTTCTGCTTCAGATGATCGAGCTATAGTCTGAAGAAACAATGCGAGGATGCTTATTAGTGCAATCAGAAGAACGACAGAAAAGCGTCGACGTCGGCGCTCATACGTACGATCGAGGTCCATGTGTTGACTATAGCACGCCTATTTCTGAGCGGGCACTTAACCTGCCTATCAGGACGCATGCTATAATATAAGCAGTGGTTTTTATCACAACTTAAAATTAATCAGGAGGTTCTCCTAATGTTAAAAGCAATAATTGACGAAACAAAAGACGCAGTTGTCTCTGCAGTAAACGGCGTTGACGATATCTTAAGCGCAGTAACTGGCACTGTTAAAAACCAAGTCGTTGGTGTCCTAAAAGGCACCGGTGAAATTGGCGAATCAGCAGTAGAGACTATTGCTTCGGTCGCAAGTGGTGCTGTAAAAGGCGTTGGTGAAGTAGGTGGTTCTACCGCCGACACCATTACCAACACTATTAGCGGAGTCGTTACAGGTGCTAGTGAAGTCGGTACAAGTGTCATCGATGCAGTACGAGGTGGTGTAAAAGGTGTTGTCCAGGCAACTGCCGAAACCGGCGGAGATGTTGGTGGCGCAGCCGTATCTGCCGTACGCGGTGCTATTAAATCAGCCGGAGATGTTGGTGCGGATACTGCAGACGCAACTAAATCTGCAATCGGTGGCGCACTCGATGCTGCTACAGAAGTGGGTGGCGACGCAGTTGAAACCGTCCGAAATGCCCTGCTCTCTACAGCTGAGTTACCTCGAGACGTCATAGAATCAGCTATCCAAGGTTCTGACAAAAAAGACCAATAAAACTTTTTAGTAAGAGTGCGATCACAAAACAGCCGTCCGTTAAGGATGGCTGTTTTTGTGTAACGTCAACGCTGTACATCATAAGCATATTAAAATATACTTATGACTATTAACCGAGGGTTACCAGCGGGTATCAATGAAGCATCGGAATAATACCCATTATTACGCGTATACGTTTGTAGGCTACGCGGTGAGAAAGAAGATGCGCACAACTGTGCGAAACGTCACGTTTTTTACGACGCTATTTTTGTTTGGTGTAGTCTCGCTAACAATATTTCTGCAATCGCTACACTCCGTCCAGGCAGCCCCTGGTGATGGCCATATGATTTTGTTTTTTGACGGAGCGACGATCCCGACGGGCTGATCGTGCATATCCTGTACGGTTGGAGATGATTTTTATCAAAGATTTGTACGAGGATCTGACACCTATGGCGGAACGGGCGGCTCGGCCAATCACACGCATAGCTACAGCGCGAGCCTATCCAGCCCGGACCAACCAGCGGCCACCGAATCTTTTGGTAGCGGCTCAGTTGCAGCAAATGATCACGGTCATAGCTTGATCACCACGTTTGCAGCGACTAGTAATCTTCCGAACTACCGACAATTAAAAATTATCCGTCATAATACAAACGATGAACCCGCTCTAATCCCTGAAGGAGCAATTGTGATATTAGAATCCACCCTTATCCCAAACGGAGACTGGGTACGATACAGTGTTCAGGATGGGGCTTACATCCGAGGAGAAGATACGGTCGGCGCCTCTGGAGGCAACAATACGCACTCTCACGCAATCGGTGGCTCTATTGGTGTTTCTACTGGTTTGACATTTACCTCTCGAGGGGGGGGATCACAAGCATCAGGAGCGACTCCAGGGCATACACATACATTTAGTGGGTCTACCTCCAGCACTGACATTCAACCGCCTTTTACTGAAATAGTATTGGCGCAGGCAGTCGTTGATACGACTGTTCCGGCAAATATTTCTGCCATGTGGGATAACGAAGCTCCACTTGGCTGGAAAAACCGTTCGGATACGACCGGACCACTCTATCAGCAATTTCTCAAACCCTCCAGCAGTTACGGGGCGTCCGGTGGCGGTCAGTCGCATACGCATACGAACACTACTCTAGTTACTTCAGGTTCTAGTGGGGCAACAAATGCTCGCGGCGGCGCGTCAGGAGCAAGTGGCTCTCATACACATACCGTAAGCTTAAACGGCTACTCAACAGAAAACCAACTTCCGCCGTTTCGGGACGTTATTATTGCTAAAAAACAGGAGCCCAGTGATATCTCTCAATCTAGCTATCGCTGGTTTAGAGACACTGACAGTACAGATGTTGGCCTGGCACTTGGCAGCCAAGACACAGCCGCAACATCGATTGGTCTGCCGTTTCGGCTTCGCGTTAGCTTGTCAATAGCGACTGAAGCTCTTGGGGTGTTCGGTGAATCATTCAGGCTGCAATATGCCGAACAATCTGGAACCTGTGACATATCATTTACTGGCGAAACGTATCAAGACGTTACCCCTAGCTCTGGAGTTCTTCGCTACTTCGACAATCCAACACCGGCCGATGGGTCGGTAATGACAAGCAATCTCAATGATCCAGACCCAGTGAGTGGCAACGCAGTTACTCAGTCCTACGTAGAATCAAATACATTTACCAACAAAGTCGCAGTCGTGCCCGTCGGCGATTATGGCGTATGGGACTTCTCTCTGGTGGATGCAGGAGCTCCGCCCGATACGAATTACTGTTTTCGTATCGTATATTCAGATGGTTCTTTGCTGAGCGATTATGATGTAATCCCAGAAATCATTACTGCGGACGGTGACGGCAACATGATACTTCTCTATGATGGCGCCACTGTCCCAACCGACTGGTCATGCATTTCCTGTAGTCAAGGTCAGAGTCTGTATCAACGATTCGTTCGCGGTGCTGAAAGCTATGGTGGTTCTGGCGGCTCCCCGGTGCACGGACACACGGCAACGGGCGGTGTACTCGCCTCTGCTGCTACAGCCGGTAACGGAGCCGGGACCGGTATAGCGGATTCCGGGCATACCCACAGTGTGACACCGGTATTGGACGATGCCTCAAACATCCCCCCATACCGCGAGCTTAAATTTATACGATATGATTTCAGTGGAACTCCGTCCACCCTACCTGAAGGGGTCATCGCCATGTTCGATGACACAGCCCCGACCGGCTGGACTCGCTACGCAGTTCAAGATGATTACTACATCCGTGGTGGTACGACAGGAGCTATAGGCGGGTCATTGACGCACACACATACGGTCGCAGGAACAACATCTACCGCTAATGGAACAGATTCTGGGTCTGGTGGAAGTGGTCCCGCATCGGCTGCCAGTGGAATCAATCACCAGCATGACCTTACGGGCGTATCACCTACCGCCAACCATGAGCCACCGTACGTCGAAGCTGTTCTAGCCAAGGCCAGTGCTGTAACTTCCCCACCGGCCGGACTTGTTACTTTCTGGGATGGCATAACTCCAGGGAGCTGGGAAACTCTATCAACCCCCGGGAGTCCATTTCACCAGAGATTTGTGAAGCCAGCTACAACGTTTGGTACAACCGGAGGTCAAGCGTCGCACACGCATGCCAACCACTCCGTATCAACCACAACCCCGACTACTTTGGAATCAACCAGCAGAGACGGTGGCGGCTCATCAAGTGATCACACTCATACCGTCAATATATCCGCAATCTCAAACGATACGCATCTACCGCCCTATATAGATATTATTGTCGCAAAACAGCCCGTACCAAATGAACCGCCAGACGTTCCGACGAGCCTACAGCAATTCCGCGATACACTTGATACCGAAATCTCTACTGGAGGATACACCAATGAAACTATCGTTCAATTCCGTGCCCAAGCAAGCGATCCAGACCCAACCGATGAGCTCCAGCTGTGTGTCGAGGTTCAACGGCTTGGCGATAGTTTTATTAACCTTGAATTAGCCTGTGGGTCGCTCAGCTCCTACACCGGAACAGCGGTCAGCGTTGAATTAACGATTCCAGGCTTAGCTAACTCCGAAGAATACCATTGGCAGGCACGACTTCGCGATAATTCCGGCGTATATTCAAGCTGGGCTGGTTACGGAGGTAACCCTGAGAGCGAACGTGACTTTGCTATCGATACGATTATCCCTAGTGGTACCGTCTACGATGGCACGGCTTCCTTAAGCGATATATCTTTCAATACAGGATCACTCGACAGTCTGAGCGCAAATTGGGACATAGGCAGTGGTTTATCTGGGCTTGCTGGATATGAATACTCGATAGGTATAGCTCCAAGTGATGATACGGTGTACGGATGGACTTCTGCCGGGACAGCAACGACGACAACCCAATCAGGGCTTACACTTCAGACTTCAGAGACATACTATTTCAACCTACGCACAACCGATAACGCTGGCAACCAATCAATTATTAGCAGTGATGGACAGGTTGTCGCGCCAAGCCTCAGCTTTTCACTCAGTGAAACGGACATGACTTTTGACCCAATCTCGCCACGCAATCAGTTCAGTGATGAACAAGAGACAAGCCTAACAACAAGCACCAATGCCCGAAACGGCTACGAAGTACGTGCACGGGCCAGCGCCATACTAACAAGTCCGACAGACTCCATACCCATGTTTGGTGGCGGAACATATGCAGCTCCGGCTGAATGGGCGACAGGATTGTTTGGTTTTGGCTATACATCAAGCGATACACTTATACAGGGCCTAGATAAGTTCAATCCAACAACCTGCGCAGGTGGTGGCTCTCCACCTTGCTTTAGCCCGTATACGCTCAATGAATTTGGCGATATCGTAGCCGATAACCCTGGACCAATCCTAGGCTCACCGATTATTGACGAGTCATTTACAGTGACCAGCAAAGTCCAGGTTCAAGAAAGCCAAAATGCCGGAGACTATCAGACCATTATTATATTTAGTGCAACCGCCCGCTACTAATCATGACGAAAAAAATAATTGCATATCGCTACTGGCTTTGGGTAGGCTTACTCGTTCTAATAGTCTTCTCGATTATTCCGTTGCTCAACCCGATGGCATCCGCCCAAAATAACAACATAGGTCTTACAATATCCCCGTCAATACTAGAAATAAATCCAGCACCTGGAACCACCGCAACCGTGCCCTTCACTATCACTAACGATAGCGATAGCATCATTCCCTTTACGATTTTGCCCAAAACGCTTATTCCCCTCGACCCAGAGATAGACCCCTCGAAGCGTGGCGACTTCGATGCCAGCAGATGGATAAAACTCTCAAAAGACAGTGTCATACTTGAACCAGGACAATCTACCGAAGTACTTGTCAGTCTGACTCCGCCAGAAACCGTTCTGCCCGGTGGCCATTACGCACAAATTACTGTCCAGCCGCTGTATCTCGAATCCGGCACAAATCAAAATGTAACAACTATTCCTGAGCTAAATATAACGGTTTTCTCTACACCCCAAAAAGGGAGTCGTGGAGAGCTTAACGTCCGATTAGGTGACATGAAGCCCGTGCTTACAAGACAAAGCCCCCAGTCAGCACGTATATTTATCTCAAACAGTGGCGATACACATGAGCTTATCAAGCCAATACTGCTGGTGAAAAAATCTGATGAGACGATAGGTAGCGTTGAGCTCACCGCTCAAATCGTACTCCCCAATACGGTGAGAGAAATTGAAGTCCCCTGGGTATCACCACTGAAACTCGGCTCATATACACTTGTCGCGCAAGTACGTCCGAGCACTCAAACAGATACCGATACCTCAACAGAAAAGACGTTTTGGGTGAGCCCGCATCCAGCTAGTATCATCTACAGTATTTTGGGGATATTTATCACTATATATATGTTAAAAAAGAGACAGAACATCCAACCTGCGCTACAAGCATTACGTAAGAATTCTACCAAAAAAGCTTCATGAAAGTTATTGTAACTTATATCACTACTAGACACACATTTAAATAGACTCTGTCTTAAAATTACTGTATATTTAAACACAAGGTTTATCGAAAGAGAGGGAGACGCGTGATGGCGACACATGTAAAATTATTCATTAATAGGCTTGCTGTAGCGGTGAGCGTTTTAATTTTAGGTTCTTGGGCAATTTTAATTCCAACGACGTCGGCAGCAACGTTGTCAGATGCATCTTTGCTTATCGGAGATCCGAGACCAGATGCAACGGCAAACTATACGTTTGAAGCAGGCAACTTTACTACTACCACGTCGCTCCAATGTATTGTGCTGGAGTTAAATGATACTGCAGACGGATCCGGTGTCGTACCAACAGGGCTCGATTCCACGAGTGCATCATTCAATAGCTCAACACTTATTACAACTGGGTCCTGGACTTTAGACAGTAGCACGAACGGGGTACTCGAAATAACAAACGGCTCCGGCCAAACGCCAGCAGCAAACGGAGATCTCGTTTTCGCTAACGTTGAGAATGGCTCTTCCGTAGCTACCTATTTCGCTATCGTTACCACCTATACTGACAGTAGTTGCACCACGACAGTAGACAGCGCCACGGTTGCGTTCACCTACACAGACGGAACACAGGTAGAATTGACAATTGAGCCAACCCTAACTTTTAGCGTTAACGGTGTTGCTGACGCAGAAACTGTCAATGGCTCAGGTCAAACAACAGTCACATCTACCGGCAGTAGCATAGACTTCGATACAGCAGCGACTGCATCAGCAAATGGTATATCCGCACATGATTTGGAGGTTGCTACGAATGCAGCAGGCGGTTACGTCGTCTATATACGTCACAGTGGACAACTCAGTAACGGCTCAGATACTATCGAAAATCACACAGGCACCAACCTAACGCCATCTGCTTTCTCTGGCGTTGGTACGGAAGCATGGGGCTACACAACCGAAGACAGTACGCTTTCTGGTACCGCTGATAGGTTCACGAATCCTGGAAATCTCTGGGCAGGCTTTACTACCAACAACGAACCTGTCGTCGAGAACACGACAGCTGTAGCTGGCAGTGAAACGACACGCGTCGGTCATCAGGTCGGTATTGCAAATACAACACCTGCCGGCACCTATCAAGCAACCGTCATTTACTCTGTTGTCTCAACCTATTAACCAAAACCAAGTCAATACTCAAACTCTTATGACGTTGCATATGTAAAATACTGGTTGCCAGAGTCAAAAACTGGCTTTGTAAGTACGGCTACAGTACAATGAGTCAATCGATGTGATTGGAGCATACAGTGAGAACCATTATCCAAAAAAAAATCAGACGACTGGACTTCTCGCTTGTTATTGTCTGTGTGCTGCTGCTCACACTCGCTGCAAGCCAAGTTCTCGCGCAACAGTCAGAAATCGACAATTCAGTTAGTATCGCGGTATCGCCTCAAATACTCGAGCTATCAGCCAATCCTGGCGATACGATCAGCAGCAACTTCCGCCTAACCAACGGTGGTGATTTGGCTATAGCAATAGAAGTCCAGCCGCGTAACTTCACTCCGCGTGGCGAAGACGGCGCAGTTGAACTTACAGAAGAAACAACACCGTACTCACTCGCCCAGTGGATAGACACCTCACCACAGACAACAACTATCGAACCACGAGAAACTCACGATTTCGCGACAACCATATCAATACCAGAAAATGCTGAGCCAGGTGGTCATTTCGGTTCAGTAGTATTCCGTACTATTCCGAGCGAACAAGAAGGCACTGCGGCGCTTGTAAGCCAAGAAATTGCGCCAGTAATACTTGTACGAATCGCAGGAGATGTCATCGAAAGCGCAGAGATCGCCTCGTTCCAGTCGACACGCTCAATCTGGACCAATCAGGATACGCTTTCGTTCGAGACTCGAGTACGCAACACAGGAAACGTACATCTTAAACCATCCGGAAAGATTGAAATTAAAAATATATTCGGAGATACCGTGTCTTCAATTGAGCTCGACGAACGGAATGTTATTCCAGATGCGACTCGACGCACAACCAGTAGCTGGAATAATACGGGATTTAAATTTGGCAGGTACAATGCCACGCTCACGCTGACATACGGAGAAAGCGCAGTAATTGAAACAGATACTACCTCGTTTACCGTTGTGCCGTACCAAACAATCCTGCCTTATGCTATCTTATTAGGCTTCCTGCTCTTCTTAGTGCTAAAGTTCCGTGAACGAATAGTTCTGGCGCTCAAGATACTATCAGGAAAATCAACCGACCCCCAAAAGTAGCCACTGTGAAACAAAGGTGGAGACTACTTTTTCATAACACATCTGGTACGCACTTTTTGTATATATATTCTGTGTTTACGACGATACTCTTTGGCTTAGGGGCAATCTTTTTAGGGCAACCAGTTCTCGCGCAATCAACGCCAGTACAACTGACGGTTGCAGATACGTCACTAACTACTTCTGGTAGAGCTTCTAAATCAGCATTGATAACTATCTACCGAAACAATGTAGAGATTGGAGCCGTTACAGCAAATAACCAAGGAGTATTCTCTAAGACTATCCAGCCTATTCCGATAGGTACGAGTGATATCACCCTACGATACGAAGATAATAATGGTGTAACGTCTTCGCCTGTTACTCAAAATTTGGCTTTCCAATTGCAAAAGAATACTATTCTCAATGCCTATCTTCCTCCAACAACGAGGCTCAAGCCGGGATTTCTTATAAATCAAATGCAGATGATGACATTTCATGGTTCAACAGTTCCCGGTTCAATAGTAACCGTTTCTATTGACGATGGAGTACGCCTATTTACGGGTACCGCTAACTCAGCAGGTAAATACATGGTTAATGTAACTGCGCAGAACTTTCAATCCGGCATGTACGATTACACTGTACGTGCCAGCATAGATGGAGATATCAGCTACCCCAGCGCCACGGCAAGCTTTATTATTGCCAAACCCGTGGAACAACCCTTCCCGATACCCGACCAATTAATCCCACCAGATTCACCAATAAATTTGATTAACGATGCTTTGTCAGATCGAAACACATCCTCGACCCCGGCTAGACCATCTGTGTTAAGCCCAACGTCTGGGACCACTTTACGTGAACCACAAGTTACAGTTGAAGGCGTCGCCGATGGTGGCAGTCAGATTATTTTGTATCAGGAGAATCAAGCCATCAGCTCGGTCTTCGCAAATCCGGATGGAACCTGGTCGATCGAATTCACAGCGACACGAGATAGACACGACCTATACGTTATAGGGTGTTTTGCGGACAATTGCAGTGAGCCGTCCAATATGATAAGCCTCGCGTTTAGATCAATCCTTGGTTCTTGCTCCATCGATTTTAGCTTAGAGCGTTATCAATTCTGGGATATCAACGTAGGCGATACCGTCAACTTACAACCAAAACACAGCGGTGGAGTTCCACCCTTCACCTATCAGATTCAATGGGGTGATGGAGCTACCGAAATGTATACTGGCGCTGATCCAGATCGCATACAATTTAACTATAGGTACGAAACAGCCGGCACGTATAATGGCGCGGTAAAGGTATTAGACGATTTAGGATGTGACGTAACTCGATATTTTTCTATAGCAGTCACTGGGATCAACCCTGGATTTAATGTTAAGACTGCGAGGGTGCTTCATCTTGTTGTCGGGTTGTCCACAATACTGATTGGTTACGGCATCGTGTTCGTGATTCAGAAAATGACTCTGTAATAGGGTTTATATCTGTAGAACAGATTAATTAACTATAACCACATCCGTCTATTCATAAACGAGACTTTTTTAATCTATCTGTATTGATGCGTAGCTTTCCTCTGGATACCTCTAGCGTACCGTCTGCTTTGTACTTCGCTAATTCCCTGCTGACCGTTTCTCGGGCTAACCCTGTCTGGTTCCCTAGCTGCTGTTCGGTTATCAATATTTCGACTGTATTATTGCTTTGCTTTTCACCAAACCGTTCAGCATGAAGGAGCAGCTCGACAGCAAGGCGGTCTTTTGCACTCCCAGACATCAACAATACCATCTTTTCCAGCACACCATCGGTGCCTGAATACACCCGGCGCAACAAATCTAGCGCAATATGCGGGTTATTCTCCAGAAACATTACGACTTTTTCAGAAGGAGCATCAATAAGCTCTGTTACGCCTATCGTTTCAAAAAAATAATCGGAATTCTTTTTGTTCAGAGCGTTTGACATAGGGAAAAACGATCTTGGCTTGAATATATTCACAGTACGGACTTCTCCGTTGTCGCTGATTATGTACTGTCGCACTAAGCCAGTTTTTATGTAATATACGCGGGAAACGACGTCACCCGGCCTCAATAGTACCTCACCACCTGAAAAACGCTTGATAGAAAATGAGCTGAAGAAATGTAGTGTGTCTTGGTGTATAGTATTCATGCGTATTTTCCTAACGTCTATGTTCATCGTTAATGATAACCGTGAGCCGCGTCACATACAACACCATGAATCACCGTGTAGGATTTTACTAGCATGGAAAACAAAACGGAGTCATCATCAAAAAAACACCTTTTCAGATGGGAAAACACACTCCCATATTATGTAATTATGGCAGGGATAGTCGGTGTCATTTCCTCTCTTATTCTATCGGTAGAAAAACTGCACAGCGTAGCCGACCCCAACTACGTTCCTTCGTGCAGCATTAACCCAATCCTCAGTTGTGGCTCGGTCATGTCTAGCCTACAAGCAGAGTTATTTGGTGTTCCTCATTCATTTTTTGGACTTATCATTTTTGGCGCACTCATAGCATTCGGCGTACTGCTTTTAGCTGGCGGGAAGTTCGCAAAATGGCTGTGGGTGTCTGCCGTTTCGGTTGCAATGTTTGGTTTCTTGGGAGTTCAGTACTTGGTATACCAAAGTGTGTACCAAATAAAAGCACTTTGCCCATGGTGTATGGTGGTTTGGATAGTCAGTGTTCCGGTATTTATAGGCATCACGGTACACGCGATTCGTCAGGTCCTAGACGTACAATCTTATCGGCCTATGATACAAAAAATACTTTTCTTTATTGATACTCAGAACAACAATATTTTAATCGCATGGTTTCTGCTCGTCATAGGGATTATTACTGTTCGCTTCTGGCATTACTGGAGCACACTGCTATAGGAGGCCGATCAATCTTTACGTGACCACGATACTATAGGTTGCGGCTGCCTGCTCTGGGCATCTGGATTGGCGTACATGTGACGCTCCTGGTACTTAACCCATTTTTCATTCGGATCCATATGGAACTTTTCGATTCCAGCCAGAACAGTATGCGCGTGGATACCCTCGTGACGAGTCAATCGCTCAAAACTATCGGCTGAAACGGGTCCAGCGTTTGACCCACCTGTCAATATCATAATGTTACCACTGAAAATCTCATGGCCTCCAAATCGGGCGTCTATTGGAAAAGGCGTAAATCCTCTCTGTTCACAGTCGATATCGGGCTCGATGTCTTTATCAACCAAGCGCAAACTAGCTGAGCACGTATTGGAGTTACTGGGTATGTACACGTGGTATGTTTCGCCGGCAAATTCTAGGTCGGACAGCACTCGCTGACGAATACAGTTCGTAACATATTCGATCTGAGGATGTTCATACGCAACGTCTTCTAACACCCCAAAATGAAACGCCTCATCGAATCGTTGGTGGTGTATTGTCCAGTCAGCATCGGCAACATCGCTATAAAATTGAAACTCGACTCCAGAATATTCCGATGTATAAGACTCTTGAGGATGTTCAAAAAAATCAGTTACTGTTTTATACGTATCTAATATATTCATACTACTCACGTATTCTGTCGTGGCCATTACTTTTTCCGGTATGGTTGCTTCAGCCTCGTAAATTCGAGCCGCAGATTCCACATCAGCCACTCGTTCCTCTTCATTTGCCAACGGTATTTCACGATACTCGTCAGGGAAATCGTTGCACTCATCTATATCTGGCACTAGATTGCCGTTCATGGGCGCAGTCGCAACGTGTCTCAGCGTCTCATGATTCTGAAACCCAAACAGGACAACTGACCCTAGTACTCCCGCCATGATCCGTCGTCGCCACAGCGGCGGACGCTTCACTTCAGATATTATTAATTCGCCTGTAATATTTTCCATGAATAGCCTATCATTACCCGTTAGTATACCGACGAATGAATAATTCAAAAAACTACATGTAATTCACCAGAACAAAAATTATAACCTGTCAAGGAGCTATTCGGCTGATTGATGCATAGACGTAACATTGATATAATCTCGCAAGATAAACTAAGTTAAGTTGCAATCCAAGGGGGTAACATCGTGAAAATTTTATTGCATACGGGGGTATTAACACTTTTGATCGGAGTGTTTTTGTTCACGGGTGTTTCTCCACCTCAGCGGGCAGCGGCACAAGACGATGAAAGCGTTATTAATGAAACACTTCAAGAAGAAAATCAATCAGAAGATGTTGAATCAGAAGATGTTGAATCAGAAAATTCTGTTGTATACGAGTATACGGCACAACTAGGAGACTCGTATTCCCTCCTCGCTCGAAAAGCAGTGCAGACGTATGGACTAAAAGAAGAAGTCTCGCTCACCCGATCCCAAATCATATATGCCGAAACACATATGACTCAAGTAATAGGTTCACCGCTCCTAGAAGTTAGTGAGGCAATCTCTATCAGAGAAACAGCAGTCAAGCAATGGGTAGACAAGGCATTGGAACTTTCCGAGGCAGAAGAGTCTGCATGGGCAGTGTTCGCGGTTGACGCCAACCTCAATACTGACTCAGTCGGCGAGAGCCAATAGAAGTAGTTTCGTAGACGTATACATCATAGTACGTTTTGACGGAGCCAATCGTACATGATAATACCGGCGGCGACACCAACGTTTACTGAGCGTGTTGACCCAAACTGTTCGATAGAAACAATCGAAGCACACAGCTGCTGCATTTCTAAAGTAAGTCCGGGACCCTCTTGCCCAAAAACCAACATGACATCTACGGGTATGCTTGTTTTGGCTAATGCGACACTGCCTGGAATATTATCAACTCCGACAATAGTTAAGCGGGCGTCATCACACCAAGCCTGAAACTGCTCAATGTCTTTATGGTGATACAGGGTGAGGTATTTCTCGGTAGCCATAGCTCCGCGCCTATTCCAGTGTCGCTTTCCTACGACGTGAACCCCTGATACATTGCAGGCGTTAGCCGTCCTCACGATAGAACCGATGTTGTAGTCATGCTGGTAATTCTCTATTGCAATGTGCAGAGGAAAGGCTTTTTTAAAAAGATCCTCTTTTATCGCCGAAACATGCCAATGCTTGTACTCATCGATAACATTCCTTGTATCTTCTTGGCCTTCCAATGAGACATCAAATTTGGGTGTATGTTTTGTCATATACTCATTATACTGATAGCTGATACTATGGAAATAATCAAAGGGAGTTTACAAAACTATGGCAGATAAACCTGAATCACCAAAAAAACAGAACATAAACTTTAACTTAGACCCCGGGAAAGTTCCGGTACTATACGCAGACTCATACCTTATAGGCTCAAACGATCACGTTGTCACGCTAAATTTTGCACAAGCTTTGCCAGAACCTTCTCAACAACAAATAGTTGCCCGGGTTGCCCTCACACGAAAACAGGCAAAAGCATTCTTGGCCAGTCTTGATGATCATACACAGAAATTTGAAATATAACCGACGTATTCTTATTCCGAAAATAGTATCGCTCAAGTGCTTCTCTGCCTGTTATAATAAAAGACATGAGTAAGGTAGATGTACTGCTTGGATTGCAGTGGGGAGACGAGGGCAAAGGCAAGATTGTTGACGTCCTCTCGCCAGGCTATGATGCAATAGCCCGCTTTCAAGGTGGACCGAACGCCGGCCACACACTGGTGTTCAACGAAATTAAGCATGTTTTGCACATTATACCTTCTGGAATATTCCGAAAGGACTCAATTAATGTCATCGGCAATGGTGTCGTTATCGATCCTCTTGTACTAGAGCAAGAACTTTTAGAGCTTAAGCGTCACGAAAAAAACGCCCGAGACAAGCTGTATGTGTCCAAAAAAGCCCACCTTATACTACCAACCCATCGGCTTTTGGATGCTGCCCAAGAAAAAAATAAAGGGAACTCAGCCATCGGCAGCACGCTCAAGGGTATTGGTCCCACCTATGTCGACAAAACGGGTCGGGCTGGGATACGGGTCGGAGATGTCCTAAGTCCTAATTTTGAGCAAAAATATAAAACGCTAGTTGAAGGTCATCTTAGGCAGCTGAATTTTTACGAGTACGCTACATCCGACCTAGAAAAAATGGAGACAGACTGGTTTAAGGCCATAGAGACATTGAAATCTCTCCGTCTCATTGATAGTGAACAATTCATCAATAAAATGCTTAATGACGGGAAACGAATTCTTGCTGAAGGTGCTCAGGGATCATTACTCGATATTGAATTCGGCTCTTATCCGTTCGTAACATCGTCAAACACACTTGCGTCTGGTGCATGCTCAGGGCTGGGCATCGCGCCTTCAAAGATCGACATTGTATACGGTGTATTCAAGGCGTATTGCACACGCGTTGGCTCCGGCCCATTCCCGACGGAGCTTTTTGACGAGATAGGTGCATCCATACAAAAGATTGGTGGAGAGGTTGGAGCAACGACTGGCCGTACTCGCCGATGTGGCTGGCTTGACCTACCTGCCCTTAAATATACTTGCATGCTTAATGATGTTACTGAATTATTTATGATGAAGGGCGATGTGCTCTCGACATTTGAAACCTTAAAAATCTGCACAGGCTACAAGCTCAACGACACAGTAATTGACTATCTTCCATATGACATGACGGATCAAAATCTAGAACCAGTCTTCGAAGAGCTAGAAGGGTGGAATGAAGACGTGACACATATGACGTCTTACGAACAGCTACCTTCGGCATTTAAGAAGTATGTTGCGTTCATAGAGGCAGAGCTACGGATACCGATTACCCTCATTTCTGTCGGCCCGAACCGCACGCAAACGATAACAAGAGAGGCGACGTAATGACAGACAAAGAACCCTCAAACAGTATAGAAATTATGCAGCTGGCGCCCCTTCCTCAGAGTGTTTTTCAAGTCACTATAACGGGAGAAAGTGGCACAAAGTCTACACATACAGTTTCCGTCGACCAGTCGTACTACGAACAGCTCACGGAAGGTATTGTCATGCCGGATGAGCTAGTCAGGCAAGCAATTTTGTTTCTCCTAGACAGAGAACCGAAAGAGTCAATACTTGATGAGTTTCAACTTCCGGTCATATCAACGAATTTTCCAGAATTTGAGTCTGCAATCAAAACGCGACTTCACCATATCTAAACAGCCAGCTACTCAAAGACACGAGCGGTACTCATAACATCTGGGCCTCCACTTGGTCGACCTCGTTTAAGCTCATAAAAATGCTTATCTGTAGCTAGTAGACATAAGCCATCCCATAGCTTCAGACCGTCTTCTTCATCGGGCAAAGATTGCAGTACTGGCCCAAAGTAACCGCTACTGCCATCAGGCATTTCAAAAATAATCGTAGGTACGCCAATATCTTGGCCGGCGACTGCTGTCGCATCGTCAATGTATCCTTGAAGCGCCTCGTCGTAAGATTCATCATCTGCGCAAGCTGACATATCCAGTGAGGACTGTATTTCTTCGGACGCGATATTCAACAACGCATCACCATAGGAATGCCCGTCAATAAAATGTAATTTGCCGAAGACTGAATACAGTGTACCTAGGTTTAGGCCGCCCTCATCGTGGATAGCCTGCATTACTCGAAGAATCTTATGCGAGCCTCTGTGGCCCTCACCATGCGGAGTTACGTCGTTCCCCGCATCTAGTAACTCACCATTTTTTAACGCCAAACTAAACGGCACCCATTTAATCGAAACATCGCGGTTTTTCTCTACCAAACTAAGCCAACGGCTCGTTATCCAGCTGAACGGACAGCTTGGGTCAAAGTAAAACGTAACATTCTGCATATACTCTCCTAGGTTAAAGACTACTTCTCTCCTAAGCATAACAAATAAACCGAATCATAACGAACAGGGCGCAATCTTGTCTTGACATATATACAGGAAGACGCGAAAACAGGTTAAGTGCTATGATTAAACGGTGAACTTGCATATCAAGCGTTTTATTATCGCTATCTTAAGCTTCCTTACTATCGATGGATTATGGCTATACTTCATGACCAGCCGATTTTATGATCCTGCCCTTCAGGGTCTGTTAAGTGCAAACCCGAGGTTGGCTGCTGCTGGTATTTTCTACCTATTTTATGCAATTGGTATCGTCATTTTGATTGTAAACCCGGCACTTACTCATAACTGAGAAACTAAAAAACGATAGGCCACACCAGCCTGCTGGGTGCACTCGCATATGGTACATACGAGCTAACGAACTATGCAACGATTGATGCTTGGCCTTTATATGTCGTCATTGTCGATATCACGTGAGGTGCACTGTTAACGGCAAGTGTTGTCTGTATAACACTCCACTATCCAGGCACGAAGCCATAAGCGAGTTTAACAAAACGACCTCACCGGTGTAAAATATAGTATAGTTGCTTTCCAGCAGATTAGCAGTAGTACAATAACCAACCTCCTAGGCCTTGGTATTATTACGATTGCGTATCGTAGCACTGGCTGAAGCACCCCTTAAGAAAAAAATAGTCGAATTAACAGAAGCTTCAGCTAGAAGCTTCTTTTTTATTCAAGGAGACTATCGTGACATTACAAAACGAATTATCACTCAGGCCTAGATCAACAACATGAAATACACTCGTATGCACAGCGTGACGCCGTTCAGCAGACAGCATTTGTACAGGCTGCAAGGATGGCATTAAGCATACTGGACCAAAACCGAGCACATGCTGGTGATATCGAGACAATGATGTACGCTCTTGAAGACGCATTTGGAGTATTGGAACCAACCTTCGTCGCAAGTGACGAATCTCTAAGGTGTATTACGGATAGCTGGAAATCGAAGACAGGGCACACGGCATGTAAGAATCTAGTGCATATAGAACAAACACAACGTACGCCTTACAACAAAAGCAATGAGTATACTGTCCCTATGTAACACTATGTACACAATCTAAACAGTAAATACGGCTATAATTTGCTACAATAATCAGCAACGAACCATGAACATACTTCCAACTATCAAGCTCCTCCCGCATCGTCAATCTGTCTGGAAAGATCTTGCAATATCATCACTTGCTCTGTTGAGCGCAGGGTTACTTATATTTGAGTTCAGCTCAGATCTTTTAAGCAGCCAGTTGAGGGTCCTTTATACTATCGATCTTGTCATTGCCCTACTATTCTTGACAGATTTTATTTACGAGATATCAGTAGCTAAAAATAAAAAGCTGTACTTCAGACAAAACTGGTACTTGCTTATCGCTGCGATTCCTATCACAGAAGGCGTTTTCCAAGCGTTACGCTCAGTTCAGTTACTGCGCTTGTTAAGAGTTGTCCGATTATACGCACGAATAAAAAGGCTCAGCATCGCAAGTGAACACATTTCTGATAAAAGTACCCGGTATATATTTATAGCCCTCATCACGACAATTGTGATATTCACAAGCGCATCTTTATTTTATCTATTTGAGTCAGAAACAAATGCACAACTAAATAGTTTCTTCGATGCGATTTGGTGGGCAGTCGTAACCTCGACTACCGTAGGATACGGTGATGTACTGCCGATTACGTGGCAAGGACGCATCGTCAGCATGGTGTTGATGTTCTTCGGCATAGGACTCTTAGGAACAATTGCAGGCTTGGTCGGGAATTACTTCTTAAAAGAAGACGTCAGCAGTTAGTCGTTATGGACTGACAGAGTCGGGTGCTGATTGCCGGATTTGGGCAAATCTGTCCAACAATAAATCATGGATTTTTTCTGCTTGAGGCAGCGTAACGCCAGGCAAATGGCCTTCTGCCGTCGAAGAGCTCACGCCGCTGATGTTACTGGTCTCGCTTCGGGCACTTCCAGCAGTTTCGATATCTATTCGAGCCAAACCGAGCATCCTATCGCTTAGGCTTCGAGTTATATTGACGTTTTGAATCCGGTTGAAGGGTATAGTCACGTCGTTTTTATGGATGACGCCGTAACTTTTGCGGAAACTTGTCTCATTGACTTCGAAATAGTAATTCTGATGTACGATTGCAGCGACTAGATAGAGCAGAAAAACGTAGGCTAGGAGCAATGACCCGAAAAGGATTGGCTCGAAGAATGTTCCAACTATGAAGAGCAAGAAAAGTATGCCTGTTTTTGAGATATAGCTTAAATAAAATGACCACAACGCTCGTTGACAAAGTCTTCTGCGCTCAATGCATTTTATGTCTGGTTCATTTTTTATCTGTTCGCTGGCTTTGATTGTGTCCTTAGTAGCTGACTGCTTCGCATCTACCTTCATGCTCATTGCCTCTGAACCGTGCTGAGGATTTCCACAGTATTGACAAAAATTAGAATTCGAACGAATAAGGTTTCCGCAACTCGTGCAATAAGCTTGGTTCATGCCTTCCATTATACCTTATGAAGACATAAATGAGCAGACAAAGCACGTGTTGGGTCAACTAATTTGAATAGGCTTTAATCAAGCGGATGGCTTCATCTAAGTCATCTGTAATGTGATATAGGTCAACATCTTCAGCCGCGATAGTACCAAAATTATCAAGTAGTTGCATTCGTATAAACGAGTCCAGAGGGTTCCAAAAATCCGTACCAATTAGAATGATAGGCAATGGCTTAATTCTACCTGTTTGCTTTAACGTCAAGATCTCGAAAAACTCATCCATTGTTCCAAAACCACCCGGAAAATATACGTACGCTCGCGCAGCAAAGGACAACGCCACTTTCCGGCTAAAAAAGTAGTAAAAGTCAATCGAACGATTAACGTATTTGTTGGTGACCTGTTCGTGAGGAAGTTGTATGGTCATCCCTATAGAATTTCCATGTTCATCAGCTGCACCCCTGTTTGCGGCCTCCATAATTCCGGGACCACCGCCTGTTACGATAGCAGCTCCAGTCTCGTCAACAATTTTCTCTGCTAAGATACGGGCTAAATTATAGTACCGGCTATCTTCATCAACTCTAACTGCACCAAAAAACGTCACGGTATTTTGATGCTTCTGCAATAGCTTAAATGCCTGTTTGAATTCTTTATTTATCTGTTTGATGCGCTTATCGATAGACTTGTCGGACAAGTCAAGAACATGTCGACGCTCAGCCCGAGCCAATTCTGTAATGCTCGAACGATCGCGATTTTTGACACTTTTTATACGATATTTTATGTTTTTCATTTCAGACATAATCGTACCGCATTTCAGGATAAATGCAACCGTCCACCAGCATGATTATGTGAATATACGGAAAAGACCGGAAGGCAGTAGACGTATTCTCAGGTATACTAAACGCTATATGAAAAATAATGCCGAAAAGCGTAAAAATAAAGACAATGGTGGCCGCAGGAAGAGACTGTTTTTTACTGGATTTACAATGGGGATAGCTGACCTCGTCCCAGGCGTATCTGGCGGAACTATTGCTTTTGTGCTGGGAATTTATGACGAGCTTATCTACAGTATTCGTTTGCTTAGCGGTCAGTTCCCACGCTTATTGCTTCGAGGTCAGGTAAAGCAAGCCTTTAACCTGATACCATACACTTTCTTGATTCCTCTGAGTATCGGTTTAATTACTGCAGTATTTGGTTTTGTCCAAGTAGTTACATACCTTCTGGAAAATCAAAGTGTCTACGTATGGTCCGTCTTTTTTGGGCTAGTGCTCGCCTCGGTCTACGTCGTCAGTAAGCGGATTTCACACTGGAGCAGCAGACGCGTACTGCTGTTAACCACTGGATTGGTGATTACCTACGTTATATTGGGCTTCCCGGCGCTCAATGCACAACCTACTGCCCTCGTGCTCGTTAGTACAGGCGCAATCGCTTCTTTGGCAATGATTTTACCAGGGATATCAGGATCACTAATTATGGTCATACTCGGACAATATGAAAATGTTATCAGCGCCGTAGCCAGGCGGGATATACCTCAGATAATCTTTTTTGCGATTGGAGCTATCGTTGGACTATCATTCTTCGCGAGATTTTTAGGTTGGTTGCTAAAAAACTATCACGCCGCAACCATTGCGTTCCTGATGGGTATAATGCTCGGTTCATTACGCCGAGTTTGGCCCTGGCAGATAGAGCAAAGTAACGGAATATACGTAAACTCCTTTCCGGTACTCGATTGGTCGGTTACTATTGCTGTTGGACTAATGGTAATCGGCTTTGTCGTTGTCTGGAAATTAGAAAAAATAGGTGCTGCGCAGGAACACGACGATATTGCCGCTCCTAGCTTTAGTCCATATGAGCAAGAACGTCAAAACTAACCATTTGTATTGACCGCATGAAGCGCAGCAACCAGTTACGGAAGATTTTGGTTATTTAATTTTTCTCCGCGATAACTATCGACAAATGCGCTTGCTAACAGTGCTGTCGGCACAGCAAGCAGTCCACCGATAAGTCCGTACAGAATTGTTCCTATTAAAAACGACACAATAATAACAATTGGATGCAGATGTACCGCCCGCCCCATAATGAGAGGCGAAAGCAGTTGGCTCTCCAGTTGTTGGATTATGATGTAAGCAAGCGCAACGATAAGGCCTTTCTCGAAAGAGTCCGAAAGACCAAACAGGATTGCTGGCACGGATGCTAATATTGGCCCAATTAACGGTATGATCTCCAGTAGCGCAGCAATAATGCCGAGTACGCCCGCAAACGGCAGTCCTAAGGATAATGCGGTGAGCCAAACCGCCACTCCAACGGCACTGCTGATAAATATTTGCCCGAGAAACCATCTACCTAATTTCACTTCCGCTCGGAGCCATATGTCCTCAGCTTGCAATTGATTCTTTTTTGGCACATATGATATAAGCGTACTTTTTATAGTGTCATAACCACGTAGCCAATAAATGGTCAACACAATCACTGTCAATATCACACCAAATGCCTGGAGTAGCGATAGTCCAACGGTATAGGCGAGCGAGCCAATATCAGCAGACCTGTTCCGGACTACCTGCAATAGATCATCTGTATTCAAGTTAAGCTCGCTCACGATTGTTAAGCGAGAAACCAATTCGGGAAACTCCCTAGCAAACTTTGGAAGCTGTTCAGACACGGAAGGAGCAACGTAAATACCAACACCTGTTAATATCGAAGCAAACACTATAATTGGGATAAATACTGCAAGCAAAGCAGGTAACTTATATTTGTGGAGCAGCCGAACAAATGGCAATAAAATCAGCGTCAGCATAAAGGATACAAGAACAATGAGGAAAACGAACTGGAGCCGCCACAGAAGTATAAGCCCCACTACAATTGCTAATAATTTATAGAATTGCTTCATTGTTACGTTGTTCACGGGTGTTGTTCTCGCTTAATACACGTAGTGTAGCATTATTCACATGCAAGACGTATATCTATAGCCCTCCTGAAACAACTGGCCATATTGTTTTAGGAGGGCTATGTGTGGGTAAACGAGTAACACAATTCTGTTATTATATACATAGTAACTGCCGTATATGGCTATATAGTTTATCTGTATATTCATTACTGCGACCACACGATTTAAAGCCATGAACAAACACAAAAAAAACACACGACTCCGGCAATCCGGCAACACCGACATTAGAGAGAATCGGCTATCTATCGTTTCAGAAGTGTTACGCGGACATATGTATCAACCTGGACACCTCCACCTCCCTGAGTCCGTATATTTCGACGGGATAGATGGTCTTAATGCGTTCGCAAAATCACTAGTTACATGGCTGGATCATCACCACCGTATGACAGTCACGGTCACGCTAGCTTCGGTACCTCACGGCTGGGAGATACAGCAACACTCAGACCGCAGATGGTCGATATTAATTGAGTCATCAATCGTAGCTGAGCACCCCTACACAGCACTCAGCTACATATGCCTTGCCCTATCTGCTATCACTATTCGCAGCTACAGCCCAAACGGAGACGTGTCTCCTCACGATATACTCGTCTACGCCGAAGAAATGACACTACAGGCAGGGCTCGGAATATACGTCCTGAACGCGACCAAAGAAAGTACCTCACACTCGTGGAGAGCTACTCATCGTATACTTCGCCCCCTACAAACCTATACTACCAATAGCTACACAGAGGCGTTCCTGGTCTACTGCAGAAATAACAAAATATCATCAACACAATACGATGAACATCTTTTACCTAGTGTGCAAAAACAACTGGACATACACACACTCCATCCAAAATCACATATTAAACGATATATACAAAGTGAGAAAAGACTTCATGAACGATTTGCTCTTCTTGGCCTCTGCCTTGTTGTATTTCTTTTTTTCATGCCCTCGCTATGGGGTGCTATCCCAAAACCACTCTCACCGCAACAGCAATCTTGGAGGCAGAAAATTGATACCCTTAAACAGCAACACACTGCTTGCGAAGCATCATTGAAAATATTTTTCGACACTGTTGCGAGCCCTGATATCTTAAGCAGTCGATCACTTCAAGCAAAGAAACATGAATGCGACAGCATCAAGCAAAAACATGATGTTCTTGTAGGCCTACTCCGTACATCACGAAACTAAATACGCGAACCTCATCCCCTTATTTGCGCTCAGCTCGTGGCCATAGGAGCAGCGCTTCGATACGTTCACGGTCTATCCAGCCAAAATCGCGACTGTCAGTACTGCGGGTATTGTTATCGCCCAAGACGTACACAGACCCATCACGCACGTCAGTAATTCGTTTGATTTTTTCTATACCGTCATGCCGAAAGAAGACAACCTCTCCTATACTAGGGCGTCTTACGAACATTCTACCAATCACTATTTGACCCGGCTGCAAAAAAGGCTTCATGCTATCCCCGTTAATGCGACGAATCCGTATCATTTTTGAGGCAATCTTCGGCTATTTTTTAGATACCCGAAACCACTCGTCTATATCGGCTATTGCGTCAAGCAACGCTTGGCTGTCATCACGACTTGTGGACTTCTTGGCTTGACCAGCAAGTTTGGTAGCTTTCCAAAACATGTCATGCAAGTCTGGCTTGTCGGCTACATGCTCAGGCTTACAATAGTCAGTCCAGATCACCCAAAGGTGGTGCTTGACTAGCTCTAGGCGTGCTTCTTTAATAAAAACTGCACGCCATTTATCTTCTTGTGACAAGCCATCGTATTTGTCATTAATTCCATGCACTGATTCAGCTTCTATCCGAGCTTGCGCCGGATCATAGACTCCACACGGTAAATCACAGTGCGCATGTACATCCTTGATAGAAAATAATTTCAAAGGGACCTCCTTGTTTTAGTTTGTTTTCTACACTCTAGTATACCAGTCAGCGCCACCCCTTAACACGAACACACTACCTGGTTGTATCGATCTTTTTACTTTGATTCTGTCTCCATGTTTCTATTTCTGCATGATTACCGCTCAGCAATACATCTGGCACAGACATGTCTCGAAATATTTCTGGACGAGTATACTGTGGAAACTCTAGCGTGTCTGCTTCTGAGAAACTCTCAATCTCGGCACTTTTCTCACCACCCAAAACCCCAGGGATAAGTCGAACGACAGCATCAATAATGACCATAGCCGGCAACTCCCCACCTGTCAGCACGTAATCTCCAATGCTTATTTGTCTATCAACAATAGTCGCTATCCGTTCGTCGTAGCCTTCGTATCGTCCGCAAATAAAGATCATACCCCGAGTCTCATCAGCTAGTTCACGGGCAAGCCCTTGAGTGAATCGTTCACCTTTTGGCGTCATCAAATATACATCGGCAGTCGGATCGTATTTTTTGCATGTTTCTACGGCTGCAAATAACGGCTCAGGCCTGAGCAACATACCATCACCTCCCCCATAAGGAGTATCATCAACATTTTTTCGGGACCCTAGACCAAAACGTCGTAAATCTACATATCGATACGAAACGATGTTCTGTTCCATCGCTTTTCGAAGCATACTTGTCTCCAGCACACTCGGAAACATGTCTGGGAACAAACTAATTATTTGGATGTGTACCATGGCCCTATTTTTCTTTAGATATTGTAATCTTCTAGAGGTCATTGTATCACGCTTCAATAAAAAGAGACCTTGTCCATAGAATAGGACAGGTCTCTTTTTATCACATAAAGCTCCCACCGCGGACGATGGCTCGCAATGAGCTTATATATTTTTGTTTTTAAACGCTACTTTTCTCTTTGGTTACAGCCGAAGATATTATTACTATAGCGGTCTTTACGAAAACAAGCAATAGCAAAATTGTAAAAAACACTACCTAACCTATCTGATACTGGTTAAATCTTCAAATCGTCAAACTCTTCGAGCTCTTTACGGGTCTTCGTTATAGTTTCACTCTGCTCATCTTCGTCTTTAGTTTCTTCGTCAGCACCTGAATCGGAGGCATTGTCTGATTGTGAAGGTTTTTCACTCCTCTCGTAATCACCCTCTGCTGTGTCTATAATCTTAAGATTATAGCGAGCATCATTTTTTGTACCGAGAGCTCGCAACAAAGTACGAATACTTTGTGCAGTTGCTCCGCGCTTACCTATGACTCGACCGAGATCTTCTGGATCTACGGAAAGCTCTAGGAGAACGCCTTTTTCATCAATTCGGCGCTCAATACGTACTGCATCTGGATTTCCAACTAATGACCTTACGATAAATTCGATAAACTGCTGGTCAATGGTATTCATCTGTAATAACTCCCTTTTCAATCTTTTCTACCATACGTCATTATAACAGACATTTTCTGCTGTATCAGTACGTAATAACACAAAACTTCCGGAAGATGGTATCTTTCGGTAATGGTTAAACTACGCGTTTTTTGTTTCTGCCTCTTCTGTAGCCGGAACTTCAGTAGCTGCAGCTTCTTCGGCTGCAGGTTCAACCTCTGCAACTGGCTCTTTTTCTTCAGGAACTTCTGCTTCAGCAGGCTGGTTTTTTCGAAGTTTATCAGGGTTTTTGGTTGAGCGCTTCGCTTTGCTGTCAGGTTTCTCTACCCAACTAGGAAGCTTGACACCTTCGGCCAGCAATAATCGCGTGACACGTTCTGATGGTTGAGCGCCGTTTTTTAAGTATTTTTGCGCTTCGTCTTTTTCTAAAGTCGTTACTTTGGTGTGCGGGTTGTAGTGGCCGATAGTCGCCACGACACGACCACTCGTAGGAGTTAATCGTGAATCTTGAACCACAACACGATACTGGGCGTAGCCTTTTCGGCCTATACGTTGCATACGGATTGCGAGCATGTGTAACCTATCTCTCTTTCTGCTCCTTAGACGGAGCGCTGCTTAACAATTATTCTCTTGTTACAATTTTACCTATTTTACAGAGAGGCGTCTCTGTTGTCAACTTTGGTATGCCTCAAGAGCGTTCTCGGCTGCTTGTACTTGGCCGGCTTGCTTGCTTGGGCCAGAACCTTTCCCCTTCAGTTGTCCGTCAACGTATACACCAACCGTAAATATCTTGTCGTGATCTGGACCAACTTCTTCAAGCACCTTGTATGCCGGCGTATGACTATCAACACTCTGGGCTAACTCCTGAAGGTGTGATTTAGGATCCATCCAAGAGCCACTCTTTAAAATTTCCTGAAACGTCACAATTAAGCTATCAGTAATGAATGAATTGGCGGCATCGTAGCCTTTATCTAGATAGATTGCTCCAACGACGGCTTCGTAACAGTTCGCGAGTATCTGAGCCCGAGCTCGATCGCTACCGCGCCGTTCGCCCCGACTAAGCCGGAGTAACGGCTCAAAATCATGCTGTTTTGCGGCATCACTGATGCTTTCCGTGCGAACGAGACTGCTTCTCCAGTTGGTGAGTGTACCTTCAGGGTCTTCGTAGTTTTTGTACAAGTATTCAGTTACTACGAGCTCAAGCACCGCATCACCCAAAAACTCTAGTCGCTCATTATGCTCTTTGGCGGTTTTTCGATGTTCGTTTACGTATGAACGATGCGTGAAGGCAGTTACAAGAAGGTTTATATCATCGAAATGTACCTGTAGTGTGTTTTCTGCAAACTTTTTATATATACCAATATCCATCAATTAGTTCCTGGTTACAGTTGCTCCTGGCGTATTCTTCGCAGTGCCAATAAAATCAACTTACTAATATCTTCGTATGCGATAATGTCGACTGCTTCTGGCGCAGGAAACCATTGAATCCCATTCATCCAATCCTCTGGCTTAAGGTCATCAGTATCGCCGAGCCCTTTGACTAAAAAAATCTCCGTCGTCATAAGCACCAAGCTCGATTGGCGACGATATCGAAAATTAATCTTTCCAAGCCAATGTAGAACCTTCATCTGTTGCAAGCCCGTCTCCTCACGTATTTCTCGTTCTGCAGTCTGACGTGCGCTTTCACCTTCTTCAATATGACCTTTTGGAATGGTCCAGCGGTTTTTCGCATCCTGAATAAGCAGTATTTCAACGTTTTTGCCGCCCTTAGCTCGTCGAAAAATTATGCCGCCAGCCGTTGGCTCGCGCACGACTTCACTAATACTCGGTTTTCGTTTATTTACAAATTTCTTTATGCCTTGGATTGGCTTCGGTCGTTTCATACTTTCTTCGTATCTTTCTTCGACTTTGGTGTGGTTTCATCGGTAGGTGTAAGTTCAGGGTGCTGTCGCAATAGCGTTCCGAGAACTCCATTAATAAATTTACTAGAATTTTCACCACCGAATGATTTAGCGAGCTCTACAGCCTCGTTAATGACAACCTTATGCGGGACTTCAGTCTCGTGTAGTAGTTCATATACACCGATGCGAAGCACCAGCCTATCCATACGAGCAATTTGATCTATTGGCCACTCAGGAGCGATTGGCTGCAGGATTGCGTCTAGCTCTTCTTGTCTATTTGTAACTTCTTGAGTCAGTCGAGTGATGAATGATTGATCATCGACGACTTTCTGATATCTATGGATATTACGGCTTAGGACTTCTTTTAGGTGAAAGGTCTTATCGTCACACGCAAGGCGGAACTCCTGCTCATACAAGGTTTGAAGTGCAATTATTCTGCCGAGGTGACGATTTGATGCCATATAATTTGTTAAATTGTTTATCCTGCGTACGAATCTGTATCGTACACTGTGTGGTTATTTCTTAAGACGTCGCTTTTGTTGCGGTCTTTTCAACACTGCCGGTTTCACGACGGGTCGTAAAAGCCTTCACTGGCGACGTTGCATTGACTCGTCGAGCCAACTTTAAGACATGATGACTGCGTCGTGAACCTGTCCGTTGCGGAGATGTTCGCTTCTTTGGCTTTCCCATGGAAATGCCTCCTTCTTCTAATGTTATCTGGTTGCTTACGCGCCAGTATAGCGTATGTACACGCTGAACTCAAGCAATGTTATCTGGCGGAACACCAAATTATAACGTACATTCTGTTATTTTTATACGACGAAGTTTATCAATTTATTCGGGACAACAACGGTCTTTTTAATTGGCTTTTCGGCTAGTAGTTGCATTATCCGTTCATGGTCTTGGGCTTGTTGCACCATCTCGTTCTTGCCCATGTCGGCAGGCACTTCAATTGTCGCCCGAACCTTACCATTGATCTGTACAACAATTGTTAATGTGTCTTCTACTAGATACGCTTCTTTGTGCAAAGGCCAGTGGTCGATATGAATCGAATCGATGTGCCCGACATCATGCCATAGCTCCTCACTGAGGTGTGGGGCAAACGGAGCCACGAGTTGCAATAGGCTCTCTACAGCGAAAGCCCAAGCAGGCGATTGTTGTACTCCATATTCTTCCTTTAATTTATAGTACTGGTTAACTGCCGCCATCATTGCCGCGATCGCCGTATTGAACTTATCATGCTGGATATCATCGGTTACTTTTTTAATGGCATAGTGAGTCGTTTTCTGCAGTTCTTTTACTGCATCAGCCGGGGACTCGCCGGGCTCTGCCTCAATATAGTTTTGCGCGACCGTCCATACTCGGTTTAAGAAACGGTAGGTTCCTGGTATTCCCTGCGTATCCCACAACACGTCCATCTCAACTGGTGCAGCAAACATTTCGTACAAGCGCAAAGCATCGGCCCCATAACCACTCTCGATGACCTCAAGTGGGTCAACGCCGTTTCCTTTGCTTTTACTAAACATCGATCCGTCAGATGCCCGGACCTTGCCGTTATAGACCATTTTCTTGAACGGCTCCGGCGACGGTGCAAGTCCGATCGAGTGGAAAAACCGGGTAAAAAATCGCGCATAAAGTAAGTGAGCTGTCGCGTGATCGCCGCCGTTATAAAAATCAACCGGCAACCATTGGTCAGCCGTTTTTGCGTCCCATGCAACGCTATCGTTATGAGGACTGACGTAGCGGAGGAAATACCAGCTAGAGCAGACATAGCCGTCCATAGTATCGGTTTCGCGCTTACCGGTTTTTTTGCAGGACGGACATGGGGCGTTGACCCACTCATCGACGCCCGCAAGCACAGATGCGTCACCGCCAGTTGGCTGATACTGCTCAATTTCTGGTAATGCCACCGGCAAGTCGGCTGCAGGCACAGCAACCGGACCACAATCTTCGCAGTGAATAATAGGTATTGGTGCACCCCAGTACCGCTGCCTGGATATGAGCCAATCGCGCATTTTATAATTAACTTTTGACTCCGCAACGCCTTTTTTCTCTAAATCAGCGACAATTTTTTCTCGCGCATCAGCAGAGGAAAGTCCGTTATAATCGCCAGAATTCACCATAACGCCTTCACCGCTATAACACTCACCCAGGGCTAAATATCGATAAAAGGTTTCGTGAATACCATCATCAAGCATGCCGGCGACAGCGTCAATCGGCTGCCAGGTAACGTCAAACTTGTTCTTTTCGCCATCATCAAGCTGGGTTTCATTCTTTTCTTCGTCAATAAGGTCAAACAATAACCCCGTGCCACTAACCTGCATATTTTTATTTTTGGTATTGGAGTAGAAGTATCCATGGCCTGAAAATTCCGCTTCTTTAACGAGCTCGAAGTTTTTGTAGCCGGTCTCTTCCGAAATCTCTCGAGTAGCTGCGGATACGTAGCTTTCAGCTTCTTCCACCCCACCGCCAATCAGCATCTTCCCACCATGACGTTCTTTTCGCGGGCCCCAGTCCAACACAATAGCCTTGTTTTTTTGAGGATTTCGAACTATTGCAAAGATTGATTTTTTAAAGGTATCGTCGCCTTGTGGTTCACCGTAGGTCGGCTCTACAACAAACCGAATCGGTAGGTCGAACTTGTTGGCAAACGCGAAGTCACGTGTATCATGCGCCGGTACGGCCATAATCGCGCCGGTACCATATCCAGTTAATACATAGTCAGCTATCCAGATTGGCATTTTTTCGCCATTTACTGGATTAACCGCATGGGCACCTGTAAACACGCCAGTCTTTTCACGGCTGAGTTCCTGTCGTTCGATGTCTGACTTTCTCTGAGCTTCTTCAATGTAGGCTGTAACGTCCGCTACTTGTTGCTCTGATGTAATCTTTTCAACCAAAGGGTGCTCCGGCGCCAGCACCATAAACGTTGCACCAAATAAGGTATCCGGTCGAGTTGTAAACGTCGAAATAGTTTCAGCCGTGCCAGCAACCTTGAACGTTATCTCAGCGCCAGTACTTTTACCAATCCAACTCTTTTGCGAAGCCTTAACCGACGGCGTCCAGTCCAGCGCATCAGTTGCTTCCAACATTTCATCAGCATACTCAGTTATCTTAAAAAACCACTGCCGTAAGTTCCGTTTACTAACCAGCGGATCGTCCGGCGCATCATGTCGCCAACACTTTCCAGCTAACACCTGCTCATCGGCAAGCACGGTCTTGCATTGATCACACCACCACTGGGGACTCTCTTTTTGGTAGGCGAGACCATGCTCAAACAGTTTTGTGAATATCCACTGCGTCCACTTGTAATAACCCGGGTCAGTGGTGTTTATTTCTTTCGTCCAGTCAACCGCCCAACCCATAGCGCGGTACTGTTTTTGATATTTTTCGATTGCCTTTTTTGTCGATACCTGTGGCGAGACGCCAGTTTTAATGGCAAAGTTTTCGGCAGGCAAACCAAAGCTATCCCAACCGACTGGCTGATAGGTTTCAAAACCTTGTTGACGCTTGACTCTCGTTATAACATCGGGAATCGTATAGTTTCGTACGTGACCAACGTGAATGCCGGCTCCGCTCGGGTAGTTGAACATACCAAAACCCATGTACTTTGGTTTGTTGCTCGCAAGGTCGGCAACGTACGTGCCTTGCTCTTCCCAGGTTTTTTGCCACTTGGGTTCAATCTCTTTTGGGTTATACCGTCTCATATCTGAACCATTATACGACATACTGCGCTCAAACCATGAATACGCACATCGATGTGCGTATTCAGCCATGCACATCTCATTTACTGCTTCATAGTCATCAGTAATGGAGTGCTAGGGTTATTTCGTAAACAAACGCTGCTTTTTTGCAAGCCAAGCATCACTTTGGCGAACTAAACGCAGGGTGTCTTCAGGATTGTGTAAAACTAACTTGACAGCCTCTTCCAGAAACACATCATTTTGGGATCCTTTGACCAGTACAGCACCACTTGCTTGTATATGCGTCTGAAGATAGTCGCCGATTTCGTATGGAGACGTAAAAGCCAAAACAGTGTTTCCTTTTTCTTTCGCAACTGGAAGCAGATATTTTTCAGCATCTGGGCCTATACCAATAACTAGGTCAAGTTTCTCAGGGTCGCAGTACGCACCAACTGTTTGGTGGGCTGTCTGTGCAAACGCACCCATCTCGTTCATGTTTCCAAGAACGGCAATTCTATGTTTCGTATCGATACTATAGAGCACGTCTAACGCCGCAGTGACTGCTTCTGGACTGGCGTTATACGTATCGTCAATGATGCTTGAACTACGAACACCGCGCAACAACTGCATACGTCCGGGCATCGCATCAATACGAGAAAGGGCTTCTGACGGATCTTTAGTCGTTACGTTGAGCTCCCTGCCGACTGCGTACGCTGCTGCGAGAACCTTTTGGCTATGTTGTCCTAAAAGTGGCGTTTCGATTTTGATTGTTTTTTGTGAATCATGAATCGATGCCTGCCCAACGCCAGGAGTCAGCCGAATATCTGCTTTTTTATCACAACCATAGGTTACGGCTTCGAATTGCTTTGGGTGGGTCGTATCTATATCGTCGATATTCATAATGACGCGTGAGCTAAAGGCTGTCACAGCAAACTCCTCCTCCGCGACGGCGTCAATCGTGACGAAGTGCTCCATATGCTCGGGTGCAATAGCGGTTATGACCGCAATATCAACGGACAGATAATCGGCGAATTGAAGTATCTGATCAGGACCGTCCGTACCAAGCTCAAGCACCACGACATCGTAGGGGTACGGCTTTCTAAGCTGGTACTCTATGCGAAAAAAGGTCATCATCCACGCCAACGGATTATACAGGCTGGGTATAGACAACCCAAAAAACACCAACGGCACACTGATACTATCGTTATAGTTGCCATCTTGGTATTGTACGGATACCGACTGATTCAGGTAGCGTGCAATCGCCCGTTTGGTGCTAGACTTTCCGATACTCCCAACAACCGCCACCGTAGAAAATGTACTATGTCGATACAAGCGCCTGACTTGCCAGCCTAAGATTCGAACTAAAATTGCTTTTGCAGTCTGTTTCATATTTCTTTTAAGAAGCGTTACTTAATATACGCGCTACATCCGCACCAGACTAACTACTGCACAGATTGTAATCGTTGTTGTAATTCGCTAGCCGGTATCGCGTTAGTGGGTACCATAATATCTTGCAGGACACCAAATGCTTGAATCTGTTCGGTTCGTGTGTTTTGAGCGTATACGATTTCTATAGGTCGCTGGGATATGACATCTACCGTTACACTAAACTGAACTGCAGGTACATTTCGAAAGTCTGCCGGATTAACGCCCTGGAGTTGGTTCAGACCTTGCGCCTCAGCGAACTGCACCAAATAGCCAACATATGCCTCAGGTCGGATTGAGACTGGATAGGTGTATTGCGGACGGATTGAGTCAGGATTCTTTACGGCGCCGAGGTAGTCAACGGTGTAGACCTCATTTTCAATAGCAAAGTCGTACAGACGTTGTTGATCAGCACTTGAAACAAACCCAAACGGTATAATTCCGAGTGTTGCCTCGCCAAAAGCCGCTCCTTGTGCTGTTGTTTGACCTGGCTGTTGTTCGGTTACACCCCAAATACCAAGCAGTTCGTTAAAGTCTAGTTCTTGCCCGTCGCTATCTACCTGAGCTGTCGATATAGAAGTGTAGCGCACAAAGTCCTGGGTAGGCGTGCCTAACTCTTCTGTCACCACTTCAGCCACAACTTCAGATCCTGCAGTTTGCGTGATAGTCGTTTGACTAACAACCGCCGATTCTGAGCCGAGTAGCAAACGGCTAATTTGCTCTAGTGACTGATTGTCGCCAATTTGATCGGATACTTTTGTAACCGAGTGTGTACGTAACGAGTTTTTGAGCATAGCCCGAAACGCATATTCTGGATCGGTAAATATAAATTGCCACCAAAGATAACCGCCCATACCCAATATGATAACTCCAGCCACAACGGCTGTTTTCATTGCCGTCCGGGTCATAACAAACGGACGTCGCATTTTTTTATCTGTTTTTTTGCTGTTTTTTTCACTTTTTCTACGGCTTTTTAATGTCCCTCGGACAGATGGTATAAATCGTTTCATGAGAATCATTGTACCAGTTATCAGAAAAATTAAATATACCAGATGAAAGCCAGTGGTTACCTGCACTGCTGGAGAATTATTCTAAAATACGCTATCATCAAATCTGTTCATCATAAATAGCCAGATTATTCTAGAATTCATCTGGGGCATTGGCGCAGTTGGCTAGCGCGCTTCCATGGCATGGAAGAGGTCAAGGGTTCGAATCCCTTATGCTCCACCAAA